>Ga0197142_1004067_pt1 | contig 11981 bp, 12 predicted proteins | sample GBS60_MetaG_FD_148614 | JGI IMG/M metagenome (GOLD analysis project Ga0197142, IMG submission 148614) | Sediment microbial communities from Great Boiling Springs, Gerlach, Nevada, United States - GBS 60_MetaG | ecosystem: Environmental > Aquatic > Thermal springs > Hot (42-90C) > Sediment... | reverse complement strand
CGCGTCCAAGGGGGTAGGGTTGTTTTCGCGGACTTCGGACATGGTAAGGTCTACGCTTTAACAGACGACGGAGAAGATGTCTCGACGTTTGACAGCCTTGAGGAGGTGGTTAATAGGCTGAGTCCAGCTGTAATCGTAGTAGACAGCCTGCCGAGGAGGTTGCAGAACACCGCCGCAGAACTTGCGAAGAAGGGTATTTTCTTCCTAAGGCTGAGAAACCTGAAGAAAGTCTCTGACGAACGGAAGAGCAACGGGGTGAGGAAAACAGACGCGAATGACGTAAAGCTGTTAAGGACGTTATACCGCCGACAGCCAGAACTATTCCAGCAACTATTTACATCTCCCGAGGAGCTCGAGGTAAGGGCTTTAACGGAGATGTGGGTCGAGCTGGCTGGGGAGAAAAAATCAGCTAAATATGCACGGACTACAACCGACAGCCCCATCGCAGTAGAAACACATAGAGCTGTTAGACGGCTTGTCGAGAAGCTGGCAGAAGAGATACATGAAGAAGCTTTAAAGCTTCCGCTATACAGGAAGGCGGTTGGGGAGCTGGGGCTCAAAGGCCCTACACTGGCATACATAATAAGCCACGACTCCATGGCCTTGAAGACATTTGGGAGAGATAAGCTTGCAGTGCGTTATGGTATGGCTGACTGTCGTTGGAGGAAGAGACCCCTACGTAGCCAACTACTGATACTGCTGGCTAAAGCTACAGTCCACCACAAACACACAAGATACGTAAAAATCTATGAACACTACCGTCAGAAGGGTAAGAAACACTGGCCTGCGATCCTACGGGTTGCAAAGAGAATGTTGAGAGACCTCAGACAACTCAACGAAGACAGGCAACAGACCCAGAAGGCCAGCCCTCCAGACTGACGGAGAAAAACCCGGAAGGCTGGAGCGGTTCTGAACCCTGCTTCCACCATTCATAGTTTTTCCTATGAATGGTGTGGTTGAACGGCGCAGTTCCCTGGCCTTCTGGGTTCTCAATAGCCAGGCTGGTGTGGCTAAGCCAAATCCCTTCCCCTCATTCCCTTCCAATTATATTTTCGACTCTATGTGACAGTCCCTGTCTGAGGGTTTCTATCAGAAAGACATGCTATACGCCGCCAGATACGAGACTCCTTATCCGATAATACTACTTTCCAACTGTGAGAGTAGTATTATGGGTTCTCAATCACCAGTCGCATAATAGCCTTCCTGCGCCGTTGACCAGGCTTGGCGACCCCCGCCTACTTATCTTTTTATCTAACGTCCACTCTTAAACCTGTGGTTGATATGGAACAGACGGTCTGTAGCCTAGGCTATGTTAACCGCATATATCAAAATATCCAATCGGTGGATGTGGAGGCTTTTGAGCGATTTTTCCACGATATCAAGTCCGCCGGTGTGGTAATACCTTCGGGTGAAGGGAGGTCGAAAGGCGCTTTGAGCATAGCCTGTAGTGAACTAGCCAAGATGAGGGGTGGGAAGATCGTGATTGATAGAGGTGATATAGGATTCCCGGGGAGGGAGTTTAGTGAGGCGGCGCCTATCCTCAGACAGAGGTTTGGAAGGGTCTGCCTATTGGTAAACTCGGGCTCGGGCCGCTCCATGACACCGTTGATAGATGCCCAGAATCTAGCGGCCTATATCGGTAAGACAGGATCTGAAAGAGATTATACGATAGATCTAGTGACATCCGACCCCGTCTCACCCCTAGGGAAGATAGCCAACAAGTATGGGTGTGTTTTAGAGCTTAAGGGGCGTGGACCGAACACCTCACCGGATGAGACCCGCATTTTCAGGGATGTAGGGATCATGGAGGATACCTTTATTCTGGGGAGTGGTTTGATCTTCCATGCCATAGCTGAAACCCTCTTTGACGACGCCCTCCCAAGCCGGGCCCTACAATACTCCAAGGAGATAGTTCAGGAGGCGGCGAAGGTTATAGATAACAGCATAAACTCGGAGTTCTACAGCTTTTTACTGGACAGACTAGAGATGAGAAATCTCTGCTTTTTCGCCGGCTTGGGCAGCAGTCAGGAGGTGGCAAGAATGACAGCCGTAAGGGTTGGCCATATCAAACGGGCGCTGGGTGATCAGGTCTTCGTAGCCAGAGAGTCAAGCACACCAACCCCCCGTCACGGAGATATAATGGTGGTCATATCCTCAAGTGGGGAGACAGAAATAGTCAGTGCTTGGTGTAGGAACTTCAAGAGGATGGGCGGGCAGCTTGCGGCTGTCGTGGGAAACGCCGAGTCCACAATAGCCTCCTTGGCCGATTCGGTACTTGTCCTACCAAGTGGGAACGAGCCAGGCAGGCCCAACAGGTTCTATGTCTACGCCGCGTTTGCATTAAGCCCGCTGCCGATATTTCTGGTTGAGAGGTTGGATGAGAAGGGCTTCCGACTACCCGAATATATAATAAGATGGCATCAGTCCGTCACCAGCTAGCTACTCAACGATAGGCCTTATAGGCCTCCCAAGCCTCTCGTAGAACTCACGCATCCAGGGTAAGATATCCCTTCCAAGTATGTTGAGGAACCTCTCCTCGTTGGGGCTTGCACTGTGGATGTACACCCGGTCAAAACCAAGCTTCAGAAAGTAGGATAGGGATTTGTAAATATCGTCTGGGTCTGTTGTTATAAGCCAAGTATCACGGATTTTAGCCTTCTCCTGTTCCCCCACCATTGACTCTAATATACGGGGGTCTGATATCTTCTCCCTCTTCTCACGGGGTATGGCAGTGGGTGCCCAGAATAAGGCGGACCTGTAAGCCCTATCATAGTCAAAATCATATGAAACCTTGAATTCCATACACTTACTCAGCTTGGAGGGATCACGGCCAGCATCTCTAGCCGACTGCTCTAAAGCGTTGACGATTTCAAGGTAGTTTTCCAACCCACGCGGGTTAGTTAATATACCGTCCGAGTATTTTCCAGCTATTCTAGCCACGGTGGCGTTGGAGGTGGCGATATACATGGGTATTTTCGTCTTGGGTTTTGTGTATAGTTTGGCCGACTTCAGCCTATAATATTTCCCATTATAATCGACGAACTCACCCCTCCAGAGTAGCTGTATTATCTCGACAGCCTCGGTTAGCCTCTCCACCTTCTCCTTAAAGCCTGGCCACTCGAAACCAAGAGGTGTCTCATTCATTGCATGTCCGGTTCCCACAGTTATGAATATACGGCCGGGATACAGGTAGTCGAGCGTTGCGAAAGCCTGTGCTACAATGGCTGGATGATATCGGAAGAGGGGAGTTGTCACAGCGGTGCCAACCTCTATCCTCCTAGTTCTTTCAGCTACGCTGGCACACCATATCCAGGGGAAGCCGGACTGCCCCCCTGTATCACTCCATGGATGGAAGTGGTCGCTTGTCACGATGATGTCGAAGCCCACCGCCTCAGCGTGTATAGCATGGGATAGAAGTGTCTCAGGGTCATATTGCTCCATCCCAGTCCAGTATCCCAGTCTTAGAGGACCGTTAACCACGTCGGGCCAAAAGAGATTTAGCCATTTAAGTTTATGTCCGATATGACGCCTGTATCATACTAAGAATATAATTTAAGGCAAGTCTCCCAAAATAATGTGTGGATATACCTTTCCCACAAAATCTCTCTAAAAACTCCCTCATATGGTGGGGGGCCGGGGCTGAAGCTCCAGCCCTACAAGCAGATCGAGAGAGGTGATAGTAGCAACTCCTACATCATAACACTCTACAACCATCTCGGGACACATGTAGACGCGCCGAATCATTTCATGGCTGGAGGGCGGTCAATATCCCAATTCAGGCCTGAGGAGTTCTTCTTTAACACACCCGTGCTTATTGATATACCGAAGGATGTTGGAGGCTTGGTTACGAGGGAGGAGCTGGAAGATTTCCATGACATAATCGCCGCATGCGATATCCTGCTTCTCAGGACCGGTTTTCAGAGGTATAGGGAGGAGGATCCGGATGCCTTCATGAGTAGGGGTCCATGCCTTGGAGCAGATGCCGCACGCTACTTGAGATCATTCCCGAAACTCCGGGCCGTTGGAGTGGATATGATATCCATCTCATCTCCTATACACAGGGATGAGGGGCGGAAGGCCCATAGGGAACTGCTTTCAAGGGATGACTTCCTAATTGTAGAGGACATGGATCTCATGGGCAAGCCTAGAAAAATCATCAGGATAGTTATCGCCCCCATCATGATTGAGGATGTGGACAGCACACCTTGTCTAGTCCTAGCCGAGGTCTAGCCCGCCAGCTATAAACGAGAGTAAGGCTATAAACATCCAGAGAAGTGAGAGCTTTTTCTGCCTATCTGCGTTGTGACCACTGTGATTCCTCAAGATTGATAATGACGTGTATATGAAGCCCGTATCCGCGATTAGAACGATGGGGATGTAGAGGATGTTTACATAGCCGAGAAGGTATGGCAGGGGACTCAGCGCAACCGCCGCCCAGTAATGGGAAGCCCCCACAAGGGATGCGAAGCCAGCGCCATAAAGCCTCGCCACTGTTGCAACATCTCTCACCGCATCGGCCTCGACATCCGAGATCCCCTTAATTACCTCCCTACCGTTGTTTGCTATGAATGCAAGAGCTGCGAAGATTAGAATGCGTGGTGATATGAATCCATCGGATAGGACTGCGCCGTATATGAACGGGGCGATGACATCGACGCTTACTAGCATGTTGCCTAGAATGCCTTTCTTTTTGACCCGCCAGTTGTATAAAAAGGATGCCAGGTATGCTAGTGAGGCGACCGCGAGGCATGGGATAGAGGTCAGGGCTGCTGATACAAGGCCTGCTGCTGCAAGTCCAGTAGAGTAGAGGATTGCGTTGGTTGGTGTAATCAATCCTGATGGTATTGGACGGCTTGGTTTGTTTATCGCATCAGACTCCCTGTCGAAATAGTCGTTTATCACCATGGAGGCGCCGTTTAATCCGTATGCTGTGATGAAGGCTAGGCTGGCGGTTATGGGTGTGATTGTTTTGGTCTCGGAGAATAAAACCCCGACGATTACAGCCACATACATCAATAATGAGTTGGGAGGCCTGGTGATCATAATATACGCTTTGACACCCATCTATAACACCTAGACGTTCATCAAGCTTACAATAGAGACCGTATAGTATACTATCTCATTCCTACGATCCACCACGGCCACAACAGGGGTCTTGTTCATGGCCCTGCACGATCTGATATATTCGAGGAGATTCCCCACAGCCACATCATCCCCCTCATAGACGGGTATGATAACATACTTGGCCGCTGAATCGGGATAGGTTCCACGGTCAAAAACTCTAAACCTGAGATGGGTGCTAAAGCCCTCCTTAACCACGTATCTCCTGTCCCTTAGATCCATGTAGATAACATAATCTCTCCAGAGATTGGGGACCTTACTAGCCAGAATGTTTAGGAGCTGCTCGAATCTAAGTGCAAGCCCCTCGGCTGTTGAGACGGTTATTCTGTTGGCTCTTAGAAGATAGAGGGCCTCCACGGGACTGAGGGTTAGATGTCCGTCATGTCCCACCTCCCCATAACCCCTATCTCTAAACCATGCGACATTACGGCCTACAGACCTTACATGACCAGCCTCAAGCCTAAACTCCACCGGTGTGATAACAGCCTCGGCACCCTCATCCGTCAAACCGGCCACACGTATTCAGACCTCTTTTTTAGGGATTTCCGAAACAATTTTCGAAAGCCTTACCGGGATTAAGTTATTAACACTGTCCAATAAATATACCTGTTTTGGCTGATCAATTGCCCTTTATATCCGCTATCTTAATACGATACCGCTGAACATATGTCTCTAGATGAATAGAGCCGGTAAAATCCTCCTGACGGCTATAGTAGTGTTGGCCATGGCCCTTTTTAATTTCTTTGATGCCAAGCCCCCACTCACGCTGCAGTTTCCGAGTCTAGGGACAGGCTCGATGCAGGCTGAACAGGATTATGCAAGATATTTTAGAGTCGAGGTGGAGCTTGTCCGGAGCGATGGCATTAACACACCTGTCCAGTCTGCTCTCGTCAGGGTGGGCCAGCTGGCCGCATTAACAGATAGAAATGGGGTTGCTGAGTTCAATATCCCGAAAGGTGTTTACACGGTGGTAATCTCCTCGCTCACCTCATCAATGCCGATATGGAATCAGGAAATAAAGATAAACGCTGTGGAGACAGTATTAAGGATCAAATACCATGAGTATAGGGAGACCTTGACCAGTCTCTCAGTCTCATTAGATCATATTAACGGGCGTTCAACGGTCTTGGTGGGATATAGGCCGACGCCCATCAACACAACCCTCATTCACGTCGGGAATCCCATCATCCACTACGTAGACCAGTCACTATACATGAGGGCGTTTAAGGGAGAGGGGGTTCAGGACTGGTATACAGCGTTGAATACGCAATATAGGGGCCCGTTCAAAATAATCTCATACAACCCTAAATCGGCTGAAATGACTGATAGGGTTGATGTCGAGGGTCTGGTGCTTTACGTATCACTCGCAGAGAGCTATATTCCAATATTCACTGTGGAGGCTGAGATAGTGGAGAAGAACTGAGATGGTGTCGTCCATAATATATGAAACCGAATTCTGGCTGATCATCAACATAATATTGGCCGCTATGATAATAGGGCTTGTCTATAAACAGTATGCATCTACTAAGAAACAAAATGCAGTTCGTGAGGTTGAGAGCGGATCTAGGTATGATCTCGAAGATGTTATAGATCGTTTTAAGTCGTTGGTTTCACAGAGTAAAGGTGGTGAGGCTATAGTCACATCATACCGGGAACTATTTATCAAGGTAGCAGGAGATCAAACCCCATCCCATCTAACCTTTAGTGAGATGCTGGACAGCAGTATTAAGCTAAGCCCCGATGTGCTGGAGCATTTGAGGATCATGTATAAGATCTATGAGAAAGTTAGATTCGGGGGTCATCAACCATCTCAGCAGGAGTTTGACACTTTTCTCAAATCTATGCAGGCTGTTAACGCTCACATGAAGGTTTGGGGGAGTGTGGTCAAAACTGGCTGACTTTATAGTTTTATTCGCTTTTATTGCCCTAGGCACCATCTTCATAGCGGCATTACCTAGAGATAGGAGGAGAAAACCTAGGAGGCAGGTCCAAGGTTATGAGCATTTGGATCCATACGCTAGACTCTGGGGGCTGGCTGCTGAGGGAAAAACAGACGAGTTAATAGAGGTTTCTAGGAAGATTCTGAGACGTTCAGACCCTAGACTACCGTCCAGCGTATTGGATGTGCTGAGAGAGATCTCTAAAATGAAGGTGAAGAGATGACCAAAGTTGGTACTGTATCATCCTACTTAGCAGGCATAGTGAAAGAGGAGTTGGGTAAGGTCATAGTTGGGCTCGATGAAGCGGTAGACTCTATGCTTATAGCCCTTCTTACCGGCGGACATTTACTCGTGGAAGGTGTTCCTGGTCTCGCTAAGACAATGTTGGCGAAAGCCTTTGCAAAAACTCTCGGCATTAGGTTTAGGAGGATACAGTTCACATCGGATATTCTGCCCAGCGATATACTGGGTGGTTTTATATTCAACAGGAAGACCTCAGATTTTGAGTTTCGGGCCGGTCCTATATTTTCGAACATAGTTTTAGTGGATGAGATAAACAGGGCTCCCCCTAAGAGTCAGTCGGCACTCCTTGAGGCAATGCAGGAGAGGCAGGTGACGGTTGAGGGGCAGACATACTCGCTTCCCAGCCCCTTCCTTGTTATAGCGACGCAGAATCCGATAGAGCTTGAGGGCACTTACCCACTGCCTGAGGCTGAGATAGACAGGTTTATGATACGTGTTAACCTCTCATATCCCGACCCACAGCAGGAGAAGACCATTCTTACCTACAAGAATCTGTATGGTGAAAGTCTTCCTATCCAGGAGAGGGTTGGGCTTGATCTTCTAGAGGCTGCGGCTGAGGAGATTAAGGCGATTAAAGTTCATCCTGATCTGATCGAGTATATCGTGAACCTTGTTTCAGCCTCTAGAAAGGATGAACGTTTAGTGATCGGTGCAAGTCCAAGGGCTGAGATTGCCCTTCTCTATGCCTCCAAGGCTAGGGCTGCCATGTCTGGTCGGAGTTATGTGATCCCGGAGGATGTTAAGAGGTGCTTGTTTGGTGTGATAAACCATAGGCTGGTGCTCAAGCCGGAATATGTTGGAGTCTCTAGAAAACCAGACTATACACTTCTCCATAAGATAGTGGAAGACTACATAACATCTGTAGGGGTCCCACGGTAATGCTAACCAGTAAGGGTCTCTGGTCGCTCATCGCATCTTACTCTTCACTCGTTTTATCTGCCACTCTCTTCATCTACCCACCACTTCTACTCGCATCCCTCATGCTCACAATCTCAATCACCTTATACATGATACTAACCCATAGGAAGTTGAAAAATTTGGGGGAATCGGCGACACCTGTTGAGAGAGAGGTTTATCCAAACGCCGCTGCCATAGGCCAGCCCATCAACGTAGAATTGAAGATTAGAAACCATTCGGGGAAGAGTATACTGGTCTCAGTCGTTGACAGTCATGAGGGGCTTGAGCTTATAGCTGGCAGCGCTTCAGCAGAGGGATTTCTTGAGCCGGGCGGGGTTTTCAGAATCACATATCGGGTGAGGTCGGCCCTTAGGGGTGAGTATGAGATTGGACCAGCGGAGATTAAGATATTGGATTTTAACGGCCTATGGGCTAGACGGTATTTGACGGGGCCATCCAACAGGGTCCTGGTAGCACTGCCGACCGGTTTGTGGGCGAGAGCCGGGGACACCAATCTCAGAAGCTATGGTGGAGCTGGCGGCTCCGGGATAAACCCCCTAACAGGAGCAGATGAGGTTTTCAAAGGTGTAAGAAAATATGAGGAGGGCGACCCGGTGAAAAGAGTTGCATGGAAGAGAACGGCAAGAGACGGAGACCATGAAATCTACCTAAAACAATATGACCACTACAGTAGCATCAACATCACCTTTCTAGTTGATTGTAGCTACTCAATGGCATTCGGCTCCCCCATGCTACTCGACTCATGTTTAACAGCGGTCACATCTTTGGCCAGAACTTTTCTCGTTAAGGGGGACAGGGTTGTCTTGACAACTTTCGGAGGAGAGCGGGATTTCACGATTAGGGCCGGCTCATTTGCGGCTGATTATCCGCTGATCCTTAAAATCCTGTCACAGGTGAGGCCGGGAAGCAACTATGATTTAAGCAAGCTCGTGGAGAAGGCCGGCCCTTCCCATCTAACATTTGTCTTAAGCAGGTTTGCATATACGACTGGGCCGGAGCTGGCCAGTTTTGATGAGAAGTTAAGAACGAGGGGTTTGAGGTCTGTTTTAATATGCCCAACGTTAGACAAGGGTGTTGCCAAGTCGGAGGTGCTTAAACTACTTGACAAGCTTGAGAGGACTAGGATAGAGGCGCTGAAGTCTAAGACCCCCTCACTCATGGTTTTATCCGTCCAGTCTCTCGTCCCCAACATGCTCAATCTCTATCAGGCCTATGGGTGGAGGTATAGGACTGTTGAAAGCCGTTAAACTCGCTGCAAATGCTGTGATGATACTCCCACCCGCAATTGTCCATGGGCTATCCCTCATTTCCTTTAATTATTCAAGCCTTTTCGTTTTACTCGGGATCTTCTCCCTCATAATGATACTGCTTTCAGATCGTGTAAAGTTGGTCGGTGTCGTGAGCGTATACTTGCCAGCCGTTTACTCACTATACCTTCTAGTTTCCGGCGGCAATCCAATCCCCTTCATATCCCTAGCCTCAGGCTATATCCTCGCAGTGCCTATAGTCCTAATCATCTCAATGATTACAGCCCGGACTCCGGCAGGATTGGTTAGCTCCTACTTCTCCGCATACATATCCTCACTCATCATATATGGGGCAGTATTCTCAGGCTATAACATCCCTGAGAAACTCTTCATCTATCTTGTAAGGGGGATCATGGTCTATGTTGGATCCGGCCCCATCATAAACCTCGTACCGCCTGAGATTCCACCGATATCCATGCTCGCAACCCCAACCGCGGCATCCACAATAGCACTTGTCATAAGGCTTATGACGCTGGCCACTCCAACTAGAAAATTTTGGGAGGGAGAGTGGCTTCCAGCTCTTCTCTTATCCTTAATACTCGGGATCCCCGTTGGAATCACAACTTATATCAGCCCATCGCTTGCATCCCCCGCCACACTGGTACTCTCCTCAATCTTACTTGCTTTCTTGGTTTTTTACTCTCGGAGGCGTGATAGATGAGGTTGCATTATGTTTTGCTATTAATGGTTCTGGTCCTCCCCACAGTCTATGGTCAGGGTGGAGAAGTAATTTGGCTTGTGGGTTTCGGCGGAGAGATAATGCTCCCGCTGCTGGATGGGGGTGAGTTGGAGGCTAGGCAAGGAGAGACTGTTTACCTGCGTATTCTGGGACGGAATGGGAGTGTGACAGTTACGGCCCCGGACCAAACTATAATTGAGAAAGAGTTGCGGGATGGTGTGGCCGAACCGACGCTAACCCTATTCACACCTGGAACATATACGATACGGACCGATGATGGGCAAACCTTAACCATAAAAGCTGGAACAGCGCCATCCCCGCCAATAGTCCTAAGCACAGAGATCCTTCCTAACGGACTTGTGGAGGTTTCATTACAGCAGCCTAGTAGAGGCTACGTCCTCTTCCAATCATCACATGGAGGCTCGGATATCTACAGGCCAGGTGAATCCGTAATGATATTTCTTGAGACCGATTTAACAGGCCCCTACAAGGTTTCACTACTCAGGCCAGGCGGGCCGCTGGTCTATCGGGGGCAGATGGCTGGTAGGCCCTTTACATTAACCACGCCTCTTCTTGTTGCTGAGTATACGGTTAGGGTCGTGGAGGCTGACGGTAGAAAGGGTCTGGTGATAAAGCTGCCTGGTTTGGGTGAGCCTGGGCCGGGTGGTTTAGAGTCTCTTCGACTAGGCCCACTAATAATTCAGGTCTCGGCTTTTACAGGGCTTGACTACACGCGTATTATGGAGAAGATGATCCTAGTTGTAAGCCCTTCCCTAAACCCCTCCCAACTCTCTACAGCTATACGCTTCAATGCCTCGGAGGGTGTCAGAGCATATCAGGTTGTAGTAGGTGACGAGCTAGGCGGTTCAACGTATGTTACAGTGATGCCACCCCTAGCTTGGGTGAAGGTCTATGACATCCTCCACAAGACTTATCTTCAAGACGCTAGAATAGGCCTTCCCAACTCCGAATCTAGATCTGAGGGTGAGACGATCCTATTAACATACTTTAGTCTATATACCTTCAGCGAATATCAGGACTTTCAAATCTTAACACCCACCAGAAAAGCGAGCATAGAAGTCCTATCCATGGGATTTAAAACCGAGCCTGTGGAGGCGACACTACAGCCGGGGATAACCGTTGAGCTCCCAGTCACACTATACCACTTGTATGTGGACTTGGTATTCCCCAACGGGTCGTCGTTCCCGGGTGAGGCTTTGATTGAGATAGACTCAAAAAGGTTCAACGTATTAAGCGGAAGATATCTCAGCCTCCCACATGGCGACTATTCCGTAAGATCCATCACACCGCCAAGTTTCACAACCACAGCCCTCACATTGGACGCCGATAAGCATATAACAATATACTTAGTGGATGATGCGATCGGACTCTCCATACTCCGGGCCTCTGCGATACTTCTCACCGGCATTATGGCCTACCAGGCGTATCATATCTGGTCAAGGAGAAATACCGTAAAATAGGACTATCAGGATGTAGTTAAGTTCTTGCTGATGTTTTCATTAATATGGAAATCTGTTAATACTTTTATCCTACAAATTTTTTTGAGTCTGTATGAGGACTACTGTCTCAGTCATTAAAGCCGATGTGGGAAGCGTTGCCGGACACCATAGGCCGCATCAGGAGATGCTAAGCTATGCTGCCAGAAAGCTTAGTGAGGCTGAGACGTCTGGCCTTCTAGGATCAGGTTATGCA
>Ga0197142_1004066_pt1 | contig 11981 bp, 14 predicted proteins | sample GBS60_MetaG_FD_148614 | JGI IMG/M metagenome (GOLD analysis project Ga0197142, IMG submission 148614) | Sediment microbial communities from Great Boiling Springs, Gerlach, Nevada, United States - GBS 60_MetaG | ecosystem: Environmental > Aquatic > Thermal springs > Hot (42-90C) > Sediment... | reverse complement strand
TTTCGTAAAATATACATAAAACTGAGCAAAATTATCATGATTGATAAAATGATGTTCTAATAAATAAATTTTATAAAAAACAATAATAAAAATAAATAAATAAAAAAATATAGGAATTAAAATTAACTTAAAATATTTATTTCTTCCAATAAGATGTTCAATCTTTTTTAAGAGAGACATTATGCCAATTATTTGTGTTTTAAAAGAAAAACAATTCTATTTTAATGAATTTGAAAGAGAATATACAATTTAGTGGGATTATTCCCACTAAATTTTAAGATTCGAGGTTTTTTAAAGCGAATTCCCAATTGACTAATTTAGTAATAAATATATCTATGTAATCGGGTCTTCGATTTTGATAATCTAAATAATAAGCATGTTCCCAAACATCTATCGTAATTAAGGGTTTTAAATTTTTTGTAATGGGGGTTTCTGCATTAGGGGTTTTTAAAACTTTTAATTTTTTATCAGTTGGATCTAAAACTAACCATGCCCAACCACTACCAAATTGAGTAGCTGCTGCTTGTTTAAATTCATTTTTAAAATTATCGAAACTTCCGAAATCTGTAATAATCTTATCGATTAAATCCTTGGGTGGCTCTCCACCTCCGTTGGGCTTCATAGAATGCCAATAGAAGGTATGATTCCATACCTGAGCGGAATTGTTAAAAATTCCAACTTTTGATGGATCTTGTGCGGATTCTTTTATGATTGTTTCTAAATCCGCTTTTTCTAGGGGGGTTCCTTGAATTAGATTATTTGTATTGTTAACATAAGCAGCATGGTGCTTTCCATGATGAAACTCCAATGTCTTTTCTGATATATGAGGTTCCAAAGCATTCTTTGGATAGGGTAGTTCTGGTAATGTTATTGCCATTATCTTCCTCCTTATTTTGTTAAATTTAAGTTAATACAGAATTTGTTTAAGTCAATCAAAATTGTTGATATTATACTATTTCTTATAAAAAATTTATATTATTCGAAAGTATTTAATATTTATTTTTAAATTTTATAAAGATAATTAATTATTCATTTTTTAAAATTCTTCTATTTTTAATACTTATAGACAATGTATGTTTGTCTGTAAATTCGAGAGTAGAGCCCGTTGGTATACCATGTGTCAATCGAGAAAAAGTGATTGGTAAATGGGAAAATTTTCTCACTATAAAATCTGCTGTTGCATCTCCTTCTAACGTGGGATTTGTTGCAATAAAACATTCTTTGATGGTTTCGGTTTTAAGCCTCTGTTCAAGTTCTTTTATTCGTAAATCATCCTGACCAATGCCATCCAAGGGAGATAATGCTCCCATTAGAACATGATAGACGCCATTAAATTCATTCGTTGATTCAATAATAAAAATATCAGATGGATCTTCTACAATACATAAGATTTCTTTATTGCGATTTTCATCTTTACAAATATCGCAAATTGATTCCGTAGAAAATCCTCCACAAATTTCGCAAAATTGGATTTTTTCTACGAGAGATAATATCGAAGAAGCAAGCCTTTGGGCTTCTTCTTTATTATTTTTTAGTAAATGAAATGCGATTCTTCTTGCGCTTTTTTCTCCAATGCCTGGTAATCTTGTAAAAATTTCGATAAAAGATTCTAATTCTTTTAAAAACATTTATTTCATAAATTGGCTTAATTTGCCAAATCCACCTTGTTTTTTCATTTCTTTTTCTAATCGTTTTTTGCTTTTTTCTATGGCACCATTAACAGCCATAGTAATCCATTTTTGTTGTTTTTCTCTATCGCTTTCTTGGAAAAATTTATCATTTAGGATGATTTGTATAACTTTTCCTTCTCCATTAACGACTGCTTCTACTGCACCTTTCCCAGCTTCGTCTCTTGTTTCGATTTGGTTAATAAGTTCTTGCAATTTTTCTGCTTCTTCTTTTAATTCTTTCATTTCGCTTAAACTTTTTAGTTTGTCTTTTAATCCCATAAAGATACAAAAAATTAAAAATAATTTCGAAATCAATAACTAATTTTTTAAAGCTTTTTCTATTTTGGAAATCAAGTATTGTTGATGCTTATCAATCATATAGAATTCTTTAATTCTTTTTGATATTTTACATAATGCCAAAAATCCTTTAAAAAGCAAAGAAGAACTCTTTGTGCTTTTGGGTTATAATTCCTTATTAAAAAATCTAAAGAAAATGTATATGATATGCTAAGATTAAGAAAAACAATTAGTAAGTTTATACCCCGTTGAAACTTTCTAAAAGATCATTTTTTAGAAGAAATTCTCGATAGAAACAAACCATTAACAACTTTTGTTTTTATAAATCTTATAAATAAAAAATTGTGTTGAAATCCAAACCTTAATTTAAAAATTAGTTTGATCTAAAATTAAAAAAAGCTTATTAAATCTGCCATTGAATTGCATAGAAATGCTTTTTAGAATTTCTTTGAATTTATAAAAAAAAGGGCAAATTGCTCTTATAGTGTCGCATTAAAATTTATAAGATGCACTTAAAGAAGAATCGATTCCTTTTTTATAAACTTCTTATGGTAGTTTAAATCCCCTAAATTAGATTTTTGATACGATTCAAACGCTGCATTATATAGGTTTTTAATGTTAAATTTGATAGTTAAGTGTTTATAGGGTTGTATGCCGCAACAAAATTCCAGAATCCTTTTTCGTAGATATCTGGTTCTCCATTTGAACCCACAAATACGATTCTATCATCAAAAAAAATTGTAGTAAAGACCAATATAGCCTAATTTTTTAGTTTCGTCGAAATAATATAAAAATTTTAGATTGTGTACCAAATTGGATTGGCCTTGCAAAGGTCGTTTTAGATTCGTAGATGCTAAACTAACTCTTTTGTCTTCGGATGGAAAGAAACCTTGTGCAATCAATTCTCTTGTTAAAGGATCCATTACTTCTACTTCTGACTTAATAGAATATAAATTTAACTCAAATCGAAAATATTTATAAAAATCTTTTCGAAAATCAAATTCGATCTCTGTTAAATTAGCTTTTGGAGAATTGATATAAGTAAAGACTCTTTTGCCTGCACCCGTAGCTGGTTGTCCTATCATTTCTATGGGATCTTTTATAAATTTTCTAAAATATGCAAAACCAATATATTCTTCTGCTGTTAAATACCATTCCCATCGAACGTCATAGTTTTTAAGTGTTGAGCTTTTTAGTGTTGAGTTACCTTCGATTTTTTCTCAAGCAAAAAAGGAGCAAATGTAAATTCAGATAGTTCTCGAACATCGGGTCTGGTAACTGTTTCGTAATAAGCCAAACGTAAATTTTGATCTTTGTGAAATTCGTAAACTAGATTAATCGAAGGTAGTATATTATATTCTTCTAATTCTCCAATTCCCTTATTACATAAACCTTTTTGGATTAAAAAAGGTCTGACTTCTTCTAATCCACTTGGTGCACAATCTACCCGTACTAGGTTATTTAAAGATAAACTTGTAGATTTTTTTGTTTGAACAAATGGATAATTCGTTTCTTTTCTAAAACCACCAATCAATCTTAGCTTTAGTATAATAGATAAATCCGTTTGTATGAACCTGAATATATTCATATGCTTTCTTAATCCCATTTTCCTCTAAGGAATCGAGTATATCTTGTTCGTAAGTTTTTTTGGTGAATTTATGAAAACTAAAATAAAACAATCGTTCTAACGAAATTGCTAGACCAATAATAGAAGCCAACAATAACGGCCACATGAAGGGTCCACCAGCTTCGAATTATGACCATAAGTAGTTTTTGGTGTTTCGGAATTATTGGTTTGTTGTTCTTGTTGATTTGTATTCTGTTGCTCAGTATTTTCCTGCATTTGTTCTTGTTGAACCTGATTTTTGCTTTTTTACTGGATCTGCAAAAATAGAATTGTGATGTATTTCTAATCCAACATAATAAACAAGAGGGAAAATTATAGATTGTAAAAGATAATTCTTTTTTTGGTAATCTAAACATAAATTAACTCTCATTCAATTTTGTATTATTGATACAGTATTGATATTACAAAAATCTTGCATTATAAATTAAGAATTATTGATATTTTTTGTAGTATTATGAATTGAACCGGTAAAATCATAAAAATTTTTTCTTTGTCTAATTTTTTTCTACATTCTTTGGCTAAATATGCTAAATCTCCATATATAAATGTGAATAGCTTTTAATAGATGTCCTTTTTGTTCCAATTCTTTGGCAACAATGATTGCATTTTTTAGGCCACTTTCTAATGTATCGTAGGTGTCTATAAGTAAAACACAATTATTTGTATTATGTTTTGCATAAGTGCGAAAAGTAGTTAGTTCATCATCAAAACTTTGAATAAAAGAATGAGCCATTGTTCCCATAACAGGAATTTTAAAATCTTTGCTTGCAACAACATTACTGGTGGAATCAAAACCTCCAATCATTATAGCTCTTGTAGCGTAATAACCTCCTGGACCTTGAGCTTTTCTTAATCCAAAATCCACCAATCTTTTTTCTTTTGCTATAAGCCTAATTCTAGCTGCTTTAGTTTGCAATCAGTGTTTCAAAATTCAAAATATTTAATAACAATGTTTCGATAATTTGTGTTTCTATTAGATTGCCCTCAACTTGTAAAATAGGTTCGGATGGAAAAACGATTTCTCCCTATAAACAGGAATAAATACTTCCCTTAAATTGAAATTATTTAAATAATTTATAAATTCTTTTTTAAATCCAATACTTAATAAATATTTTAAATCTTCTTTAGTAAATGATAAATTTTCTAAAATATCTAAAAAATCTTCTAATCCACAAAAGATAGCAAATCCACCATCATAAGGTAATTTGCGAAAAAAGTAATCAAATACAGCTTTTTTTAGAAAGCCCTTCGAAGAAATAGACTTGTGCCATTGTAAGTTGATAAAGATCAGTATATGTCCCAGTAAATTGAATCATTGATTTTTTAATTATTTCCTATATTGTAGATTTCAATAATTTTTTAGAATCCTGTTCGATAGAATAAATAATCTAATTTATTTCGCGAAATCTTTAACATAGTGGGTCTTCCATGTGGACATCTCGAAGGCTCCTTACACTTAGATAAATCCACAAGAATCTTCGATATTACTTCGCCAGAAACTACATCATTTTTTCTAATAGATGCTTTGCATGCTTTGGATGCTACATATTCTTCGTAAAGCTTGATTTTATCATAACCATTTTCTAACAAATGAACAACTTTTATAAACAATTCTTTTTCTTTTCCAATTTCTAAATAGTCCGGAATTTCTCTTATAACGATTGTGTTATTGTGATATATATCATAACTAAAACCAATATGATCAAGCTTATCTTTATGTTCTTGAATTAGATCCAATTCTTCTTGGGATAAAGAAAAAGAAATAGGTGTTAGCAGAATCTGTTTTTGCCAAATATTTTGTTGTAGTTCCTTGAGTTTTTTTTCGAAGTTTATTCTCTCGTGTGCTGTATGTTGATCAATAATAAATAATTCGTCTTCGCCTATGGCCAAAATATAAGTTCCAAATACTACTCCTAAATGTTTTAACGGTAGAAAAGAATTTAAATTATCTTCAAGTGTTTCTATTTCGTTTACTTGATAGGATTTTTCGGAAACATTTAGTACTTGTTCGATAGGATAAAGAATAGAAGTTTGGAGAGCTTTTTTTGCTGGAAAATCTTGTTTTTCTGGTTGTACTTTTTTTCTTTGAACTATTTGATCCATCTCTAATTTTAAGGGAACATTTGGTATAAGAGTTTTTTTGATTGCATCGATAGTAGATTGATAAATCTGGCTTTCTTCTAATAAACGAATCTCTTTTTTTCTTGGATGGACATTAATATCTATTTTATTAGGTGGAATCTCATAAAACAAAACAAAAATGGGTTGAGATTCCTCTGTTAAAAGATCTCCATAAGCATTTTTTATAATAAATTTTATATTTTTTATTTCTACAGGTCTAAAATTAAAAAAAATAAATTGCCTATCCGATATAGAACGTTCTATTCTTGGTTTTCCAATCCACCCCTTTATAACAATATCTTGATTTTTGTAATACAAAGGAATCAACAATTCGGAAAAATGCTTTTCGAAAATTATATTCATTCGTTTTGGTAAATCTTCGAAAGAAGTAGCAGGTAGCGTAAAAATCAACTTATCATCTCTGTAGTATACAAATTCTATACTGAATTTTGACAATGCTAATTGAATAATTTCTTTTAAGATTGCGCGATTTTCTGCATGCTCACTTTTTAAATATTTCTTTCTTGCTGGGGTGGAATAAAATAGATCCTTTACGATAATCTTAGTTCCCACATTACATGGATATGGTTTAATTGATAGAATTTCTCCTCCTCTTGATATTAACTGATTTCCTATATTTTCGCTTTTGTGTTTGGATTGTATTTCTAGTAAAGAAACAGAAGCAATGGAGGATAGAGCTTCTCCTCGAAAACCAAAAGATAGGATTTGTTCAATGTCTTGTATGGATTGAATTTTAGAAGTAGCATGTTTTTCTATGGTTAAGGGCAAATCTTCTTGTAAAATTCCATCGCCATTATCTTTTACGATGATTTCTTTAATTCCACCACCTTGTGTAAAGATTTCTATTTTTGTTGCATTTGCATCAATACTATTTTCTATAAGCTCTTTTACAACAGAAGCTGGTCTTTCAATTACTTCTCCTGCAGCTATTCTATCAACCACTATTGGATCTAATTTTTTTATAATTCCCATTTTATTTCCAATATTTTTGATTTATGAATTTGTATAGAAATAAAATAAATCAATATGAATCCTAAAACAGCTTTTTTTGTTGGTGTGATTTTACATCTTTTTTTTCTTTGGACAAGAATAAAACTTTTTCCTTTAAGTGATTTTGGGTGCATTAATGATTGTACTTCTATTATAGTTGCTGATATTCCTATTAGTATTGTTTATATGGCTTTTTCGGACCTTTTTTTGATTCTTTTTTCTATGATATTGGGTTCTTTATTATGGGGATTATATTTCTTTTTAATCTATAAGTTAAAAAGTAACTTTTATTCAAATTATGATCTGCAATAAAGATAAGGTTCTTTTTAAGTTTTCTGCATGTAATTTGTTTTTTAACTTAGCTCCTAAATATCCTCCTGGCATAACAGCGAAAATTAATGGTATAGTGAATGGCAGGTAATAATATTCAATAGATGGTTCTGGAATACTTTTTTTGGTTTGCATTGCATATAACGTTGTACTAAATAAAGTAATAACAAACATAGAAAACGTAGATGTTGCAAGATAGTGTCCTATTAATTGTGTCTGAATTAAAAAAACCCTTTCACCATAAACAAAAAATTTATAACGACGAATGGAGAACAAAAATGAAAAAAAATTAATATAAATCAAGAAGAATTAAAAAACTTATCGTAGAGAAGAAGTCAAGGCTTTTTTAAAGGAGTTTATGAACAAAATGATGAAAGAAGACTTTTTTTAGAAAATTACTCTAATGATAAAGGGAATGGTTATTATGAGAGGGATTTACTAACAGCTTATGGAGAGATAGAGGATTTAGAAGTTCCAAGAGTAAGAAGTGGAAAATTTTATCCCAAGATACTGCCCTATCGTAGAAGGGCATGGTTTGATATAAGAGAGATTGTATATGCGATGCATATGACAGGTTCAAGTGTAAGAGATATTCGTAGTTTTATAGAAAAGATATATAAGACTTATTATAGTGCAGGTGCCATTTCTCGATTAAAATAATAAAAGTCGACTATTCGAAGAGATGAGAAAAATTTACCAAGCCAGAAATAGAGAAGAATCAGAGAAAGGATTTTTGATGTTTAAAAAGAATTGGTAAAAGATTTATCCCAAAGTAGTAGATTTAATGTTGAATGTTAAATGTTGAATGTTCATAGATTTAATTATTCTGGAATAGAAAATTTTCTTAATCTTTTAACGATGTATGATTTTTCGTCGCAGTTAAGAAAATCTATTAAAACAACTAATCAAAAAGAAATAAGAAGACGGGTAAAAGTAATTGAAGTTATAGCAGGGTAGAAAACATTAAATCAAATATTTATATTATAACAGAAATAAATGAAAAATTTCAACAGAGGAGATTACCAAATTTTGCGAATTTTATGATAAAGAGAAAAAAACAATTGACAGGGCACTACCGAAAGTAGTTATATTTGTCAAGAAATCTCACAAAATTTCAAATTAAAAACAGGAATTATATATCGGCGATAATTTAAAAACTTCCTAAAAACACTCAATCGGTTTATTCCAAAATCATAACATCAATTATGTGTATATAATAAATAAAAGATGCTAGTTTAGAAGATAGATAAAATAGGAATCCATTTTTTTAAGGATGTTATCAATAAGAGTTAAAAAAAAATACATTTATACCATCAATTCGAAAGGTTTAATAAAAAGACTATCTATCATAGTGGAATAAAACACAATTCACTCCCTAAAAGTTACTTAAAAAAAATTATATTTATATTAATAATTAATTATTGTAAAAAAATAAAAGTAAAATATTTTAGTAATTAGGGGGAATTATGAGTATTCAAGATTTACCTTTAAGTAAACAAATTGCATATGCAGTGGGACAATATGGTTGGTCAATATTGATTAATATTATTGGGATACAATTAGTTTATTTCTATGCACCGCCAGAAAATGCAGGATTGCCTTATTTTATTCCACAAGTAACCTTTTTGGGATTTTTGAATATCCTTTCGATTATAGCAGCATCAGGACGTTTATTTGATGCTATTACAGATCCACTAATTGCTGGTCTTAGCGATCGTTTAAATCATCCACAAGGTAGACGAATCCCTTTTTTAAAATGGGGTGCAATTCCAGCAGCTTTATTTTGTTTTTTGATCTTTTTTCCCATAGAAAAAGAAATATCAATTATTAATGTTATATTTGTTATTATAGTACAATTGTTATTCTTTCTTTTTTTAACGATGTACGTAACACCTTATTTTGCACTATTAGCTGAACTTGGTCATACTTCTAATCAACGTCTTAATTTGTCTACATATATTTCTATCACTTATGCATTAGGTATTATGACAGCAGCTCAAGTACCTCTTGTTGCAAATCTTCTAAAAGATAAACTAAATTTAGATGCTATAACATCGATGCAATATAGTATTGGTATATTTTGCTTAATTTCTGTTATACTAATGTATTTTCCCGTATGGTTTATCGAAGAAAAAAAATATTGTAAATCTAATCCAATCGATATACCTATATTAGAATCTCTAAAAAGCACTTTTAAAAATGAATATTTTCGATATTATGTCGTTGCAGATTTCTCTTACTTTGCTTCTTTAACTATTATAATGACTGGATTATTGTTTTATACAACAGTATTACTCTTTCCCAACGATAAAGTAAAAGGAGAAAATATCGTAGGAATCCTCTTGCCCATTATGATATTAACTTCTTTTGTATTATATCCAGTTGTAAATTTATTAGCAAAAAAGGTAGGAAAAAAGATCTTGGTAGTGATTTCTTATCTTGTAATGAGCATTGTCTTTTTACAAATTTATTTAATGGGAGAAAAATTTTATAACAAAATTCTGTCTCCTGATTTTCAAGCTTTTGGAGTCATTATTTTGTATTCTATACCATTAGCTTTTGTAAGTATTTTACCTAATGCTATTTTAGCTGATATTGCCGAATACGATGCAAAAAAAACCAATATACCCAAAGAAGGAATGTTTTTCGCTGCAAGAACCTTCTTACAAAAAATAGGTCAAACCTTTGGGATTTTTCTTTTTGCTCTCTTGCTCCTTTTTGGAAAAGATCCTGGAAATGATTTGGGTGTTCGACTTACAGGAATTGCTGGTTTTATTCTATCGTTTATTGCATCGATTTATTTTACAAAATACAATGAAAAGGAATTATTAAAAGAGTTAGAAAAATAGATGGAAACAATTTTAATAACCGCTAGTTTATATTTTATCAGTATCATTATATACAATAATTTTTCTTTTTTTAAGAAGTTTTTGATTCAGCCTTCGATTCTTTCTGGTTTGCTTTTTTTATTTTTAGGATCTCAGGGAGTTTCGATCTTATCTAACGAAATCTACAACGATTTAAAAATATTACCAAGTATGTTAATATCTTTTTTGTTTTCTGGAATCATCCTTTCGAACCCAGCTGTGGATTTAAAAAATTCTAGGTTTTATTTTCGGGTTCTTAGACAGGGAGTTTTTGTCTGGATTATAGCGATTTTACAATTATTGATGGGATTTATAATTTCTTATTTTTATTTTGGGAAGGATTCTCCCTATTTGATATTGAGTAGTTTAATAGAAATTGGTTGGATAGGCGGCCATGGAAGCGCGGCTGCTTATTCTGGTTTTGTAAAACAATTGGGTGTTCCAGAAGCAGGAGATTTAGCGATTATTTCTGCTACTATAGGTTTACTGTGGGGAAATATAAGTGGAATTATCCTGGTAAATTTTCTTAAAAGAAAAGAATTAAAAAAAAAAATCAATTTTGAATTAAGCGAATTTCCAAAAGTTCCACAAAGCGATTTTAATGTTACTAAAATTGTTTATGGAATAATGATCTCTGTTATACCTGTTGCAATTTCTTATTATTTAAAAAAAGTTTTAGGGTCCCTATATTTTTTATCCGAATTTTTAAAAAATTTTATAGATAAATTACCCTTGTTTTTTCTCGTGATTGTGGTTTCGTTTTTTTTAAGAGAAATATTTTTTATCTATCTTAAAAAAGAAGAATCTATTTTAGTAGGAATAAAGATTTTTACTGGAATTGTTTTAGACTTGTTGATCCTTTCTGCCATTGCAACGATAAATCTTAGTATTATAGGAAAATCCCTTGATATTATCATCGTTTATTCCTTTGGAGGAATTATAACATCATTATTGATTTTTTTTATCTCTCCTATTTTTGTTGATGAACATCCAGAGATTTCTTTAATCAATTATGGTATGTCAACAGGTACTACAGCTACTGGATTAATGTTATTGAATTCTTATAAAACAATCAATGATCAATCTTCTCAACAAGCAGTGTTGGTTTATGGAAGTGCAGCACCAATGTCTGCTCCATTTATTGGTGGGGGTATAATTTCTTTGGTAATTCCTTTCTTGATAAAAAATGGTTTTTTTTATTTATTATTTATGACACTTTTTCTCTTGTTAATAATTTTAATAATGATAAATATATTATTTAAAAAAATATATAAATAAATATATTTTTTTAACCTTCTCTTATGGGGATATAATCCGAGCTTAAAGGAAATTCTATCCGAGCTATGGTATTTTGATCGTCTTTAAACACTCTAAAATATTCTGGTTTAAATCCAGCCTCTTTAATTAAGAGTACAACAAGAGGTAAACCTAATCCTTCTCCTTCTTCGCTTATTTGTCCATAATGGATCATAAAATCGATTAAATCTTTCGAATGCATAGCAATGGAAAGGCTCTTTCTTAAACGTTTTTCTTCTTCTGGAAGTATTCTAGTATTGTTTATAACATAGATTAAAATTCTTTTTGTATCGATGTCAATAGTTAGGTGAACTCTTAACCCTAAATCTCTAAGTGCCTCTATCCATTCTTCGTTTTTTAATAAATCTTTATGATTATATGAATTCTGGTTTTTAAATAAATGTTGATAAAATTTTTTAAATTCTTCCAGACCTTTTGTGTATTCTTCTGTGTTTTGGAAAGAATAATTATTTTTTATAAAAAAGATTCGTTTTAAATTCGACTTAATAGCATTGTTGATAAGTTCATAAACAATTTGAAATACAAAATCACCAAAATTGGGTTTTTGTAATTCTTCTTCTAGTTGTTTAAAAAAAATACGTAATTCATCTTTAAAGTTTTCATCAAGAATTTCAAATTCATATTCTTTTTTAAGCATTAAAGATAAAATTTTGATCTTTAATTATTCTATTACATACTTCGAAAATAAATAAAGAAATTTGCATAATCCACACCAGTTTTTGATCAAACGATAATCGATGA
>Ga0197142_1004065_pt1 | contig 11981 bp, 10 predicted proteins | sample GBS60_MetaG_FD_148614 | JGI IMG/M metagenome (GOLD analysis project Ga0197142, IMG submission 148614) | Sediment microbial communities from Great Boiling Springs, Gerlach, Nevada, United States - GBS 60_MetaG | ecosystem: Environmental > Aquatic > Thermal springs > Hot (42-90C) > Sediment... | reverse complement strand
TTCCCCTAGGCGCTCCTGGTGGCCGTCAATGGCGTAGGTGCCGCCCGCGACAAAATCCACCGCCCGTTGCGCCAAATCCGGGTCCATCAACGTGACGTTCAACACCACCGACTTGCGCTCCCGCAACGCCTGGATGGCCTGGGGCATTTCCTCGAAGGAACGGGGTTCCATCACCACCACTTCAAACGGGTTGGGATTGGCTGTCGGCAGACCGATCACGTTGTTCATCGGAGGGTTCATGGCAGCACGGGGGGTAGAGGAGTCAGCAAGGGGAGTCACCGGGGAACGTGACCGCCGCCGGGGCGGTTCCCGGTATTCGGAAGGGGTTGGGGGTACTGGTGTCTGGGGTTGTCCCGGGTCGTAATCGTACTCCACCGGTTCCCCTAGGCTCACCAAATCCCGGAGTCGTTTGAACAGTTGCATGGGGTTCAGGCTCCCGTTACAGGCATAAAACGTTTGACAAACATGCAGCGCATCACATCAATTGATCACTATACAAGGTGTGTGTTGAGGAGTGAGTTTGGTTAGCGAACCGGTTGCTCTGTCCCAGGTGAATCCATCACCACAGCAGGTCATGGTCTGGGCATTAGCCTACCAATGTACTTCCGTAGCGCTAACGTTATTTGAACAGTAGCCCTTTTTTTCCCAAAGTTCAATACGGGGCATCACCTTCAGGGAACAATCTCCACTTTTTTTTACGATGATGCCTGTTGTGCCCGCAAGGCAGGCTGGGGACGTTCCCCAAACAGACATCGCCCCAGGCGGAGGATGGTCGCACCAGCGGCCAGGGCTTGGGGGTAGTCATCAGACATGCCCATTGAGTATTCCTGCACGGGGAGATGGGGGTGGAGGCGGGCGCCCAGGGCGGGCAGTTCGGCAAACACGGCCTGGCGTTCGGGTGGAGACAGTCCCAAGGGTAGGATGGTCATCAGGCCGACAATTTGGACGTGGTGCAATTGGCGCAAGGCAGGGAGGGCAGCCAGCAATGCGGGCACGCTCCAGCCGTATTTGTTGGGGTCGGGGCGGAGTTTGACCTGGAGCAAAAGCTGCGGGGGACGCGGCAGGTCTTGGCTCAGTTGGTCGAGTTTTTGGGCAAGGGCAAGGCTATCGACGCTATGAATCCAGCGGAAAAGCTGCACGGCGGCCCGGGCTTTGTTGCGTTGCAGATGCCCAATCAGATGCCAGGTAATATCGGGTAAATCGGCGAGGGCTTCGGCTTTGGCTTGGGCTTCCTGCACCCGACTTTCCCCAAAATCCCGCAACCCCAGGGCATAGGCCTCACGGATGACGCTGACGGGCACCTGCTTGGTCACAGCGACCAACCGGACGTGGGGGGGAATTTGGCTTTGGATGGCGCGCAGGCGTTCGGGCAGCGTCTCCGTACTCATCAGTCGTTCATTGAATTGTTGATGCCTGGTCTATAGCGATCCTAAGCGATTGACAAAGCACTATCCCCCAGAACCCATGCGGGGGTGGTGGTCCGGCGACCTCTGTTTTCAAGGCAGTGAGGATTGATGGTTTATTCTCAGATTTGTTTTTCCAGTTCTTGCAATTTTTGATATTCTTGCTGTTTGCCGAGCCGCCGTAGTTCGCGCAGGTGCATCTCGAGCAAGCTGCGGGCTTGGCTGCGGCTAACCGGGGCAATTTCCGGGGATTCCTGACGGTAATGGACATGAAAAAAGAGGCGGTGGGCGTACAGGGTCATGTACAGTTCGCTGCCATCTCCCAGGCGGCAAATCCGGTAGAGCAAACCGAAGTTTGGGTGGTTCAAATAGGACTCGCCACTCATGGAATTGGCCGGGCAATCAGCAGAAAGTCAGTCATGGTTGATTACGAACCCACAAGAATCTTATTCTAACCACCCCCTCCCTCCCCCCTACCCCAATTTTAGGGGGTTCCGGGGACCCCTTCAATCCGGGAGCAGGGGGCCATTCGGATCGGCTATAGTGCTGATCGTCGGTTTCTGGAGGGTTGCCCATGTCGGATTGCCCAGCGGCCCAACCAGGGCCATTCCAGGCTCCCTGTGCCTACCCGGTGTTTTTCCGCACCTACAGTCGGCGGGTCGCGGGGGTGCGGGAGTCCTGGGAGCAGGTCTGCGAACGGACGGTGCGGGATTTGGCCCGGTTGGGGAGGTTTACCCCGGCGCAAGAAGCCCTGGTCTTTGAGATGCAACGGCAGTTGAAGGCGTTGACCTCTGGGCGGTGGCTGTGGGTCGGCGGCACGGCGTGGATTCAGCAGCCGGAGAATTTTTCCGGGGCGTACAATTGCACCTCCCAGCGGATTCGGGACTGGCGGGGATTTGGCTTGATGATGGATTTGGCGATGCAGGGGGCCGGAACCGGGGCGGTGCTGGAACCCCAGTATGTGCGGCAATTGCCCCCGATTACGACCCGTCTGGAGGTGACGGTGGTGGGACAACCGGGAGACCGGCCTGCCCCGGAGCGCTTGACAAGGACCCAGGTGGAACGCCAAGGGTCCCAGGTGGTGATCCGGGTGGGGGATTCCCGGCAGGGATGGGTACAGGCGTATCAGACGTTGTTGGAATTGGCCAGTGACCCGCAGGGGGAAACCGTGCTGGCGGTGACGGTGGATGTCAGCCATGTCCGTCCCAAGGGGGAGGTGCTCAAAGGGTTTGGGGGGATTGCCAATCCGGCCCTGTTGCCCCCTTTATTCCCGCGCGTGGCACGGATTCTCAACCGGGCGGTGGGGCGGCAGTTGACCCCGCTGGAATGTTGTCTGCTGATTGATGAGGCGGCGGCAACGGTGGTAGCCGGGAATATCCGTCGCAGCGCCGGGATGCGTCAGTTTGCGGCAGATGACGCGGAGGCCGCCAACGCCAAGGCCAATCTGTGGCAACAGGACGAACAGGGGAATTGGCGGATTGACCCGGAGCGGGATGCCCTGCGCATGGCCAATCACACCCGCGTGTTTCACCACAAACCCAGCCGCGAGGAATGTCTTGCCTCGGTGCGCAGCCAATTTTATTCCGGGGAAGGGGCGATTCAGTGGGCAGGGGAAGCCATCGCCCGCGGGAATCGGGATGTGCTGGATACGCCGGAGAAAAAAGCCCGGTTTTTGGCCCTTTATGCGGAACATCCCACCAAGGCCCGCGCCTATTTGCGAGAATTGCTGATTGCCCAGCGGCAGGGTCGGGGGAACATGGCCCTACAATAGAAAGCAATAAAGGCTAGGCATCACAGTTGGGCGTGCAACAAACAACGGAGGGGGGGGAAATAGAACGGCTATGCTTACCCAATTAATCGTCACCTGGGTCGTCAATGCCTTGAGTTTGTGGCTGATTTCCAGATTGCCCTTGGGCGTGACCTTGGATGGCTTCGGCACGGCCCTGTGGACGGCCTTGGCCTTGGGGTTATTAAATACCCTGCTGCGGCCAATTTTGTGGCTTTTAAGTTTGCCCTTGACGATTCTGACCCTGGGGCTGTTTACCTTTGTGATTAATGCCATCATTTTTGCCGTGGCGGCCCAATTGGTCGAGGGATTCAAGCTCAACAATTGGCTGAGCGCCCTGATAGCGCCGATTGTGCTGGGTTTAGTAAATTCAGTGTTGTTTCATTTATTGGGAACGCCAAGCTAACATAACCCAAAACCAGCCTGGAGAACCAATTTTCCTATGGGCGGCAGTGATGTGATTCGGATTCGGGGCGCCCGCCAGCACAATCTGAAAAATGTGGATTTAGAACTGCCCCGCAATCGGTTGATTGTGTTTACGGGGGTGTCGGGTTCCGGGAAATCGTCTCTGGCCTTTGACACCATTTTTGCCGAAGGTCAACGGCGGTACGTCGAATCCCTAAGCGCCTACGCCCGGCAGTTTTTGGGGCAGTTGGACAAACCGGATGTGGATGCAATTGAGGGGTTGAGTCCGGCCATTTCCATTGACCAGAAATCCACATCCCACAACCCCCGTTCTACGGTGGGGACGGTGACGGAAATTTATGACTATTTCCGCTTGTTATTTGGGCGGGCGGGGGTGCCCCATTGCCCCATTTGCGACCGCAACATCAGCCCGCAAACGGTCGATCAAATGGCCGACCAGATTCTCCAATTGCCTGAGGGGACGCGGTTTTTGTTGTTGGCACCGGTAGTCAAAGGGAAAAAAGGGAGCCACCAAAAAGTCTTGGCGCATATTGCCCAAAATGGGTTTGCGCGGGTGCGGGTCAATGGCACGGTGTATCCGCTCACCGAAGTTCCCAAACTGGATAAAAATCAGAGCCATCGCATCGAGATTGTGGTGGATCGTTTGGTGAGCAAACCGGATTTATCCAGTCGTTTGGTGGATTCGTTGACCACTTGCCTACAGCAAGGGGAAGGGGTCGTCATTGTCAGCGTGCAAGCGGGCCAAACGTGGCGGGATTTGGTCTTTTCGGAACATTTTGCCTGCCCGGAACATGGGGCGGTGATGTCGGAATTGTCCCCGCGTTTATTCTCGTTTAACTCTCCCTACGGTGCTTGTCCTGAATGTCATGGGCTGGGTTTTTTGCGACAATTTAGCCCGGAATTGGTGATCCCCGACCCCAAATTACCGCTTTATCAGGCGATTGCACCTTGGGCGGATAAGCCCCAGGATTATTACTTGGGACTGTTGCATCATTTGGGGTTAAAGTATGGGTTTGAATTGGCCACTGCTTGGCAGGATTTAACCCCAGAACAACAGCACATCATTCTCTACGGCACGACAGAACCCATAGGCCTAGAGGGAGAGGGACGCTATCACAGCCGCTGGGGGCAAACTTACGAGGGGGTTTTGGGTATTTTAGAGCGGCAATATCGGGAAGCAACTTCCGAATTGGTGCAGCAGAAGTTAGACCAATATCGGTTTAATTCCCCTTGTCCGGTATGTCAGGGGGCGCGGTTGAAACCGGAGGCGCTGGCGGTGCGGGTGGGGGGCTATCGCATTACGGATTTCACCCAGATTTCGGTGCAGGAATGTTTGCATTTGCTGGAGCGATTAGAATTGACGCCCCGGCAAGCGCAAATTGCCCATTTAGTCCTCAAAGAAATTCGGGCGCGGTTGCAATTTTTGGTGGATGTGGGTTTGGATTATTTAACGCTGGACCGGGCGGCGATGACCCTGTCGGGGGGAGAAGCCCAACGGATTCGCCTGGCGACCCAAATTGGCTCTGGGTTGACGGGGGTGTTGTATGTGCTGGATGAACCCAGTATCGGGCTGCATCAGCGGGATAACAGTCGGTTGCTGGCGACGCTCAAGCGGCTGCGGGATTTGGGCAATACGTTGATTGTGGTGGAACACGACGAGGAAACCATCACCCAGGCGGATCACCTGGTAGACATTGGGCCAGGGGCCGGGGTGCATGGCGGGCGGATTGTGGCGCAGGGGGATGTGCAGACCATCATGAACCATCCCGACTCCATTACGGGGGCCTATTTGTCCCGCCGCAAGGAATTGGCGACACCGGCCCAACGTCGTCCGGGAAATGGCAAAAAAATTCACCTCAAAGATGCCCATCGCCACAATTTACAGCATATTGATGTGGAGATTCCCCTGGGCATGTTTGTCTGTGTGACGGGGGTTTCGGGGTCGGGAAAATCCACGTTGGTCAATGAATTACTCTATCCGGCCTTGGCGCATCATTTTGGCCAAAAAATCCCCTTTCCCAAGGAACTCAAAGCCATTGATGGCCTGGAGGCCTTGGATAAGGTGATTGTGGTGGATCAATCGCCCATTGGCCGCACGCCCCGTTCCAATCCAGCAACCTATACCGGTGCCTTTGACCCCATTCGTGCCCTGTTTGCCGAAACCCCAGCGGCGAAGGCCAGAGGCTACAAAGCAGGCCATTTTTCCTTCAATGTAAAGGGGGGGCGCTGTGAAGCCTGTGGGGGGCAAGGGGTGAATGTGATCGAAATGAATTTCCTGCCCAATGTGTATGTGACCTGTGAGGTGTGCCAGGGCAAACGCTATAGCCGGGAGACGTTGGAAATCAAATACAAGGGCAAATCCATTGCCGATGTGTTGGATATGACGGTGGAGGAAGCCTGTGAGTTTTTTGCCGCCATTCCCCAGGCGGTAAATCGCTTACAAACCCTGGTGGATGTGGGGTTGGGATATATTCGTTTGGGACAGACTGCGCCCACATTGTCCGGGGGAGAAGCGCAGCGGATTAAATTGGCAACCGAACTCTCGCGGCGGGCTACCGGGCAAACCTTGTATTTGATTGATGAACCCACGACCGGTTTATCGTTTTACGATGTGCATCGGTTGGTGGATATTATTCAGCGCTTGGTGGACAAGGGCAATACGGTGTTGGTGATTGAACATAATTTGGATGTGATTCGCTGTTGCGATTGGGTGATTGATTTAGGGCCAGAGGGTGGGCAACGGGGGGGACAAATTGTGGCCACCGGCACGCCAGAACAGGTCGCCAATCATCCCTATTCCCACACGGGACGGTATCTCAAAACTGCCTTGGCGCACCATCCCCCAGCCCAAACAACAGCACCTACGCCTGCATAGGCGATAATAGGGAGTGAGTCCACCCAAGACACGTCATGGATTTGAAAACCCTGATCCGGGACATTCCCGATTTTCCCCAACCAGGCATTTTATTTCGCGATATTACCACCTTGCTGGCTGACCCCCAGGGGTTACGGTTTGCCATTGATGAATTGGCGCGACGGTTTCAGGGGATGCACATTGACCGGGTGGTGGGGCCGGAATCGCGGGGGTTTATCTTCGGCGTGCCCTTGGCTTATGCGTTGGGATGTGGGTTTGTGCCGGTGCGCAAACCAGGAAAGTTGCCGGGGCCGGTGCACCAGCGGGAATATACGTTGGAATACGGCACGGACCGGCTGGAAATCCACCAGGATGCCATTCATCCCGGTCAGCGGGTGCTGGTCGTTGATGACCTGCTAGCGACAGGGGGAACGGCGCAGGCGGTAGGGGAATTGGTGCAACAGGCCCAAGGAGAATTGGTGGGCTTTGGCTTCATTATCGAATTGGCATCGTTGGGGGGACGCAAACGCCTGCCCTCTGTGCCTGTGGAAACCCTGGTGGTTTATGAGTAATCCCCTCAACGCAGGGGCGATTTCTTAGCGGTTGTTTCCCCTGGAGGACAACCCTTTTCGACCCAATTCCGTTAACCCGATGACGGATGAAAGTATTGATAAATTTGCTGGGCAAGACGGGGGCCAATTCCCGGCACTTGCGCCAATTGTTCGGGGGTGGCCGCTTGAATCATATCCAGGGAATGAAAGTAAGCCAAAAGTTGTTTTTGCCGCTGATGTCCCAAACCGGGAATTTGTGCTAAAGTGCTGTAGCGATGACGGCGGGTGCGTTGTTGGCGATGAAATTTTAGGGCAAATCGGTGCGCCTCATCCCGTAATCGCCGCAGTAATTGCATCCCTGGTTGTTCCGGGTCACTGCTCAATGGGGTACTGCGCCCCGGCACATAAATTTCTTCCTGTTTTTTGGCCAGAGCAATCACCGTTAATTCTGCCGCAAACGGCCAGGCATTTAATACATTCATCACCGCCGATAACTGACCTTTCCCCCCATCAATCACGACCAAATCCGGCCAATCGGGATCGCCAAGGGTTGCCCGTTCAGGCTCGCGCATCCAAGGGGCGAAACGACGGCTAATTACCTCCGCCATACTGGCAAAATCGTCACTATGGCCCGGCGCTACGTGCGGATTTTTGATATGGTAGTGGCGGTAGTGTTGTTTGGCCGGTTGACCATCAATAAATACCACCCGCGAGGCCACCACATCGGTTCCTTGCAAATGGGAAATATCATAGGCTTCTAGGCGGTGGGGAATGTCCGCTAAATTCAACAATTCTGCCAGGTCATGCAGGGCAAACAAATTAGCTTCTACGGCACGTTGACGGCGCTGTAATTCCAATTCTGCATTCCGCATTACCAACTGGATCAATTCCGCCTTTTGCGACCGCTGCGGCACATAAATTTTCACCTTGCCTTGGCGTTTTTCACTGAGAAAATGGCTGAGCAATTCCCCTTCCGGCAAATCATACTGCACCAGAATCAAAGGCGGAATTTCTACCCCCTCTACCTGGGTATAGTGTTCCTCCAAAACCCGTTGCAAAATGGCGCCGGGTTCATCTCCCTGCCGTTGGGTAAAAAAGCCCAATTGCCCCACCAGACGACCGGCCCGCATTTGAAATAATTGAATGCACACGTATTGATCATCCATTGCCAGCGCCACTGCATCTAAAATGGCATCTTCAGCGGGCAAGGTGACCTTGGGTTGCTCTCCTAGTCCTGCCAAGCGCCGGATTTGATCCCGGACTTGTGCCGCCGCTTCAAAATTCATTTCTGCTGCCAACTGTTGCATTTTCTGGTGCAATTTTGCCAGCAATTCTTCCGTGCGCCCCTGGAAAATCAGGGCAATTTGGGCCACCGTTTGGCGGTAGTCTTCTGGGCTAATGAGTTTTTGACAAACGCCAGGGCAACGGCCAATTTGGTAGTTCAAACAGGGACGGTCCGGAAATAGGGGCTTTGGACGTTGCCGCAAGGGAAATAACCGATAGATCAATGCCAGGGTTTGGCGCAACTGAAACGCATCCACGTAGGGGCCATAGTAACGGTCTTTCGGGTGCGTCAAACGACGTTTGCGGGTAATAAAAATGCGGGGGTAATCCTCTGACCAAGTAATGCATACATAAGGGTAAGTTTTGTCATCTTTGAGCAGGATATTGTAGTAGGGCTGGTGTTGCTTAATCAAATTGGCTTCCAACACCAGGGCTTCGGTTTCCGTATCGGTCACGATAAATTCGATTTCGCTAATCTGCTGCACCATTAAACTGATGCGGGGACTGAGACGGCGATCCTGACGAAAATAGGACTGAATCCGACTGCGTAACCGCTTGGATTTGCCGATATACAAAATGTTGTCGTGACGGTCTTTGAAAAAATAAACACCTGGGGATAGGGGAACTTCCTCAAGCCGTTGCTGTAATCGTTCTGGTTGGTGAATAAGCGCCGGTTCAACCATCAGCGTTGCCCCAGAACCAGAGAGTGATTTGTGTATGAAGATTAAACGGGCGTGAGGAGAGATGATGGGGATTGGAGGGATGCAGGGAGTGGTACGGTTCCCAATTTAACTTCCAAAAGACGCATGACCTCCCGGCCAAAGTCCTGGGGATTCCGTCGCCAGGCTTCCAAGCACACCTCCCCAAAAAAACGTCCCAAGGGTTCGGGATTCCACAGCAGTTTTTTCGCCGTCCAGGGCATCATACTCATGGGATTGTATCCCGGTTTGAGAATGCCTTTTTTAAGGGCGTAGGCTTCCAAATGGGTGTGGGGTTGTAAACCAATGAAAAAGATGGCTGGTTCCACCTTATCGGCGCCAAAAATGCGCTCCAATTCCCGGTGATAGGCAACCGTTTGGCGAATGGTATCAAAAGTCTCATCAATGACATTAAACGAGTAGTTCACCGACACGAGGTCATTAAATCCGGCGGCTTTCAAATCCCGACAATTTTCCAGAACCACCCGTAAATTATAACCCATACGCATCTTACGAATGAGTTCTTGGGCGCCACTGGTAATGCCAATTTCAAAATAATTCATGCCCGTTTTGACCATCAATTCGCACAGGCGCGGTGTGAGATTGTCAGCGCGAATGTAGGCCGCCCAATGGATGTCCGTCATCCCTGCCTCCAAAATCGCTGCCAAGAGGGCTTCGGCGTCGGGAATAAATTTGCGCGCTGGAATAAACTGGGCGTCCGTAAACCAAAAGTTGCGTACCCCCCGCGCGTACAGTTGGCGCATTTCTGCCACCACTTCAGCAATGGGATTGACCCGCACCTGTTTGCCTTCGATGACCGTGTAGACACAGTAACAACAATTGTGCGGACACCCCCGTTTGGTTTGCACACCAAAATAAAAATCCGGGGCTTGCAGATAGTAATGAAATTCCGGCCAAATTTGCTCAATGTAATCGTAGTTGCAGGCCGTTTTGATAAAGGGCACGGGTGCTTCATGAATCAAACGGGGACGCGGTTGTTCTCGCCCAACCACATAGCAACGATGGCGCCGGATGTCCCGCCCGCGCAGCCAATCCTCCAACAGCAACTCCCCTTCCCCAACCGAAACAATCGTTCCTTTGGGCAAGGAGCGCCCCAATTGTTCGTAAAACACGCTGACGGCCCCGCCGCCGACAATTAACCCCACCTGGGGCTGGTATTGCCGCGCCCACCGCCACCCTTGCCAAATCAAGCGTAAATTCCGCCACAGTTCCCCGTAATAGGCCGCCGCCAGTTGCAGGCCCCCCCAGGCCCCCCGCAATTTCACCAGCGGATGGCGGGCGTAATAAAACTCAAAAGCGTGCTGCAACGGGTTGCCCCCGCGCCCCCCCACCGGCGCATAAATCTGAATATCCCGCCAGGAATACACCAGCACCGTAGGCCGAAACTCGGCAATCACCTGCCGGAGCGTGCGTTGCAAATCCAAAGGCGGCACCGCCCCCAAATCCAAAATCCGTTGCGCCACCTGGGGCAAAACCTTGCCAATGTGGTCAGCCAAATAAACAACACCAATGGGAAAAATCGGATTGCAGGGCAGACGCACGTACAGCACTCGTGCTGCACTCGCCGCCGCGGGAGCAGAAAAACAATCAGACATAAATCTTCACAGTGGGTCTTATCTTGTTAGGATAGCATTGACCACCGCCGCCTGCGAGCGCCTAGGCGATCCCAACATGCTCATTCGTAATCACGATTACAGTGTGCTGGGGAAATAGGTGTTATGGTAGGAGCGATAACGTAAGGTTTTATGAAGTGAACAAAATGAGCCAGATTCTTGATCCCCTGCCAGAAACAGCTACCGACTGCCTGCTTTGTTGCTACGTTAATGCGACCAGTCAGATTCAGGTAGTACGGATTACGAACGTGCCGAACTGGTATTTTGAGCGGGTTGTCTTCCCAGGGCAGCGATTGATGTTTGCCAGTCCAGACAACGCCTGTTTGGAGGTGTATGCGGGGACCATGGCCGCTTTGGATGACCGGATTCCCTGTCGGGAGTTGCAGGTAAACGAGGCGTTGGCAGAGCCGGTGTTGGTGGGAACCCCCGGTTAAGTTTAACGCCACGGTACCGGTGGGGGCGCCATACCTGTCCTGAGCAGGGTTTTGGCATGGGATTGGCCACGTGCCCCCCATTTTTTTAATCTGGTTGCACCTGGTTCATGGCCCATTTGCCCATACGGTTGATTCATCCGTGTGTAACTGCATCTGGGCATCATCCCTAGAAAAAACACTGCTAAGCAAGAGTAATTAGGGGGTTGAGGATGTGAACTGAGGCAGGGTTTTGTGACCAATACAAATTAGGGTTCAATAGAATTTTTGCCGCATCTCGACCGGAATTTTATCTTGATTGGCGCCCCTCAGAGAATGCGGCTAAAGTTCTCGCCCGGAAGTGGTCAAAACTTAAAAAGCTATAGGCTTGCTTCTTAATCAATTTGATGCAGTTGTTCCTGCCTGCCATCACACCGCTTGTCGTTCTCCTGATAAAACAATTACAGAGTCCGTGGAGATGGGTACGGATTTTCGGAAGGATTTTTCCGTAAACAAAGTGGGCTTTTGTCAGCCATTTGGCAAATCTTTCTTTGCCCTTGGCAATCGTCCTCTTTCAATTTGTAGGCAATACTTAAACCCCTTTGAACGCATTAGTATTTTCGCCAATTTGTCTGATTCTTTTGGGATTAAGTCCTCTCGATTTTTGAGTAAAATAAATCCAACTCTTTGGTTGGTTATCCCAACTTGTTTCCCCTAGCTTGCGTGGCGAAGCCATATTTAGTCTAGTTTCATAACATGAAATCGGTCAATAAAATCTTGGTATAGCTAAGCATACAAAGGTTGACATGATATGGGTCACTGGGCGTAGCCCCACAATGGCGTCGCCATGAATCTTCAGGCGACAACCTTAGCCTACCTAGCTATATTAGGAAAAATGGTCAAGATGGTGTTTCATCCCCGGTGACTCATAGCTA
>Ga0197142_1004064_pt1 | contig 11987 bp, 10 predicted proteins | sample GBS60_MetaG_FD_148614 | JGI IMG/M metagenome (GOLD analysis project Ga0197142, IMG submission 148614) | Sediment microbial communities from Great Boiling Springs, Gerlach, Nevada, United States - GBS 60_MetaG | ecosystem: Environmental > Aquatic > Thermal springs > Hot (42-90C) > Sediment... | reverse complement strand
TCGGGTCCGTTGGGACGAACTGTACCTTCGAGGCACCCCTTGGCGCCCCCACCTCCAGGGGCAACTGGAGGTGGACCCCGGTGGCGTGGTGCGCGCTTGGGGACAGACGCTCCGGCTTGACCGCCTGGTGGCTACTTTCACTGGGGATCCGTTCACTGACCCGCGGCTCGAGCTGGCGGTCACCTCCTCCTGGGAGGACCCCACGGTGAGGCACGGACAGCAAAGCGTGCTAGCCCACCTGGCTGGGGAGCCAGCCCCTGGTGCTTCCAGCCAACAACAAGCCGCAGGCCTTGCGAGCACAAGGTTTTTGGGCAGCGCCGCCGCTGCTACCCTCGCCCAAGCCCTGGGTAGCGCCGCCGAGGTGCGCCTGGAGCCGGTTCTGGTTTTCGCGGAGGCTGACCCCTCCGCCCGGCTCACCGTCTCCCGCCCGTTGAACGCCTACGCCTCTTTCGCGCTTTCCCTGGACCTGCGGAGCGCCCAGCGGCAGACTTACCTGGTGGAGCTCCGCAACCTCCCTCGCTTTCCCAGCCTCACTGCCCAGGTCTTCACCAACGACGCCGGCAACGCCGGGAGCACCGTGCAGCAATTCCTGAGCTGGGGTGCGGGAAAGCAACGGGTGGGCCAAGATCCCCCAACGTTGCGGCGGGTGGTGTGGGAGGCCCCCCGGTTCTTGCGGCGCAAACCGCTGCTGCGCGCCCTTGGGATCCAGCGGGGGATGGCGCTTCCCGAAGAAATCCAGGGGGATTGGAAGCTGGAGTTGGAATACCTGCTGCGCCAGCAGGGGTACCCAGACGCCCAGGTGCAGCTGACCCGGAAACCGGTGCCTGGCAAGAAAAACCAGTTCGACCTTCACGTGGCCATCAACCCTGGGGAGCCTGTAGCGTTTTCTTTCCGTTCGAACAAGCTTCCCAAAGGGCAGCTCCCGCTGATCCGCGCCCTGTACCGTTCGGGTGTCTGGGAAGACTCGGCGCTGGAGGACATCCGTGAGGCCGCCGTCCGGGTGTTCCGCGCCATGGGCTACCTTGACCCCGAGGTGGAGGTGGCGGTGGCCCCAGCTACCGCCCAGAGACCGCGGCTGGTCACCGTAACTCCCCGTCTCGGCCGCCGCTTGCCCCGTTTGGCCACCCTGAAGGTTCCTGCCCTCCCGGAGGAAGAGCAAGCAGTGGTGCGCGGACGTTTTGCCGGGAAGGTAGAGCTTATGGAGCTGGCCGCCGGACTTCCCTCGGCCCAGGACCAGCTCCGCTCTGCCTTGGCAAGCCTCGGTTACCCCCGTCCCCGGATTCTCAGGACGTTCCTCGATGACAAAGAACGTACCCTGGTGGTGGCGGTGGATCCGGGGCCTCGAGAGGTTTTCGGGGAGGTGCGGATTTCCGGTGCCACGTCGGAGGAGCTTTCCCAGCTGCGAAGCCTGATAGCTTGCAAGCCGGGCCAGCCAGCGCGCCGTGACCGCATCGCCGCCGCCGCCACTGCAGTTACCGCTTGGTACCAGGCTCAGGGATTCCCCCAGGTCCGGGTCATACCACGGCTCGCCCCCCACCCCCGGGAGCTGCTGGTGCTTGACTTGGAGCTGGCGGTGGAAAAGGGGGAGCCCCAACGGGTGGAGCAAGTAGTGTTTGAGGGCCGGCGGCGGCTCGCCGACTCCTTGGCTAAAAAGCTCGTGGGGCTTGTACCCGGCGAACCCCTGGTGCTTCAAAAGGTGTACCAGGGGCGGCGGCGGCTCTGGGCCACGGGCTTGTTTCGCACCGTGCGCGCAGCAATCGTGCCCCAAAAGGAGGGAACAGCTCGGGTGCTGTACCACCTCCAGGAGGAGCCCTCCATCTCCTTGGCCTACGGACTGCGTTGGGAGGCCACCCAGGGGATCGCAGGGGTAGTGGATTTCGCGGACCGCAACCTCCTGGGCCGTAGGATCACCTTGGGTCTTCGCGGCCTTTACGAAAAAAACCAACAATCCGGGCGCGTCTTCCTGGGGTTTCCCGACCTGTTGGCTTCGGGTGTGCAGGGGGAAGCGTTCCTCGAACGGCGGCGTCGCACCACGGAAGCCACCCCGGGTGCCGCAGCCCTGGTGGAGGACAGCACGCGATTCACCCTGCAACTTCAAAAGGCACTAGCAGCAAGCCTCGTGGCCCACTTTTACGGACGCTGGCAGAAAACTCACATCTTCGAGCGCACCGACTTCTTCCCCCTGGACATCACCTTGCGCTTCCCCTACGCCGGCTTGGGGCTTACCTACGATTCCCGGGACGACAAGGTGCTGGCGCAGCGGGGCTTGTTTTTAAGCTTGGACCTTTCAGGCACCGGCCAGCTCCTGGGTGCCGACCTGGAGTTTGTGCGGCTTTACGGCCAGCTGGCCAACTTCCGACCTTGGAGCTGGGGGAAGCTTACCCTAAGCTGGGCCCAGTCGCTTCGGGTGGGATGGGCGACCACTGGCGCTGGGCAAGAGCTCATCCGCTCCGAGCGGTTCTTTGCAGGGGGGGAGTACTCGGTGCGGGGCTACCCCGTGGATAGCCTGGGACCATTGGAGGACCTGGGCTACACCAGCCGGCCAGCGGGGGGCAAGGCCATGGTGGTGATAAACCAGGAACTCCGCATTCCCCTCCCTCGGGACGTGGTGGGGATCCTCTTCCTGGACGCCGGGCAGGTGTGGGCAGAGGCCAGTCAGGTTCGGTGGGAAGATTTGGTCCTGGCATCCGGTGTGGGGGTGCGGGCCCGCACCCCCTTGGGGATGCTGCGCCTGGACTTGGCCCTCCCCTGGGAGAAGAGCGTAGGCAACCGAAAGCCCAAAATCTATCTGGGCTTTGGGTCGATCTTCTAGACCTTGGACCCCCTAGCGCTTGGCTGCCGCCAAGATCGCCTTCGCCTTGGTGGCTTCGGGCGCGTTGGGGGCCAGGTGCAGGAAACGACCCATGTCGTTCACCAAAACGTCCTTCTTGCCCAGCTTGTCCGCCGCCAGGCCCCGGTAGTAGTAGGCGTAGGCCAGCCCCTTGTGGAGCTCCAGCGCCTTGCTGAGCGTCTCGAACGCCGCACCCGCCTTCCCCGTAAGCAACTGCACTACCCCCAAGTGGTAGAGGAGCACCGCGTCGCCCTGCCCTTGCTCCACCAGTTTGCCCAGGTGCTCCGCGGCTTTGTCCAGCTGCTTGAGCCCCTTGAGGGCCAGCGCCAGCTGCAGTCGGGCCGCAGCGTCGGTTTCGTTGGCCGAAAGGACTTTCTCCGCTGCCTCCTTGGCCTTGCGGAAGGCACCCTCGGCTTGGGTGGTTTTGTTCAACACAAGGTAGGTTTCTGCCAAGCTCAGCCACACCGCCGCATCACCGGAGGAAAGCTTTGCCGCCTCTTCCAGAAGCTTTGCAGCCTCGGCGTACTTCTTTTCCTGCACCAACACCTGGGACAACGCCCTGGCCACCGCGGGATTCTTTGGGGCTTCCCCTTTCACCGGCTCCAGCGCTTGCCGAGCCTCTCGGGTCTGCCAACCCAAAAGCTTTTCCTCGGCCACCCGCACCGCCTGAACAACAGGGTCCTCGCTGGGGGTTTCCTGGGCCCGGAGCGGCCAGCCCACCCCAAAAGCCAACGCTACCGCCAGAAGACAACCCAAGCGTAGGAATCCAACGTCCCGTTTCATGCGCGAACCTCCCTCGTTGGAGGAGTATGGCACACCTGGCCCAGGGCACGAGGGGGATCTGGCAGTTTGCGGGCGAAAAACAAAAGCCCCACCCCCAAGCCGCCCCCGGCAAACAGCCGGTCCAAGGCAAACACTCGTTCCACCAAACGCACCAGCCAACCGGCCCTGGCTAGCTGAGAAACCCGCCCCAGGAGAGGGTCGGCTTCCCCGGGGCCCGGCAACTGCAACCGCCGGCGGTTCACCCGCCGGAGGAACAGCGTGTCGTAAAGCCGCACCAGGGGAAACCCCCAGTCCTGCACCTTCCCGGCAAACCCCGCCGCGGCGAGCTTTTCTTCGAGCTCGGCTTTGCGGTAGCGCCGTACATGCCCTGCCCAGTCGTCCCAGGCCGACCACTGGCGGGGATCGTGGGGCACCGTGCCCGCCAGCACCCCACCGGGCCGCAGGACCCGCCAAAGCTCTTTGAGCGCCTGGTCGTCTTCAACTACGTGCTCCAAGGTCTCAGCGGAGGTGGCCGAGGCAAAGCTCGCGCTGCGGAAGGGCAAGCGCCGCAGGTCCGCCACCACGAGGTGCCCCACGTTACCCCGCAGCCTCCGGGCCACCACTAGGGACCTCCAGGAAGCGTCCGCGGCCACCACCCGAAACCCTCGGGAGACGAGTGCCTGGGCCAGGGAGCCCAGCCCTGCCGCACACTCCAGGTGCAGCGCTGGCGGAACCGGCCGTAGCAGGCGTAAAATCAAGCTTTCCCGGAAGGCATGCCGGGGTCCGAAGAACGCCGCGTCATCCCCCCACCTGGCCTGGGGCATGCTTCACCGGTTAATCAGCCGGCGGGCCAGGGGTACCACCGGCAGCTTGTGGGAGAGCTTGTGGGCCGAGGCGACGAGGAAATCGTAAAACGGCGGCTTTGCCTCGGCGTGCTTGTAGCACTCACCGCACCGGGGCAAGCGCTGCCAGTCGCGAGCTTTGAACGCCGCCATCATTTCCCCAAGGCGCGGGGAAGCGAGGATTTCCTCCACGGTTTGGGTTTTTAGATCGCCGATGCACTGCTGCCCGTGGGCATCGTAGCAGCAGTGGGTGACCCGTCCGTCCGCCAGCACGATGAACCAAGAAAAGGGGTAGCCCTGGAAACAACCGTAAAAGCTTTCGTGGAGCGGGGTTTCATCGGCGGTGTCCAGCGGCTCACAGGTTTTCTCGATCACCCTGGCCTGGGGGTAACGGTCCAGGTGGAAAAACTTCTCGAAATCCCTCACGGTTTCGTGGGCGGTTTGGGTGGTGATCATGCGCTGGATTTCCACAACGATGGGCTTGCCTTTAGAGAGCTCGAGGAACGCCCGGATGTTGGCCACCACTTCCTCGAAAATCCCACCCCGCCGGATAAACGGGTAAACCCTGGGGTTGATCGTGTCGATGCACAGGCGAATACGCTGCAGGCTGGTAGCCAAAAGCGCCTTGCCCATGGCCTCGTCCAAAAGCATGGCGTTGGTGGAAACCGCGCAGCCGGGGAAAAGGTCAATGGCCTCCGGCAGGCGGGGGTAAAGGAGCGGCTCCCCCATCTCGTGGAGCCACTTCACCCGGATCCCCAAGCGGGCGAACTCCGAAGCCACCTTTTCCACCAGCCACCAGGGCATGTCGGCATCGGGGCGCCCCAGCTTGTTCATGGGGCACATGCCACACCGCAAGTTACAGCGGTTGGTGAGCTCCACCGCCACCTTCGCCTTAGAAAGATCGAGAATCGTTCCCACGATGCCAGTCTAGCAAATCACAAGGTGCCAGGCGAGACCAGGGCAAAGCGGCGCAGCTTACCGGTAAGGGTGCGGGGCAAGCGGGGAACGAACTCGTACTGCCGCGGCACCTTGTAGGCCGCTAGGTGCTTGCGGCAAAAACGGAAGAGCTCCCCCTCTTCGAGGTGCGCCCCTTCCCGGAGCACCACCACCGCCTTGAGGGTCGCGGCCCCCCCGGTAAGCGGTACCGGCACCACTGCCACCTCTGCCACCGCCGGATGCTTAGCCAGCACCGCTTCCACCTCCGGGGGGAAGACCGCGATCCCCCCGAGCTTTAACATCTCGTCCCGCCGCCCCTGGTGGTACAGGAACCCTCCGGAGACCCGCACCATATCCCCGGTGCGCAGCCAGCCATCCACCACCGTCCGGGCCGTGAGATCCGGTTTTTCCCAGTACCCCAGCGTCACCGTGGGGCCTCGCACCCAGAGCTCCCCCAGCTCCCCTTCTGGAACCGGGTTCCCGGCAGGGTCCCGTACCTCCAGGGAAAAGCCAGCAAGGGGTTGGCCAGCGCTCCCAGGGACCACGTGCTCCGGGTGGTTTGAGGTGATGTGGTGCAGGGTCTCGGTCATCCCCAACCCGTCCAGGACCGGCACGCCAAACTTGCGCCGCACTTGGCGGAAAAGCGCAGGGGAAAGCCTTTCGCCTGCGCTCACCGTGGCTCGCAGGCTTCCTGACGAACAGGGCAGCTCCTGGAGGGCCGCAAGCAAGCTAGGGACGGCAAAAAACACCGTGGGGCGGAAACGTGCAAAAAGCTCGCGCAAAACCCCAGGGAGCATCGGCCCCGGGTGAACCACCGCACAAGCACCAGCAACTGCGGGAATGTACACCGAGTTTCCGAGCCCGTAAGCGAAAAACATGCGGGGAGCGGAAAGCAGCCGGTCTTCGGGAGCAAGCCGCAAGACCTGCGGCCCAAGCCCCGCGGCGGCCGCCAACAGGTTGCCATGGCTGTGCATCACCCCCTTCATGCGCCCAGTGGTGCCCGAGGTGTAGAGCAGCACCGCGAGATCTTGGGGAAGCACCGGCACAGGGTCCCAAACAGGACGGCACGCAGCCCAGGGCGCTGTGGTGCCGCACACCACCACCTCCGTGGACAGCCCCTCCGCCGCCGCAGTGAGGGCTTTGGCCCCCCGGGGGTCGGTGAGCGCCAAGCGTGGGCGGCAATCCAGCAGCACCTGCCGCAGTTCCGGGGGCGCCAGCATGGGAGCCACCGGCACCGCCACCAACCCAGCCCAGAGCGCGGCCCAAAATCCCACTACCAGCTCCCGCCGGTCCGCCATGGCGAAAAGCACCCTTTCCCCAGGGCAAAGGCCCCGCTGGAGGAAAAAACCGCTGGCCCTGGCCACTTCCTCCCCCACTTGGGCGTAGGTGTACTCCCCTTCCAGCGAGAGCAGGTAGGGGCGCCGGGCGTCTTCGGAGGCCAGGCGCGAACCCAGGATACTCCGGGCCGCGTTGGCTTCTCGCCACCGTTTAGCGTTTAGCGCACTGCCCATCGTTTCCCCCAGCCGGCAACGCTTCCCACACCACCCCCAATCCCTGTTCGCCCACCACCCGGAAAGACCGCAGCCAAAACGGCCCAGGGAAGCCCTCGGCCGCTAAGGGTGCCAACGGCCCGGGCAGAGAGCTCGCAGCACGGCAAAAGCTCACTTGCAGCCCTTGCCGGCGGAAGCCCCACCGCGCCATGACCCCACCTAGGTTCCCCCCCGCCGCCAAGCACTTGGCGGCTGCAAGGGGTAAAAGTTGGAGATCGAGGCAGGCGAGGTGCCAGGAAAGCGTCACCTCCCCCAGCTGGTAGCTGGAAACCCGCATCAGCCACCGCCCGTACGCTGGAGGTTGTAGCTCCTGCCGGAGAAGGCGAAAGGCCGGAGGCTGCCCAAAGCTGTCAGCAAAAAGCTGCGCCAGCGGCCAGGGCCGCATCAGGACCACCTGGGGGGCTGGCAGCGGCAATACGGGGGCGACCACCGGCTCTTGCAACTCCGCCTGGGCGGGGCGTATTCCCCGAGGGTTCATCGGCGCATGATCGAGTCGAGGATCTGGAGAAAGGCTGCCTGTTGCTCCGGCTCGTGCTTTTCAATCACGCAAAGGACCCCTGTGGTATCGAACACATCGTGAAGCCGATCCGCCGGGTGCGCCGAGGTGACAATGATGCGCTTGGGGTGTACCCCCCGCTTTTTCGCCTCCTCTAGCACTTCCAGCCCGTCCATCTCGGGCATTTCCCAGTCCAAAAGCAAAAGGTCCACACTGGGTCCGAAAGCGGAAAGCGCCGCCCTCGGGTCGCTGAAGGTTTCCACCACCACCTTGCCCGGATACCTTCCCTCCAAGAACGCCTTAAAGGCCGCGCACTGGGTGCGCGAGTCGTCCACCACGACCACGCGTTTGCCCTGGTTAGCCACGGCGAAATACCACCTTCCCTCCCACCACGGTCATCACGGGCCAACCCCGGAGCCGCCAACCGGCGAACGGGGTATTGCGAGAAGCGGAGCGAAACTTCGACGGGTCCACCTTCTGCCGCAGCTCGGGATTAAAAATCGTGATGTCAGCTGGGGCGCCTACCTTAAGCGTGCCCCCTGGGAGCCGAAAGATACGGGCAGGGTTGGTAGACCAAAGCGCCACGAAGCGAGAGAGCGGCATGCGGTGCTTGGCTACCAGCAGATCAAAGGTCACCGGCAACGCGGTTTCTAACCCCACGATGCCGAAAGGCGCTTTATCGAATTCCACGGCCTTCTCGTCCGCATGGTGCGGAGCGTGGTCCGTGGCCAAACAGTCCACGGTACCGTCCAGAACCCCTTCCAGCAGTGCCTCCACGTGCTCCGCACTGCGCAGTGGCGGGTTCATCTTCGTATTGGTGTCGTAGTTGCTGGCAGCCACCGCCTCGTCGCTCAGGGCCAAATGGTGCGGGGTCACCTCGCAGGTGACCGCAAGGCCCTTTGCCTTAGCCTGCCGCACCGCCTCCAGCGCCCCGCGCGTGGAAAGGTGGGCGACGTGCAGCCGTGCCCTGGTGAGCGCTGCCAGCACAATATCCCGGAGCACCGCGATCTCCTCGGCAGCTGCGGGGATCCCCGCAAGGCCAAGCCGGGTGGCCACCGCCCCCTCGTGCATCACCCCGCGCCCCACCAGGCTTGGCTCTTCGCAGTGGTCCACAATGGGCACACCGAAGAGCAGGGAGTACTCCATGGCTCGGCGCATGAGATAGCTAGACGCTACGGGCTTACCGTCGTCGGAAAACGCCACCGCCCCAACCCGCACCATCTCCCCCATCTCCGCCAGCTCTTCCCCCGCTTGGTTCTTGCTCACGGCGCCAATGGGGTAGACCCGACAATGACCCGCCTCTCGGGCCCGGGCAAGGATGAACTCGGTGACCGCCGGGTTGTCGTGAACCGGGGAGGTATTGGGCATGCAGCACACGGCGGTGAACCCACCAGCCACCGCCGCTGCGGTACCCGTGGCAATGGTTTCCTTGTACTCAAACCCCGGCTCCCGAAGGTGGACGTGGACATCTATGAAGCCGGGAGCCGCCACCAGCCCTGTGGCGTCAATCACCTCTGCCCGGGCGTCGCTGATCCGCTCCGCAAGCTTGGCGATCTTGCCATCCACCACCAGAATGTCCAGCCCCTCATCCAGCTTTTGGCTGGGGTCCACCACCCGTGCATTTTTAATCAGCAATCGGCTCACCGCTGCCTCCCGCCAAAAGGTAGAGCACCGCCATGCGCACCGCCACGCCGTTGGTTACCTGCTCCAGGATCACCGACTGAGGTCCATCAGCCACCCGGGAATCGATCTCCACCCCGCGGTTCATGGGCCCAGGGTGCATCACCAGGCAGTCCTTCTTTGCCAGCTTGAGTCGTTCTGGGGTAAGGGCGAAGAGGTCGTAGTACTCGCGCATCGTGGGGAAGTTCATCCGCTCTTGACGCTCGAGCTGAATGCGCAGCATCATAACCACATCTGCGCCGGCAATGGCGTCCTCCATGCGGTAATACACCTCGCAGCCAAGCTTTTCCATGCCCACCGGGATCAAGCTGGGAGGCCCAGCCACCCGCACCTTGGCCCCCATGCGAGAGAGCAAAAGCACGTTGGAGCGCACCACCCGGGAGTGCTGCAAATCTCCCACGATCGCCACCACCTGCCCCTCCAACGTCCCGCGGCGCAAGCGGATGGTCAGGGCGTCCAGGAGGGCCTGGGTAGGGTGCTCGTGGGTGCCGTCTCCAGCGTTAATCACCGAGCTTTTCAAAACCTTTGAAAGCATGTGGGGCACCCCAGGACTGGGGTGGCGGATCACGATGAAATCCGGCTCCATGGCCTCCAGGTTACGAGCGGTATCCAGAAGCGATTCCCCTTTTTCCACCGAGGAGCCGCCGGCAGAAAAGTTCAGGGTGTCCGCCGAAAGCCGCTTTTCCGCCACCTCGAAGGAAAAACGGGTGCGGGTGGAGGGTTCCAGGAATAGGTTCACCACGGTCTTGCCCCGCAGGGCTGGCACCTTTTTGATGGGCCTTTTTGCGATCTCCCGCATGTGCACCGCGGTGTCCAGGATCAGCTGGATTTCCTCCGGGGAAAGCGGGTCGATCCCCAGAAGGTGCCGGCTCCTTAGGGAAGCGGTGGGTCTCACGCTCATAACTTCTCCTCCTTCACGATCCAAACACCCTCCTCCCCGTCGGTTTCCGCCAGTCGCACCTGCACGTCCTCTTTCCGGGAAGAGGGCACCACCCGGCCCACCACATCGGCAGCAATCGGGAGCTCCCGGTGCCCTCGATCCACCAGCACTGCTAGGCGGATGGCCCGCGGACGGCCGTAATCCATGAGGGTATCCAGGGCCGCCCGGACGGTGCGCCCGGTGTAGAGCACGTCATCCACCAGGCATACCACCCGGCCGTCCACCGGCTCGGGCAAGTCCGTGGCCCGTAACAAAGGCTGCTGGTGCGCCGGCCGCCAGGGGCCCACGTCGTCCCGGTACAGGGTAATATCCAGGGCACCAACCGGAGGCTTTGTGCCGGTGCGCTTCGCCACAAGACCAGCCAGCCGGTGGGCTAGGGGCACACCCCTGGTTTGAATGCCTACAAAGTAAAGCTCTTGTTCCTCCGGAATTTTTTCCAGGACTTCCGCCGCCATCCGCTCCAGAACACGGGCCAGCTCCCGCGCGTCCAACACCAGCACCCGCTTCATGGGGCCTCCTAAAACCGCTGCCGAAGGATGCTAGCACAAACGCAAACCGCCATGGGCTTCCGTTCCTCTCGTCACGCCAAGACCAAGAAATTCGGAGCCAGCCAATGGTGACCCGTCCCGACCCATCCTCGACCGCTGCATAAAAAAATCAAACGAAAGCCTTTGGTCGCCCGAGATGTTGCCCGAAGCTTATCCGGAAGCGAGAGCCAGCAAACTCCAGAAATCCAGGTGGATTCAAAAGCCAAGCAAGGACAAGGGCGGGTGGGGTAGGGTTTTCCTACCAGCAGCTGAGTGTGATAAGCTAACCGAGGCGCGAGGCGGCCCTGTCGTCTAACGGTTAGGACACCGGTCTTTCAAGCCGGCAGCAGGGGTTCGACTCCCCTCAGGGCCGCCATCACCGGTCCACCGGCGAAGGCTTTGCTTGTTCTTTGGGCCGCGGCGCCACGCCCCTGGACAAAGCTGGGCAACCACAGCGGCACCTCGCCCGCGGCTCAGGAAGCTTCGGCCCTGGGCCAGTACTCCAGAACAAGGGCGCCCAGCACCAGAAGGGCGCCTGGGATCACGTGAAGCGGCGGTGCTTCCCCGAGAAAAAGCCAGACCCAAAATGAGGCCAGCGCAGGTTCCAAAAGTACCGTGAGGTTGACCTGATAGGTGCGAAGGTGGGCCAAGGCCCAGTTTAAAAGCGTATGCCCCACCAGGGTCGGCCCCAACGCCATAGCCAGCAGCGGCAGCCAGGAAAGCCGGTCCTCAGGAAACGGGGGCAGGCCCAGGACCAGCACCAACAGCAAGAGCACCACCGCCCCGAAGCTGTTCACCAGCCAAAGGTAGGCATCCAAGGGAAGGCGGTCCCGGAGCTTGGTGCCCACCAGCAAATAACTCGCCATACACACCGCACCCCCCAGGGCCATAAGGTCCCCAGCCAGTGCCTGAAAGGAAAGGCGCACGTCCCCCCAAGCGATCAGCACCACGCCAGAGAAAGCCAACGTAAAGCTCAAAAGGTTGCGACGCTCCACCCGCATCCCCAACACCTTCCCCTGGAGCAACAGCACCCAAAGCGGCTGAGTCGTCACCAGTACTACCGAGGCAGCCACCGAGGTGAGAAAAAGCGAAGGGATCCAAAGGCCAAAGTGGAGAGCGAGAAAAAGCCCAGCCCAAAGACCCCGAGACAAACCCCGTGGGAGCGGTCGGTGGCGCACCAGCACCCAGGGAGTGAGCACGAGAGAAGCCAGCGCCAGGCGCCAAAAAGCCACCGAAAGGGGTGCCGCATGGGTCATGCGGGCTAGAGGCGCCCCCCAAGAAATCGCCAACACGGCCATAGCCAGTCCCACAACAACTCGAGGGTTCATCGCGCAAAAGCCTCCGCAAGCCCCGCTGCAAGGGCATGAGCCAGCTTTTCCCGAAACTTCCATGATAAAAGCAGCTTTCTGTCCTCCTCGTTGTTG
>Ga0197142_1004062_pt1 | contig 11991 bp, 6 predicted proteins | sample GBS60_MetaG_FD_148614 | JGI IMG/M metagenome (GOLD analysis project Ga0197142, IMG submission 148614) | Sediment microbial communities from Great Boiling Springs, Gerlach, Nevada, United States - GBS 60_MetaG | ecosystem: Environmental > Aquatic > Thermal springs > Hot (42-90C) > Sediment... | reverse complement strand
TATGGCATGTTGGCTTCGCCGGAAGTGAAGAACGCTTTCAGTCTTGCGGGTGAGACAGAAGAAACACGCCGGCTCTATGGACTGAGTGGGGTGAGTGGACCTGTAGCTTTCCGCAACGGCGGAGCAACTCGTTTCCTGATCGCTCGCCGCCTCATCGAAGCCGGTGCCCGATTCGTAACTGTTACTTTCGGAGCGTGGGATACCCATGCCTTCCATTACCCTCGTATCGAAATTCAGATGCAGGTGCTAGACTTGGCGTTGTCAGGTCTGATTACCGACTTGGACCGTCGGGGTCTCCTCGACACCACTTTGGTAATTGTCAATAGCGAATTTGGCCGTACACCTAAGATCAATGCCGGTGGCGGTCGCGATCATTGGCCGAGAGTTTTCAGCATCCTGCTGGCGGGCGGTGGAGTCAAGCGCGGCTATGTTCACGGCGCTAGTGATGCAATTGCCTCCGAGCCGACCCGAGATCCACTGAGCATCGAGGACTATGCCCACACGATCTACCACCTGCTTGGTATCGATGCCAGCAAAGACTTGATGTCCCCAGGCAACAGACCCCAACAAATCGTGGCTAACGGTAAAGTGGTCAAGGCATTACTGGCATAAACCTCCGGTGTGTGCAGGTAGGGCAAGGGGGGTTGGACCACCCGTTGCTTCCCGAACACCGCACCCACTCGTATTGTTGTCAGCCATGATACGATTCATGTTTTCCTTCCTCGGGATCTGTGCTTGGATCACAATCAGTCAGACCTTGGCTCGAGCCGCCCCGCCTGTGGTCGAGTCGGTCGTCCCCGCCGCAGGCCAACGGGGGACGGAATTCACGTTGACTCTCAAAGGTGCTCGCTTGGGTAAGCCCCAGGAACTCATGCTCTATTCCCCAGGGGTTGCTTGCACCAAGTTGGTAGCCCATGGTGAAAACGAAGTGGTCGCCACGTTGAAGGCAGAACCGCAATGTCGGCTTGGAGAGTATCCGTTCCGTTTACGTACCTCCGGTGGTGTTTCCGAGGTGCATACCTTTCACATTACCCCATTTCCAGTCATCATGGAACAGGAGCCCAATGATGAATCCCATCACGCCCAAATCTTGTCCCTGAACACAACGGTTGCTGGAGGCGTCGAAGCGGGAGAGGTGGACCACTTTGCTGTTTCGTTGACGAAAGGGCAACGGCTCGCCGCTGAGGTAGTGGGAATTCGGCTTGGAGCTGACCTGACCGATACCGCTCTGAGTGTTTTTGGACCGGACGGTAAGGAGTTGGCGACGAATGATGATAACCCCCTCTTCCGGCAGGATCCTTTTGTTACGCTGGTGGCACCTTCTGACGGTGTCTATGTGATTCAGGTTCGTGAGACCAATGACAGCGGCGGGGAGAAGGCCCGTTACCTTTTACATGTAGGCACCTTCTGTCGTCCGGCGGCGGTATTTCCAGCAGGTGGGCCGTGTGACTCTGAGATGACCGTCACCTGGTTCGGTGACGCTAGCGGTAGTTGGAAACAAACCCTAAAACTTCCTGCTGCTGGCACACCCTTTGACCTTTATCCCTCCGATGGCAAATCCCCAACCCCGCCTACACCTCATCCCTTCCGTGTCTCGCCTTTTCCGAATGTGCTTGAGCGGGAACCTAACGATCAGACGCACAACGCAACTGCAAACCCGCATGGTTGGCCAGTGGCCTTCAACGGTATCATTGAAAAAGCTGGCGATGTCGACCACTTTCGTTTCCGGGCTGCCCAAGGCGACATCATCAACATTGAAGCTTTTGCTTATCGGATTGGTTCTCCGCTAGACCCTGTAGTGGCTGTATTGTACCCCGATGGTGAAGTGCTTGCTGCTAATGATGATGATGAAACACACGATAGCCGACTGACAGTTCATATCCCTGCTGATGGTGAGTATTTTTTGCGCATCAGCGATAAGCGACAGCAAGGAAGGGCCAACTTTATCTATCGGGTCGAGTTATCCCAACCGACACCGCGGCTAACCGTCTTCCTCGCACCACCGTTACGCAAAACCCAGGAGCGAACTGCCATCGCTGTGCCCCGAGGAAACCGTGTTTTGGCCTTCCTGGGCGTTCAGCGGCAAGGCGTTACGGGACCGATCCGGATCACCCCTGGCGAACTTCCCGCCGGTGTCAAATTGTCACCTGCGACAGTAACAGTAGCCGACGGGGAATATCTGGTTCCTGTCGTGTTAGAGGCGGCTGCCGATGCCCCTTTGGGTGGACTGTTGATTCCTCTCATCGCAAGACTGGACGACCCCTCGAGTCCGGTCCCAGGCAGCTTCTTGCAACGGATCACGCTCGTCAGAGGTCCTGCAGACACCGCTCTTCATACCGTGGAACTGGATCGCCTCGCAGTGGTGGTGACTGAAGAAGTGCCTTTTGGCGTAGAGATTGTTCCTCCAACTACACCTCTGGCGGTAGACAGCACATTGGAGGCTACAGTCAAAGTTACCCGTGCCGCGGATTTCAACGAACCGTTGGAAATCTCATTTCCTTCACTGCCTCCTGGGGTAGAGTGCCCTAAATCTGTCGTGATTCCACCAGAGGCTCATTCCGTGAATGTAACCATAGTGGCGGGTCCGCACGCAGAACCGGGAGACTGGAAACTTGTGGCTGAGGTTCAGGTGGCACGATCCGGACGTGGTACACGAGACCCGCTTTCGGTTGGGATGGCCGGGACTGGGAGCGGAAGTCAGCGAGGAGATGGACGCCGGTCAAACAGGCGAGGCCTGGAGCTTCTGCCGGTGGCCTCCGCGGTGACGCCGATCCGAGTTGTTTCTGCTGCGATCGAAGGGCGGTTTGAACCAGCCGTGAGTGAACAAGGAGCCACCACGCGGGTGATTTGCCATTTTGCCCGCCCCACTCCAGTTGCCTTTACTGCGAAACTGGACGGCCTGCCGCCACGGAGTGTCGCCCCAGTTGTTTTCGTTCCAGCGGGAGCCAGGCAGGTTGAATTCCACGTGACCATCGACCCCACGACACCGGTGGGCACCGTAGAAAGGCTCGTTTGCGAGTTGACCGGAATTGTGGAAGGTCAGAAGGTGATTTATCGGGTTGGGCGCGGCGGCAGCCTACGCATTGATCCCCCTGGATGGCTGCGGAAAGATGCAACCGGAAAACCCCTAAGCCCCCTGGAAATTCTCCGCCAACGGCAAAATTCCTCCAAGAAACCGTAATAGTGTGCATGCTTGGATCAAAGGGGAGGCTAACGCATACCCCCGACACGCACGCACATTTGATTTGGGAGATTTATCCCCCTGACCCTGGGCATGAGGCATGGACCTATGTTTCGATCCATCACATGCATTGTGTTGCTTGGAGTGGGTTTGACGACAGCCGAGGCCACGGAACCCACTCCGGTGCGGTTGATCATCTCACCTGCTGCTGTGGAATTGACCGGCGCCCGTGACCGTCAGGGCATGGTAGTCCAAGCGGAATATGCCGACGGCAGCGTGCGTGATGTGACGAATGAGGCGAGCTTCAGCTTCGATCGCCCTGTGGCGACGGCTATCCACGGTTTTCTCAGTCCCATTACGGATGGTGCCGCAACCCTCACCGTGGCCTATGCCGGTCAGACGGCCACTGTGCCGATCATCGTGAAAGGGGCCAAAGTTGCAGAGCCGTTGCGGTTTCGTAATGATGTGTTGCCAGTCTTGACCCGGGCAGGGTGCAACTCTGGGAAATGTCATGGCGCTGCTGCCGGCAAGGATGGCTTCCGCCTGTCACTTTTCGGCTACGACCCCGCCGGGGATTATTTCCGCATCACTCGCGAAGTGGTAGGCCGTCGCATCAACCTGGCCACACCTGAAGACTGCCTGCTTATCAACAAAGCCCTCGGCAAAGTACCGCATACCGGAGGGCAACGGATCGAACCAGAAAGCGAAAATCACTTGCTCATTCTGCGTTGGCTTGAAGCGGGTGCTCCTGCCGACCCTCCTGATATGCCCCGCCCGGTGGGCATCGAAGTCTTCCCCAAGTCGATCATTTTTGCCCGCAAGGGGGAATCACATCGTGTCGTGGTGCGAGCTCGATTCAGCGATGGGACCGATCGGGATGTAACACGCTTTAGCGTTTTCGTCGGGAATAACGATGCTGTTGCCACCGTAGATGAATCAGGACTTATAAAAGGCACTGGACCAGGTGAAGCGTTTGTACTGGCCCGCTATGACGAATTCACGGAAGGCACTTCCGTCATCGTTCGGCCAGGTACCTCCTTTATAGATCCCAAGACACCGGCATTCAACTACATCGACACTTACGTCCACGCCAAACTGAACAAACTGCATCTTGTACCTTCCGAGCTCTGCTCCGATGAGACATTCCTCCGCCGTGTAACGATCGATCTTATCGGTATGCTGCCGACACCAGCAGAACGAGAAAAGTTCCTGACCGATCCCGATCCCCAAAAGCGTCAAAAACTGGTCGACTCGCTTCTGGAGCGTGAGGAGTTCCATGATATCTGGGCCATGAAATGGGCCGATCTGCTCCAAATTCGCACCGTCAACGGGATCACGCCCAAAGCTCTTCACCTCTACGACCAATGGCTCCGAGATCGTATCCGCTCGGGAGCTACGCTCGATCGCATCGTTCGGGAACTTCTGACAGCGAGTGGTGGCACATTCGAAAATCCTGCGGTCAACTATTTCCAAACCGAAACGATGCCGCAGCTTTTGGCCGAAAACGTAGCTCAGGCCTTCCTTGGCACCCGCATCCAATGTGCTCAGTGTCATAATCACCCTTTCGACCGCTGGACGATGGACGATTACTACGGCTTTGCAGCGTTTTTCAGTCAGATCGGTTTCAAAAATGCTCAAGACCCGCGGGAACTTACCATCTTCAACACAGGGAAGGGGGAAATGCGGCATCCGGTGGGTAACCGGTTTGTCAGACCCCGTTTCCTGGGCAGTACAACCCCGGCGATCTCTCCAGGACAAGACTACCGCACCATACTGGCCGACTGGCTTACTAGCCGAGACAACCTTGCCTTTGCCCGTAATTTCGCCAACATTGTCTGGGCCCACTTTTTCGGCCGCGGTATTGTTGATCCAGTGGACGATGTCCGTGTGAGCAACCCACCGAGTAATCCGGAACTGCTGGACGCCCTTGCGAGCAGGGCTGTTGAGTACGGCTTTAACCTCAAGAAGCTGGCCCGGGACATCTGCTTGAGTCGCACCTATCAACTCTCCACCCGACGCAACCCCCTCAACCCTCCGGGCGACTTAGATGAACGAAATTTTGCCCGTCAGAGTATTCGGCGTCTCCGGGCGGAGGTGCTGCTGGACTGCATCAATCAGGTGACAGAAACCACCAGCCGTTGGCCCGGTCTGCCCCGTGGTGGCAAAGCTGTACAGATACCCGATGGTCGGGTTCAAGATTACTTCTTGGTCACTTTCGGCCGTCCCAGCCGCAACACTCCATGCAGTTGTGAGGTGAAGACCACACCTACCCTCTCTCAAGCGTTGCATTTACTCAACGGCGACACGACCAACAGCAAGATTCTGGAAGGAAAGGTCGTAGATAGACTCCTGAAAGAAAAGGGGGATCCGAATGCCGTCGCCGCCGAATTGTACATTCGCTGTCTGTGCCGGACTCCAACTCCACGGGAGGCAGACCGCATTGCCCATCTGCTCGCGGAAGCACCGGATAAGCAACAAGCCCTCGAAGATCTCTTCTGGGCGCTTCTGAATTCCCACGAGTTCATCTTCAACCATTGAGCTTGCCCAAGGGATGACCAATCAGGATCACAACGATGAGCTATCCCAAAACAACAAGGATTATGGTAATTCGCTGGATTCGGTACGCTATTATTCCAGCCATCCTTACCACCCCACTTGGGACACTGGCGGATGGCACAGCCCAGTCTCCCCCCACCTTCGAGGGCGAGGTCAGGTCCATTCTCCGCAAACACTGCGTGACCTGCCACAACCCTGAGCAACCGCGGGGTGACTTGGATCTGAGCAGTTATGCCGGCATCCTGGCAGGTGGAATCTCGGGCAAAGTGGTCGTAGCCGGCAAATCTGATGCCAGCCTGCTTTATACCCTAGTGGCACACCTTGAAGATCCCAAAATGCCACCCAACAAACCTAAGATCTCTCAGCGAGAGATCGACACCATCGCCCAATGGATCGATGGCGGACTGTTGGAGCGTTCCGCCCCCACCACGGTCAAATCTTCTGCGACGGCGACTGCATCGGGATCAACATCGAAACCTTCACCCTCTAACTCCTTACTTTCATCTCCAGCGGCTTTGCCTCGGGCAACACCGATTACGGCACTGGCCACTTCTCCCTCTGCTCCACTTCTGGCCGTTCCGGGATACAAGCAGATCCTCATCTGGAACCTAGCCGACCGTCGACTCGTCGGTGGTCTTCCCTTTTCGGAAGGCGATGTGCACACCCTTAGGTTTTCCCGCGATGGTAAGATCCTTATAGCCGCCGGCGGTGTAGGTGGGCAATCGGGTCGCGTCGTCGGCTATGAAGTCGGCACCTGGAAGCAAGTCTTCACGCTTGGTGATGAAACCGATGTTGTACTGGCAGCCGATATATCCCCTGACAACTCGCTGGTTGCCTGGGGTGGTCCAAATCGACTTCTCAAAGTCGTCTCTATAATCGACGGCAAAGTTCTTCATACTCATCGCAAGGCGACCGATTGGGTAACGGCTACGGCCTTCAGTCCCGATGGCCTATTGCTGGCGGCCGGAGACCGCTTTGGCGGACTCTGGGTATGGGAAGTGCAAAGTGGTAAAGAGTTCTGGACTCTGCGTGGACACACCAAAGGCATTACCGCTCTGGCCTGGCGTGCCGACTCCGATGTGCTCATGTCCGCTAGCGACGACGGTACCGTGCGACTGTGGAATTTGCACACCGGGGAGGAATGGACTCGTTGGGTAGGGCACGAGGCAGGTGTAACTGACGTCGCGTTTCATCCGGATGGCAAAATAGTGTCGGTAGGGCGGGATGGTCGGCTCCGCCTCTGGAAACAACCTCAAAGTCAGTCCGCTGCTGGTCAGTTGCAGAGTGATTTGCTGCTTCGCGACCTCGGCTCTGTGAATGACATCATTACACGGGTCGTTTGGACTGGGGATGGGCAAAACGTCATCAGCGGTGATTATTCAGGACAAGTCTTGCTTTGGTCCATCAAAGGTGGCGAGCCAGTGCCCCTGTCGCTACCCATCCGGACTTCCTCGATAGTTGCGCCCCCTGTTCCGGTCCCGACTCCGCATTATCCGATCCCGACAACAACGCCCTCGGTCCCAACTACGGTGTCATCCCGCCCAGCTAATACACTTACCCTAGCTGATCTGGAACGAAAACGCGCTGCACTCAAAGTGGTCGAAGAAGCGGTTGAACGACTGAAAGAGGAGGCCGCACGCGATCCTCAAAACACCGCGTTGACCAAAGCTTACTTGCAACTGTGTGAAGCTGCTCTGATCATAAAGGCCGAGGTTCTCGCTGCGGAAGCGGCGATCCGACCATAATACCAGGAGCATCCGGGCGAAATGAAGGCATGTCCTGCAAATTCTGGTTGATCGAGAATAACATTCCCCTCTCGAAGATTTGGCTGGTCTACAGCACAAACTCAGGCGGATGGCATCAGGCATACCCTGTAGAGCCCTCATCCATTGCCTGGTGTTCACTGCCGCCAGTATGTCAGCTGCGACAAGGGAGACAATCGGGGGACTAGGGTGAGGGCAGGGGTACGGGCTGAAGGGATATTGGGGTCGGTCAGGCAGCGTACGGCTGAGGGAAATGCGTAGCGTCGCCGCCTTCAGCAGCGGTGAAGCGAAGATGTCGGTTGGGCCGGTACTCAGGAGTGCGGGTGAGTCCAGGTGCGGTTTCATGGTTTTGACTCCATGACGTTTACTATACATCTGATCTGATGTAATTATGAATCATATTCCGGGAAAAGTCAAGGAAAAATTTCTCCACAGAGGAAAAAATTTCCAGAAGGGGTATTCGACCTCAGAAACTGACGGTGTGTCCTTCGTATCGACGAGATAGAAGAGAGCAAGCCAGGTTCGTGATCTTTCTTCGCATCCGGTTTTGTCGGGAAAAGCCGGTGATACACACCGTCTGGGAACCCTCAAGCTTTTGGGAAGAGTTGACAGACCGACGTGGAAACCATAGCATTATCTATGGAAATGAAGCTCCATAAAGTGGTAATGCACCCGTAGCTCAACTGGATAGAGCATCGGTCTACGGAACCGAAGGTTGCAGGTTCGACTCCTGCCGGGTGTACTTGAAAAGCGTAGCACCTAGTTGTCGATTAGGCGACCCAGGAAGTGTCCCAGGACTAGATTTCTCGATCTGCAGCCTGTTCTTTTCAAGCTTCCCAAACTTCGCCCAATACCATTCTCTCCCACCCGTACTTCCCGAATAAACACGCCATTCCTTTCTTCTTGTTGATTCTCGGGAAGCTAACCGAGGTTCTATCGAAACTGCAGATGATGGACGTAACGACCTTTCCCATAAGCTGTTTTGTCCTTCTCCCCTGCCGTTGCTCGCTTGTGACCAGTTATGAGAACCGTGCGGTTCCGATGCAGCAGTTCCTACCGAGCCTTTTTCGTGGAATCGCAAGACACGTGAGGCCGGCTGGTACTCGTGGAACACATACCCGCCGGCGGGTTTTAGTCCTGGGAATTCCCTTGCAAAGAAGAATCGAGCTCGGACCGCAAAGAATAAGGTATGCATCGCTACGCGTGAAAGTAGGATCACGATGGCTGCGGTAACTCCGGAAACAACTCGCCACAGGTCACCCAGTGGAGAATTTGAATGGGTCGCCTTTCGTGCCGTATCTCGGGAGGGATGCAAAATCTCAGGAAATTTCAGTTGTCTATAATCGATATGCGACACTTGAGTATCATGGGCTCTTGGCACGCGTGCTACCGCTACGGTCTGTTATTTTGCCAGTGTCAGGAACAAGAAGTGTATAACGGCGGGTAGAGAAGGGTGGTAGTTTCTACCTAACATCTCTACAGGATCGTGGTGAGGGACATCGTGGCTAAAACATCAATGATTATCGACAAGCGGGAAGAGCGGATCCGCGGCATGTTCCGGGAGATCGCGCCGTGGTACGACTTTCTTAATCATCTCCTGAGTCTGAATATAGATCGCACCTGGCGGCGTAGGATGGCGACACTAGTGCCGCCCCCGTCGATTGCAGATGGACCCATTCTGGATGTGTGCACCGGCAGCGGCGATCTGGCATTAGCCTATGCCCAAGTGTCTCCACCTCAGATGCAGATCGTCGGTGTAGACTTTTGCCATGAATTACTCATACAGGCACGCAACAAAGCCCGGCAGAAGCGATTCCCGGTTTCTCTAAGCCTTCTGGAAGCGGATGCCCAACGCCTACCATTTCCGGACAATACCTTCGCATTGGTGTGTGTGGCTTTTGGCCTGCGCAATATCACGGATATGCACCGAGGATTGTCGGAAATGGTCCGTGTCACTCGTCCGGGTGGCCGGGTTGCTATTCTGGAGTTTTCACGTCCCCGTCACAGACTGCTCGGATTCTTCTACCATTGGTACTTCCGCTACGGCCTTCCGCTGATCGGACAGTTGCTATGCAGGAATCGTTTCTCAGCCTACCGTTATCTGCCCGAAAGCGTGCTTCAGTTCCCCGACTATGAAAAACTGGCCGACATTCTACAATCTCATGGGCTGAGTGAAGTATCATTCATCCCGTTTACTGGAGGAATCGCGACATTATACGTAGGGCGTAAACCCAAGCCGATGCCATGAGCGTTTATTGATAATGCCCTGGTGGAGTGGGCCAGTCATCGTCGGGATACCGCAATCATCGTGAAAACCGAGGAGCACGCTTGGGGGTGGGACGGTGAACAATGATGGAACCTAGTGGTAACGCGTCTGATCACTTGTTATTGCGGGCGATTCGCGGGGAAAAGGTGGAGCGTCCGCCGGTCTGGGCTATGCGTCAGGCGGGACGATGGGATCCCGAGTTTCGACGGATCCGCGCAGGTCGACCATTTTTCGATTTTACGGAAGATATCGATAGTGCGGTACAAGCAACCCTTTGTCCTCGCCGCTTTGGGGTGGATGCCATCATTCTCTTTTATGACATCACCACGCTTCCTGTGGCCATGGGTTTGCCATTTACCTTAAACAGCGGGACAGGACCGGTGCCGGTCAAACCGGTGCGTAGCATAGCCGATGTCGAACGCCTGGATCCTGAGCCATCACCCATACGTTATGGCCACGTTATAGAATTATTGCGTCGTGTCAAGAAAGAACTGGCCGGTCGCGCCCCGGTTATTGCTTTTGCGGGCGCTCCCTTCACAGTGGCAACTTACTGCATCGCAACCGGCAAGGACATCTCGCAAACTCGACGCTTCATCGCCGAACAACCGTTGGTGTGGAGAGAATTGCTCGAGCGTTTGCAACGAGCGACGATTCGCTTCTTGAGTTCCCTCATTGAAGCAGGTGCCGATGTCTATCAATTGTTTGATTCCTGGGCAGGTATGCTGAGTGCTGAGGAATACGCTCACTGGGCCCACGCTTACCACCGAGAAACTTTCTCCGCTATGCGGCAAGCGCCCGGCATTTTATTCGTCAAAGAATGTCCTTATCTCGATCTGATGTGTACCAGCGGGGCGAGTGTTGTGAGTCTCGGAACGCGTCACGCCCTGCATGTTGCGTTAGAGCAGTATCCAGAAATGGTTTTTCAGGGAAACGTCGATGCACAGATTCTGCGCGATGGCACTCCCGAAACCGTACGTCAAGCGGTGTGGCGCTGCCTGGACGCCAGTGGGGGACAACGGCACATCGTCAATCTGAACCATGGAGTAGACAAGGATACACCTGTACCCAACTTTGTAGCTTACGTACAGGCAGTCCACGAATGGTGTCGATCCACATATCTCCGTAAGGGATGACGGGAGCTTTCCTGCAGAGGGAGTAGTTTGGCGTACCATGAGGAAGCATGGCGTATGAAAAAATGGTTGCCACTTGTTGCTTGGGTCCATCTCGCCCTAGGGGTGTGTGGGTCACCTGAGGAGCCTTTGAGGGCCCACGAACCGGACCACCGCGCAGTGCTTGAGGCCTTTCAGACGCAACTCCAAACCGTGGCCCGAAATGTCGGGCCATCGATTGTCCTCATTGTGGTTTCCCGGAGCGAGTTCTATCCACCGCAACCTCCGGAAACGCCGCCGGGGAGATTGGGAACTTTTGACCCGCGCGAGTTCATCAAAGAGGATTCATCCCCCTCCCGGGTCCGCCTGGCAAGATATCTGGACCTGAGTGATCCTCAGGCGGTTGCGGAGCATAGTCGTGCCAATGGCGTGGTATTAGATCCATCGGGCTTGATCCTGACGCTCTATCATGTCATCGAAGGAGCCAGGAAGATCTATGTTCACACCTCCCAAGGTGGCTCTTACGCCGACATTCATGCAGCAGACGCGCGTTCTGATCTGGCCGTCCTCAAGTTGATCCAGCCACCTGATGGGTTGGTTCCGGTCCGCTTTGCGGACGTCTTGCTCTACGACTTGCCGCAGCGTCAGGCAACGGTGGCTCCGGGACGTCTGGTGATCTTGCTGGCGCATGCTGCGCGGGGCGAATTTCGACTCGAAAAGCCCAGTGCGTCTTTTGGTAGTCTGACGAATGTACGGCACCGCCTCGGTCTGCTCCGCGGAGATGCGGATGTTCCTATGGATAAACAAGCCAGCTATTACAGATCCGGGGTATTGCTTGAACACGATGTGCGTCCTTTTGCGGACATCAGTGGTGCAGCCCTGGTCAACCTCGATGGAGAATTATTGGGTCTGGTGACAGCGGGGGCTGTAGTCTATGACCGCCCGATTGGACCGGGTTATGCCCTGCCGGCCGACGAGAATTTTCTCCGTATCGTCCAGGTTCTCCAGCGCGGTGAAGAGGTAGAATACGGCTTTCTCGGGGTCACCTTGGCAGATAACCGGGGACGGCGTGAAAGGGGAGTCGAGATCGCTTCGGTCAATCCAGGGGGACCAGCC
>Ga0197142_1004061_pt1 | contig 11994 bp, 8 predicted proteins | sample GBS60_MetaG_FD_148614 | JGI IMG/M metagenome (GOLD analysis project Ga0197142, IMG submission 148614) | Sediment microbial communities from Great Boiling Springs, Gerlach, Nevada, United States - GBS 60_MetaG | ecosystem: Environmental > Aquatic > Thermal springs > Hot (42-90C) > Sediment... | reverse complement strand
CGCTTCGGTACCGGACGGAACCAAGGTGGAATCCTGGGTCAAAAAACTGGTTAAAGCGGCCCAGGAGGAAGAACCGGCCGTGGAAAACCACGTCAAACTGAACGCCGAGACTTACGAGGGTGTTAATCTCCATGTGGCCTCGCTGCCGGCCGATACGCCGGAAGCAGAAACGCTGAGCAAACTGCTCGGCCCCGAGTTGGATATCGTGCTGGGCACGGCGCCAAAGGCCGTCTATCTAGCCGTCGGCCAGGACGCCGAAAAACTCCTGAAAAAGGCCATCTCCCAAAGCAAACAAAAGGCCGGCAGTTCGGTCATCCCCGCGGAGGTCTCCTTATCCCTGGGCAAACTCCTCCAGTTCATTCTGGACGTGGGCGAAGACCAGGGACCGCAGGAACGCATAGTGCTTCAGACGCTGAGCAAGATGTTGGCCAAAAGCGCCGGCAAAGACCACATCACCATGCGGGCAACGGCCATTCCCAATGGCTCTCAGGTCCGGGTGGAACTGGAAGAAGGCATTTTGGCCATCTTGGGCGCTCTGCCCCAGATGATGGGCATGATGATGGGCGGTCCTGGGTTAATCCCGGCTCCCCAGATTGAATTCCCCCAGATTGAATTCTAACCGGTTCCCGGTCGATGGTCTTACCTCCCATTGGATGGCCTGCCTGGAGGAATGTCGGCCTGCCGATTCCATTCTAATTGGCCTGTCTCTACCGGAACCGGCCCCTACCAATGGTAGGAGCACAAATCGACTCGAACACCACAAATTGTGGTAATTGGGCCCGGTCGATACAGTCAACCTAACCTCTCTGCCGGCACCCACCGGGGGATAGACGGCAATGATCCCGCCTAGCTCCTTTCTCCGGGCCACAGGCGGGACGATATTCCGTCTTGGCCGGTTACCCGAAAAGCCAGTGTGAAACCCCTGGCTCCCTGCTGCAGGGCAGCAGAAGTCTTTACCGAAAGGCTTCCCAGACCGGAGTGGAACCGATTCTGGGAAGCCTTTTGTTTTTGGTAACTATTTAGCCGTATGAAGTAATCCGGGTGAGACATGAGCCGTTTGGGAATACTTTAGATTGACTGTATTTACCGGACCTAATTGCCACAATCTGTGGTGTTCAGGCCGACTCGTAGCCACTACATCTGTTAGGGGCCGGTTCCGGTAGATACAGTCAAATTAGCCAAATGGGGGGACGATGTGGTCGTTCCTGCGTAAGCAGGAATCTAGGCCGCTTTGTGCCTGCTAGGGTGTTCCTGCTGGGCAGGCGGGAACTCTGAGATACTCTCTGGATTCCCGCTTTCGCGGGAATGACACGCCGGGTTTAACCCACCGAAGGAGAGGCGAGTTGCTTCATTCAGCTAAAATGTTACTGTTTTTGTAACATTTTAGCCGGATGGAGGACTCTATGTGTCATTCCTGCGGAAGCAGGAATCCAGGCTTGTTCCCGCACAAGCGGGAATCCAGGTTTGTTCCCAGCCAAGCGGGGAACCACGCAATATGGACTCCTCCTACGTTCTGGATTCCCGCTTGCGCGGGAAGGACACCTTGTGGGTTTAGCCCGCCTGGGGAATGGCAGGTTGCTCCAGTCGGCTAAAATGTTACCAAAGAATAAGAATAAGGGTAACATTTTAGCCAAATGCAGCGGCGATGTTTTTCCCTCTCCCCTGGCCGTCGAGAGGGAAGGGTGAGGGGGGTTAGCATAAGGGCACGGTGTCTGTCTTCTTTTTTGCCCCCTCACCCGGCCTGGCCTTCGGCCAGACCGGCCTCTCGACAGCCAGGGGAGAGTCGGGTTCTGGATTCCTGCTTGCGCAGGAATGACACACTGCTGCTCTTCATACGGCTAAAATGTTAGGAATAAGGTAAAGTAACACGTTAGCGGAATGAACCACGACTGAAGGGACCTGCTTGTCAGGTCCGCCCCTCCAGGAGGTATCTGCCTTGGATTGCCGCTTTTGTGGGCACGACGAGCGTGGTCCTCCATTTGGCTAAAATGTGTTCCATTGCTTCAAACGGCTAACGTGTTACCAAAAGTCGAACGATGCATCTTCGCAAAACCAAAGCACACAAACGTGGTGGAAAACCAGGGCGTTTAGTGCCTCTACAATTTCCGAAGAGCAATAAGTCCATCCCCAGCACCCCTCCATTTCTTCGGAGGCCGATTCCGAATGCCCTCTGAGCATTCCGCTTTATCTTGTTCCAAGAGCGATTTCGGCATATATTAAAGGACTTGTAATTATTTAGCCAAATGTAGTAAATCTGCCATAACCCTTTATAAATAAACAAGTTAGGTTTTTTGTTCTCCTTGGGCTAGCAGTAATAGCAAAAGCCCTAACGAATGAGCATTCAATAAGTGATGGCACAAAATCCAAGGATTACTTCATACGGCTAAATAGTTACCAGGACTTTTAGAACAAGAAGGCTTTTCCAGAAGACATGGGTTGACCGTATCGCCGGGTTTCCCGAAACGGAGCGTGGGTTTGGCCGTCATCCTGCTCAGCCCACAAACCATTTCCGGACGATGTTATCCAATCTGGGGGATCTCCTCATGAGCTTAAAAATCAACGTATCGGATGGAAAAGTGTTGGAGTTTTCTGGCCCGGTGCAGATCCATCAGGTGGCCGAGGCCCTGGGCACGGCCCAGGGCCGCTCCGCCTTGGTCGCCGAACTAGATGGCCAACTGGTGGGCCTGGATACCTGGTTGCCGGAATCCGGAGAGGTGGCGGTTCGGCTCATTGGCCCACCGGCCCCAGAAGCCCTGGAGGTGATGCGGCATTCCTGTGCGCATGTGATGGCCCGGGCGGTGATGCGGCTTTTCGAAGGGGTGCAACTGGGTTTTGGTCCAACGGTAGAAAACGGCTTCTACTACGATTTCGGGTTGCCCAGACCGATTTCCGAGGAGGATCTGCCTCGGATTGAGGCGGAAATGGCCCGGATTATTCAGGAAGACGAGCCGTTTGAACGTTTCGAGGAGCCGCACGATCGGGCCGTTGCCCTTTGCCGGGAGCTTGGCCAGGAGTTGAAGGTGGAACACTTGCAGGAGGGGTTGGCCGGGGAAGAAAAAGTCTCCTTTTATCGGCAGGGGGAGTTTATCGATTTGTGTCGGGGGCCGCATGTACCACGTGCTGGCCGGATTGGCCCGTTTAAATTGCTCTCTGTGGCCGGGGCCTATTGGAAAGGCGATGCCTCCCGGCAGCAATTGCAGCGGATTTACGGCACTGCCTGGTTCACCCAACAGGAACTGGACGGTTATCTCCGGCAATTGGAGGAGGCCAAACGCCGGGACCACCGGGTGGTGGGCCGACGACTGGAACTGTTCATGATCGAACCGGCCGTCGGTTCCGGGTTGGTCTTCTGGCTGCCCAAAGGGGCGATCATCCGCCGGGAACTGGAAAATTTCATCTACGGCGAGCTTTTGCGCCGGGGCTACCAGCCGGTCTATACCCCGGTGTTGGGCCGGGTGCAGTTGTACGAAACATCAGGCCATTATCCCTATTATGCCGATAGCCAGTTTCCGCCCATTCAGATGGCCGACGGCGAACGGTTTCTGCTTCGGCCGATGAATTGTCCTCATCATATCATGATCTACAAGAGCAAGCCGCGCAGCTATCGGGATTTGCCGCTTCGGCTGGCCGAGTTTGGCCTGGTGCATCGGTTTGAGCAGTCGGGGGAGCTGGCGGGGATGATTCGGGTGCGGGGGTTTACCCAGGATGACGCCCACATCTTCTGTACAGAAGACCAGGTTGCCGAGGAATTCCGGGCCTGTGTGGAGATGACCCAGTTTGTTTTTCGCACACTAGGGCTGGAGAATTATTACGTTCGGCTTGGGCTTCGGGACCCGAAGAGCCAGAAATATGTAGGTTCGGAGGTGGTTTGGCAGCGTGCGGAAGAAGCGCTTCGGACGGTCTGTGAGCAGATGAATTTGCCGGATTTGCAATTGGGCATCGGCGAAGCCGCCTTCTACGGTCCCAAAGCCGATTTTATCGTCCATGATTGTCTGGGCCGCCCCTGGCAATTGGGCACCGTGCAACTGGACTACAACCTGCCCAGCCCCGACCGATTCGGCCTTCAGTACATCGGTCCGGATAATCAACCCCACCAACCGGTCATGATCCATCGGGCGCCGCTAGGTTCTTTTGAGCGGTTTGTGGGCATGTTGATCGAACATTTTGCCGGGGCCTTTCCCCTCTGGCTTTCGCCGGAACAGGTCCGGGTGATGATCGTCAGCCAAAAGTTCGAGTCCTACGGCCGGGAAGTGCTGGCCAAACTGCAATCGGCCGGCATCCGCGCTACGGGCGATTGGAGGCCCGAAAAGATCAACGCCAAAATCCGAGAAGCCCAACTGGAGATGGTGCCTTATATGTTCATCGTCGGCGGCCGGGAAATGGAGCAGGGCGCCGTGTCCGTCCGGGATCGGCTGCAAGGCGATTTGGGCCCGATGAGCCTAGAGACGGCCATCGAAAAGCTCCAGCAGGAAATCGCACAAAAGGTGTACCGAAAACCTCTCCAAGTTTAGACGGAGCCGAGATGGCCACTTATGCCCAAAAGCCCTCCAGGACCATCCCCGCCGAAATAAAAATCCCGGTAATCCTTTAGCGGAATGAATCTCGATGGAGGGACCTGCTTGTCAGGTCCATAATCAAGCGTGACAAGCACGCCCCTTCAGTATCCGGCAGGCACGACCAGCCTGCCCCTCCACGTCGGAGGCAATGCGGGGACCTGCTTGTCCGGTCCGATGGGCTTCAGCCGCGGGAAGCACCTCTTTTTTGGCTCACACGCCTCTGGACATCGGGGCGATAGGCCAAAAGTGTTTGGGAACATTTTAGTTTGACTGTATCTAGCGGCACTGGCCCCTACCAGTTGTAGGGGCTAAAAACGGCTCGAACACCATAGCTGGTGGTAATTGGCCCCGGTAGATACAGTCAATTTAGCCGAATGGTGGGCGGTGTGTCATTCCTGCGTAAGCAGGAATCGAGGCTTGTTCCCGCGTAAGCGGGAATCCCGCTTTCTTCCCGCACAAGTGGGAAACCAGGCAATATGGACTTCTCCTACTTTCTGGCTTCCCGCTTGGGCGGGAATGACACGCTGCGTTTAGCCCCGAGGGAAGAGAGGGGTTACTTCATTCGGCTAAACTGTTACAGTGTTTTTTACCCGGCTGAAGTGTTCCGGGAGCTTTAGGGGCCCCCAAAGAGAGGCCTTTTGGCGATCCGTCGAAAGGATCGGCGGGAAATAGGGTGAGGAGGGCCGGGGTGCCAAAAGGGGCGGGTTCGTGAAATTTTTGCCGTGCAGTTGACGAGGAAAAAAAAGGAACGAATACTCAATAAGTAAGCTGTAGGGACCGGATGGGTTTCGGCGGTGGCGTCGAGTCCGGTTGGGATTCCTCCCAGCCTTGGGAGGACGGCGCAACGGCAGCCTAAAAGTAGGTTTTTCAACGAAAGGAGGACTGTGGCTATCGAAGCAAAGCAGCAGCGGGTCAACGAACAAATTTCGTCGCCGCAGGTGCGGGTCATTGGGGCAGATGGGACACAACTGGGCATCCTTCCCATTGCGCAGGCGCTGGAGCTGGCCCGGCAAGCCGAGCTGGATTTGGTAGAAGTAGCTCCCAATGAACGCCCTCCTGTCTGCCGAATCATGGATTATGGGAAGTATAAATACCTCCAGAAAAAGCGACTCCATAAAACCCTAGCCCAGCACCATGTGAAGCTGAAGGAGATTCGCCTTCGGCCTCAAACCGGCGAACACGACGTGACGGTCAAATTAAACCACGCCCGCCATTTCCTGACCCGCCGTCATAAAGTGCAAATTACCATCATGTTCCGAGGCCGGGAACTGGCCCACAAAGAAGAAGGAAAACGCCTGCTGGATGAGGTCCTTGCTCAATTGGCCGACGTGGGCAAGATCGAACAACCCCCCCAAGAGCAGGGCAAACGCATCGTCTGTACCTTGACCCCGTTAGCCCAGAAATAACTCTCTGGACGGCCTCCAAGTACCCTCTATGAGGGGGCTTCTGGGCTGCCTCTTCCATATTCCCCCTTTTGGGGGTCTACAGGGAAAGTTGTTTGCACTTCATGTACCCCCTTTAGATGGGAATATGTCCTCCTACTAAATGTGGGCCTGTCTTGACTGGATCTCCCAGAGCCGCCCCCTACCAATTGGAGGGGCAAAGCTTCGCCCGAACACGAACACTCCTGATGGTGGTCAGTAGGCCGGTCGATACAGGCAACCTACTACAACCTATTATCCCCGGCGGGCGTTTCGGGAGTATCCGATCCTTCTCCCCTTTCTTCCGCCAATCTAAAGGATATAATAAACGTTTTCAGTATGTTCTCCCCCGTTAGAAGGGCAATTTGGATATGCCAAAGATCAAAACACGCAAAGCGATTAAGAAACGGTTTCGTCTCACGGCCACCGGGAAGGTCAAACATCGCTGTGCCGGCACAAGCCATTTGGCACTGCGCAAAAGCAAAAAACGCCGCCGCCAGCTTCGAGGCACCAAACTGGTGGCTCCGGTGGAAACGGGCTGGCTGAAAAAGGCTCTGGGAAAATATAGTTATTAACCCCCCAACAGGGGGACCTGTTCCTGTCCAATCCCCCTCCAAAAGGGGTGGGACCTGAAGATTGCCCTTTAGGGAGTGGGTTTCCACGCGGATTGGAGCGGGGGACCGCCGCCTGCAGCGAGCACCCATGAAGATTGGTCTCCAGGAAGGTGGTTGCCCACTAGATGGAGGGTGCCATTCCGGGCGATCCGGTGGCAACAGGGGCAAGTAGCCAGCCAACCCCCCCACAGTGGACAGGGACTCCTTGGTGGGCGAATGGGTCAGGAAGGCGGCTGGGAATCGTTGAGGTTTTGGTGGTTTTCTGGTGGCTCCCGTGCCCCCTTTCAAGGGGAAGACTTCTAAAGGAGTTGACGATGGCGGACGTGGCAAGTGGGCAACCCTGCCGTCGGGTAGTGTTGAAAATTTCAGGCGATGGTTTTACCGCGCCGGGCCAACGGGGCATTGTCCCCGAAGCGGTGTTGCACTTAGCCCGGCAAATTCAGTCAGCCGCCCAATCGGGCACCCAAATTGCCATCGTACTGGGCGGCGGGAATCTGATCCGCGGTGCGCAGTTTACGTCCGGCCAGTCCTACATCCACGAATACACCGCCCATTACATGGGCATGGTCGCTACCGTGATGAACGGCCTGGCCCTGCAGGATGCCTTGGAGTCGTTGGGCTGCGAGACCCGACTGATGACCGCCTTAAATATGAACGAAGTAGCCGAGCCGTACATCCATCGCCGCGCTAGGCGCCATCTGGAAAAAGGTCGATTGATCCTTTTGGCCGGTGGCACCGGCAGCCCCTTTGTAACCACCGACACCGCGGCCGCCCAGCGCGCCTTGGAACTGGAAGCATCCGTTCTACTTAAGGCGACCCGGGTGGACGGCGTCTATAGCGATGATCCGGAAAAAAATCCTCATGCTTTTTTGTACAGCGAAATCAGTTACGACGAGGTCCGGAGGCAAAACCTCCGGGTCCTGGACCCGGAAGCCATCGCCAAATGCATGCAATATGACCTGCCCATTGTGGTCTTCAATTTCCGCAAAGAAGGAAATATCGAACGGGCCATCCGCGGCGAACGCGTCGGAACCCGCATCTGGCGAAAAGCCGAAGCAGCATCGCCGTAACCACTCTGCCAACATCTTGATCCTAACACATTAGCCGTAGGAAGCTCGACTGGAGGGACCTGCTTGTCAGGTCCCCCTGGTGCCTGTCCGCCTGTCCAGAGGCCAGCCAGGCGTCCACATGAGCGGGTGAGGGAGAAAACATCGGACACGACAAGCGTGAAACCATGTATGGGCGGGCGGAAGTTTTTCTCCTTCTGCTCAGGGGAAAAATGTGGGTTTTTGGAATCCCCGTTGGCCCCTCCATTCGGCTAAATAAGTCCACAAAAAACCGGAAGTGGTTGGACTACTGGTACCTCCGAAACCGAAGGTATTTCGCACCCTTGAACACTTTCGCAATTATGTGGACCTATTTAGAATGTTACGTGTGACCTAGATGCCAATCCCTAGGGGGGCAGTTTAAGGCAGGGTTGGGGGAGGGAATCCGGCCGGAGAGTGAACATCAGCCGAACACTACCACCGAACACCGGTCAAACATGCGGAACTTGTTGGAAGGGTCTGGCGTATGGATCCGGATGAAATTCTACTGGACGTAGAAGAGCGGATGGAAAAGGCCATTGCGGTCTTACGGGAAAATCTGGCGGGAATTCGCACCGGTCGGGCCAGTCCCGGATTGGTCGATTCCTTGCGTGTGGAGGTGTATGGCTCGGCCACGCCGCTAAAAACCATTGCCACCATTGCGGTGCCGGAGCCGAATCAATTACTCATCCGGCCTTATGATCCGGGCACGTTGAAGGAGATCGAGAAGGCGATTTTGGCCAGCGGCCTGGGTCTGACGCCGCAAAACGACGGGCGGACCATCCGGCTGATCCTGCCGCCGCTTTCCATGGAGGTACGCCGGAAGATGGTCGGCCGAATCCGTGAATTGTGCGAAGAGGCCAAGGTCGCCATCCGTAACATCCGACGGGACGGCAATAAATCAGCCGATCAGGCAGAAAAAGACAACCTCCTTTCCGAGGACGAATGCAAACGCCTGAAAGACAAGATCCAAGATTTAACCAAAGAATACGAAGAGAAAGCCAACCAGTTGGCCAAGGCGCGGGAAAAAGAGGTGCTGGAAGATTAGCCCGGCCGGTGGGCAAATTGGTACCAACTGAGCCGAAGCAAGGGGGCCTATTTTGCCCCTTCTGGCGGCCGTCCAAAAGGCTGGGATAAGGGAAGTGGTGGGACAGTGCTCCCAATGTGTCATTCCTGCGCAAGCAGGAATCCAGGCTCCTTGGTGGTGCAAAGTGTGTCCTGCTCCTGCGTCTTTGCTTCGCTCAGCCAGGTTTTCCCCTGGAAGAAGAGGCGCAGGGCCTCTGGATTCCCGCTTTCGCGGGAATGACACGAACGGGTATCCCCCTCAGCCGGCCTCGGCTTCGCCTCGGCCGGCCTCTCCCGCAAAGGGCAGAGGCGTGTGGTGTGTCATTCCTGCGCAAGCAGGAATCCAGGCTCCTTGGTGGTGCAAAGTGTGTCCTGCTCCTGCGTCTTTGCTTCGCTCAGCCAGGTTTTCCCCTGGAAGAAGAGGCGCAGGGCCTCTGGATTCCCGCTTTCGCGGGAATGACACGAACGGGTATCCCCCTCAGCCGGCCTCGGCTTCGCCTCGGCCGGCCTCTCCCGCAAAGGGCAGAGGCGGAGGAGGCAGGCGGACGCCTCCGGTACGAATGCCCCTCTCACCTGGCCCACCTGTGATTGGCCGGCCTTTGCCGCCAGGGGAGAGGCGTGTGGGGCCTTCTCCCCCGGCCAACCTGTCGGTTGGCCGTCCTTTGCCGGCCGGGGAGAGTTGTTCTGGATTCCTGCTTCCGCAGGAATGACACATGGGCCGGGGCTGGATCGGCGGCTTTTGCCCTCCAGGGACTCCAGGGGCAACAGAAGGGGCACATGATGCGGATTTTGATCACTTCTGGCCCAACGCGAGAATACCTGGATCCGGTCCGGTATTTGACGAATGCTTCCAGCGGTCGGATGGGTTGTGCGGTGGCCCAGGCGGCCCTAGAAGCCGGACATGAAGTGGTTATCGTCAGCGGACCGGTGGAGATCGGCTACCCTTCCCAGGCCCGGACCATTTGGGTGGTTACAACGGAACAGATGTGCCGGGCGTGTTTGGCGGAGTTTGACCGCTGTGATGGGGTCATAGCGGTGGCGGCTCCCTGTGATTATCGGCCTCTGCGCCAGGCCAAGCACAAACTCCGCAAAACCGGCGCCGGCCGGGTGCTTCGGTTGGTGGAGACGCCGGACATCCTGGCGCAGCTTGGCGAGCGGAAACGCCATCAGTGGCTGGTCGGTTTTGCCCTGGAGACGGACCGGGCACGGGAACGGGCCGGGCAAAAACTGCGTCAAAAGCAGTGTGATCTGATGGTGGTCAACGGCCCGGCGGCTATGCAGGCAGCCGACACCCAGATCGAAATCCTGGATCGGCAAGGGGAGGTGGTGGCCAGGCTGGCCGGCCCAAAACAAGAGGTGGCCCGCCAGTTGTTCCAGATCATTTCGGATCGGCTCATTCGACCCAACCGGCCTCCCGAACGCTCAATCCAACCGGGACCCCATTGCTAGGTCCCAATGGCCTGGGCCTCCATTCGGCCCCAGCGGCCCTCTGAACGCTCAATCCAATCCCCTGCTGGCCTCTTTCCGGCGGGTAGCTGAACGGAGCAACTTCCCGGCAACCCATTCATTTTGCTTTCGGTTGTTTCCACCTCTTCGGTTTTGGCGGATAAGTGCGGGATTGCTCACTTGATCTCTCCAGGGGCTTCCGTCGCAGGGGTGCATTCGGTGAAAGGAGATGGCCATTTCGGTACGAGGAAGGGGTCCTTCCGGTAGGAGGGGTTGTCATTCGGCCGAATATCTTACCGGGCCGAACAGTGGCGGTTGGTGGGTTCTTTACGCCGGGCAGGCTGGATGGTATTCTGAGAGGTCATTCTGGTGGTCTGTTGGGAGCCCCCGGGGTTTGCTCTTTTTGGTTCCAAGGAGCGTGCGATGAGACGGTATGTGGCGATGATGCTGGTCGGCTGGATGGGGATGATGCTAGTGGCGTGCTCTGGGGAGCAGCAACCGGCTGGTCCTCCGGGAGCGAGTGCTTCGGTCTGGGAAACCTCCAAGCCAACGCTTTCTGAACAGTCAGCCCCCCAACGGAAGATCGACAGTCCGTATGTGCCGCCGGAAGTTCCTTCGCCCGGTGCCGGCGGCCAACTTGCCGGACAGGAAACCCAACTCAGTTCATCCAGCGGCCACTCTGCCGGACAGGAAGGCCAGCCCGGCTCATCTGGGGAACCTTTGCCCAAAGAGTTCCATTCTTCTTTGCCGGCCGAACGGGCGGAGGTCTCGGCAGCAGCAGACAGCCCCGGTGAGGCGGGTCTTGCGCCCGGTGCGGCAACCGCCCAGAAGCCGGACGAACCCTCATCATCTCCACCCATCCCAGATGATCCGGAAGCGGTCAAAGCCCTAGAAGCCCTAGGAGTAACCATCGAACACAACGACCAGGGGCAGGTAAAATCCGTTGTAGCGACCAAGGGCCAAATGACCGATGAGGCCCTTGCCTGGCTGGAACGACTGCCCGCCCTGGAAAAACTGGAGATTCGCGGCGGCAAAATTACCGCCAAAGGACTGGCCCATCTGAAAAACCTCCAGGGGCTTCAACGGTTCTATCTATGCGAGGTGCCTTTGGAGGACGAGGCTTTGGAGCATCTGGCAGGGCTGACCAATCTGGTAGCTCTGTCGTTGGAGAACACCGGCATTACCGGCAAGGGATTGGCCTATCTCAAAAACCTAAAAAACCTAGAGGTCTTCAACCTGGCGGATAATCCGATTGACAACAAGGCCCTGGCCCATCTGAAAGCCCTCAGCCGCTTGGATACCATTACCCTGCGAAATACCCGAATCACCGGCCAGGGGCTGGTGCATCTGAAGTCTTTGGAACGGCTTCGGGTCCTGAATCTCAAGGGGTGCAAAGAAGTTACCGATGAATCCTTGCAGCACCTGCGCGGCCTGAAAGAACTCCGAATGCTGTACGTCCGGGACACCGAAGTTACCGACGAAGGCGCGAAAAAACTGAAAAAACAGATTCCCGGCCTGGCCGTGTTTTTCCATTAACGTGTTTTTCCATTAAATTGTTTCCACAGCTCCTGGGTAGTTAAAAAAAAGGAGGGACACTCAGGAATGAGTTTAGTTTGAAAACGTGGATCTGTTCCGCTGTTTCTGCCGTTCCAGTAACATTTTAGCCGAATGGAGGAACCTGCCATTCCCCAGGCGGGCTAAACCCAGCGTGTCATTCCCGCGCAAGCGGGAATCCAGAACGTAGGAGGACTCCATGTGGCCTTGGTACCCCGGTGCTCCATAGGAACACCGTAGCCGGCACAAAGGA
>Ga0197142_1004060_pt1 | contig 11994 bp, 7 predicted proteins | sample GBS60_MetaG_FD_148614 | JGI IMG/M metagenome (GOLD analysis project Ga0197142, IMG submission 148614) | Sediment microbial communities from Great Boiling Springs, Gerlach, Nevada, United States - GBS 60_MetaG | ecosystem: Environmental > Aquatic > Thermal springs > Hot (42-90C) > Sediment... | reverse complement strand
CCGGACGCCTGTTTGCCTGCCACGATCGCATCGGCCAACAGCCGCACGATCAAATCGATCGATCGGATGCTGTCATCGTTGCCTGGAATGGGCAAATCCACCTGATCCGGATCCCCGTCCGTATCGATCAGGGCCACCGTAGGAATACCCATCTTCTGGGCCTCTCGGACGGCATTTTTTTCCTTTTTCGGGTCCACCACCACCAGGCAGTCCGGCAATCGGCTCATGGTCCGGATGCCATTGAGGTTTCGGAACATCTTTCGATATTCCCGGTTGAGGGCGGCCTGCATTTTCTTGGAATAGGTTTGGATTTCTGGGCTAGCCCGAAGTTTTTCCAATTCTTCCAGGTGGGTCAGTCGGCTTCGGATGGTGCGGAAGTTGGTCAACGTGCCGCCCAACCACCGGTCGCTCACATACGGCATGCCGCACCGTTGGGCCTCCCGTTCGATAGTCTCTCGGGCCTGCCGTTTGGTCCCCACAAACAAAATCAGCCCACCCCCGGCCGCCACTTGCTGGAGATATTTCCTAGCCCGAAGCAGGCCTCGAACCGTCTCCCGCACGTCAATAATATGAATCATGTTTTGTCGGCCATAAATATACGGCCGCATTTTGGGATTCCACCGGCTTACCCGATGACCAAAGTGAACCCCCGCCTCGATCAAATCCTTCACCAGGATGGTAGGCACCGAGCTGTTCCTCCTACTTAGGATACAACCTGCGAAAATGGCCCTTGGTACTGCAATCCGTGAGCGGTTGATAGCCTTGGTTCCTTTGGGAGCGGTTTGGTTCGTTTCCGCCTTGGTACTGCAGGGAGGGAACAGGTCCTCCCTCCCACGGTATTCCAGGGCAACCTTTCCGCCCCGAGGGACGAAGGAGCGGCCCCGCCGTGGGTACCCACTTGTAGTTTGACTGTAGCTACCGGAACCGGCCCCTACCAGATGTAGTGATTACGAGTGGGCCCGAACACCACAGATTGTGGTTACTAGGTCCGGTAGATACAGTCAATGCAGTGGTCTTTTGGTTTCCCGGGGTCCACGAGCCGGTTGCGTTGTGGCCTGCAAACTACTACTGCTTGTGATGCATCTGTGTCGGCCCGCTACCTATTGTGGCCCAGACTTTTCAACGCAACCGGCTCGGTTCCCACTGAGAAAACGGGAAAAGATTAATCATACCATCTTTCTAGACTTTGGTCAATTGGGCAGGGCGAAAAGCAATTTCCCATTTCCGGGTTGTCAGAAACCTGCCCAGACCGTAAGCTATTATCTTCTACCCTGAACCTCCCAGGTTGCCAAGCCCTTAGGCACCTCTTTTGAGGTAGTTGATTTGGCCCAGCAGAAGGATCGTTAGGCACTTTCTTTCCGGTGCTTCCGCATGGGAACCCCCTGGGCTTAGCAAAGGAGAGCACCAAGGTGTTTGTGGCTGCTACCACCGCTTGTTTTGCTCATTTACCCTTAGAGACAGCCCTGGCGCGACTGGCCGATCTAGAATACTCTTGGGTGGAAATCACGATCCACCAGTCGGAGGGGCATCTGAAACCCTCCCAGGTTCATGCCGATCTGGAGGAAGCCATCCGCGTCTGTCGCAATACCCATCGACTCACCCCGGTGGCCTACAGTGTGGATATCGAAGCTCCGGAACCGCTTTATTATGAGCAATTTGCCGCCTGCTGCCGATTGGCCAAGGCCACCAAAGTCGCTACGATCACCATCCGGGCTTCGGAGCTGGGTACCCCGTTTAATGCGGAGATCGAACGGCTTCGCAAAATGGCAGCCATAGCCGCTCAGGAAGGGGTGGTTCTCGGCCTCCATACGGAGGTGGGCCGGATGACCGAAGACCCCGCCACCGCCATCGTCCTGTGCCAACAGGTCAAAGGTCTCTGTTTAACCCTGGACCCCAGCCATTATCTCTACGGTCCCCCTCGTCAGGTGAACTTAGAATCCCTGATCAAATATACCTGCCACGTCCGGCTCCGAGACACCCGCAAAGAGAAGTTGCAAGTTCGAGTGGGCCAGGGCGAAGTGGAATACGGCAAACTGATCACCTTACTCCAAAAATACGACTACAACCGTGCCCTCTGCGTGGATATCCGCCCTATGCCCGATGTGGATCAAAACGTCGAACTCCGCAAAATGCGCCTGCTGCTGGAAAGCCTCCTGTAACCCATGGAAAACCACCGCCGGGCCGGACACGCAGGTCCCGGCGGGTTCCCCTCGTCCAGATCGGCAGAGGGGTTAGGTGAGCGGGATGCTGGGAGGGCCAACGCCTTGTCCGCCTCGCTGGGAGCGCGGACGTGCCGTCCACTCATTGGCGGGCCAGAGGCCCACACTCCCGGCGGGGCGCCGTGCCTGGTGGAGCCAGTGAACCCTTCCTTCGGTCCGGCTGCCCGCAAAGAGCCTTTTATTGTAAGATGGAAATAGCTGCGCCTGGCGGGAAGCAATCCCGGAGGGCGCTGGGTTTGGTGTGACACGGTATCCGGCCATGGCCGGGTAGCTATCCGCTTCGCCTCTGGCAGAACTCCAGACGGGGAATACTTCCCAAAGTCTTTTCCTCTTGTAACATTTTAGCCGAATGAAGGGACATGATGTGTCACTGCTGCGCAGGCAGGAATCCGGGCCTATTCCTGCTCAGACGGGGAACCCAGACAAATGGACTTCTCCTATGTTCTGCACTGCCGCTTTGGCGGGAATGACACGCTGGGTTTAGCTTACCCGCGGAGAGGCGGTTTGTTTCATTCGGCTAAAATGGTACCCAAAGTCGTCTTTTCCTATGGCCCAACTGGTCTTCCGGTCCCAACAGGAACTTTCCTATGCCGCAGGCGATTGTCGATCCGGAAGAACTTCGGCATTTTGCCCGGAGTCTGAAGAAATTCAACACGGAACTGCAAGAGCGGATCGGCGCCTTGCAGGCCCAGATGGCCAACCTGGCCAAAACCTGGCGAGACCAGGAACATAAGAAATTCACCGAACAATTCGAACAACACCTGAAAGTGCTGGCCCGATTCATCGAAATCAACGAACAGCATATCCCCTACCTGCTGCGCAAAGCGGAGTATATCGACCAGTATCTGCAACAATCGTAGGAGGTTCCTGGGAGTGCGGACGTCCCGTCCGCCGATTTGCGGGCCGGAGGCCCGCTCTCCCAGAGTCCCCCACTTTCTGGGAAAGCAGCAGGGGCCGTTCAGACTGGATTTCGAGGAGCATCCTGATGGCCAAGTCGGCCCGAGTGCTGGCCATTGACGATGTGGACCGTTTGGCCGCGGCATTGGTGCGGTTTGCCGAGGAGGCCCAGGCTGCTTTGGCCGACCTGGACCTGGAACTGCGTCGGGCCAGCCAGTGGATCGAGCAGGATCGGCCCCGCTACTGGGAGGCGGAGGTCCGCCGGGGGTGGGAGGCCGTGGCCCGCGCGCGGCGGGAGTTGGAACAGGCCCGGCTCATCCACCGGATCGAAGAGGCCCCCTCCAGTTGCATCGACCAGAAAAAGGCCCTTCAACGGGCACAGCAGCGTCTGGACCTGGCCATGGAAAAACAGCGCCTGGTCCGCCAATGGGCCTACCGAACCGCCAAACAAGCGGAAGAATACCGGGGCCAAGTGGGTCCGCTGGCCGAGTGGCTAGGGGCGGAATATCCCCGGGCCTTGGCCGCCCTGCGCCGCATGACACGGGCGCTGGAGTCCTATGTGGGCCACCAGGCGCCCGCCACGCCCCAATCGCTTCTGGAGGCGGTCCAGGGGTTGGGCTCGGCTGGCCGAGGGACGCCAGAGGAAACCTCTTTGTCTGGCCCTGCTTTGTCTGGCCCTGCCGCCGCAATTTCTACCGGCCCAGCACAGGCCGACTCGGAAACCCCACCGGAACAAACCGGCCGGAGTGGTCCTGAGCCGGAACCCGCCGAAGCGAACCCCCGGCCTTCTGGTTCTGACGCCCCCGTCTCCCCGACTGCAACGGAAAAACCTTTCGAAAATCCGTAACACTTTAGCCAAATGGAGGACCACGTCGGACATGCCTGAGGGCGGACCTGACAAAGGGACCTGACAAGCAGGTCCCTCCATAAATGGAGGAGCACGCTGGTCGTGCCCGTTTCGGACCTGACAAGCAGGTCCCTCCAGGGCTCCCCTCACCCGGCCAGCCTGAACGGTTGGCCGTCTTCTCCCGCCAGGGGAGAGGCGAGTTGCTTCATTCGGCTAACGTGGTACGAAAATCCCCCCTTGTCGGCAGACGGAGGATAACCCGGAGGACCACCGGATGCGACTTTGGGACTTTCGATCACCCGCCGGCCGCTTGCACGAGGCCTTGGACATGCTCAAAAAGACCACCGAGAGCCTGCGGGAGCGGTGGAACGACCCGGCCATGGACTTTTTCCGAAATACCTATCTTGGGCCCCTGGAGGCCAAAGTGCGGGAGGCCCTGGAGGCCATCAGCCGACTGGACCAGACGTTTGCCGAGGCGGCCAAAGAGTGTGGAGAATCCATGCATGAATGACCGGCAGGAAGAGGCAATTACTGCACCCAGCCCGGCTTTGCCGGCGGGAAGTCCCCCGGATGCGGCAACCGGCCAGGAACCCACATCGGGTTCCCAGGTATTTCCAGACAGAGGGGGTTCGGGATCAGAAAGACCGGCCACCGGCCAGGAAGCTACGTCGGGTTCCCAGGGCACCGGTCTGCCAGAGACGGGGGAGGTTTCTGTTTCGGAGGTGCTTTCGGTTCGGGCTTGGGCAGGTTGGCTTGAGGAGTTGGCCCGGCTGAACCGGCGACGTGCCCCGGCCCAGCGCCGCATCCCAGCCGTTGCCGCCGTCAAAGCCGAGTCGGCCTCCAAACGCTACCGCGAGCTTCGGACCGCCCTGGAACAAAAGTACCAGGCGGACAAAACCGTGCTCGAGCAGCAGTACACCGCGGATCGGCAGTCGGCCGAAAGCCGTTTTCAGGCGGAACAGACCCGGCTGCAGCGAGAATACGAAAAGAAACGTCGAGAGCGGATCGAACAGTTCCAGCAGCAAACGGAAGCCATCCGCCGCCGATTGCAGGAAACCCAATGGGAAGCCCAGACCATCTACGACGCCACCCAGAAAAGGCCGATCTTAGAACTTCAGGCCGCCCAGACCCGCATCGAAACCCTGTGGCAGGAAATGGTCGAGTTGCACGAGCAAGCCGTCGGTCGGCTTCGACAGCGCTGGTTATGGAGTCGGAAGTTTTCCGAAGCAGCTAATGCGACGGCAACCGAAGAAGGCTCTCGGCCGACAAGCCCCACCCAACCGGAACCGACTGGCCAAGATCCGACTGGCCAATTGGCTGAGCTGCTGGAACAAGCCCGGCACAACCTGGCCCGGCTGGACCGGTTTGCCGCAGGCCGGTTGCTGGAGGGCGGGCAACCGATCCTGCTGGTCCTGACCGGCATGTTGGCAGCGGGACTGGCTGGGGCGGCTTTGGGAGGCTGGACCAATGTCCTGGCCTGGGTCCAAGGCGCCCTGGCCGGCCTGGCCTTGAGCAGCTTCGGATTGGCCGTCTATTATCCCAAGGCCCGGCGCCGAGCCGCCCACATCTATCAAACCCTCCGAACCCTGCGCCACCAGGCCGAAACTGCCCGATCCCATGCCTTGGAAATTGCTCAAAACCACTGCCGCCAGATGCAACAGGTCATGCATCGGCAATTGCAAGAGCAACTCCAACAGGCCGAACAGGCCGCCTCCCAGGAGCTTGCCCGCCTGCAAACCCAACACCAAGCCGATCTGGCCGAATTGGACGCCACCTACCCGGCCCGCTTGCAGAAATTGGCCGAAGACCACCGACAACATCTCGCCCAACTGGAAACCGACTTCCAACGCCAGTCCCAAGCCCTGGACGAAACCTTCCGGCAGGAGTCCGCCCGGCGGCAAGCCCGCTACCAGCGATATATCCAGCGCGTCGAACAGCAGCGGCAGCAGCGCTGGCAGGCCCTGCGCCGTCGTTGGCAGCAGACCATCGGGCGATTTAGCCGCCATGTGGAAGCCGCCCACCGGGAGGCCGACCGGGTCTGCCCGCCATGGCAGCAGGTGGATTGGTCCCACTGGACGCCGCCGGGGCAGATGCCGGACGGGGTGCGGTTTGGTCGGTTTCGGCTTGACCTGGCGGAGCTAGCCGGCGGGCTGCCGGAACATCCGGATTTTCACACGCCCCAAACGGCCTGGGAGGTGCCGGCTCTTGTGCCGTTTCCGGATTGGCCGCTGCTGTTGCTCCGGGTGGGCGAAGAAGGTCGGCCCGAGGCGGTGGAACTGATGCAGACGATTTTGCTTCGGCTGCTGACCAGCCTGCCGCCCGCCAAACTACGGCTGACGATCATCGATCCGGTCGGGCTAGGTGAAAATTTTTCTGCCTTTATGCACCTGGCCGATTACGACGAAAAGCTGGTCTCCAGTCGCATCTGGACCGAACCGGCGCATATCGATCAGCGATTGGCCGATCTAACGCAGCACATGGAAACCGTCTTGCAGGTGTATCTGCGGAACGAGTTCGAAACGATTGTTCAGTATAATGCCTTTGCCGGCGAGTTGGCCGAGCCATACCGGCTGCTTGTGGTGGCCAATTTCCCGGCCGGGTTTCAAGAGAGTGCGGCAGCCCGGCTCCGCAGCATCATCGCCAGCGGCGCACGCTGCGGCGTGTTTACGCTGATGAGTGTGGACGGCCGTCTTCGGCTGCCCCGGGACTTTCATCTCTCCGACCTGGAACCCTACGCCTGGACGCTCGGTTGGCGGGAGGGCCGGTTTGTCTGGGAGCATCCGGAGGTGGGGCCGTTGGCTTTGCAGCCCGATCCACTCCCCCCGCCGGAACTTTTCACTCAGATTGTCCGCCGGGTGGGCCAGGCGGTCCAAGAGGCCGGCAAAGTCGAAGTCCCCTTCGCCTCCGGGGCGCCGCCGCAATCGCAGTGGTGGACCGCCACCAGCCAAGACGGCCTCGAAGTCCCCCTGGGCCGAGCCGGCGCCAAAAAGTTCCAATACCTCCGCCTGGGCGAAGGCACGTCGCAGCATGTGCTGGCGGCCGGGAAAACCGGCTCTGGCAAATCCACCCTCTGGCATGTGCTCATCACCCAAACCGCTCTCCGCTACAGCCCCGACGAAGTGGAACTGTACCTGGTGGATTTCAAAAAGGGCGTAGAATTCAAGGCCTATGCGGCTGCCGGACTGCCCCACGCACGGGTCATCGCCATCGAAAGCGAACGGGAGTTCGGCCTGTCGGTGCTGGAACGGCTGGATGGCCTGTTGCACGAACGGGGCGACTTGTTCCGCCAACACGGCGTGCAGGACCTGCCCAGTTTCCGCCAGCAAAACCCTCAGGCCCGCCTGCCACGCATCCTCTTGATCGTGGACGAATTTCAAGAACTGTTCGTCGAAGACGACCGGATTGCCCAGGCGGCCGCACTGCTGCTGGATCGGCTGGTTCGGCAAGGTCGGGCCTTCGGCATCCACGTGCTGCTAGGTTCCCAGACCTTAGCCGGGGCCTACTCCCTGCCACGAAGCACCCTGGGCCAAATGGCCGTGCGCATTGCCTTGCAGTGCAGCGAAACCGACGCCCATCTGATCCTGAGCGAAGAGAACACGGCAGCCCGGCTGTTGACCCGCCCCGGCGAAGCCATCTACAACGACGCCAACGGACTGTACGAAGGCAATCATCCGTTCCAGGTCTTTTGGTTGCCGGACGCAGAGCGGGAAAAGTATCTGGCCGAGCTTCGGCAGTTTGCCCAGGCCCGGCAATATCAAACCAGCCGACCGATTGTGTTTGAAGGCAATGTGCCCGCCCGGTTGGAAGAGAACGCCCAGCTCCGGGCGATGTTGGAGGCGGCGGATTGGACGGAGCCGCCTCGGGCAGCCCGCATCTGGCTGGGTGATGCCGTCTCCATCAAGCCGCCCACCCAGGCCAGCTTCAGCCGACAAAGCGGAAGCAACCTGCTGATTGTTGGACACCGGGAAGACCTGGCCCGGGGGCTGCTGACAGCGGCGGTGGTGAGCCTGGCGGCGCAATATCCGCCTAAAAATCCGGACGGCAGTTCATCTATGCAGATGTACATTCTTGATGGAACCCGGCCGGACGCTCCGGAAACCGACTATTTTGCCCGGATGGCCTCCGTGCTGCCGCACCCGATCCAGGTGGTTCTGCCGGGCCAAAGCGGCCAAGCCGTCGCCGCAGTGGCCGAGGAGCTAGCCCGTCGGCAATCGGCCAATCTGGAACAGGCCCCGCCCCTGTACCTGCTAATCTACGATCTGAGCCGATTCCGCTCGTTGCGCCGGGCAGAAGACGATTTTGGCTTTTCGTTTGGGGGCGAAGACCGACCGGCCAGCCCCGCCCAGCAATTGGCCCTCCTCCTCCGGGAAGGCCCCGCCTGGGGCATCCACTGCCTGATCTGGTGCGATAGCTACCATACGTTTACCCGCTGGCTAGATCGGCACGCCCTGCCGGAGTTCGAAATGCGTGTTCTGTTTGCCATGAGCGCCTCGGATTCCAGCAACCTGGTGGATTCGACCATCGGGGCCAACCTGGGCATGCAACGGGCCGTCCTCTACCAGGAATCTGCCGGAACATGGGAAAAATTCCGCCCCTACGCCCCGGCTGAAAAAGGGTTCTTCGAATGGCTGTCCCGGCAGTTCTCCCGCCGAACGCCGAATCCCTCCACCCCACCCGCCGAGTGAAGCTTCTAAAGAGGTAATATTTTAGCCGAATGAAGCGAACCGCCTCTCCCCCGGCGGGAGAGGCCGGCCTGGCCTTCGGCCAGGCCGGGTGAGGGGGAGAAAAAAAGGCGGCCATCCACTTGTTATTTCCCCACACCCTAACCCTTTTGACGGCCAGAGGAGAGGAAACTTGGCGGCCACGACAAGTGTCCCTCTCCATTCGGCTAAAGTGTTACGTTTTTTAGGGTTTTAAGAACTAGGGGGGCCCGGCTTCCTGGCCAACACCCTGATTTGCCAAATTTCGGGACAGCCTCTCAGCCGGAGGGGCCGGACGGAGTGTGCTGGGCTTTGTGGAAGACTTCTTGCAGCGAAACGGTTAGGCCGGGCAGGATCCGGCCGCCCTGGAGAAGCCCTTCGGCCGGGATCGTCTCACACTCTTCCAGGCTGGAATAGGTGCGGGCACTGCGGGCTTTCGGATCGATATACCAGACCGATTCCACACCGGCCGCAAAATAGTCCCGCAGTTTCCGTTCCATCTCGCCGGGCGTATTGGACGGGGAGAGTACTTCCACGGCCAGATCCGGGGCAACCGGCAAAACCGGTTTGACCGGCTCCCGAATTCTCCCCAAACGCCGAAAACTCACGTAGGCCACTTCGGGTGAACGCACCTGGCCGGGAAGAATCCGCAGCGGACCTTCCATCTTCCACACCACGCCCCAACCCCGGGCCTGAACAAACCGGCTGACCAGCGAGGCCAATTCCGCTGCCACGGCCATTTCGTACCCGCCCAACAGCTTCTCGACTAGCACGCCGTCGATCAGTTCGCAGATGCGGCCGGTTCGGCTTTCGACGGCCAACAGGTCTTCTTCCGTAGCGGTGCCCGGCAAAGGGACCATCCGGACCCGGTCGGCCGGCACCCCACCCAATTGCTCCAGCAAATCATGAAGAGTCCAATCTAGCCAGGGGCTTGACTGAGAGTGCCCACCCGTTTTCATTTTCCCCCTCCTTTTGGGGTAGATAAGCACGTCCCAAAGGGAGCATCGGGAAATCCCATGGAACAAGCCTCTGTTTTTGTAACACTTTAGCCGAATGGAGAGGCCCCATGTGTCATTCCTGCGGAAGCAGCAGTCCAGGCTTATTCTCGCTCAGGTGGACACCCAGGCAATAGGAGGTGTTACTTTCTGGATTCCCGCTTGCGCGGGAATGACACCCTGGGTTTAGCCCGCCAGGGGAATGGCAGGTTGCTCATTCGGCTAAAATGTTACCTGTTTTTAATCCTACCGGGGTAGCAGCAGGCCGTCCACTGCCAATCATCGGTTTCGATTAGAACCTAATAAAAAAATGCCGGAACCCCTCTCCGAGCCTGTAAAACGGGGAGGTTTCCGGGGCCAGGATAAATATCCCCCCACCTGGCACCAATCCTGATGTTGGGATAGGCTCTAAGGGGGCTTCTTTTGGCTTACCAGATATGCGCCAAAAGTGGTGCTCGGCCAGTGAATTGTTCTACTGAAGAGGGATTGTGGTAACAATTTTAGCCGGATGAAAACACACTGTCTGTTTTCTCCCATCTGCCCTGGTGGGACCGTGTAGAGAGAAGAGGAAATCCGGGGGCAGAGGCCTTTGTTTCTCCCCCCTCCCCCCGGCCTGGCCTTCGGCGCTCTCTCCGGCCGGGTTGGTCTCTCCTGCCTTTGTAGGTCATTCCCACGAAAGTGAAAATCCAGAAAGTATCCCAGAGTTTCCTCGTGCCCAGCAGGAACACCGGGCAGGCACAAAGCAGCCTGGATTCCTGGTTTCGCAGGAATGACGCTTCGGTGGCTATCAGCCGGTCTGGCCTTCGGGGTTGCCTCCGGCCTGGTCGGTCTCTCGACGGTCAGAGGAGAGGTGGGTTGCTTCCTTCGGCTCGCTTGACTGTGTCCACCGGGAGCAATGACCACAATCTGTGGTGTTCGGGCCGATTTTAGCCCCTACAAGTTGTAGGCGCCTGGACGGGTGGATCCAGTCAAACTAAAGTGTTAACCATTTTCCCAACCCAAGCGGTACAAAGGGTTCGGGCATTACCCAGATGCTGGTAGTGCAAGTGCCCAAGGTCTTGCTTAGAGGAGGGGGGGTTGCCCCCCAAAAGCATGATTCTTCCAGACCCCATTGACGGAAGCCAACCAGAGGAATACACTACATCTAGATCAGCCGATTGCGCTGGGGAGAATGTAAGGAAAATGCGCAAACTAGGCAATTTGCATTAGGTAATCTGAGGAACTCTGAAAAGACCTTCAGAATTTGGCACACTGTAGCCGTTGGACGCGAGGTGACACATTCGAGCCAAATGGAGGGGCACGTTCGTCGTGCCCGCAAAAGCAGTGATCCCAGAAAGATACCTCCTGGTGGGCCGGACCTGACAAGCAGGTCCCCGCATTCGTGGTTTATTTCGCTAAGGTGTTACGAACATTGGTAACATTTTATTAGCCGAATGAAGCAACTGGCCTCTTTCCAGACGGGCTAAACCCAGTGTGTCATTTCCGCACAAGCGGGAGTCCAGAACGTAACAGAATTCCATAGTGCTCCATATTGCCTGGGTTCCGGCTTGCGCGGGAATAAACTGGGACTGCTGCTTCCGCAGCAAGGACACAGCCGATCCCTCCATTCGGCAAAAATGGTCCCTTAATTCCTTGAAACGGCTAAAGTGTTCCGCAAATTTTAGGCTTAGAAGCGGAAGGTGAAACTCCGCTTCCGGCGGCTAAAGGGTTCGTGAAGATCAATAAGTTGACTGTATCCGCCGGGACTAAATACCACACTCTGGGATGTTTGAGCCGATTTGTACCCACTCCAAGTCGTGGTGGTCTGGCGGGTCGATGCAGTCCAAATAATGCCGAGCGTATCCATTTAGCCCGCTTCCGGCGGGGAAGTGTTCCCACGCCCCCTTCGTCTAGTGGCCTAGGACATCGGATTCTCAGTCCGAGAACAGGGGTTCGACTCCCCTAGGGGGTGCTATGGCATTTTGTGCACCTAAGAAAGGGCGGAAAAAGCTTTGCATAAGTTGGAAGTCTGTAAAGGGTTGTGTCAAAAATCTCTCTTCTTCGCAAAAAGGTGCCGACGCTTGCTGTGCCGCATTTTGTGCCAAAACTGTGCCGCATTTTGTGCCGCAATCTAAACCTTGCCATACGTTCACCTGCCCCACCTGCTGGCCGTCTTCCACCCCCGACTTGCCGCCGATAGCCTTCTCAAAGTCCGCTTCGGTAACCCGCCAGTAGTGCCGCATAGCTACCTGGGCGCTGTCACCCAGCCAGGCGGTTGCCACATGCGCCGGGGCTGTCTGGCTAGCTGAATTGCTCTGGATGGGCCCATAGATATCCCAAACGGCACTTTCCCAAAA
>Ga0197142_1004059_pt1 | contig 11994 bp, 4 predicted proteins | sample GBS60_MetaG_FD_148614 | JGI IMG/M metagenome (GOLD analysis project Ga0197142, IMG submission 148614) | Sediment microbial communities from Great Boiling Springs, Gerlach, Nevada, United States - GBS 60_MetaG | ecosystem: Environmental > Aquatic > Thermal springs > Hot (42-90C) > Sediment... | reverse complement strand
GAAGTCGTGGTTGCCCAGGCTGATGACATCATAGCCGATGGCATCCTGACCGATGGCATCGTAGTAAGGCACGCCCTTATCCAGGCTGGCGTTCCATTCGGCGCCGGCCAGGAAGTTATCGCCGGCCTGCACTTTCAGGACCGGGCCGGTAGCCGCCTGTTCCAGCTGACGCATGAGCGTGGCGAAGCGGGCGATGCCGCCGAAGTCCTCCAGGCCGGTGCCGGCATGCAGGAGCTTGGATTCGGCGTCGTTGTTATGGAGCACCGTGAGCTGATAGGTGGCTACGGGGTCGATGAGGATGCGACCGGCGCCGCCTTCGGGATACTGGCTGCGGGTGATGCGACCGCCCAGGCCGTTGACGATGTAATTGCGCAGGGCCTGCTGGTATGTGGCGCCCAGACGGATAAAGCTGAACGGCCGTGGGAAGGGATACTGGTCGCCGCCCCGGGCCAAAAAGTCAATGGTGGCAATATTGACCGGCCGCGCCGTCGGCGCGATCTCCCCGTTTTCGACGATCACCGTGCCGTCGGCCAGGATAACCGAACGGACCCGATCGCCGGGCGTCACGATGTTGCCGTTGAGGTCGATGACCATGGCTTGCCGACTGGTATCCACCACCACCCGCATACCGGCCACATGGGCAAAGCGACCGTCGGCAACGGCAATGCGCGAGTAGGCATTCTCGAGCAGGTTCTTCAGGTCCTGCGGGCTGACGTTGGGGACGATGGTGGTGAAGTTGAGGAACGGCGCCACGTCGAAGGTGGTCAGCTCGGTGATATTGCCCGCCGGGATGATGTTGTTGTTGCGAATGCCGCCGCCGTTCTGCAGGGCCACATCGGGCAAGGGCGCGCCAAAGGCCGGGGCTTCTTGGGTGGTTTGCCAGAGCAGGGCATCGGCCATCAGATCGCCCAGATTCGTCTCCCGTTGGCGGATGCCCGGTCGGGCGCCGTCCAGGGGAACCTCGCTCTGGCCGATGACGGTTTGGGCCAGGTTGGCGATATAGGCCGCCACCGGGTCGGTCACATTCTGTTGGATGAAGGGATCGGGCGCCACGGCGTCCGGTTGGGCGCCGCCGGCCACACGCACCATCTTCGAGGCGGCGTCGTCAATGCGGGTGAGACGGCCCTGGGCATCGAAGCCCGCCACCAGCCGGCCGACGTACTTGTAATCGCCGGCTGTCGTCACCACCGGCACCAGGGCGCCGTCGGCGGCCGTCGCCCACAGCGGATAGGGCCCGAAGATGCGGTTCTCATCGCCGGGCACATAGAGGTCGCCGGGATCGCCCAGCACCTCATCGCCGCCACCGGAGATGACGATATCCACACCCCGCAGACGCGGCACCAGGGCCAGGTCGTTGCGGATGCTCTGGAGCTGGGTAGCCAGGATGATGATCCGTACGCCCTGGGCCTCCAGGCGGTCGATTTCGGCCTGGGTAACGGCTACCGTGTCGGGGTCGACGCGAACGTTGCGCAGCGAGGTGATGAAGGCCGATTCGGGCGGAGCCAGGCCGATGACACCGATGCGGAAACCGCCTTTCTCCACGATGGCGCTGGGCGCCAGACGACCGCTATCCACCAACGCCTGCAACCGGGGCTCGTCGCTGAAATCGAGATTGGCTGCCACAAAGGTCTCGCCACCGGGCTGGAAGCTCTCGATGAAGTTGGCCGTCACATCGGGGCCGAAATCGAAGTCGTGGTTGCCCAGGCTGATGACATCATAGCCGATGGCATCCTGACCGATGGCATCGTAGTAAGGCACGCCCTTATCCAGGCTGGCATTCCATTCCGGTCCGGCCAGGAAGTTATCGCCCGCCTGCACCTTCAAAACCGGTCCGGTTGCCGCCTGTTCTAACTGTTTCATCACCGTAGCGAAGCGGGCGATGCCACCGTAATCCTCCAGACCACGACCGGCGTGCAGGAGCTGCGATTCGGCGTCGTTGTTGTGCAAAATGGTCAGCTCCAGGACCGTGGGGTCTGTCGGCTGCGCCGTCCGCACGATGAGGGGCAGATAGAGGGGATAGGGTGTCGGCGTAAAGGTGGGCGTCCAGGTCGGCGTGGGCGTTTCGGTTGGAGTCGGGGTGTCCGTAGGTGTCGGAGTTTCGGTAGGTGTCTCTGTCGGCGTGGGTGTCTCCGTCGGCGGATGTGTGGGTGTTTGCGTCGGGGTGGGTGTGGGGATATCGAAGTAGAGGATGTTCTCATGGACATTGGGCCGGGGGTTGCGCCATTCAATTGTGGCCGGCCCCACCACGCGTCCATCCTCGGTCCAGATGCCCGTGGGTACCATGCCCGGCGGTATTTCCGCCACCATTCGCACCAGCCCGCGCATCTCGGTGGCCGGGACGAAGTCCTCGCGCACGTAGAAGTTGAAGAAGCCACCGGCATCGGTACGGGTGGTCAGGATCAGCCGCCCCGGCGGTTCGGCGCCGACAGGCCGCACATAAAGGCGCAACGTCACGTTGGCAAGGCCCGTGACAGGGCCGTCGGGTTGACCCCGATAGACATAGCCGCGAAAGCGCCAGATTTTGAGCGCAGACGGGGCCAGGGGCTGTTGCCCTTGATCGGATGCTGTGTCTATGAACCCGGCTTCCGATCCGGCGAGCGCAGGAGAGCTGGCGCCGGCAGGATCCGGACTTTGCGCGACGGCCATCGCGGTAAGCAAAAGCAGGCCAACGAGGATGACTCCCCATGTCAAAAATCGACGTTGAACGAGGAACCTGAGCAGGTCCATGATATACCTCCATACGAGAGGAGCCGTTCAACCACACAGAGATCTGCCATTCTCTCCGACCGGCTCCGGCGTCGCAGAGAAGGGACCGGGATGCTAAGGATACTCGCTCTTGCTCATCGGCGCAAGCGGCTGCAAGAGGGTTGCGTCGCATAAACACAGCGAAAACCCGGACTTTTTATTGGGTTCGACATAAAAACAGATTGTTTGAGTATATTGTCAAAATTTAAGATTTCTCCGGTAGCCTTGCGCTACTTCTGGTTTTCCGGTGCCGTGCGCAGCCTTGGCAACCAGAGGGTCATGGAGCCCGGCGGAGCCGCAGGGGTGGGTGTGGCGGTGGAAGTAGGCAGGGGGACGACGGTCGGCGTCGGCCCTGCGACCATGGCTTCCAGGCAGGACAAGGCGGCATTGAGCTGAATGAGGCCGTGACCAAAGCTCGGGTCAAAGCCGGGTGGGCCCAGATCGAGGGCTGTTTGCTCTAGAGCCGCCTGGATCTGGCTGCGCGTGGCCGCGGGCACATAGCTGCGCAGCAGCGCCGCTGCGCCCGAGACATGGGCCGCCGCCATCGAGGTGCCCTGTTTGTGCTGATATTGCCAGACGCCGCCCACGATGGTTTGCTGGAGAATGGCGATGTGGTCGGGATAACCGTCGCCGTTGCCGTCCCGTTGCAGGTTGCCGCCGGGAGCGCCGAGGTCGAGAGCCTCTCCCCGATTGGAATAGGGCGCCCGCGCCCGATCCGGATCGACGGCGCCTACTCCGATCACATCGGGGTGATTGCCGGGAAAGGCCAAAACGTTCTGATTGAAGTTACCGGCGGCGGCCACGATAACGATATCGGCCGCGGCTGCGGCGGCAAGGGCCTCGTTGAGGATGCTGCTGGAGCATTGCGGCCAGGTTTGGGTGGAGCAGGCCATGCCCAACGACAGGTTGATCACATCGGCATGATGGCTGCGCGCCCACTCGACCCCCTGGGCCACATCGGCAAAACTCCCGAACCCACTCCCGTCAAGCACCCGGATGGGCATCAGGCGGGCCGCATGGGCAATACCGGCCACACCGATGCCGTTGTTCGTGCACTGGGCAATGGTTCCGGCCACATGGGTGCCGTGTCCAAACGCATCCTGAGCCGTGCCGGGGCCGCTTTGGTCGGTGATGGCATTGAACTCATCCACGAAAGACACGCAGGCCAGATCATCGCCTTGGGAAACGCCCGAATCCACCACGGCTACGGTCACCCCGGCGCCGTTTGCCCGTTCCCAGGCCTCCGGCGCCTCGATCAGGGGCAGATTCCACTGTTCGCCGAAGAGCGGGTCATCGGGGACCCAAACCGGCGCCATTGCTGCTTTGGCCATAGCAGGCGGCGCCGGCCACAGAGGGTCAACGTATACCAGGTAGTCGAGTTCGGCCAGGACAACATCGGGCCGGGTGGCCCAACGGCTCAGGGTTGCCATCGGCGTCTCCCCCGGTCTGACGGCCACGGTGTACCAATTCCCGAACAGATGGGCAAGGGCCTCGGCCGGGGCCGGCACGCCGGGCCGCATGTTGACCAGGATGTGGTCGGCGGCATGGGCAACGCGGGGGTCGCGGGCAAAGCCATACGCCGGTGGGCCGCTGACGCGTCCTTGCGTCGTTGTCGGTATCGCGATCAGGGCGAGGAGAAGGTAGAGGCGTATGAGAAGCGGACGACAGACCATTCGTCACCCTGCTGTCAGGCGATGATAGGCCCCTATCGTCGCCTGCGCCGTGCGAGCCCAACTGAAAGTCGCCGTCCGCGCCAACCCGCGCTGACGCAGTTCGTCCCGCAGGATGGGGTCGGCCAGCAACCGCTCGAGGGCAGCGGCGATGGCCGCGGTGTCGGTGGGGTCGAAGAACAGGGCCGCCTCGCCGGCGACTTCCGGCAGGCTGGAGGTCCGGCTGCAGGCCACGGCCGTGCCGCAGGCCATGGCCTCCAGGACGGGGAGGCCAAAACCTTCATAAAGGGAGGGGAACACAAAACAGGCGGCGCCGCCATACAAGGCCGGCAACTCGGCGGCCGGAAAATCGGCAAACAATCGCACCCGGGAAGCCAAACCCAAAGCCTCGACCCGGCGCCGAAGTTCGGCATGGCGATGATCGCCGGCGCCGGCGATGACCAGCAAGGTCTCCCCGGTATCCAGCCCGGCCCAGGCCTCGAGCAGCCGTCGCAGATTCTTGTGGGGTTGATGGGAGCCCACATAGAGCACATAGGGCCTGTCCAGGTGCCATCGTTGTCGCAATGCCGCCACGACCTCCGGCGGTTGGGGTCGAAACACCGGGTCGGCCGCCAACGGCGTGACCGTGATGCGGTCGCCGGGCAGGCCGTAGAGTTCCTGAAAATCGGCAGCCGTCGCCTGCGAAATGGCCACAAAGCCATCGGCACCGCGAAGGGCCAGCCGTTGCATCAGCTCGATCAGCCAGCGCCGCGGACGGGGATAGCCGGCCGGGAAGCGGCGGGGAATGGTATCGAAAAGGGTGAGCAGATTGGGAACCCCCGGGTGGATGGGCCGCACGTAATAGGGCAGATGGGCCAGATCGGGGCCGATGACCCGGATCAGGCGGGGCAGATCCGTTTGTTCGCGCCAATGAAACACAGGCACGGCGACGGGGATGGGGTGTACGTTCGGATGTCGCGCCAGGGCCGCCAGATCGAAGCGGGTGTTGGGCGCATCCGGGCAGTAGAGAACCCAGATCTCGCCCTCCCAGAGCGGGGCCAATGCCGCCAGCAGGTTGAACACGTAACGACCGATGCCGGGGAAATGGTCCTGAAGGGTGCGGGCATCGAAGAGCAGACGCATGGGAGCATGATACCAGAAAAGAAAGGAAGGCAGGAGTGACAGGGGCTGTGAAAAATCTCACCAGGGTAAGACGCAACGGGATGACGGCGTCAACAGGATAACCAGGCCAACCGGTCTTGGTTTTGTGTCCCCTTTCCTTATGCGGAGGCGTCCATGCTGCGTTTACGGCAACTCATGGGGGTGGTTCTGTGGATGGCAACGGCCTGTACGGCGCCCCTGCCGCCGTCACCATCTGCACCAACGGCCCCGCCACCGCTCAAACCGACGGTCTCTACGCCAACCCCATTACCGCCGGAACCGCCCCCACCCGGCGCCGAGCGCGAATTCCGCACCGATTTCAGCCGGCATACCGTGCCCTATGCCGAGATCCTCTCGGGCGGGCCGCCCAAAGATGGCATTCCCGCCCTTGACCGCCCCCACTTCGTGGAGGTAACCGCGGCCGACGAGTGGCTTCACGATCAGGAGCCGGTCATCCTCATCCAGGTGGGGGAGGACGCGCGGGCATACCCGCTGCAAATTCTGATGTGGCATGAAATCGTCAACGACACCGTCGGCGATCTGCCCCTGGCCGTGACCTATTGCCCGTTGTGCAACACGGGCATTGCCTTTATCCGGCAGGTGGATGACCAGGTGCTCGATTTCGGGACCACCGGTCGGCTCCGGTTCAGCAATCTCATCATGTACGACCGCCAGACGGAAAGCTGGTGGCAGCAGGCGAACGGCGAGGCCATTGCCGGCGCCTTCGCCGGCCGGCGGCTGCGGCTTTATCCCGCGACGATCGTGGCCTGGGCCGACTTCAAAACCGCCTATCCCCAGGGGCGGGTTCTTTCGCGGGAAACGGGATATCGCCGCGATTACGGTCGCAACCCCTACGTCGGTTACGATGCCATCCGTACCACTCCCTTTCTCTATCAGGGGCCGGAAATCCCGGCCACCCTGCCGGCCATGGCGCGGGTGTTTACCCTGGACCGGGAGGGCGAGGCCGTGGCCTATCCTTACGAGGTCCTCGCCCGTCAGGGGGTCGTCAACGACACGGTCGGTGGCTTGGCCGTCGTCATCTTCTGGCGTGAGGGCACCGCCTCGGCCCTTGACGATTTCACCGTCGCCACAGGGCGGGATGTGGGCGCAGTCACCGCCTTTGCCGCCGAACTCGATGGCCGCCGGCTCACATTCTACCGGGACGGTCCCGGCATTCGCGATAAGGAGACCGGCAGCACCTGGGATGGTCTGGGCCGGGCTGTGGCCGGTCCTCTGGCCGGTCGGCAACTGACGCCTGTGGTCGGGATCAACCACTTCTGGTTCTCGTGGGCCGCTTTCAGGCCGGACACGCGGATTTATACCGATTGAGAGGGTCGTCGGCCGGTTGTCGTGAACGCCACGGGGTCAGCGGCGACAGGCGCCCGCTTCGAGCACCGTGACCGTGCGGTCGGCGTCGTTGGCCACATAGAGGAAGCCGTTCAAATAGGCCAATCCCTGGCCGCCGTGGGCCACCGTCTGATGACCGACCGGCACCTGGCCGATCAAGATGCCCCGTCGCAGGTCGATGACATAGAGCATGTCGGTCTCGGCGTCGACGGCGTAGAGCTGCTCATTGACCGTGTTGACGGCCAGCGCATAGGGCGCGGCCGGCAGAGGGAACACCGCGCTCAAGCGGCGCAGGTTCGTGTCCACGACATACACCCTGTGCGCACCGGGATGGCCCACATAAAGCAGGCCGGTGCGGGCATCGAGGGCGAGATGCCGGGCGCCGGCCGGTATGCCGCTCACGGGATTGATAATGGCACCCCCGGCCGTGATCACCACCAGGCCGGTGTCCCCTTCCTGGCGGGTGACCCACACACCGGCGTTGAAGGGCAAGATGAAGGAGGGTTTGCCGGACACATAGGCCGTATTGCGCAGCACCCCGGTTACAGGATCGTGAATGGTGACGGTATCATCGCCGAAATTGGCCACATAAAGCCCATCAGGCGCCAGGGCCAGCCCCCAGGGCAGAGCGCCGGCCGGGAACCGGACCACCGGCGCCTGTGTAGCCAGGTCAAAAACGGCCACAATCCCGTCCTGACGATGACTGACATAATAGCGACCGTTGCCGACGGCCAGGCCGTTGGGCAGATCGCCACCGCTGCTATGGGCACCCAGGATATCCTGGGTAGTGCTGTCAATGATGGCCAGGGCATCACTGTCAAAGAGACCCGCCAGAACCCGGTTTTCGGCGGCGATCAGCGCTTTGGGTGCACCGGGCAGGGGCAGCACGGTGTAGGGGACGGGCAGGCAGGCGCCGGCCGGCGGCGGGGTGGTTGTCGGTGTCGGGGTTGGTGGGGGCGTTCGCGTTGGGGTGGGCGTTGCCGTCGGCGTGGGTGTAACCGTTGGTGTGGCCGTCGGTGTAAGCGTGGCCGTCGGCGTCGGCGTCGGGGTCGGCCGCATGGCGCTCCAACCGCGCCACCAGGTCGGCAGGAAATGGTCGAAGACCCGCTCGGCCACCAGGTCGTAAAAGAACGGTACCTGCGCGACGTCAGGACGGGTGACCAACACGTAAAACGGCCCATCCATCGGCGCCGTCCAGCTCAGCGCCGACCATTTGACCCCAGGGCCGATGTCGTCGTTCCGGGCCAGCTCACGACCGGCCGCATCGAACAGGACCAGCAGGGTATCGCCGCCTGCGCTCAGGCGTTCGGTGCGGAAGCGATAGCGTACTCCGGCCTGGGCGACGAAGACGAACCAGTCCTGGTCGCCGGCCCTATGGTAGCTGCGGTGCTCGCGACGCCCCGGTACCGTCAGGGGCGTTGCTGTGGCCTGCTCATTGTTGGGTTCATCGTCATCGGCGGGAACAATCTCAACCCGCACGGGAGGACTGGTGTTATTGCCGGTTTCGGCATCGTGCCAGCTGCTGCGGGCTTCGGCGGTCACGGTGAAGCGGGTCTCTGTGGGCGCCGTCGGAACAACGCCGCTGATGGTCAGGTGAACTTCGGTCTCGGCCGGCAGGGTGCCCACTACCAGCTCGGCAGGCTGACCGGGTCGGATGCCCAGCGGCCCGGTATCGGCGATGGCCGTCAGGTCGTCCAACGGCGGCAGATGGATGCGCACCACCACATCCGGTGCCGGCATCGGCCCCAGATTGCGCAACCGATAACGCAGGACCAGGGTTTCTCCGGCTCCCAACGGCCGCGTCGGGCCTTCCTCTACCACAAGGGCCAGATCGGCCGGGGCCAGTTCCAGCCGCAGGGCCGGGTCACCGATAAGGATAAACGTGTCGATAAGGTCATGGAAGACACCCAGACTGTCGCCGGTGAAGAGGGCCAGCTTACCCAAAAAGGTCAAGGCCCCCAGGCGTTGCTCGCCTTCGGTGTACAAGGCCCGATAAAAGCCGCGGTGGAGATGGTCATGGCCGTGAGCCACCCCCAGACCGGTCGCCGCCCAGGCTGCCACGGCGCCACCGGACGGGTTGCGCACCAGGATTTCGGCCATGGCGTCGCTGCCGATTTCGTGAAAACGGCCGTCGAGGCAGGTCATGGACAGATGCACCGGCAACCGGCGGCCGTTCACCAGGCCGGCGGCGTCTTCACCCCGGAAGAGGAACTCCGAGGCCCAGTGGGCCACCTGGCCGTGGCCGGTGTAGTTGCTGAGGAACAAACCGGCATTGAAGGCCTGGAGGATGTTGCTGCGCGCGCTTACCGGCGAGCTGTAGTTCACCCCCAGGTAGATTTTCTGCTTGTGTTCGTCATAGGGACCCGGCAAAAAAACATCGGCCACCTGATCGCTCAGGGCGGCAAAATCCCCGGCGGTATCGGCATTATCGGCTACGAACAGATTGCGCAGCTTCCAGTCCCCCGGCCAGGGCGCCGTTTCGTACTGGATGATTTTGTTGACCAGGGTTGTCGTTTCGGCCGGGCTGTTGACCGGCAGACGGCCTACGAACAGATCGGGCAGGATGTCATCGCCGGAAACGGTTACCAGCCGGTTATCGGTGGCCGTCTCGCGCAGGAAGGGATCGACCAGCTCGAGCAGAGCCGGAATGTAGTTCCGTCGGCCGCTTTGCCTGAAGTTCAGGGGGTCATAGGTCCCGTCGCCCACCAGGAGGAGGAAGGCCGGCGCCGGCGCCTGCCAGTGATGGTAGGCGTAATCGACAAAGGCGCGGATGGCTTCAGGCGTGGCCAGACCGTCGCCGAATTCGTCATAGACATCCTCGACATCCACAACGAGCACCCGGTAGCCCTGGCTCTGGCGGTGTTGGGCCAGCGGCGCCACGGCGGCCAGGAAATCGGCATGGCTGACGATGAGATAATCGGCCTGGTTGGCGGGCGAACGGTAGTGACTGATGTAGTCGGGGGCGATGCGGTCGGGGCGGCGGCGTTGGGTCGCTGTCTGCACCCAATAGCGGCTTGTGTCCGTCGCCTCGTCGCTGAAGCGATAGCGTCCGTCTGTGGTTTCACCGTCCAGCAGGCGCACCGGTCGCGTCGGGTCACCTACATCGAAGGCCTCGATGCTATCGGTTTCCAAGCCCTCCACCGTAAAGAGGTAGCGGCCGGAGTCGGGTGCCGCAAAGGCAAGCCGACCGTTCAGGGCCACCAGGGCGCGGGGATAGGTGAGGGCAAAAAAGTCCAGATACCCCACATCGGTGCTGGCGCCGGTATCATGGGGCGCAAAGAGTGTGAAGACGTTCTCACCTTCGCGCAGGAGGTCGGTGGAAAACTCGAAGCGGCCGTCGAACAGAGCCTGACCGTCCCACCGTCCCGTCCCTACCAGCCCATCGTTGAGGAAAAATTGCAGGCTGTGGTCGGGGTTGACCTCGAAATAGGAGGTAAAGCCGCGCACGGCCACCCGGAGCCGGGCCGTTCGACCCGGCAAGGGATGAGAGAGCGAAATGGGGTAACTCAGGCGAGCAATGGGATTGCGGCCCCCGACCTGATAACGGTCCCAGTACCAGCGATCGGCCACGCCTGCAGGCGGCAGCGAACTGAGGTAGGTGGTATTTTCCTCGAAGTGCTCCGTATGGGGATAGTCGAGAACGGGTGTTCCGCCTGCGGTAGGTGCTACCGAACGGGCGCCCATACGCAGGCCGGGCGCCCCACCCCAGGATAACCAGTACACCTGCTCACGGGTATACCGGCTGTCGGCGCCCTGCCCGAAGAAGAGCAGGTAATCGCCCGGATCGAAACGACCGTCTTCCTCGCCGAAAACGAAGAGGGCATGCTCAACCAGGGGACGGGTGCTGCCGCCACTTTCCAGCCGCAAGGTACGGGGCACGATTTTGCTCACGTTGACGCCGGTTGCCACCACATCGGCATAGGTCACGACGTAGATGCCTTCGGCCGAGGTATGGATGCGCAGGCGTTGAGCGGCCACGGCATGGGCCGCAGAAGGTGAAGTCGGAGATGCCGCGACGGCGGCGTTGGCGTGGGTTCGCCATAGAGCCATTTGCTCGGCATTGATAAAAGCCCGGCGCAGGAGCGGTTCGAAATAGGGGTCGGGTCGCGACGGTGGGGAGCCGGCCACCTTCGGCCAATGGAGGGCCACCACGAGCCGCCGATGGAGGACAAGACTGCCGTCCTGCCGATATTCAAAAGGCCGCAAGGTCAGCCGCACGAAGCGCTGATCGCGCAGGTAGCCGATCTCGCCCACGGTGAAGGGTTGGTACGGTTTGGCGGCGACAGCCCGGTCGAAACGATAGACCTGCCGGGTGCCGGTCATCTCGCCGGTGCGCGGGTCCAGGATCGGTTCCGCATAAGGCGCCGGTTCCAGCCGGATGCCGGATCGCGGTGCCGAGGTTTCGTCCGCCAGCAGGCGCACGGTGATCTCGCCTGCGGGAGGAAGCGCCACCAAAACCGATCGGACCGGGATCGACGGTTCGCCGGGAGCTGCCTCCTGGCTCCAATCGGGGCCGGGCGCCACCAGGCGTTGATAGTCCGGGCCTGCCGGGCTGGGCGCCAGCTCGTAGCCGGGCGTCTGCAGTTCGAGGACCAGGCCATCGGCGTTGGCCGCCAGGACATGCAAACCCGCGGCCGGCCCGGCCTGGGCGGCCGGCGTCGGCAGAAGCAAGAGGAAGATGAGGAACAACAACGGCCGCAAACGGCTGCAGTGCAAAAGGGACATGGGCAGTGAACGCCAAAGCGTCGGAGGGGTTGGGACCGCCGATCAAGAAACGGGCCCGCTTTCAATGTACCACGTTCTCAGCGCGCGTGGAGGCTTGCCGACCAACAATTTGCTTACGATTTCCTCTAAAAAATGACGTCAACGATGGTCAGCAGTTATTCGTTTCTCGTCTTCCCGTCACCGTTTTTGTCTTCCCCGGTTACGGCCTGCCATCCCCTCGCCGGGCCGTCATGGCGAGCGTCGGCGAAGCCATCGCCTCGCCGGGCCGTCATGGCGAGCGCGGCGAAGCCATCGCCTCGCCGGGCCGTCATGGCGAGCGTCAGCGAAGCCATCTCCAAACCCTGCGAGGGGATGGTCCCGGAGGCGG
>Ga0197142_1004058_pt1 | contig 11995 bp, 7 predicted proteins | sample GBS60_MetaG_FD_148614 | JGI IMG/M metagenome (GOLD analysis project Ga0197142, IMG submission 148614) | Sediment microbial communities from Great Boiling Springs, Gerlach, Nevada, United States - GBS 60_MetaG | ecosystem: Environmental > Aquatic > Thermal springs > Hot (42-90C) > Sediment... | reverse complement strand
ACTGATCCATATAGGCCTTCGTACTACCTTAGCCATGATCGAGCGTGAAATAGATGTCTTTCTGCGCACTTACACATCTACCCAAGTTCGTCAAGGTTTAAGCCCAGAAGAAAGCCTGGATTGTCCTCTGGTAGAGTTAGGGTTAATTCAACAAAACGAACGCGTCTATCGTTTTGACGTGGGCCGAAAACCAACTCTCCCTCTTGAAATCTTTGGTTTTGCTTTGATAACGTATCTGTGCCGACACTTTCAAACGCGCAATACAGCGACCGTTGATGAATGTATTTATCATCCCGGTAGCCCAGGCCAACTTTTCAAATTAGATGATCATTCGGTGATGGATTATCTTGAAAAACTCGAGACCGCTACGAAAGTTAATTTGCGATTGCGAGAAGCAGCAGGCCAATGGCAAATTTACTGGCAAGAACTCTCGATCGATAACGGCTGGGAATTATTAAGAAACTACTATGAGTGACTTAAGGCTAAAGGATGTTGTCAACCTACAGCAAAGCAGTATTCGCTCAATACGGCTAGAAGAAGATTTTGTTAACAGACATCTGGTAGAGAAATATGTGCCTACTGCGCAGGCATTATATACACTGGAGCGAATTTTTAATGGTATCGAACAAGACCGAGGGCGTGCCTGGACAATCACCGGCCCCTATGGTTCGGGTAAATCCTTTTTTGGATTGTTTTTGAGTCATACCTTAGATGGATTGGCAAGCGGAAACCTAGCGCGCGAAAAGTTACGCCAAAATCATCCCGATCTGGCTGAACGGATTCAGCGTTGGACAACGGAACGAGGCGGCCTAATAACGATACCGGTTACCGGCGCACGCGTATCCTTACAGACCTCTCTCATCCGCGCTTTCGAGAAAACATTATCACAGATTGACCATCCTGTTGCTGAGAAATTCATCCAAACCTTAGAACAGCTTAAAAATGCAGATAGTCGGGCATTTATAAACTGGCTTCGAGATTTTATAGCGGTTGTGTGTCCTCAACAAGATTCCAGAGGATTATTGCTGATCTTTGATGAATTAGGGAAAGCGCTGGAACATGCTGCAGCCCATCCGTTGGAAAACGATATCTATCTATTACAAGAACTTGCCGAATTTGCAAATCGAAGTGGTGAGACTCCTTTTGTATTTGTTGGCATCTTGCATCAAGCATTTGAACAGTATGCCACGTTACTTGATCACATTACGCAGCGCGAGTGGGCAAAAATTCAAGGTCGCTTTGAAGATGTTCCATTCCTTGAACCACCAGCTCAACAAATGCGCTTACTTGCACAGGCTTTTGAGGGAAACGTTCCGAATTTGCCAGAGACTTTCTCCGATTTGCATTACTGGCAGCCGGATATGCTCAGCTCAACAGAATTCGCTGCTCTTTGTCGTAGGGTCTATCCACTTCACCCCAGCGTCTTTGTGGCTTTGCCCTATGTATTTCGTCGTTTAGGACAAAATGAGCGTTCTCTTTTTACCTACTTGACTTCTTTTGAGCCATACGGCTTTCAGGATTTCATCGCAACGTATTCGGTTGGAGATTATCTGCGCTTGCCTGATCTTTTCGACTATCTTGCGGCTAATTATGAAGGGCGACTCTATACCTCTGGACGAGCGCGGCCCTTGACAGAAGTTATTGAACGACTTGCGCACACAACCAACCTGACCCTTCAAGAACAATCGCTGCTCAAAGTGATTGCCATTCTGAATTGGCTGAGTGAAAATAGCCCCTTACAAGCCAATGAAGCCCGCATTCTCAAAGCCCTTGCAGAAACCCCGGCAGAGGAAGCTTCTTTGCGGTCTGCTTTAGGTCATCTTCGGGAACTTTCACTTATCGCCTTTCGTAGTTTTAATCAGACATACGTTGTTTGGCAAGGCAGTGATGTAGACCTCGAAGAACGTCTTCAAGCTGCTTATGCCTCCTTACCCTCCACATTTAGTTTGGCAGAAGTCCTTGAAACCAATCTGCCTGCTCGGCCGCTCATTGCCCGCCGTCACAGCTACAAGACAGGAGCTTTACGCTTTTTCAATGTCCGTTATGTTGACAGATTAAACTTCGATAAGGTTTCTCTTGAACCAACGGATGGAGCTAGCGGCTTAGTCCTGTTATGCTTACCGACTACCTTAATTGAAGTAGAACTATTTCGCCAATGGGCGCAAAGTCCACCGCTTTCAACGCAAAAGAACCTAGTTGTTGGGGTGGCAAACCGCGCAATGCGCTTAAGGGAATATGTTCAAGAATTGCGCGGCTTACACTGGGTTCAAAAGAATACACCTGAAATGCGTGGCGATCGGGTAGCCGAACGGGAATGGCGCGCCCGCCTCGCGATGATGGAAGCTTTTATTCATCACGAGTTACAAAAATCTTTAAATATTTATCAATCTGCATCTCAGACAGATTGTCAGTGGTATTACGGTGGACAGGATGTCTCGAGTCGCGTTCGCCGTAGCCTTACATCGCTTCTTTCAGAAATCTGCGATAGCCTTTACGAGTCTTCGCCGCGCATTTGGAACGAAATCCTCAATCGGCGCGTCTTGAGCACACAAGGCGCAGCCGCAAGACGTAATCTCATCGAAGGAATTTTAAATCGCTCTGATCAACCTCTGCTTGGCATTCAAAAGTACCCACCGGAACGAAGCATGTATGAAGCGCTCTTGCGCGAAGGTGAAATGCACCGCGTTGATGGTGAGAAATGGTATCTCAGTCCACCTACAGCCAATGAACGAAACCTGCTTCCTGCCTGGCAAGCCATTTATGTCTTCGTGTTTGGCGGTTTACCCGAACCGCGCCCAATTCTCCAACTTTACAACAATTTATCACAGCCGCCCTTTGGAGTCTTGATGGGCATCATCCCGGTTCTTTTGGCTATTTTTTATAAGTGTTTTGAGAACGAAGTTACCCTTTACAAAGAAGGGACATTAATTGTGGAGCCAGGCATCGCTGATTGGGAAGTGCTGTTGCGCCGCCCAGAATTGTTCTCAATAGCCGGTTGCCGCGTTAGCGGGTTGCGCGCCGCGATTGTAGAACGTATGGCGCGTGGTTTAGGGGTTCCTCCCTATGTCATGCCGGTTGTGCGGGCAATTATCGGACGACTGAAAGCCCTGCCAGAATACGCCTGGCACACTCGCCAACTTCCAGCGGTTAGTTTAAGGGTGCGCCGTGCGGTTGAGATGACGCGTTCGCCTGAACGATTCTTATTTGTGGAGCTCCCTGAAGCGCTAGAGTTACCCCCTTTTGAGGAGTCCGAGTTCGATCAACAACGCTTTGAGACCTTCTTTCAGAGCTTAAACGCTGCTTTGGATGCTCTGGCAACTGCGACTCCCCGCTTAATCCATTGGGCGCGCTCGGTCTGGTTGACCGCGTGCGGATTGCCTGCCGATGAAAGCGGTTGGGAGCTATTCCTGCGTCAGGCCGAAATCCTTGCCCCCCGCGTTACCCAACCTCAACTGATGCCTTTGCTCAAACGAGCCGCCCAAGCAACCGATTCAAGAGCTGCCTTAGAGAGCGTCCTGGCTTATATTGCTAACCGACCTGTCCGAACCTGGAGGGACCTGGATGTGGAACGCTATGAAGCTCAAGCGCGTTATCTTGGATCGTTATTCCGCGAGGAAAGTGGAATTCATCCTGCTTTGCCACCCGAGGTTCAGGCTCGAGCTCAAGAGCTCGCCAAACAGCTTGAAACCATCCTGTTCCAAAGCGGTGAAACCGATGAGACCATCGAATATGCCCTGCGACAGCTCCTAAAACAAATGAAAGTTCGGAAATAGAGGGCTCATGGTAAAATTTTAATAATACTGTTGAAAATGAGGGAATTCTTCATCTTAAATGAAGTTTATGAGCAATCATTCAAGCACAGTTGAATTCCTGAAGGTTTATGATTTTGTATAAAGGTTGTATGGTAAAAGAACTTTTTGAATGGAGGAGGTATGAGCCCCCCTATCCCTGAAATACGATCGGCTTTTGTGCAAGCAGAAGACCCCCGAAATCATCGGGGGTCTTCTCTTGTTTACAGTAGTAAACAAGAGTTTCATCAACGTTTAGGCAGTCGACTCAAGGCTATCCGTGAACAGGCAGGGTTAAGCCAGGAGGAAACAGCCCGCTTAGCCGGTATAAACCGCAGCTACCTTTCCCAAATTGAGGGTGGCAAACGCACTCTCTCTCTTTACCTTGCCTGCCGCTTAGCCAAAGCTCTGGACATCACTCTTGACGCACTGCTTAATAGCCTGGAAGGGGGAAGCCATGAGTGAACGGATTCGCCATATTGTTTCGCTTTCGGGTGGCAAAGACAGTACCGCCCTGGCAATTTACCTGCGCGACCGTATTCCCGATCTGGAATATGTCTTTTGCGATACCGGGGAAGAATTGCCTGAGACATATGATTATTTGAAAAAATTACAAGTAGTATTAGAGAAACATATCACAATACTCAATCCAGAACGTCCCTTCAAGCATTACCTAGACATTTATCGAGGGGTGTTACCAGACCCAAGAACACGATGGTGCACTAGAAAGCTGAAGATTGAACCTTTTGAAAATTTCGTAGGAAACGATATAGTTTATAACTATATTGGAATTAGGGCAGATGAGCCTCACAGGAAAGGGTTTATTTCCACCAAACCAAACATCATTCCGAAATATCCATTTATTGAAGATGGAATAAGAAAACAAGATGTTTTCCAAATTTTAGAAGAAAGTGGAATTGGTCTTCCTGAATATTATCAGTGGCGTTCGCGTTCAGGTTGTTATTTCTGCTTTTTTCAGCAACGCATTGAATGGATCGGACTATCGAAAAGACACCCTGAACTATATCAAATAGCTATGGAAATGGAAATGGAAAAAGAAGATCCAGAAACTGGAGAAAGATATACTTGGGTGCCTGGAGAAAGTCTAAAAGAATTACTGAAGCCAGAGCGAGTTGCACAAATTGAAGAGGACCATAAAAACAAAGAATTGGTCGAAAAAATCGCCCCAAACACACCTTTGGCAAAAGTATTTGCATCAGATATTGACTTTAGCGATAATGGAAGCGATGAATCATGTCTGATTTGCCACCTGTAATATCACCATTAGAAAAATTTGAACAAGAAATTCTAAGATTAAAGCGAGGTAAGGAAGGAAACCGCCAACGTCCTCATAAGTTAGTCATGCTCTTGAGTGTTATTGAGCTAATGGATGAAGGCATCTTAACCGAGAATAAGATTTACTTGTCCGAGCATCTAATCACCACTTTCAAAAGATTGTTTAATTCAGTCAAAAGAAAAAACGAACTTTGCCAAGTGGGTCCACCATTTTTTCATCTAAGGTCATCTGGTTTTTGGTTTCATAAAGTTCGTCCGCAGCGACAAAATGAGTATGAGAAATTAACAACAACTGGAGGTGGTATAAAATTGATTGAAAAAAATATTGAATATGCTTACTTGCGAGATGATGTTTTCGAGATTTTGCAGAACCCTGAGCAGCGAAAACGGATTCGATTACTTATTTCATGGTTGCTGGATACTTCAGATAAGTGAGTTATGACTATGAAAAATAATTTCACAATCAGTTTTCACGAGACATTTTCTTTATCACGTGCCTCAATTGCCCAAATTCTCGAAAACGCTTTTCGAAACGGCAAACTTGACAGGGAATTTTTAGCCACCACGCCTTTGGGAACCAATTACCAAAAAGCGATGCCGCGTTACGCCTACCGGGCAGGTCTGATCGATGAAAAAAAACATCTTACGGTCTTTGGGCAGTATGTTGCCCAATATGATCCACAAATGCAGCAGTTGGGCACACAATGGCTGCTACATTATCATCTATCTGCGCCGCACGGACCAACTGCCTTCTGGCATCACCTAGTCGGGCGGCGTTTTTTGACGGGCAACACCTTCACCGCCACCGACCTGATAAACGACCTGAGCGAGTTCCTGCGCCGCGAAGCGGGCAGAGAACCTGTCTGGCGCTCTATTCGCGGCACCGTCACCATCTTCACCGGCACCTACCTCAAAAGCGATGGCCTCAACCGGCTGGGGCTGCTGGAAGAGATTGAAAAGGAAACCTATCGCGTTCCCGCCGCCCCGCCCCCCCCGCTCTGGGCGCTGGGCTATGCCCTGGCAGAATACTGGCAGGCGCGCTACGGCGAACGGCTGACGGTCAATCTCGACCACCTGAGCGGCGACAACTTTGCCGGGTTGTTCCTGCTAGGCGAAAACGGCTTCATTGAGCTCTTGATTCAACTCAAGCAGGAAGGCATGATTGACCTGTACCGCATTTCGCATCCCTATCAGGTTGTCCTGCTTCAGCCCAGCCTAGAATTTGCCCTTGAAAGGCTGTACGCCTGAGCCAATTCCACCGCCCTGACTCAAAGATGGACATCCGCAGTCTCGTTCAGCAACTCCGTCAACCCGGCGCCCGCTCCGGCGTAGGCATCTGGCTGCTGCCACGCGAATATCTGGGGCGCGAAGAAAGTCTGGCAGTGCCACTTAACCTGCACGCAATTGATGCACGTCAGACCTATCTGGAGCGGTTGCCCGCCGGGGCGCGTTTCTCCGGTCTCACCCGCCCGGATGGACATCAAAAACTGCTTGACCTCTTGCGTACTCTCACAACCAGCATATATCCCCGCGACTGCCTCCTTGTCCACACTCTCGACTTGCTTTTGCTGGGGCTGGAAGTAGATGAGCGCATCCATTTCTGGCAGGCCGCTCTGGAAGGCTTACCTTATCCGCGTTCAAAACTGGTCTTGACCCTGCCCGAACACGCTCATGCGCTTTTTCCGCCCTACCTTGCTCAACGCTATGCTGGCTTTATTGCCCAGGGAATGCCATAAATTTCATTTCACAGGAGGGACTCATGCTGATCAAAGACCTGGTGCATATTGACGAACACGGCGCATTTCGCTCCGATGTTCAACTAAGCGATTACGACAATCCCACACTCAACCGCGAACTGCTGCGGAACTACATATTCACCGTCAGTGCTCCGTCCACCAGCCGCGCCGGGCGCGATGTCTCAGCTAAAGACGTGCTGGAAATCCTCAAAACGGCCTTTATATCGGCAAAATTCGAAAATCGCCTCGTGCTCACTGCCAACTTTGGGCGCGGCAAAAGTCACCTGGCGCTCACGCTGGCAAATTTCTTCTCCCGTCCGCCGGAGTCCGAAGAAGTCCGCATCATTTTCGATCGTCTGGGGCAAGCGCTCAATAATCCGGCCGCTCTCAGCGGCTACCGCGAGTTCAAACAGAGCAAAGGCGAGTTTCTGGTCATTCGTCTGCGCGGCGATGGCTTCGATGATTTACAAGAAGGATTCCTGCGGGGGCTGGAACAGGCATTGACCGAACATGACTGCACGCGCGGCATGGAACTGCCTTTCTGGCATAAGCCGGCCGAAGCCTGGCTGGATGGCTTGGCAGGGGAGTCCCGTCAGAAAGCCGAAGCGTTTCTTGCCGCTTATAACACTGACCTGGCTTTGTTGCGTCAGGATGTGCGCAAAAGCGGTGCATATGAACTCATCCGCGAGACGTTCAAACATCTGACCGGAGTATATCCCGACTTTGGGCGCGAAGTCGGCCTGAAAGACCTAGTGCTTTGGGCAGTGGATAAAGTCTGCGTGCCGAACAAAATGGGCGGATTGCTGGTCTTATTCGATGAATTCGGTCTCTTCCTACAAAAATATGCCGCGTCCCGCGCGGCGGGTAAATTGCAGGAATTACTGAATGGGATTGAGGATCGACGGGGTAAGTGCGCCTTCCTGGCGTTTACGCAAATTGAACTGGAAAGCGTCCTGGAAACGTATGCTCAGGGCACGCGGCGGAATGACGTCATAAAAGAGCTTGACCGTCTGCCGCAAGATAAACGCGCCCGTCTGTTTTCGCTGATGGAGGGCGTGCTGGATGCCTATCTGAAGCAGGACGAAGCCGCCTGGGCAGCCTGGTTGCAAAATCACCCTATCCGCGTCGCCATGTCTCGCAACCGCGAAACGCTCACCGAGTACTTCTATCAGCGGTATGATGAAACCCTGCACTGGAACGATGACGAAAAGATGAAAACCATCGTTAAGGGCTGTTTCCCTTTGCACCCGCTGACAACGGCAATCCTCTCGAATCATACTTTCGAGGCTGGAGCGGGCGAAAACCCGCGCACCGCCCTGCACTTTGTGCGTGATCGCTGGGAAAAGGGATTGCCCCAACGGCTCGCCGAGCGAGAAGATGGCACGCCCAATTTCGTCTTCGCCATCGAACTGGTGGATTTTTTCGGTGAGCAGATTTCAAAAAAATGGTATGAAGCCTATCAATCCACATTGCAAAACGCCCGCATCCCCCTTCAAGAAGAACATCGCGCTGCACTCAAAGCTCTGCTGCTTCAGCACGCCGTCAATGCTCTAGATAGAAAAAAAGCCAGAGGCTCTGATCAGTTAGAATTACTGAGTGCTCTCTCAGGCTTGCCTGATCCCCGGCTGAGAGCCGTTTTGCGCGAAATGAGCGAAAACCGCGTAATTGAATTTGATCCCTATCGCAAAATGTCCTCTCTGCTTCCAGCCGGAGCCCTTTCGCTGGAAGCCGATAAAATCATCGAAGAGGCGGTTCAGAAGACTCCAATTGACCGAGCTTTGCTGGAGGAAATCGCTGAATTGATCCCCTGTCTGGAAATCTCGCAACAATTTGGCCATAAAGACGACTGGGCGCCGCGTCAGGTCATTCTGACCGAAGAATTTTTCACCCCCGAAACGCTCAAAAACCTGCTGCAGCCCTATCGCGCCGGGTTGGGCGGCATCGAAGAGGGTGTGCGCGCCCTGGTTGTCTGGCTTCTAGCCCAGACCGAAGAGGAGAAAATGCGCCTGCGTCAAAACGCTCAAAAGGTCTTGGACGAAGCCTTGGGCACAAACCCTTATCCCTTACCGGTAATCATTCTGTTGCCCAATCACCCTGCCCCTGCCCTGCTTCATGCCGCCCGGCGCAAAAAAGCTCTAACGAATTTGGGGCGAGATGAGCGCGAAAAAATCGGCACCATCGGCTACGAGAACGAACGCAAGCGTGCCGAAAACGCCTTCAAACAAGAGTTCGGAATTTTTCTTGATCCAGAATATTATGCGGATCTGCCGCGACAACCGCATGAGTATGCCCTCCCCCAAGTCTATCGGACATCCGTTCAAATTCATAAGAACATCTCCTTGAGGAATGTCCTGTCACAAATTTACCATCGGGCGTATGCTTATCGAGTTAACTTTTATACACAATACTCTGCCGGCGGAAAAGGCCCCAACAAGTTGCGTGAAGCGGTTCGCAAAGTGGCTCTTGGCTTATTGAGTGACGCAATTGCTGGTAGCCTGGCAACTTTGGGAAAACAAGATATTCAAGCGTATATCACCAAAAACTATCTGCCTGTACAATGGGGTTTGCTTTCGGCTGAAACTTATACTATTCAACCTCCTAGCTCGCTTGCCCTGCGCGAAGCCTGGAACCGGCTGGAAGCTGTGTTCCCCCCAGGCTGTAAGGAAACCCGCGCTGACACTGTCCTGCTGGAACTCCTCAATCCACCTTACGGCCACGACTACAACACCTTGACGCTGCTGCTATCTGCCTGGATAGGCTACCGACGCCATGAAATCCGCATTTCGCTAAGTGGTCAACTCATTTCGCCAGAAGGCTTCAAGAATTATTTCGACGAGACCAAAGGTCCGAAAGACTTCCTTGACCGACTTATTGTGACCAATCCGCTGGCAATCAGCCGCATCAATGCTGATGAAATGTTTGCTGAAGTGGACGCTATCCTGGAGCAAATTCGGCAAAATCAGCGCTTTAGCATAGCACAAGCCAACCAGGCGCTCGCCACGCTACAACAAGCGCAGCAAAATCCTAGCCTGTCTCCTGACCGCCGCGAGGCGATACAATCTTATGCGCCGCGACTTGAAGAAGCCATTGCGGCTGCGCAGGAATATGATAAACAGGTAAGCGCACTTCTTGATGCATTTGCCAGAGCTGATTTTGAAAACCTGCTCTCTCTGCGAGCAGCGCTGGACAAATTGTCCTTCCCTGCGCTAGTTTCTCCCTCCCTGTCTGCACCTGACCAACTACGCAACGATTGGGAAACTCGCCTGGCGCATGAACTGGAGAGTTTCTGTAAGCGATATTCCCAATTAGGTGACCTGAGTGATTACAAAGCCCAACAAACCCAATTGCAAAAGGCACAGCGTTCTCTCAAAGAATTCCCGACTCTTTATTCAGTAGTGGAAACTGCTCTGACGGAGCTTGACCGTCGCCACAATGAACTTAAGCAACTTGAAAGCGAAAAAAGCATTATTGCAGAAATCAAAAGCATGGCAGAAACCGCTGGATTGGCTGATTTGTATCGTTATCGAGACAGGCTGGCAGAGTTCAAGAATTTGTCACCGGAGACCGAGAAACTTCGTCAGAGTAAGACTGCTCAAATTGAGAGTCGGATTCGGCAGTTTGAACAAATAGAAGAACTACTTTCTCAGGCAATCGATTCTGCGAGTTCAACTGCTTCACTCCGTCAGCAAAAAGATTTCTTGCTTCGCAATCTCGACCAGGTGCAGGAAACCCCGCTCTATCAGTCTCTAACTGCCATCAGAGAAAAAATTGAGCAGTTAGAGACATTTTTCGAGCGGCTTGGAGCATTGGACAGAATGCCTTTTCATTCGCCAGAAGACTTAGGCGCTTTAGAAGCAGAGATGATGAAATTGGAGACCGAATTTTCGGCCTGCCTTAGTTCTGCGCAGTTCAATCTTTTGACAGGCAGAAAAAAACAACTGACCGAAATGCGGCAACAAAAAGAACAAGAAGCCCAGCAGTGGCTGGTAGATTTGGCAAGCCGTTACAAAAAGGGTGCAAGACCTGATGAACTCTTGCGCATGGCGCAAAGCCCGCATCCGTTTCTCTCTATTGAATATTTATCTAAACTGGAAAATCTTAAGCAAAGGTTATCAGAAGAAATCGAGAAAGATCACTTGCTAAAAATCCAATCGCTCTTTACCGAACTGTCCCCATCGGCTCGTCGCGAGTGCCTGCGGCGTTTGCAAGAAATGGTGGATAAGCTATGACAGGCAGGATTTTGCTCGACCTCGAAGGTGACCTGTCCGCTCCGTCAGGCTTTCAGGTTGTCGAAAGCGAAGTTGATTTCTTTCGCTATGCCGTTTCAGGTCAATCGCTCTTGATTCGCGGAGCGCGCCTTTGTCAATGGGCGCAGGATTTCTACGCGCTGCGCGGCGTAGAAACGCAAATTGTCGAATCGCCCCGCTCTGCCCTGCGGCGCACCTTTTCCCTTTCCGCCGAACAAGCCAGAGAACTGGCCGAAAAAATTGGACAGGAACATCTCTCCAATAAAGACCTCTCTGCGATCTTTGTCCTGAATGCCTGTTTTCCAGATGACTACACCTTATGGCAGGGCGACCCCTCCCCTCAACACGCCGCCCGCTGGCTGCTCTGGTTGCTGGATCACACCCCTAGCGAAGCCGAATCTGTCATTCTTAGGACCTTTGCATCCGAAATGGAAATGCGGGCAGGCGAATCGTCCATTAGAGAACTATATTGCGCCACCACTGCCGCTCAGGCTGAAAAATTGCTTTTGCGCTGGCTGGGCGCAGAACAAGGTGCGACTCACGCTTGGGGTAAGTTTCCGCTTGAACTGCCTGCCCGCTGGCTCAATGCGGTCAAAGCAGCCTGGATGAAGCGCATCATCGCCACAAACGGTGCATTCTTTGCTGAGATGCTGTCCTTTCCGCTTTCATTAGCTTTGCGGCAGGAATTGGCGCGCCAAACAGCGGCGTATTATCGTCAGCATTCTCACCAACTAACCCGTGCTGCACTTCGCAAACTGCAACGTTACTTGGACTACTCGAGTCTGACAGAGCTCGAAGAACATTTGCCACCGTCCATCCCTGCTCCCTTGCCGGATGACGAAAGCGCCGTTCTGGACTGGTTTGAACGTGAATACTTGCCCTATCGCCGCTGGCAGTCGCGATTTGGAGATGAAACTGCCCGCCAGAC
>Ga0197142_1004056_pt1 | contig 12003 bp, 16 predicted proteins | sample GBS60_MetaG_FD_148614 | JGI IMG/M metagenome (GOLD analysis project Ga0197142, IMG submission 148614) | Sediment microbial communities from Great Boiling Springs, Gerlach, Nevada, United States - GBS 60_MetaG | ecosystem: Environmental > Aquatic > Thermal springs > Hot (42-90C) > Sediment... | reverse complement strand
ACGACCCCCGCATACGTGCCTATACTCACATGTGAAGCACTTGTCCTTTAGCCTGGGCGTGCCGCCGTTGAGGCCGATTTTTACGTGTCCCGCATTAGCCCACTTCTCCGCCGTGGCTATGGGGCAGCGCAGTATCCTTCCGTCGGTGTTTATGGCGAAGGCGTACTTCCCGGCGCCGCAGGGCACCCAGTCGTAGGGCCTCACGAGAAGCGCTCTGTAGATGCCTAGAAAGGGGATTATCCCCAGCACCCTCCCCCTCTCGGCTTCCTTTATGAAGTGATCTCTGAGCCTCGCCACGCCGGGGAGGTAGCTCTCCTCGGCCCACCGGAGGAACTCGCGGGGGCCCCACTCCTCGGTCCAGATGACGTTTAGTTGCCAGTGCACCGCGTCGAAGCCGAGGCCGAGTAGATGCGTCACGTCTCTGTATATGTCCGACCTCCTAGACACGGCCATCCGGGCGACCACCTTGCACCCGCACCCCACCTCCTCCTTCAGCCACCGCAAAGCATCAACTACCTTTCTATACACCCCGGGCCCCCGGTAGTAATCTGTGACCTCCGGCGGCCCGTCTATGGAGAGCAAGACGGTGGAGAAACGGCGCCACAGCTCCGGCGGGAGCCGCCGAATTAACGTCCCGTTTGTCTGGACGCCGAAGCGGGCTTGGGGCATCGTCTCCATGACCGCCTCTATGTACTGGGGGTTGAGGAGGGGCTCCCCGCCGTAGAAGAAAACGACGGGCCTCTCGTCCCTCTCGGCGATGAACTTAGCCACGTCGCCCGCGTCTACCTGCGGCCTCCAGGGGGAGTGAGCTGGCTTGAAGGAGCCTCCGCAGTATCTACACGCCAAGTTGCAGGCCCCCGTCGTCAAGAGGAACCAAAGCACCTCTCTTCCGCGTCTCCTCTTTAAAAATAGTGATAGAGAACACACGTCAATCCGACGTCGGCCCCCCTCAGAGTCGCGGACGTTGTGCTACCCGCTTTTGGAGAGCTCGAGAGTCTGCGGCTTTGGCCTCGCCAAGCGGCGCAGACCAAGGACCTGCCATTTCTTGATACAGGAGAGGGGGCAGACGGCGGGGCTCTGATGCATCACTAGTCACCAGAGCTTTGCCAACTACGTGTCTGTCGTCTTGTTCATCGTCTCCGATGTCGGGCCTCCACATGCATGACCTCGGCTCGTACTGCCGCCGCGTGGAGAGCCGCGGCGTCTCGTCTCTCCGATGATCCTGTCGCGGCGTCTCTTGAGGCCGGGCGTTGCCCCAAGGCCGTAATTGAAGATCTTGATCTGCAAGATTAAAATACTGCAGATTATAATCTTCTATGTTTGTAGACAGAGAGGAGGAACTCGCCCTTCTCGAGAGACTTTACGAGTCTGAGAGGCCGCACCTCCTCTTGATATACGGCCGCAGGAGGGTGGGTAAGACTTGGCTGGTGAAGAAGTTTCTGGAGGGTAAAAAGGGGCTGTACTTCTACGCCCAGAGGAGGCCTTTGGAGGAGGAGCTCGTTAGACTCGCCGAGGCCCTCAGCGAGGTGTTAAGGCGCTACGTCAAGCCGCGGTGGGAGTCTATCTTCACCGCGTTGAGAGACGCCGGCCGCTTCGTCCTCGCCGTAGACGAGTTCGGCTACTGGCTAGACGAGGACCCCGGCGTGCTCTCGACATTGCAGAGCGGGTGGGACGAGCACCTCAGCCGTAGCCAGATATTCCTCATAATGCTCACGTCGACACACGCCGTGGTCGAGAGGACGGTTTCATACGGCGGAGGTCTCTTCGGCAGAAAGACGGCGCAGATAAAGCTGGGCCCTCTTGCGCCGCAGTATACAAAGTATTTCCTGCCTAGATACAGCCCGACTGAGCTCGCAGTGGCATACGCGGTGTCCAGCGGCATCCCCCACTACCTCTCGCTATTCGACAAGAACAGAAGCCTCGAGGAGAACTTGGCGTTTCTCTTCTCGCGATGGGGCCCCCTCTATGAAGAGGCTGAAAACCTCCTACGGCACGAGGTGAGGGAGCCCCACGTATACCTCAACATAGTCCGCGCCATTGAAGAGGGGGCAACCACCTACTCAGAAATCGCAGACAAGGCTCGGATCAACGCCCAAACTCTCGCCAAATACCTCCACCTCCTTGAGAAGCTAGAGGTGGTGCGGCGGGAGGTTCCCGTGTTGGGGAAGGCTAGGCCTATATACGTCTTGTCGGATCTCTATATAAAGTTCTGGATCCAGTTCGTCTATGCCCAGAGGGAACGGATAGAGCTGGGGAATCCCCCGCAGATGGACATAGCAAAGTACATGGGCACGGCCTACGAGGAGGTTGTACGCCGGGCCCTTCCTCACCTCCACAGGTCGGGCCTGGTAAAGAGGCTGGGCCGATGCGGCAGGTACTGGCAAAAAGACGTGGAGATTGACATTGTCTGTCTTGACGACGGCTACGTCACCGCGGTGGAGGTCAAGTGGAGCGACTTAGACCAGGACGATGTGGAGGAGATAATCAAAGAGACTAAGAGGAAGCTAGGAGGACGTGAAGGAGACTACTACGTGGCGGTTAGAAAAGGGCCCCGCGACCCAAGAGTATTAACTGTAGACCACATCTTCGGCTAGGAAAAAGTTGGGGGATTATTCAGCCGTCGTCGGCCACCTAACGATGGTGTCTCTGGGTTGCTCCGGCTGGAGCACCACTGCCGACTTCACCGCGGCCGGAGGCGCCTGGGCTGCGGGAGGCGCCGCCGCGTACCTCCTCCTGGTGAGAAACAGCGCAATCACGAAGAGCAACGCGACGCCGAGCGCCGTGGCCATGTTCACGGCCCATGTGAAGCCGGTGTTGAGCTCGGAGTAGCGGCTCTGGAGGAGCGCCTTCTCCTGTATCGTCTGTTGATATGCCTTGTTTAGCTCGTCGTAGCGGCCGCTGAGTTCGCTGTATTTCGCAGACAAGCTGAAGTAGTTCTCCCGGAGTTGTTGCTCAGCTTTTTGAAGCTCATCGTACCGTCTCTGAAGCTCGGAGAGCCTAGCTTGCAGATCGGCGATGGTTTTCTGAGCGTCTGTATATTGGCTGGACAACTTATTGTAGGAGGTCTTGAGCTCCTCCAGCTGTCTCCTCGCCTCGGCGAGTTGTGCCTCTACCGCCGCCTTGGCTTGGCTCACTGCGACAAGCTGGGACTGGAGCTGGTCAAGTTGCGTCTTCAAGGCGTCTCGCTCAGCCCTGACCTGCGCCAGAGCTGTGGATAGCTTGTCGTTGTCCAGCCTGGCGGCGGCGAGAAGCGCTGTCAAGTTCGCCACTTGCAACTCCCTGCTCCTGAGCTGTGCCTGGAGGTCGGCTATCTGTTTCCTCAGCTGGTCCACCTGCGCCGTCAAGTCTTTCATGCGTTGTTCCAACGCGGCGGCGTGCCGGGCCAAGTCCTCGTAGGTGGCGGGGAGCACCCGGCCTATGTAGTAGTTATACGACAGCGTGTTGTTGAGTAGGTAGATCTGTATCTCCAGAAGGATGAGGGGATCTATCTGTCTACGGGGACAGTAGTTAAACGACGCGGCTATTTGCTTAATTTCGCCTCTTTGTAGCGAGAAGCCGCCAAACGACCTCTGCTGAGCCTCAGGGTATAGGGTCCCCTCTTGGAAGAACTTAGCCGTAACCACCACCTTATTTACAGTCACTGGGTCCAGCGCCTTGATCTGAACCGTGACCCCGTAGTCTCTGCAGAAAAGCCACTGGTCAGTACGTACAACCAAGACCTCTATGGGGGGCGACGTGAAGTGGTCTGTCAAAGTCCCAGCGGCGGCGAACACAGCCGCCAGGACTAGCACCATCCATCTCATACACGTTTTGTCTACAGCATATTTATTAGTTTCGCGACGTCTACTCTCTGCGACGCGGCGCCGCTAATAAAAACGCCAACAAAACTAGGCCCAGAGCCGCGCTGGGCCAGAGCCAGGGAAGCGCGGTGTAGAGGAAGTGCGACACAGCCGTGGAAATGGCGGCGACAGAGACTGAAAGAGGTATCTGCTCTGTCAGCCTGTGGCTGTACCTAGCGGCTATTGCGCCGGGTAAGACGAGGAGGATAGCCGGCATCAGCGAACCGGCCGCGTAGACGCTTGCAGCAGCCGCCAACGACATCGAGACTATGAAGAGCCTGTCTAGCGTTGACACCCTCACGCCTACTGCCCTGGCGAAGTTCTCATCTACGGAGGCGTAGAGATATTTAATTCCATACGCCGCGGGGAAGAGAGCGGCTAGGAGGAGAAGCGGGATCTGTGTTGACACATCTCTCCACGTAATCAAGACGTATTCGCCGGTAATTAACAACAGCGGGTCCACGGCGGCGTAAAAATGTCTAATTACATATAGCAACGCCAAGATAATCACGTATTGAAGAGACATCACGACGCCTGTGGCCACATCTCTCCTAAGTCCAAGCATCTCCGCTACGGGGACCAACAGGTTCAGGAGGATCATGAAGACGAAGGTGAATAGGTAGAAAAGCGGCGACGCCAAGCTCCCCGCAAATATGGCTGTTGGCACAGCCGCGGCTAAGGCCGCGGTCAACACAGTGTGTCCCTGTGAGTGGGCCAAGAAGGTCATCCGTCTGCTTACCGCAAGCGGGCTGAGCGCCGCCACTACGGCGGCAGACATGGCCAACGACGCCAGAGGCCAAAACAGCAGTGGCGTGTAGAGATGCGCGTGTAGAAACGCGGCCGCCAGAGACGCCCCAGCGGCGGCTTCAAGGATGGTGACCGTAGTCCTCGGTGACGCAGACATAACCCACAGGTGTTTTGGCTATCCTGACGTATCTGTAAACCCTTGACAGAACCTCCTCTCTGAGAACCTCGTCAGGCGGGCCGTAAGCTATCAACCTCTTGTTCAAAAACAAAACCTTGTCCGCCAAGTCAGAAGGCATCGTCAGCTCGTGGGTCGTCATGAGTACCGTCCTCTCTCTCTTTATCTCCCGGAGTAGCGACAGAAGTTCGACGCGGCCTTGCGGATCCACGTTTGCTAAAGGCTCGTCAAGGAGGAGGAGGTCGCCGTCGAGGGCCAACGCCCTGGCTATGGCGGCTCTCTGCAACTGGCCGCCGGACAGCGCAGCCAGTGGCTTATCCCTCAAAGCGTAGAGGTCCACTGTTTTAAGAGCCTCTTCCGCCGCTTTTCTTGCGTCTCTTATTTTCCTAAACTTGGCGGGTAGGTAGACATATTCCCACACCGTGGCGTTAATCTCCGTCTTTATTTGCTGAGGTACGTAGCCGATCCGCGCCGCCCGATCCCCTCCGCAAAGCCCCCCTACACACACCTCGCCGCTGTGCGGCAAAAGACCTAAAATAGCAAGGAAAAGGGTGGTTTTTCCCGCCCCGTTGGGGCCGGCGACTAAGACAAACTCCCGGCTTGCGGAGAACGACACATCTTCAATCACCACCTTCCCCCCGCGTAGCACCCATAGGTTCTTCACGACAAGAGACACGTCAAGTCAAAGCCCGGTATTTAAATGCACACAGCGGCGACAGATACATAAGTTCAACGTCGACGACGTGCACAGTTTTTAAACTTGTCCCAACCCTCGGCTGTGGAAGAGCTGGAGAAGGAGTGGGTAAGGGGCGCCACATGGTATCTCGAAAAGGCCTTAAAGCTGGTGGCCTCCTCTGCGGATCCGCTCTCAGTAGCTGAAAGAATTAGACAGGTGAGACCCGGCATGGCTTCTCTGGAGTTCCTCTACCTAGCGATTAAAGAGGCTGTGGCCAGAGGCTCCGACGTTGTGAAAGCGGTCAGTAGGATTTCAACATATGTAGAAGAGGTCAAGAGGAGACTTGACATAGTTTTAGCCGGAGTTGAGTGCCCCCGTCGTGTAGCCACCATAAGCTTCAGCAGGGCGGTGACCCGTTTCTTGGAACTACACAGAGGCTGCGTCGAGAGGGTATACCTAGCCGAGAGCAGACCCGGCGTAGAGCTCTCCCAAGCCTACGCTGTCTATTCACAACTAGCCGAGGTGGTGCCTATCCCCGACTCTGCAGTAGGCGCTTTTGAATACGACTGGGCCATAGTGGGGCTTGACGGCCACTATCTGGACTATGTAGTAAACAAGGTGGGGACCTTGCCCCTCCTCGCAACGGCGAAAGTCATGGGAGCGAGGACAGCCGCCGTGTTTGAGAGCTATAAGGTCGTGCCCCTCTTGGCTTCTAAACCTCCAACCATTAAGGCGGAAATAGCTGGACAGACGGTGGATGTTCCGCTTTTCGACAGAGTACCGCCTAGGCTCATCGACTTATTTATCACAGACCTGGGAGTTGTACAGGCGGTGGAGCCGGAGGCTATTTTCCGCGACGTTTTAGAAAAAGTATTTATCTAGAGTCGCCGACAATGTCGTGTTCTGTAAAGATGTTGTTAAAGGCGCCGTATATAGACTCGACGAGGAGGTATATTTACACAGCGTGGAGAGACGCGGCGCCTGGCTTGTGGCGATCGCCTATGTCAGGTCCCAGAGAGAGAAGGAGGTCTGCTACCAGGTGGTGCTGAAGCTGAAGCCCGGCACCAGGTACTTCGTCGGCCACTGCGAGTGTCCCGACTACAAATATAGAGGCGGTCCCTGTAAACACATCGTAAGGGCTAAGGTGGCGTTGCGGGAATATTTAAAGATGGCAAAACAAGCCAGGCAGTGAGACTCTTCACAGTTAGGGAGGCCAACGAGATAATCAAGGAGCTGAGGCCGTTGCTCCGCCCCGTGGTGGAGGCGGCCCGGCGCTGGGACTCCTTAACGCCAGAGGAGATGCAGGAGATGGAGAGACAGGCAGACTGGCTCCTCCGCGCCGCGGCGGAAAACGGCTTCATAATCCGCGACTTTGTAAACGGAATCGTGGACTTCCCAGCACGTACAAAAGACGGCGAGGTGGTGTTCCTCTGCTGGAAAATAGACGAGCCCGAGGTGATGTTCTACCACGGCCCCGAAGGCTTCAGAGGAAGAAGAAGAATAACCCCAGACCTGTTCCCAGAGTAGCGCCACTAGCCACACCTTCTCCCCGGCCGTAGCTGTCCTCATCGGTGCAAGCGGCACCGTTCGGTACTTTGTGTGGTCGGCGCGGGGAGATTTCAGGCGGGTTGGAAGACCCAGTAGGGAAATACTGGATATGGCTACCTCTTGGCGAGCTCCAGAATGAGCTTGGCGATTTCCGCGGCTACGTTGATCCCAGTGACTCTCTGGACGTTTTTGAATTCCGGCACCCCGTTGACCTCTATGACCACATATCCTCTGTCTGACTCCGCCACGTCTACCCCCGAGTAGTGGGTTCCCACCGCCCTGCTGGCCTTTACAGCGACCTCCTCCAGCTCGGGGTCTATCTTCACGGGCTCGGCCCTCCCGCCGCGGGCCGTGTTGGTCCTCCAGTCGCCGGGGCTTATGCGGTATATGGCCGCTACCGCCCTGTCCCCCACCACTGTGACGCGGATGTCGCGGCTCGGCTTGTTTATGTACTCCTGGACGAGGTAGATGTGCATGTCGCTCTCCATGGCCTGTCTGTGGGCAATAAGGGTCTCCAGATCCTCCGGCGACTTGACAAGGCTGACGAACCTGCCCCAGGAGCCGTCCGTCGGCTTCACGATGACGGGGTACGACAGCTTCTCCGCAACGGCCCTAGCCGCCTCCAGGCCGAAGACTAGGAAGGACCGGGGAGTCGGGACGCCGGCCTCTCTGAGCTTTAGGTAGGTGAGGTACTTGTCGTGGCTCAGCACCAGCGACTGGGCGCTGTTTATCGACAAGCCGCCGTTGGCCTCGTAGGTATATGCCGCCGGTATTACGCGGGACCTCGCCGCCAGCCTTATGACGCCGACGCGGCCGAGGCCGTCCGGGGCGACGAGCTCCTCTGCGTTTACCAGACGGACGGAAGCCCCCAGCTCCCTAAGTGCGTTTAAGAGGAGCCTCTCGTCAAGCCTGGCGACGTCGTAGACGAAGTCGATTTCCCCATCGCCACACGGAACTGCCCTCTTTATAAATTTGATTATTCCTAATACCTAAATACTGCCCACAGCCTTTATATATACGGCACGTGATCACTACATGAGGACAGGTCTTATCCTAGTCCTCAGCTTTCTGGCGCTGGCCCTAGGCGGCCTCTTCCTCATCTCCGCACTCAGCAACCCGTCGCTAGACATGTGGATACTGACCAGGGACCTCGGCCTCTCGCTGGCCGCCGTCTCCACAGGCGTGGCGGCGCCCCTCCTCCACAAGAAGTTCACCAGCGACGAGGGGGAGGAGACGGCGGCGAATAATTAAATACCTCCACTTTTCTCCTCTCATGAACACAAAGCCGCTGGCATACGCCCTCAGCGCCGTCGGGGTCGTGCTGGGCCTCCTCTTCCTCATAAGCACCCTCTCCGCCCCCTCCCTAGACCCGGTCATATTTGCGAGGGACCTGGTAACCTCGGTGATCGCCATCGCCCTAGGAATCCTCGCCCCGATCCTTATCAGGAGGTTCACCAGCGAATAGTTTCGGGGAACCCGCCGCATTTCAGCGGTAATACATTAATAACACCGCCTTCAACAACCCTATGAGTTTTAAGGACTTCCTAAACAGCCTCGACGACCCCCTCAGGTTTTACCTCCAGTATAGCCTAGAGAAGCTGGGTCTCACCCTTGACGACGCCGAAGAGGAAGAGGCGCTGGAGGTAGTGGCCGAGGCCGCCGGCCCCCACATCGCCGAGATCCTCTACGAGATGTACCTAGAGGTTAAACAGGGCAAGAAGAGGCTCGTGGCATTAAGTGCTTAGCCAATTAACCCCAGAAGCCTTCGCCCCGCTGGAGGCGGTTTTTAAGAGGGGCAGATTTAAAGAGGAGTTCAACATAGAGGTCAAGCTGGGTAGCGCCCACCTCTGCCACATAAAGGTGTTCACCGGGAGGCCCCCCTTCTACAGGCCCTGGGCCGAGGTCTTCAACCTGAGCACCAGCTTTGTGGGGAGCCCTTGGGAGGAGCACATATACTGCGTCTTGCACCGCTTCATGGAGTCCGGCGACACGCTGTATGTGGAGTATGTGGACGACCCAGACACCTTAGCCGCCCTCCGCCGCGGCATCCCGCCCCACGAGACCAGACTCGGCAGTTTACTCAGGCGGTGCGGCTTCCGCGTAGTTAAGGACTGGTACTTCCCAGAGGGCTGGCTAGAAGGCGGAATGAAACTACAAGCGGAAAAGGTGTAGACTCGGCCGCGGGCGGGCCTTTCATCCTGCCGCAGCCACGGCCGTCGAGCCCGATATATACACCTCCCATATTTATAAAAATTCCTCAGCCGCGACAACGTGTTCGCTGGATCTAAGCGGTGCTACGGGCATACCCCATTGCCGCGGTTGCGCCAAAGATAGGGGCCGGCTTAAAAACTGGGCGTCTTCCTGTTGCAACTAGGCAACTAGGGCTATCTCTCTGAGGAGCGCCGCTAGGTGCGGCGCCTTGGCGCTGAGCTTGCCCACTGCTGTGGACACGTCCTCCTGTGGGTCCACCCCATATCTCCTAAGCCAGTGGGCGTGGAGGCCCAAGATTTGGATCACAGCCGCCATGTGTGTAGTGTACATTCAGTTTAAAAAATGCTCCGTAGCGCCGTGTGGAACCTTTTCAGTGCCCGCCTCAGGCCGGCCGTGGAGAAACAGGTAGAAGAGCCGTTCTACCGATAAAACCACATATACGGCGCATAACGCGTAGGAACTGAGGGCCGAAGTGGAGAAGCTCTCCGTAGTCGCCCCAAGGCCGTCGGGTACCATCTGGCGCAGAGCCACGTGGTCCAGTGGCTCAGCTACATCGGGGAGGAGAGGCCGGCGCGGAGGCTGAGGGGATCGGAGAGCCTTATACGGCGGTGTAGATAGTCGCAACGTATCTGAGAGGCGGGCCGGCAGGGAGATCCGCACCGCCGAAGAGGACTCAGCGGCGTAGGATGACGGTCGCGAAGTTTATAAGCACCTGCGGCGCACAGTTAGTGCCCAGCGATTTCGAGCTCTTGCGGGCGTACGTAGAGGCGAGGAACATAGCCTACGCCAACCTCACCCTCCTCAGAAAAACCGCACAAGCGATCCAGCGGGGCGCGAGACGCAGGGAGCTGGGCCCCGACGAGAGGAGGACGGCGGATCTCCTGTGGCATCTCGGCCTCGCCATGGCGTCTATAGAAGGGGGAGAGGTGACGTATAGGCCCACCCCACAGCTCGCGCGGGTGGCGCAGGGAGATGCAACACTCCTCGCGGTTAGGCTGGCCCGGTGGACCCCCATGCGGTTGCTTCTGCGCTTCCTCGCCGAGAGGGGCGGCGAGGCGGCTGTGGATGAGGTGGAGGCGGAGCTCGGCGGCAGGATGGAGGAGACGGCCGGCAGGTTTCTCCCGGCACTGAGGCTGGCGAACCCCAGACTCAGGGGGCCGGTGAAGAAGCCGTACAATAGACACGTCTTAGAGGCCGTCCTCCTGCGACTCGGCTCGGAGGTGGGGCTTCTAAAGGGCGATAGGAAAACCGTAGTGTTGACGGAGCTGGCAGAGGAGCTCTTGGAGGAGGAGCTTGTGGAAGTCGTAAGGACGGGGCCCAACAGCCCGGTAATTCTTGTAGCTGTAGCTGCCGCAACGGCCTCCGGCGGCGCTGTCTACATCGTTTCGCCCTGGATAGACAGGGATATAGCCGAGGCGCTGGTGAAGTTGCTGAAGGGGCGTGTGGTGGTGGTATCTAGGCCACCGCGGAATGAAAACCACAGAGAGGCCTTAAGGACGTTTGCGCAACATGGAGAGATTCTGTGCTACGGCAAGTTGCATACGAAGGCTGTGGCCGGGGCCGCTGCGGTCGTCACCAGCGCGAATCTGGTCGGGACAAGCCTCCTGAGGAATATTGAGACCGGCGTCTACTACCGCGAGACCCCTCACGTCCTCAGGCTTCACCTAGAGGAGGTGGCAGCCTCGGGGAAGCCTTGTAGCCTCCTCTAGACCTGCGCCGGACAGACATAATCCCACGTCTTCGGCAGACCTACACCGTGGGCAGGATGCGGAAGTCTTGGAACTCGCCTCTGTACTCCTCCCACTGGACCTCCACAGCCTCTACCCTAGCGCCGGGGGGTCCCACCTTCGCCCACTCTACCACCTTCTCCACGGCATCGCGGGGCCCCTCGAGGACTGCCTCCACCGTTCTTCCGTCTGATCTGTTGCGGACCCACCCCCTCACGCCGTAGTAAGTCGCGACGTCTTTCATAGCACGGCGGAAGAAGACTCCCTGGACCTTCCCCCTGACGAAGAGGTGGGCCCTGACGAGGACCATGGAGGTGGCAACACACTTTTTTATATCAATAACTATTGCCATGCTCCACCTAGTCGACTACGCTCTCTTGAAGCCTTACCTCGCGGTTGAGGAGGTTGTGCAAGGCGCCGAGAGGGCAGAGGCGCTGGGCGTGGCGGCCTACTGCGTAAACCCTGTCTATGTCCCCTACGTAAGGGATGTGTTGAGGCGGGTCAAGCTCTGCGCCGTGGTGGACTTCCCATTCGGCGCCATGCCAACGCCGCTTAGAGCCAAGCTGGTCTCCTGGCTGGCCGATTGGGCCGAGGAGCTGGACGTGGTGGCGCCCATCGGCCTCGTCAAGTCTAGGAGGTGGCCCGAGGTGCGGCGGGATCTAATCAGCGTGGTGGGAGCCTCCGGCGGCAGGGTGTTGAAGGTCATCGTGGAGGAGCCCTACCTCACAGACGAGGAGCGATACAGGCTGTACGACCTCGTGGCGGAGTCGGGAGCGCACTTCATAAAAAGCTCCACAGGCTTCGCCGAGGAGACCTATGCAAAGCAGCTGGGCAACCCCGTGTACTCCACGCCGGAGCGCGCCGCAGCCATCGCCAGATATGTAAGGGAGAAGGGCTACAAGCTGGGCGTCAAGATGGCAGGCGGGATAAGAACAAGGGAACAAGCCCGCGCCATAATAGAGGCGATAGGGTTTGGAGAAGACCCCGCCAAGGTGAGACTCGGCACCTCGACGCCGGAGGCGTTGCTTTGACCGCCCCTATGCTGTCGCAACTAGGCCAACGCTTTTATTCGCCCTCCCC
>Ga0197142_1004055_pt1 | contig 12003 bp, 12 predicted proteins | sample GBS60_MetaG_FD_148614 | JGI IMG/M metagenome (GOLD analysis project Ga0197142, IMG submission 148614) | Sediment microbial communities from Great Boiling Springs, Gerlach, Nevada, United States - GBS 60_MetaG | ecosystem: Environmental > Aquatic > Thermal springs > Hot (42-90C) > Sediment... | reverse complement strand
GCGACACGCGGACGATGGAACCGTTTCCCGAGCTCGGGCGCGCGCTCAAACGGACGGCCCTGGAGCGCGGCATCATCCTGCGCATCGATCCGAGTTGGTTTGCCGTCTCGCCGCCGCTCATTGCCATCGAGGCCGACATCGAGCAGATCGCCGAGCTCATCGAGCTCAGCCTGCGCGACGCGTTGAATCAAGTCGGCTGAATCGCCGGCGCCTCAGCGCCGCTCGAGTTCCGAGAGCACCGCGAGGAGAACGCGCCCTACGACGGCGAAACTCGCCGGGCTCAGCTTGTCCAGCGTGTCGGCGGCAGTGTGCCAGTAGGCATTGTTGGGACCGTAATCGAAGTCGATCAGATTCGCCGCCCGGACGCCGAGCTCGACGAACGGATAGTGATCGTCGAGCACGGCGCCGCCGCGCGGGAGGAAGTGCCGTCCCAGACCGAGCCTGGCCGCGGTCTTCCAGATCAGGTCGACGAGCTCCGGATTGGAGTACTCTTCCCGAAGGATACCTAGATCCCGGTCGCCGATCATGTCGACGTTGATAAGCGCGACGATGCGCTCGAGCGTGCCGTCTCGGTGCCAGCGTCGGGCTAGATGGCGGCTGCCGTATAAACCGTCTTTGTCCGTGTAATCGACGTAAGCCTCCTCGCCATCGAACCAGACCAGCCAGACGTCATGCACCCGCTTGCGCTCGGAGACCACGCGGGCCATCTCGAGCAGAAAGCCCGCCGACGCGCCGCCGTCGTTGGCCCCGACAAAGCCGCTCCCCGGCATGACCTTCGTGTCGTAGTGACCCGACAAGACCACCGCTTTGCCCGAAGAGCCGCGGAAGCGGGCGATGAGGTTTCGCATGCGCACCGGCCCCTGGGGCGTGGCCGCCTGGAAGGCATCCTCCTCGATCTGCGCGCCGAACCGCTTCAGCCAGGCCCGGATGTAGGTGACGGCGCGGGCGTGCGCCGCCGAGCTCGGGGTGCGCGGGCCCAGCCGCACCAGCTCGGCCGTGTGGCGAAAGGCCTGCTCGCCGGAGAAATCGGCTCCGGCCAGCAGCAGGGCTAGGAAGGCTTGCGCGCCGTACATATGTAGCCCAACGTGAAAATCCGCTCGCGGTCCAGCGGGTCGAACAGGGGCGCCACAAGCGCCGGCGGCGCCAGAAACAGGGCCGCCAGGGCAAACCAGACGCCGCCGAAAAACTGAAGCCCGTTCAGCAATTGCCGGGAGAGGAAGCGGAAGTAGCCGCCGATGGCCTCGATGCGCAGCAGCTCGAGCCCCGCCGAATCGAGCAGGTACGCGGCGCCGTATCGGGTGTAGCGGTAGTAGTCATGGGGCGCCTGGTGAATCTCCCAGGCGTGCGGCACCACGAGCAGAAGCCGCCCGCCCGGCTTGAGCGCCCGAGCCAGCTCGCGCAGCACGACGTCTGGCCGGCGAACGTGTTCGAGCGTCACCACGTTCAGGCAAGCGTCGAAGACGCCGTCGAAGAACGGAAGAGCGGCCAGATCCGCGACGCAGTCCAATCGGCTGTAGTCCCAACCGGGATCGCCGGCGGCGATGTCCACCCCATAGTAGCGCTGACGGGCGAATAGGCCCGCGTGGCGGCATTCTCCCGCGCCGGCGTCGAGCACCCGCGCGCCGGGCGCCAGCGAGCCGGCAAAGGCGGCCACGCTTTCCTCGATCCGCCGTTCGAAGTAGAGGATGTGCCGGAGCAGGAAGCCGGGCAGAAGGCGCCGCAGGGCGGCGTACCTCATCGTTTCTTGCGCGCCTCCATCATCACCGTCCCACCGGCGCGGCAGGCCGCCTCAAGCAGCGCAAACGGCAGGCAAGCAGCCACCAAGGCGACATAAGCGGCGGTCTTCAAGATGGCGGCATGCGGACTCTCTTCGATCCGCCGGATGCGGCGCACCATCGGATCGAGCCCGGGCGCCAGGCTCGTGGCCAGGCATGCGGGGTTGTCGCGGAGCGAGAAATGCTTGACGCGCACGACTTCGAAGCCGCAACGGTCGAGAAGAATCTCCAGATCGCGCGGGCGGAAGTTCCACAGGTGCCGGGGCACCTCCAAGCCCCGCCAATGCTCTCCGAATAACAACAGTTGCCAGCTCGCCGCGTTCGGCACCTGAACGATCAGGCGCCCGTCGGCCTCGAGCAGGGTGTGGGCGGCCCGCAGGTACTCCGCCGGATCGTAGAGGTGCTCAAGGACGTGGAACATGGTGACGGCCGAGCAGCTTGCCGCCGGCAGTGGCGCTTGCGACAGCGAACCGCAAAAGGCAGGCACTCCGTTGTGTTCCCAAGCCACCCCCGCCGCGGCGAGCGAAAAGTCAATCCCCACCACCCGGTATCCCCGCTCCTTCAGCAGCCGCAGAAACAGTCCGCCTCCGCAGCCCACATCCAGGACGATGCCCTTGGCGTCGGAACAAGCCAGGGCCCGTTCGACGAATCGGACATGGTCGCGCAAAACGAGGCGCCGGTACAACTCCATCAGGCGGGAGGCAACATCGGCGCCCGGAACGAACCAGTACTCGCGAGGATAGTACCGCCACACCTGGTTTGGGCGCGGCCGCGGCGCCAGGCGGATGAGCCGGCAGGAGCGACACTCCACAACTTGGAACAGCTCGTCGGTGGTCCGAAACAGGCGATCGGTGGCGGTAAAAAGCAGGCGAGCCTCCGCCGCCCCGCATGCCGGGCAGCACTCCACCTCGGCGGGAGGGGCTTCGACGGTGGTCGGCGCCGGTCCGGACTCGCCCGGGGGCGGCGCGGGCACGAAGCTCAAACCGCTTGCTCCACGAGCTCCCTCAGACTGATCCGATGGCGGAGCAAGAGTTCCAGGATCTGGCGATCGGAAAGCCGCCGGATCCTGGCTAATTCCCTTCGCTTGCGCAACATTCGCGGAAGCAAGCGCAGCGCCTCGATGTCCCCCCGCACCAGCGCCGCCCCCAGGCGCAGTTTGCCCGCCAGGCCGGGAAACTTCGCCATTTCCCCCCGGCCGCGCGCGGCCGCCCAGAGCCCCGCGCCGATCCTCGCCAGGTAAAACGCTCCGTTCAGCCATAACAGGCTCCATGGAAAGAGTTTTGCCGCCAGCAAAACCCTGTTTCGTTCGATCAGTTCCACTCGTCGCGACGATTCAAGCCCGAGCGTGGCGGCGCGGTGATGGCGCACGACGGCCCCGGGAACAAACAGGCACCGCCATCCGGCGATGCGCGCCCGCAAGCCGAGCTCCGCGTCATCGCCGTAAGCGAAGAAGTCCTCGTCGAAACCGCCGATTTCTTCAAGCATGGCCCGGCGGTACATCGCCGCGCAACCGTCCGGCCAGAGCGTCTCCTCGATCCGGTCGAACTGCCCCCGATCGAGGGCCCCGCTGCCCCGCCCCCGGTTCTGGCCGTCCAGGTAGATGAGGTGACCGGCCTTGTCGATGCGGCGCGGATCGCCGAAGGCCATGATCTTCGAAGCCGCCATGCCGACATCCGCACCCATCTCGAAAACCCCTCGCAAGGCCTCGAGCCATCCCGGTTCGGCTTCCGCGTCGTTGTTGAGGAGCGCGATAAACTCCCCTTCCGAGTGAGCGATGCCTTGGTTGTTGGCGGCGCAAAAGCCGCGGTTCGCCCGGTTGCGGACGAGCTTGAGCCGAAAGCGGCCGTCGGCGAACTCCTGCTCGACCATCTCGGGCGAGCCGTCGTCCGAGCCGTTGTCCACCACCACCACCTCGAAACCCTTGAGAGTCTGCCGGGTAAGCGATTCCAGGCAAGCGCGCAACAACTCGCGCCGGTTCCAGTTCACCACCACCACGGAGACGTGGTTCCGAGGCTGGATTTTCACCGACTGTTGTATTATAGCGTCAGGGCTCGATCGGCATGAGCACGCTAGGCGAGAGCCTGCGACGCGAGCGCCAGCAGCGGGGCATCAGCATCGCGGAGGCCGCTGCGGAGACTCGGATCGCGGAGCGCTATCTGGCAGCCATTGAGGCGGCCGAGTTCGACCGGCTTCCCGGCGCCTTCTTCACCCGGAGCTTCATCCGCCAGTACGCCGAGTTCCTTGGCGTCGACCAGCGGGAGATCGAAGTCGAGCTGGAGAAGATCGCCGGCCAGGTTGCGCCGCCGCTGATCCCCGGGCAGGAGCCTCGCAAGGAGGGCAGCGATCTGCCACCGATCGCCTCCTACGCCCGCCCCGGAAGCAGTCAGCGGTTCGGTCGCGCACTGGCGGCGCTCGTCGGGGTGGTGGCGGTTTGCGCGACCATTTATGCCGTCTGGCTCCACCGGGGCCAAACCGCCTCCGTCGAGTTGGTGGCGCGAGCCCACCCGGATGCCTCCGCTTCCGCTTCCCCGCCGGCCCCGACGGAGCCGGAGACGGAGTCCCCGTCGGCGCCTGAAGCCAGCGAACCTGCGGCCGGTGCTCAGGGCCCTCTGTGGTTTCAACTGACGGCGGAAGAGCCGACCTGGGTCGACATCACCTCCGGGGGCCAGCGCCTCTATCAGGGCATCCTCGAACCCAACCAAACCAAGACGATCTCGGGCCTGGAGCAGGCGCGCCTGGTGGTCGGCAACGCCGGCGGGCTGCGCATCGTCTCCAACGGCCGGCCGATCGGCCCGATCGGGGCGCGGGGGCAGGTCCGAGTCGTCATGCTCAGCCCGGAGGGCGCGCAGGTGCTGGAGCCCCGCAAGAAGGCCGATGACGAGGCGCAGCCGGAGCCCGCGCCGGCTTCGCTCCGCGGCTAGGCCACGGCAAGCAGGCCGTAAACCCTCCATTCAGGAGTAGAATTGAAGGAAAACCGACCCGAGCGAGGAGGTGGCATGCAGGCACAGTCTCGCCGCGCATTTCTGGCCGGGCTGGGCGCTACGGGCGCAGCCGCCGCGCGCGATTCGGAAGCCTACTGGCAGGGCATCCGCCGGGAGTTTACGTTCCCGGAGGAACGCGTTCCGCTGAACGCCGCCAATCTCTGCCCGTCGCCGCGCCGAGTCACGGCGTGTCTGGAGCGCTACACCCGGGAGATCGACCACGACTGCTCGCTCGAGAACCGCCGCAAATTCGCCGCCCTCGTGGAAGAGATCCGGGCGCGAATCGCGGCACAGATCGGCGCCGGCGCCGACGAGGTGGCCATTGTGCGGAACACCACCGAGGCGAATAACATCATTAACAACGGCCTGCGGCTGGCGGCCGGCGACGAGGTCGTCGTCTGGGACCAGAACCACCCCACCAACAACGTCGCCTGGGAGGTCCGCGCCGCGCGTTTTGGCTTCGCGGTTGGCCGGGTATCGACGCCGGTACGGCCGTCCGGTCCTGAGGAGCTCGTCGCCGCTTTCGAGCGGGGGCTGAGCGCTCGCACGCGCGTGCTGGCCGTCACGCACGTCTCTAACGTGACCGGCATCCGCCTGCCCGTCGCACGGCTGGCCGAGATCGCGCGCCGAAGGGGGATCTATTTGCACGTCGACGGCGCGCAGACCTGGGGAGCGCTCCAGGTGAACATGGCCGAGCTCGGCTGCGATTCCTACGCGGCAAGCGCCCACAAGTGGTTCATGGGCCCCCGGGAAGTGGGGATCCTCTTTGTTCGGGCGGAGCGGGTCGGCGAAATCTGGCCGAACTCGGTGGCGCCGGGTTGGGGCGACGACTGGGAAACGGATCTCAAGGGCGCCCGCAAGTTCGAATCGCTCGGCCAGCGCGACGACGCCCGGCTGATGGCCCTCGGCGCAGCCGCCGAGTTCCTCGACGCCACCGGCTGGGAGCGGCTCCAAGAGCGGGTCCTCGAGCTGGCCAAGCTGCTCAAAGAGGAACTGGTCGAGGCCGGCGCAAGACTCATCACGCCGATGGAAGCAGAGCTCAGCGCGGGTGTCTGCGTGATGGAGGCGCCCGCGGCGGCCCGGCAGGCCCTGGTCCGCGAGTTTTACTCCAAGCACGGCCTCGCCGTGGCGGCCAATGGCGGACTGCGGTTGTGCCCGCACGTCTATAACACGCGGGAGCATCTGGAGCGGGCCGTTGGCGCCGTGCGCGCCACGCGGCGCCTCTGGAATGCCTGAGGAGGGGAGGGGGCAGGCACGGCGAAGTGTTGCCGGAGGGCGTCACGGAGCGCATTCGCCAGTCCGACGGCCTCATCGCTTTCTGCACGCATCGGGCGGGGCGCGAAACCGAGGCTTTCAACACGCACGTCTGGGTTCGGGATGAGATAGTCTTCGCCCTGGGGCTCGGCCTGCCCCTGGTCGAGGTTCGCGAGGAGGGCGTCGTTGGCCCGGAGGGCCTCGTCGGCAACCGCCAGCGAATCCTGCTCCGACAGGAGGACCGGCTGGCCTCCATCGCCGAGCTGGTGACGGCCGTCAGCGGCTGGGGCGTGTTCACCATCTACGCCAAAGCGATCCGCAAGGACGGCTCGGTGGTGGCGCTCGAACACGAGCTGACGCTGCGGTTGCCCGACGGGCGCAGGAACCTCGCCTGAGGGGGCCTCGGGGCTCTGGTGTTGATCGCGCAAATGTGATAGGTTGGGAGAGGACCGCACCCACACGCCGCGGAGAGGTGGCTGAGTGGTCGAAAGCAGCGGTTTGCTAAACCGTCGTAGGGGCTTAAACCTCTACCGGGGGTTCGAATCCCCCCCTCTCCGCCAGCCAACCAGCGAGGTGGGCTCTCTGGCGCGCATTTGAGCCGGCCAGGTGCCGGACTCCCAAGCCACGCTCGCAAATCCACGCGCAGAGTGAAATGACACACGAGGTAAATTCCCATGAGTGCTCCTACGGCGCCCACGCGTGAATCGTTGCTGGAGAACTGGACTCGGCTGACGCGCGAGCAGCGGCCCGACTTCTTCCGCTCCCTGCCCCACGACGAAGCCGCCGAGCTGTACTTCAGCCTCACCACCTGGGATCAGGCGGCGTTGCTTGACGCCCTGCCCGAGCGCGAGCGGCGATTCTGGCTGCGCGCGCTGGCGCCTGACGACGCCGCCGACGTCGTGCAGCACTTCCCCGAGCAGGAGCGCGCGGCCTACCTGGAGCTGCTCGACGAGGTAACCCGGCGCGAGGTCAAGGCGCTGCTCGCCTACAAAGAGGATGCCGCCGGCGGGCTGATGAGTCCCCGCTTTGTGCGCCTGCGGCCGGACATGACCGTCGACGAGGCGATCGCCTACGTCCGCCGCCAGGCGGCGCAGGTCGACTCCATCCACTACGCCTACGTGCTCGACGCGCAGCAACGCCTGCTCGGGGTACTGGGCTTCCGCGACCTGCTGGCGGCCGCACCCAACCAGCTCGTGCGGGAGGTGATGCGCACCGAGTTCGTCGCCGTCACCGAAGAGGTCGATCAGGAGCAGGTGGCCCGCTTGTTCGAGGACTGGCGCCTGGTGGCCATCCCGGTCGTCGACGCCGAAGGCCGCATCAAAGGCATCGTGACGGTGGACGACATCGTCGACGCCGTCGAAGAGGAGGCCACCGAGGATCTGCAAAAGTTCGGCGGCAGCGCCGCGCTCGAAGGGCCGTATCTGGAAGTGGGCTTCGGCCAAATGATCCGCAAGCGCGCCGGCTGGCTGGCCGTGCTCTTCGTGGGCGAGTCGTTCACCGCCACGGCTCTGGCGCACTTTGAAGAGGAGATCGCCCGCGCCGTGGTGCTGGCGCTGTTCATTCCGCTGATCATCTCAAGCGGCGGCAACTCGGGCTCGCAGGCGGCCACGCTCGTCATCCGCGCCATGGCTCTCGGCGAAGTCGGGCTCCGCGACTGGTGGCGCATTCTCCGGCGCGAGTTGGCCTCGGGGCTGGCTTTGGGCGCGGTTCTGGGCGCCATCGGCTTTGCCCGCATCGTCATCTGGCAACTCGCCGGCCAGGTCTACGGCGAACATTATCTGCTGGTCGCGCTGACCGTAGCCCTGAGTCTCATCGGCGTCGTGCTGTTCGGCACCGTCACCGGCTCGATGTTGCCGGTGATCCTGCGACGCCTGGGTTTTGATCCGGCCAGCGCTTCGGCGCCCTTTGTCGCCACGCTGGTGGACGTCACCGGCGTCGTCATCTACTTCAGTGTGGCGGCCGCCATTCTGCGCGGAACGCTGCTTTAGCCCGCCGGCGGCAGACAATCGTCGGCAACCGGCCCTGTGCCCGCGGCATCCTATAAGGCAAAGAGGGGAACTTGTGACCTCGAAACGAAGATTGATCGGCATCCTGCTGGGAGGTTTTCTCGTGAGCTCCTGCCAGTCGAACCAGGCGGCCACCGGCCGCGACAAATTCAAGGCGGGCGAGCTGATGCCCGACTTCCCGGATCCGGCCCTCGACGTGGCGCCTCAACCGGGCGTCAGGCGTCAGATGGCCGTGCTGGCCGGAGGCTGTTTCTGGTGCACGGAGGCGGTCTTCGAGAAGCTCGAGGGGGTCGAAGACGTCGTCTCCGGCTACTCGGGAGGCACGCAGGAAACGGCCAACTATGAAGCGGTCAGCAGCGGCCGCACGGATCACGCCGAGGCCATCCGCATCCTGTTCGATCCCACGCGAATCAGCTACGGCCAAATCCTGAAGATCTTCTTCTCGGTGGCGCACGATCCCACACAGCTCAACCGCCAGGGACCGGACCGAGGCCGACAGTACCGGTCGGCGATCTTTTATGCCGACGAGGAGCAGAAGCGGGTCGCCGAAGCCTACATCGCCCAGCTTGAAGCGGCGAAGGTCTTCGACAAGAAGATCGTCACCGAGGTGGTTCCCCTCAAGAAGTTCTTCGCCGCCGAAGGCTACCACCAGGACTATGCGCGCCGCAATCCGTGGCAGCCTTATATCCTGATCAATGCGCTGCCCAAGCTGGAGAAACTCAAAAAGCAGTTTCCCGACAGGGTGCGGGAGCGCTGAGATCAAGGCTGGAACAGTTCGAGCCGCACCTGGTAGGTAACCGATTCTCCCGGCTGGAGCGTCACCATGCCCGTGTCGCGCCCCTTCCAGATCGGGCTAAACGGGTCGGCCCAGTTGAACTGCGGCTCGATGGCGACGAAGTTTCGGTGAACCGGCGCGTAGACCTGGATGGCGCTGACCTGGGGCGACGGTGAAATAATCCGCAATCCGTAGTCGGCGCCGGGGTCGCGGATCTCCGCCACCGTCTCGCCGCGGTCGTTTTTGATCAGATCCACGAAGCAGTCGTCCAGGAACAGATCTCCGAGCGGAGCGCCTTCCGGACCGGAGAAGTCGTATGGGCTGCCCTTGACGGCGAGCAGCGCCCCGGTGGGAAAGACGTCGTCGTAGTTGTTCACCGCCGCGCGCTGCCGGGCCGGGATTCGAATGCGCGCCACCTCGCGGTTACCGCCCGGGAACTCAAAGTAGGGGTGCCAGCCGATGCCGATCGGGGTCGGCTCCGAGCCGGCGTTGGCGGCCGTCACGGAGAACTCAAACGCCGCTTCGCTCAGCCTGGCACTGAACTCCAGGACGGTGCGGGAAATCCAATGGCCGCGGAAGTCGCCCGCATCCAAGCGGCCCCAGACCGAGGCATAACCGCCCGGCCCGTTGCGAGCGTCCAGTTTTACCGGCTCGAGCGGCATATCCAGAATCAGGCCGTGGATGGCGTGAGGCTCGGCGCCAGGCTGCTTGCCGCTCCAGTTGGCCGGCAACAGGAGCGTCCTGCCGGCGATCGTGGTTTCGATCATCCGCTCGGCCGGCCGCAGCTTCCCCCGGATGCGGTTGGCGAAGGGGACGAGAATCGCCCCGCCGACCGTGAACGACCGCGTGCCGTAGAAGTCCTCAGGCCCGCCGTTGAGGAAGGTCAGCGCTTCCTCGAGCGGGGGAGACGCCAACAGGTTCACCTCGCCCCGGCCCGGGAGCACCGCCCGGATCTGGTAGATGTTGAACCCCCGGCCCGGCAGGATCTCCACTCGCGAGAAAACCGGCTCGGCAGGCGACGGCGCAAGCTGCCGTTCCAGACTGACCGCCGGCCGGCCGCCGAACTGAACGTCAAGGTTCCGCGCCGAAAATCTGGGGCGGTCGCTCTTGCAACCGGCAAGAACGACCGCCAGCAGCAGCCACTGCGCCCTGCGGAACTTCATCCCTCACTCCCTCGCACAAATCTCGCCGATGGCCTCAAGTTTGGCGTCGCTCAAGTAGCCGTACCGGTTGATCCAGACGCCGTGCTCCGACGAGTTCCAAGCCGTGCGGAGCCGGCTCTGGAAATCCTGAAGCGGCCCGTAGCCGTGGACCAGCGGGTAGACGGGAACCTTGCCCGCCTCCGTTTGGGCCTGCCGGATCTTGCGCGTCTGGGCCTGCGCACCGACCGGATGCGGCGCCTCGGGCTCGGGATAGACGTAGTCGGAGAGGCTCGGCTTGGCCTCCCCGTCCTCGATGTCCATCCACCGCACCAGCGCCCGAACCAGCTCACGCTCCTCGATGTGTGGGTTTGCCGCTTTCAGCTCCTTGCCCCAGAAACTGACCATCATCGGCCAGTGCATCGTGTACAGTTTGACGCTGATGCCGTCCGCGTGGCGGGCCGCCCGGTGGAAGTCGAAGCTCGAGGCAAGCGAGAACGGAGGCGGAAACGCATTGGGCACGAGTTCGATGCGGCGCCCGGCCGCCGCATCGAGGGCACGGCGGAAGCCCGCCAGCAGCTCTTCGACCAGGACGGCCTTGAAGCGTAGCCAGTCGAGCAGAGCAGGCCGCGCCGCCAGGGCCCGCACCAGCCGATACCGCCCGCCGTCGGGCTCGCTCCAGGACCGAAGGTCCTCCGTTTGAAGCCGGCCGAGCAGGGACTCGTAGAGGGAGGCCGCGGCCGACCGCATGGCCTCGAAGTCGAAGCCGAGCCGTTGCGCGGCGCGGCGCGCATGCTCGGAGAAATCCAGGAACGCGCTGCCGAGCGTATACGGCGGGTACTCCGGCCAGTCCACGCGAATGCCGTCGATGTCCGGGTAGGCGCGGCACAGGTCTCGGAGGAGTGCTTCCGTGTAGGCGCGAACGTGAGGGCCGGCCAGGCTGGCGTTGTTGTCCAGGCGCGCAGGAATGCGCCCGTCGGGCAGAAGCGGCTTGTCGTCTTCGAGCGGGCCGCCGAACTGGACGCGATAGCCGGGAGGGATCGCCGCCTGGATTTGCAGGTAGGTTTTGAGATGTCGTGCCTGCGCGGCAGTCAGGAACTCACCGATGACGCCGCCCTGTGCCCGGGTGAGCCCGGTCGGCGGCGGGGGTTGATATCGCAGCCCGGCATAGAGCCGGGCGTCGGGTTCGAAGGCAGGCTCCGTCGTCACCCAAAGCTCTCGCTTGCCCCACAGAGGGCGGTCGAGCAGCCGAACCGCGCCCGCGCCGGCATCGATCGGCGGTTCGCGGCTTCCGGTCTTCTCATCGGCCTCCGCCATCACGTAGGGGGACGTCGCCACGGCCGTCACGCCCGCTCTCCTGACGAGATTGTCGAGCACGCCCTCGATGCCCTCGGTTTGAATGTATTCGGGCATCACCGTGACGCCGAGAAACTTTCGCGCCCGCATGTCCGCCTACCGGTTGAGGACGAAGTCCACCTCGAAGATGCGATACGGCGTCGGTTTCATTCCCAGCCGCAGGTAAACCTGCTGGGCGCGCTCGTTGTGCTGCTCCACGTAGAGCCTCAACCCGCAGACGCCGGGCTCGGATCGCGCCCGACGCTCGGCATGCTCGTAGAGGGCGCGGAACACGCCGCGGCCGCGGCACGGCGGTTCCACATACACGCTCTGGATCCACCAGAAGGCGCCGTTGCGCCAGTCGCTCCATTCCGGCGTGACGAGCATCTGGCCGGCCGGGCGGCCGTCCAGCTCGGCCACCCAGTAGAAACCTTTGCTCGGGTCGGCAAGCACCGCCTCCACACCGCGGCGCACCCGTTCCCCATCCAGCGTTAAACCCTCCGTCTCCCAAGCCATGGCGGCGTTGAACCGGGCAATCGTCGCAACGTCGGCGGCCGTCGCCGCTCGAATGATGATGCTCATAGCTTCGCTCTCTGCCTCAGAGGAATGCGACCGAAGCAAAGGGAAGTGTACTATAAGGGATTGGCTTCATGAGGGCGCTGCTTGAGATCCTGAAACCCGGCGAGCCGGACTGGGAGCTGGCGCAGGCGATCGATCCGACTCGTTTACCCTCTCATG
>Ga0197142_1004054_pt1 | contig 12004 bp, 3 predicted proteins | sample GBS60_MetaG_FD_148614 | JGI IMG/M metagenome (GOLD analysis project Ga0197142, IMG submission 148614) | Sediment microbial communities from Great Boiling Springs, Gerlach, Nevada, United States - GBS 60_MetaG | ecosystem: Environmental > Aquatic > Thermal springs > Hot (42-90C) > Sediment... | reverse complement strand
CACCTTATAGAAAACTTGAAGTTGCTGGTTCAATTGTTTCAGACAGACCTATGAATTATCCTTATGGAATAGCTGTTCAAGTAGATGGTAATTGGGGTGGTTGGGCAAGACAGATTGGTTTAATAATTAAAGATCCTACAGCTACTAATCCTCAACAACAGCAAAAACCTTTAGCTGCTTTTTATGCAAGAGGTTTTTCAACAACAACTAATGGTGTTTATATAGGTAAAGGAATTGTTTGGAGTGGAGGACAACATATAGCAGATCCTAATCCTTGGATATCTATTGATCCTCAAACTGGAAATATTGGAATAGGAACTGGTCTTAATGTAAGTAATTTACAAGATAAATTAAGAGTTAATGGTAGTGTAAGAGTTACAGGAACAACAACTGTTGGTTCTTTATGTTTATCTGGTGTTTGTAGAAATTCTTGGCAAACAGGTACAGCTCAAGAATTTTGGCAACTTAGACAAATTAGCACAATTGAAGAAGACAAAGCGCCTAAGATAATAACCTCTACCATATTAACTCCTTCTGATGGCCATTGGCAGGTTAGGATTGGAATTCCGGGTTCTCATCGTTCTAAATTGAGGGTTGCGGGCAATATTATATCCGATAATGAACCATCATTATGGGGTTTTACAGGTATTGGGGTTAGAGTTTCTTCTAGAGTTATTTTGTCTACTCCTTTACAAATTGGTTTTTTAAGGCGAGACGATACAAAAGCGACAAGCTATGAACTAGGAAGGGATAAATTACTTGCATCTTTTTATATTAAACATGATGCTTCTGATCCTTCTGAGCCTTTTTATGTTAATATTGGTGGTGGTGACGTTGACATTAATAATAGACTTAATTATCCATGGTTAACTATAAAACCTTCATCTGGAAATATTGGTATAGGATTAAAACAATTTGGAGCAGATAGAATACCTGAATATAAACTTGATGTGGGAGGTCAAATTAGAGAAAGAGTGATAGCTGATAGAAAAACTAGTTTTTTACAAATGTGTATTAAAAATAAAATCCAATTAGAATATATTCCAACGGCAACAGGTGGATTGATTTATGTTATAGGGACAGATGCAAACGGTACTCCTCATGGTACTGTACCAGGGGTTGGTAATTGTCAAACAATTGAAGGAAGCCTTAGAACTGTTCCGGCAGAAGCATTATTTTATTCTTGGAGATGGACAGATATACCAACAAGTTCAAGTTTAATAGTAGAAGCTGAAGATTTAGATCCTGCTATAAAATGTGGGCCAAGATTAGTGATAGAGTATTATCAGCGTAATAGTGGAAACATAATTAAAAATTTAAGCAGTATCAATTGTTACCCTGGAGATAATTTTAAGCATCGTTACATAAGACTTAATATAGATTGGACTCACTATCCTGCTGTTGATGATACATCTAATTGGCTAGGTAAAAAGAGTAATAAAATTTTGATACTAAATCCTAATATTTAAAAAGCAGTTGGATTGTTTTGAGATATTTATCTTTTCTTTAAAATAATATAAGGTCATTTAAAATTGTTTTGTTTAATTTTTTTAAGATAAATTTTAAATTTAAATAAAAATAAATTTTGGTTTAAAGATTTTTTTATATTTTTTTTTTAGGAATTATTGATCTATAATAAGAATTAATGATTATTAATGGTAAAAAGCTAGCTCAAGAAATTTTGGAAAGTTTAAAAGAAAAAAGAAAACAATATGAAAATCTTAAAATAGCAGGATTTTTAATTGGTAAAGAAAAACAAGAAGAAAAATTAAGTTTTTTGAAGATTAAACAAAAATTTGCTAAAGAATTAGATATTGAATTTAGGATTTATGAAATTGATGAAAATTTAGGTAAAAAAAAGATAAGAAAATACATAAGTCAAATTTTAAAACATAAAACTATCCAAGGAGCAATTTTTCAATTGCCGTTGCCTAAAAAATTTCCTAATCAGTATCTTTTAAATTCAATTCCAGCAAAAAAAGATATTGATTGTCTTTCAACAAAACTTTTAGGTAAATTTTATAGCGATATTCCTGTTATTTATCCTCCAGCTGTTGGAGTAGTTGATTTTATATTAAAAAATTTTGAAATAGAGGTAAATGGAAAAAATGTATTAGTGATAGGATATGGTAAGTTAATAGGTAAGCCTCTTGTTCATTATTTTTCTAATTTAGACGCTACGGTAATTGTTGCACAAAGCCAAACTAAACTTGAAAATTTTTTAAAGATAGCAGATATTATTGTGTCGGGAGTTGGAAAAAATAATTTGATTAATGATTGCAAAAGAAATTCAATTTTAATTGATTTTGGTTATAGTTTTTTAAATAATAAAATTAAAGGTGATTTAAACTTCGAGGTTTTAGTAAAAAAAGCAAGCTTAATTACTCCTACTCCAAACGGGACTGGACCAATTTTAGTGGCCAAGCTTTTTGAAAATTTTTTTAAGTTATTAGATTATAAATTGCCAATTTAAGACTTGAGATTTTAGGTAATTTTATAAATTTAGTAAAATTTAAATTGTTAATCCGATAGCAATTTGAATTTTTTTATTAATTTTTTATTAATAATCTAAAATAATTATCAAAATTTTTAGATCTATGTTTTTATCTAAGGCTTGACAAATAATTTTTTTTTGTGTTATAATTTTTTAAAATAAAAAATTTCTATGAAGGTTAATAATTAAAAATATATTTAATTTTTTTTTAACAGGCTAAAAAGCCCTTATTTAATGTTTTTGCCCAAAAATTTTTCAAAATTTTCTTATTTAGAGCCAGGATATTTGTTGGAAGATTTGCAGAATTCTTTTAATAGATTTTTAAATGAAGGATTATTAAAAATTTTTAAAGAGTACTTTCCTATTTATGATTATTCTGAAAAAGAACTTAAGTTAGATTTTGTTGATTATGAAATAAGCGAACCTAAAATTACTGAGTCAGAAGCTAAATATTTTGGTGTTAATTACGCATCTTCCTTAAGAGTAAATTTAAAACTTTATAATTTTATCTCTAAAAAAGAAAAAACTCAAAAAATTTTCTTTGGGGAGATTCCTATTATGACGAAAAATTGTTCTTTTATAATAAATGGTATTGAAAGAACCATAGTTAATCAACTTCTTAGATCCCCCGGTGTTTATTTTGCCTATACTCCTTACGGAGAGCTAAAAAAATTTGGAGCTAAAGTTTTACCTCAACAAGGAGCCTGGTTAGAGTTTCAGACTGAGGCAGCTAATGTTTTATCAGTAAGAATTGATAGAAGAAAAAAAGTTCTAGCAACTATTTTACTTAAAGCTTTTGGCTATAATAATAATGAAGAAATTTTAGAAGTTTTTAAAGAAGTTAAAGATGATTTTAGTTTAATAGAAAATACTTTAAGAAAAGACGATACTTCAAATAAAGACGAAGCTTTACTTGAGATTCATAGAAAATTAAAATCATTTGAACCCAATACTTATGATAATGCTATCTTTTATTTTGAAACAACTTTCTTAAATCCTAATCGATACAATCTCTTTCCTGTTGGCAGATATCATTTAAACAGAAGGTTAAATAGAAATTCTAAATCTTTAATCTTAGAGAAAGAAGATATTTTAGAAATTATTAAAGAAATAATAAGATTAAATAACGATCCATATTCTCAGTCAGATGAAGTTGATGCTTTATATAATAGAAGAGTAAAAGATGTAGCTGAACTTTTAGAAAATCAGGCAAGAATAGGAATGATAAGATTAAGAAAAGACATTCAAGATAAAATGAGTACTGTTGACAAAACTCAAGTTTTAGTTCCTTCCCAAATTGTTTATCCCCGTAGGTTTTCTAATAGTTTGATAGAATTTTTTAACACTTCTCAGCTTTCGCAAATTTTAGATCAAACGAATCCTTTGTCTGAAATTGAAAGTAAAAGAAAAATTACTTCATCAGGTCCTGGAGGCTTAACTAAAGAAAGAGCAACTTTGGAAGCTAGAGATGTTCATCCGACTCACTATGGAAGAATTTGTCCTATTCAAACTCCGGTTGAAGGTCAAAATGTAGGTATAAATTTGTCTAAGTCTTTATATGCAAGAAGAAATGAGTACGGTTTTTTGGAATCTCCTTATTTTAAGGTTGAAAATGGTAGAGTTACAAATAAAATAGTTTGGTTAATGGCTGATAGTGAAAGGGAATATGTAATAGCCTCTCGTTTTATTAGAATAGACAAGGAGGGAAATATTTTAGATAAGGAAGTTGAAGCTAGAGTTAAAGGAGAGCCAGGATTGATTGAAAGAGAAAAAGTTGAATTTATAGATGTTTCTCCTTTTCAAATTTTTTCTGTTTCAACTTCACTAATTCCTTTTGTTGAACATAATGATGCAAACCGAGCTCAAATGGGAACAAATATGCAAAAACAAGCTGTTCCTTTAGTTAAACCTGATATTCCTCTTGTTTCAACTGGTATGGAAGAGAAAGTTGCCAGAGAATCTGGATTGGTCATAATTTCCGAAGAAGATGGTATCGTTGAAGAAGTTGATGCTGATCATATAACAATTAGAGTTCAATCTAGCAAGTCAAGTTATAAAAAAATATACTATCTTAAGAAATTTGAAAAAACTTCTAAATTTACTTGTTATAATCAGAAACCTATTGTTAAATTAGGTCAAAAAGTTAAAAAAGGTGATATTTTAACAGATGGTCCAGCAATTAAAAATAGTTGTTTATCTTTGGGTCAAAATTTATTAGTAGGGTTCTTATCATGGTATGGTTACAATTATGAAGATGCTATAGTCATTTCAGAAAGATTACTTAAAGATGATATTTTTTCTTCTATTTATGTTGAAGAATTTTTTGTAGATGTTTTAGATACTCGTTTAGGACCAGAAATAACTACTTCTGATATTCCTGGAGTTCCAGAAGCAAAACTTAGAAACTTAGATATTGATGGATTTGTTAGAATAGGAACTTATGTTAGATCAGGAGATATTTTGATTGGTAAAATTAGTCCGAAAAAAGAGACTGAACTTACTCCTGAAGAAAAATTACTTAAGGCAATTTTTGGAGAAAAAGCTGAAGATAAAAAGGACTCTTCTTTATATTTAGAACAGGGTAAAGAGGGAAGGGTTGTTAAAATTAGAACTTTAGATAGATCTAAAGGAGAGATTGCAGAAGTTGGAGTTTTAAAAAGAATATTTGTTGAAATAGCTAAGCTTAGAAAAATTCAGGTTGGGGATAAATTAGCCAATAGGCATGGAAACAAGGGTATTATTTCTAAAATTGTAAAAGAAGAAGATATGCCGTTTTTACCAGATGGAAGAAGATTAGATATTATTTTAAATCCTTTGGGGATAATTTCTAGGATGAATGTTGGTCAAATTTTAGAAGCTTGTCTTGGTTTGGCAGCTAATAAATTAGGTTATAGAGCAATTATACCTCCTTTTTCAGGAATAACTCCAGAAGAAGTTAAGGAGGAATTGAAAAAAGCTGGTCTTCCAGAAGATGGAAAAAGCATAGTTTATGATGGTTTGACCGGGGAGCCCTTTGATAGAAAAATTGTTGTAGGGTATATGACAATTATGAAATTGGTCCATATGGTTGAGGATAAAATTCATGCTCGTTCTTCGGGACCTTATTCTCTTATAACTCAACAGCCATTAGGTGGTAGAGCTCAAAGTGGTGGTCAAAGAGTAGGAGAGATGGAAATGTGGGCTCTTGAAGCTCATGGAGCTACAGAAATTTTACACGAAATGCTTACTATTAAATCAGATGATGTTAAAGGTCGACATTTAACTTATGAAAAAATAATTAAAGGCGAAGACGTTGAAATTACTTCGTATCCAGCTATTTTTAATGTTTTAGTTAGTGAACTTAAAGGATTAGGGTTTAATGTTGAGATTCATTATAAACAAGAAATGCCATTAGAAGAAAAAGATATTGATCAAATAGAAAATTATGATCAAAAGGATGAATCTCAAATCGAAAGTTCTATTGTTGAATCAAAAATTTTACAAAAAGAAGAAGATAGTTAATATGTTTTTTTAAATAAACATAAATTTTTAAAAAATGAAAAAAAGCTTTTCTACTACCGAAATAGAGAAAATAGTTTTAAAAATTGCTTCTCCTGAAGAGATTTTGAATTGGAGCAAAGGCGAAGTTTTAAGATCTGAGACAATTAACTATAGAACAGGTAAACCAGAAAGATTGGGTCTTTTTTCAGAGATTATTTTTGGTCCTATGAAAGATTTTGAGTGTTCCTGTGGTAAGTATAAAAACCCCCAGGTGAAAGGAATTATTTGTGAAAGATGTGGGGTTGAGGTGACGCATTCATCTGTTAGAAGAGAAAGAATGGGACATATTTCTTTAGTTTCTCCTATTTGCCATATTTGGTTTTTAAGAGTTTATCCTTATCCTTTGAAACTTTTTTTAGATATACCTCTTTATCAACTTGAAAAAGTAATTTATTATTCAGCTTATATAATTACTCGAGTTAACGAAACAGAAAAAGAGAGAATTTTGAAAGAAGTTGAACAGGATTATAAAAAATTCATAGAGACTTCTGATTCAAAAGAAGAGAAAAAACAAAGAACTCTTATTTTTAATCAAATTAAAGAAGAATTAAAATCAATTCAAGTTAAAAAAGTTTTATCTGACGCTGAGTATTTTTATTTTTCAAGAAAATATCCCAATGCTTTTGAGGTAGGTATCGGGGCTGAACCAATTAGAAGGTTTTTAGAGGAAATTGATTTAGAGAATACTAGAAGGGAAATTTTAAAGAAAATTAATAAAGCTGTTGGGGTTGAAAAGAAAAATTTGTCTTTGAAGTTAAAATTTGTTAATTCTTTTATTAAACACAATCGTAGACCAGAATGGATGATTTTAACTATTTTACCTGTTATTCCTCCGGATTTAAGGCCTATCGTTCAACTAGCCGGTGGTAAATATACCTCTTCTGATTTAAATGATCTTTATAGAAGAATCGTTAATCGTAACAATAGATTAAAAAAATTAATTGACCTTAAAACTCCTGAAATAATTTTAAGAAATGAAAAAAGAATGCTTCAAGAAGCAGTTGATGCTTTGATTGATCTTTCGATGAAAAAAGAAAAAACTGTGACTAATAAAAGAAAAGTTATAAAATCTCTGGCTGATAATTTAAAAGGCAAAGAAGGAAGATTTCGTCAAAATCTTTTAGGAAAAAGAGTTGATTATTCTGGAAGATCGGTAATTGTTGTAGGTCCTGAGCTTAAAATAAATGAATGTGGTTTACCTAAAAAAATAGCATTTGAAATTTTCAAACCTTTCGTTATTCATGAACTTTTAAAGGAAAATAAAGTTCAGACTACAAAACAAGCAAATTATTTAATAGAAATTTTTGATCCTGAAGCTGTAGCTGCTTTGGAAAGAGTAGTTAGAAATAAATATGTTCTTTTAAATAGAGCACCAACCTTACATAAATTAGGCATTTTAGCTTTTAGACCAATTTTAATAGAGGGTTTGGCTATAAGAATTCCACCTCTTGTTTGCGAAGGATATAACGCTGATTTTGATGGAGACCAAATGGGAGTTTTTCTTCCTCTTTCTCCTAAGGCTCAAAAAGAATCAGAAGAAATTATGGATGCTTCCAAAATCCTACTTAAGCCAGCTACCGGCGATCCAATCGTTAGGCCTAGGCATGATATGTTAAGTGGTTTATATTATTTAACATTTATTCCTTCTGAAGAAAATAAAGATTTGAAGGCTTTAGATGAGAAAAGCGCTATTTATCTTTATTCTATAGGAGAGATTGGTTTAAATCAAAAAATTTTAATAAAACAAATAAAAAATGAAAAGAATATTGAAACTTCAGTTGGAAGAATTATTTTTAATCAGGTTTTACCATATGACTTTAGATTTGTTAATGAAGTGATTGATAAAAAATCAATTGCTAAAATAATTAACGAGATTCTATCTCAATATGGAATAGAAAGATTATCAATTGTTTTAGATAATTTAAAAGAATTAGGTTTTAATTACGCAACTCGCTCAGGGTTAACTTTAGGAATTGATGATTTAGTTTCTGTTAGTGACTTAGATAATATAATAAATGACTGTTTAGGAAAACAGAAAGAAATTGAAAAAGCTTATCAAAACGGATGGATAAGTGATTATGAAAAAAGAGTTCAACTAACAGAAATTTGGAGTTTAGCTTCAAAAAAAATAATTGACGCTCTTAAAAAAGAAACCGATAGTGTAAGCAATCCTAGATTAATGATAGATTCAGGAGGAAGAGGAGATTACTCTCAGCTTCTTCAAATGACTGCTATAAAAGGTTTGGTTTCTAAACCAACAGGAGAAATTATAGAACTTCCTATTACTTCTTCTTATAAAAAAGGCTTTACTCCTCTTGAATATTTTATAAGTACTCATGGAGCAAGGAAAGGGGCAGCTGATAAGGCTTTAAAAACTCCTCGTTCTGGTTACTTGACAAGAAGATTAGTTGATGCTTTACATGATCTTATTATTAAAGAAGTTGATTGTCAAGATGAGGAAGGTATAGTTTTAGATAAAGATGAATTAGATAAAATAGGTGATAATTTTGTTGATCAGATTTATTCGAGGTTTATTTTAGAGACAGTTAAAGATAAAGATGGAAACATTATAGTCAATAAAGGTGATGTAATAACTAGAGAAATAGCTAAAAGAATAAATGATGCAGGTATAAAACAAGTAAAAGTTCGTTCTCCTTTTACTTGCAAAACTCTATATGGAGTTTGTCAGAAATGTTTTGGGTTAGATTTAGGTAACAATGAAATAATTAAAATGGGTGAAGCAATAGGAATCATAGCTGCTCAATCAATAGGAGAACCTGGAACTCAATTAACTATGAGAACTTTTCACTATGGAGGAGTAATTACTGTAGCTGATATAACCTTGGGTCTACCAAGAGTAGAAGAAGTTTTTGAAGCTAGAACACCAAAAATGGAGAGCGTAATTGTTCCTTTTAAAGGCAAAGTTAAAGATATTTTAAAGACTCAAAAATATTATATTGTTCAACTTGTTAGGAGAGATAAAAAAACAAATAAATTTGAGACTATAGAGATTAAAATCCCAACTAAATTTAAATTATTAGTTAAAAAAGGTGATAAATTAAACAAGGGAGATGTTTTAAATGAAGGCATAGCTGATCCTAAAAAAATTTATGCAACTAAAGGAAAAATGGCTGTTTTTAAATATATTTTAGAAGAAGTAAAGAAAATTTATAATCCTCAAGGAGCAGGAATTCATAACAAATATATTGAGATTGTTATTCGTAAAATGTTTTCCAGGGTTAAAATTTTAGAGTCAGGAGATAGCGAATTTGTTATAGGTGAGATCGTAGAAAAGGATGTTTTTTTGGAAACAAATAAAGTTTTAAAATCATTAGGCAAAAAACCAGCTAAAGGTATATTGTTGCTTTTGGGGATAAAAAATATTGCCTTAACATCTTATAGTTTTCTATCAGCTTCTTCTTTTCAAGAGACATCGAGGGTTTTAGTAAGATCAGCTTTAGAATGTAGAGAGGATGTTTTAAGAGGAATTAAAGAAAATGTAATAATCGGTCGAAAACCTTTAATAGGAGAAGCTTTTAGAGAATGGCTAAGAAAAAATCAACTGGAGCAGCCAAAATTTCAAAAGATTCAAAACCAAAATATTTAGGGGTTAAAATTTTTGGTGGTCAGAAGGTAAAGATAGGTGATATTTTGGTAAGACAAAGAGGTACTAAATTTATTGCTGGTAAAAATGTTAAAAAAGGCAAGGATGATACTTTATATGCTTTAAAAGAAGGAAAGGTTAAGTTTAAAACAAAAAGGAAAATTAATTTTTCAGGTAAAAGAATTTGGAAAAAGATTGTTAATGTTTTATAATAAAAAAATTAGTTATAGATTAATATTAATAATATATTTTAAATTTAAATTTTAAATAAGAATGAAGTTTTTATTTTTAATTAGTATTTTTAGTTTATTTGCTAATTTATCTTTTGCTCAGATTGTTTCTCAATCTCCTGACCCTAATTTTTTTTTTAATGTCAATAAATACGGTGTTTTTACTTCAGCTTATGATCAAAGAACAGGAGTAACTTATTTTGGTGGAAATTTTACCAGAGTTGGAGGAACAAGTACAGGCGCAACCGCTTTATTTAATCTTCAAACAGGACAAGTAACAACCTCTTTTCCTAAAATTTATGGAACAGTTTATACAATTATTTCTGATGGAAATGGAGGTTATTATATTGGAGGAGATTTTAACAGAGTAAATAATTTAGAAATCAGAAATTTAGTTCATATCTTACCAAACTTTACTGTTAATCAAAATTTCTTACCTAATCCTAATGGTGAAGTTTATGCTTTAGCTAAAGTGGGACCAAATTTATATGTTGGTGGATCTTTTAATAGAATTTTTAATCAAACAAGAAGAAGTTTTGCTGGAATCAATTTAAATAACAATGAACTTTTAAGTTTTTCTCATAATTTTATTTTTTCAGTTAAAGCTCTAAAAGTATCATCAAACACTATTTTTGTTGGAGGAAATTTTGATTTAGTGGATAATTCTGACCCTTCTCAGATTTTGAGAAAAAACATTGCTGCTTTTGATTTATCTGGCAATTTAATCAATTGGCAGACTCCTCAAATTACTTCGACTTTAACTTTTCAAGGATTAAATCTTTCGGCTTCTGTAGAAACCATAGCTTTATCATCGTCAACAGTTTATGTAGGAGGATTATTTAACAAGGTTGGAAGTGAAAATAGAAATAATTTTGCTGCGTTTAATATAAACACAGGAGAACTTTTGCCATTGGACATTAATTTTGATAGCAATGTTTTTTCTATTTATTTAACTGATTCAAGAATTTATGTAGGTGGTTCGTTTGAAAGAGTTAATGGTCAATTAAGAGAAAATGTGGCTGCTTTTGATTATAATGGAAATTTATTATCTTGGAATCCATTGGTAAATTATATAGTTAGATCTATTTTTGTTTCTTCTAATAGAGAAGTATATCTAGGAGGTGATTTTAACAGAGTTTTAGATCAAGAAAGAAATTATTTTGCCTTAGTAGATGAAAATGGTATTTTGTTAGGTTTTAACCCTGATGTTAATGCTAGAGTTTTAACAATTTTACTAGATCAAGATAGATTAATTTTAGGAGGTGATTTTAATAGTTTTGGTGGTCAAAAAAGAGTAGGTTTGTTTGCTTTAGATAGAAACGGAAATTTATTAAATTGGAATCCCCAAATTTCATATTCCGGCACTGAAGCAGTCTGGGTAAATTCAATTCATTTAACAGATAAGGTTTTATATGTTGGTGGTCACTTTAATAGAGTTGGGACAGCTACCAGAACAAATTTAGCAGCTTTTGATGTTTCTAGTGGTTTCCCTGGAGATTTAATTGAATGGTCTCCTAATCCTAATGATCAAGTTAGAGTTATAAAATCTTCATCTGATAGTTTATATGTAGCTGGTTTTTTTAATCAAATTAGCGGTCAAAATAGAAATAGGTTTGCTGTTTTTCAAATTACTAATGGTTTGCCAGGAAGTTTAAAAAATATCAATCTTAATTTATCAGCTACTTCTAGTATTTTTGATATAGCTGTTTCACCTTCTTTAGTGTTTTTAGGTGGTAGTTTTGAGTATGCAGATAGGAGAAATTTAATGGCAATTGATCCAAATGGTAATTTAAATCCTTGGAATCCTCTCCCTGATGGTCCTATAAAAAGTTTTTTAATTAATTCTAATACTTTATATGTTGGAGGTTCTTTTTCGAATATCTCAATAACGGCTAGACAAAATTTAGCTGCTTTTGATATTAACTCTTTATCTTTACTTTCCCAACCAAATCTTAATTTTCAAGCTTTTTATATGTCTGAAATTAACTCAATTATAAATTTAGGTACTTTAATTTATATCGGAGGAAATTTTACTCAAGTTTCATCTCAACCAAGAAATTATGTAGCTGGTATTGATTCAAGTGGCAATTTATTATCTTGGAGTCCTTCATTTAATGGTCCAGTTTATTCAATGGC
>Ga0197142_1004053_pt1 | contig 12005 bp, 4 predicted proteins | sample GBS60_MetaG_FD_148614 | JGI IMG/M metagenome (GOLD analysis project Ga0197142, IMG submission 148614) | Sediment microbial communities from Great Boiling Springs, Gerlach, Nevada, United States - GBS 60_MetaG | ecosystem: Environmental > Aquatic > Thermal springs > Hot (42-90C) > Sediment... | reverse complement strand
CCGTGTTGCCGTAGGTCAGACGGTAGACGACCGTGTCGCCGGCATCGCCGGGCGCCGTCAGGACCGTTTTGCTGAGATTCCGGATGACCGGCTCGGCGATGCGGACGCTGACGGCGCCGGACGTGGCTACGACCGTGCTGCCGGTCAGAAATTGAAAGTCATTGCTGCGGGTCGTGGACGAGGCAGCGCCGGTGGCGTTGTTGAAGGCCTGGTTGCCGGTGATGTTCTCGACCAGGGCGTTGAACTCGACGACGATGAATTCGCCGTCGGCATCGCTATCGGCATTGAGCACATCCCCCAGTTTGAAATAGGGGTCATCGCCGCTGCCGTAGGCATCATCATTGGTGGTGGGACTGCGCGAAACGGCTGCATCGGGCAACGGACAGGTCGGCGTGACGTTGCCGCTGTTACCGACGATGTTCAGGTTCGTACAACCGGGCAACAACGGCGTGATGGTGGACGAGCTGATCCCGGCCTGATTGGCGACGAAGGCCACCATCGCCGTGCCGTCGTTGAGAAAGCGCAGCCCGCCGGGAAGCCGATCCCGCAGTTGGAGATCGGTCACACTGCCTTCGGGAAGACCGACGACCAGGCGATATCGGATGATTTCGCCGATGGCCACCCGTTCGGTCCCGGCTACCGAGGTCGTGTGCGCTTCGGAGGTGGCGACGATGGTCTTGGTAAGCTGCGGTGTATTGAAGGTGACCACCACCTGCCCGCTGGTGGCATACGTGTTGGCGCTACCGCCGGGGTCGCCGGTGTTTCCGGTGCGCTCGGTCGAGACGGCGTTATAGGGCGATTGCGGTGTCGTTACCGCACCGGGCAGGCTGGTCCAGCGCCCGTTGGCCGTGTTGGTAAAGGATTGGCCCAACGGTGCGTCCGGATTGACGGTAACCCGGAAGCGAACGGTGCTGTTTTGGCCGAGGGCCAGGGTGTTCCAGGTCACGGTGATGGTGCCGCCGGCTTCGTTCATCGTTGTCGGTGCGACTCCGGATACATGCTGGAGCGAAGCCGGCACGTAGGTCAATCCGGCCGGGATGACATCGGTGAGCACGACATCGAGGGCATCGGCGTTGCTGGCAGCCGTGTGTTGCACGGTCAGGGTAAAGGTGATGGTGTCGCCCGCATCCACACTCGTGGGTGTCGCCGTCTTGTTCACCTGCAGGGTGGGTTCGACGATGGTGACGTTCGGAGCCGCCGCCGTGCGCGTGCCTTGCGACCACGACCAGACGGCGCTGTTGTTCAAATTCACCCCGCGGACGTTGGCCGTTGTGTTCAAGACGACGACCTCGTACACGACGGTGACGGCTTCCGCCGTGGCATTGTTCGTGTCGCTGTTGGTCACCGTGCCCAGGGTGTGGGTGATGGTGCGGCCGCTATTCGTCACGGTGGGATTGACCGGGTCGTTACAGGCGTCGGCAAAGGTACCGATACTCGTGCTGAGAGCCGCCGCGGCCGTGACCCCGGCACACCGCACGTAAGCCAGGCCCACATCAAGGGTATCGGCCAGGGTAACGCCGGCGCTGGTGCCTTCGGGCACGGTGATCGTCACCGTGTAGGTGATGATCTCGCCTACGGCCACGTTCGTGCCGGTCGTATGGGCCTGATTCGTGCCCGTGATGGTTTTCGTGATCGTCGGCGAGGCGATGGTGACACGGGCCGTATCGCTCAGACGGCCGTTGAACGCCGGCCCGGCCGTGACGAAGTTCGCCCCGCCTTCGGCCCCTGTATAGTGGACGAGATCGGCCGTGTTATCGAGCAGCGCGGCCGGTTGCACCCCCGTCGGCAGGACCACGTCGTAGGTGATGATGGCGATATTGGTCCCGTCGGTGATGGGGCCGTTGACATCGTAACCGGGGCCCAAGGCGCCCAGGGTGGCCGGCGGAGGAGCGGGATTGGCAGGGTCGATCAGTTCGATCCCGGCGGCGCCGAACAAGTCGCTCAGCGTGCCCGTATACGGAAGGGGCGTACCGGCCCCGTTTTGCACACACAGATGGCTCACATTCCCCAGAGCGATCCCGGCCGGCAGCGTGTCCTTGACCGTGATGTTATACGCTCCGTTGACACCGCTCCCGATGTTTTCGATAACGATGGCATAGGTAACCCGATCGCCGGCATCGACCTCGCTCAGGTTGCTGTTGAAAGTCGTGCCCAGATTGCCGGAATGGACCGTCCCGCTCAGGCGGCTGCAGCTTCCGGGCGGGTTCACCGTCACCCCCGATGGCAGGACTCCGCTCGGGCTGAAGACGGCCTGGCCGTGGGGGGTGCCGTTTTCGTTGTAGGCGGCAACCAGGCCCTTGCGCAGGTCCAGCTTGGGTTCGGTCAACCGGATCTGGATGATGGTGTCGGCGATCAGCTCGCCGGCGTTCGTCGAACCGTGATGGGCGCGGACCTGATTGGTCAGGAACAGACCGTCGGCAAAGGGGTCATCGGAAGCGGTGACGGTGAACAGGATGTCGATGGTACGCGGGGAATTGTCCGGGTTATCGTAGGAACCGTAGTCGAAACGGATGCTATTGGCCACGGCATCCGTGGTGATGGTGGGCACAATGCCCGAAAGGCTATAGAACGTATCGGCCGGACCGAACTTGGCCCCACCGGCCGGCGGAGGCGTCGCGCTGACGGTGGGCGAGAAAGGCGGAGTAACCTCCACCGCGGCAAAGACCGGCAACGGCAGATAATCGAGCAGCCGCAAGTTTTCGACATCGCCTGATGGCATGACGAATTGCAGGCGATAGGTGAGGGTGTCGGCGGCCGCGATCCACACATTCGTACAGGGCTGCGGCGAACACACGGCGCCGTTGATGGCATAAACCGTTTTGCTGAGTTGACCGGTGGCGATAACAACCCCGGCGCCGCTGTCGTCGGCTTCACTTTGGCCGTTCGGGATCAGATTGGCCACGGCCAGCAGGTCACCGGTGATGGTCACGGCATTGTCGAGTACATCCCCCTGGTCAACCGAAGGGTCGCCCGAGGGATAGGTATCGCTGAAGTTTTCCTGGATAACGGTGCGAAAACGCAGGGTGGCCGTGGTCGGCCCGCCGTTGAACAGGCCGCAATCCGGGGGTGGACCGCCCGTACCACCCACGGGCACACAACCGCCCAGGACCCGCCCATCCAGTCCCCGGTCATTCAGTTCCTCCGAAACCGCAAACAAAACGGTTGTGGTGCCTGTGCCGGGGCTATCGAGGGTGACGGTGTAATTGGCGGCAGCCATCGGGCCGCTGCTGGTGCTGCCGTGTTCGGTGACCCTCAGGGTGGGAACGAAACCGGTGTCCCAGCGCTGGCCGTCGGAGAAGGTATCGCTGATGACCAGGGTGGTGAAGGCAAAAAAGTCGGCGATTTGGACGTCGAGGGTGTATTCAAGGGTGTCGCCGGGGCTGGCGCCGGGCGCGCCGGTATCGTTGACAACGGCAACGCTTTTCTGGATGGCAATGGATTTATCCGTCAGGGTATGTTGGGCCGGACCGGCCGCGGCGTTGTCCGTTCCGCCCGGGTCGCGCGTATCGATCGGCGTCCAATCTCCCAGGGCTTCGGCCTGATTGAGCGAGATGACATCGTCGCCGGTGGTGGGGTTGATGACGAAAGCGCCGTCGGCATCGAATTGGGGGACAAAAAATTGCACGGTGAACGTGGCGTCGTTGCTGCCGACGCCGCCGGTCACCGAAGCAAAGCGGACCACGACCCGGTTATTAGGCGGATTCGAGGGCACGCCCACAGGGGGCTGGGCGATGATCGTCCCGCTGGGATTGATGCCCGTCACCCCCAGATAGGCCACGTTGTTCGGCAAGATGTCGGTTACATCGAGATCGGTGATGGTTTGACCGTTGGCGATGTCCACCGTCACGACCCACGAGCGCGGGAAGTTGGGACCGGTGGCGGTTTCGTCCTCGGGTCCGTTATAGCTCTTGGCTATGGTAAGCAGTTGGGGCGTGACCGCGGCGGTTATCGGGGCGCCGATGACGGAAGGATCGGTGGCAGGGTTGTCCAGGGGATCGTTGCCGTAGCGAAAGCCGCCACGCGCGGTGATGGTCAGGGGTGTGCCCAGATCGGCCAGGTTACTCAGCGCGGCGTTGACCGTGACGGTGACGGGCGGTTGCGGCGCCGTGAAGGAACCGTAGGGGAGCTGCAAAACGACCAGTTTGTTCCCCGGTGTACCGCAGACCGAAACCGGATTACCCGCTGTATCCACGGCATAGGGATGGTCCACACAACCGAAGCCATCATTCGGGAAGGTCAGCGAGATGGCCGTCACGGGCTGTCCCAGGTAGGTCGCGCCGAGGAAGTCCATGCCATCATCGACGGCTGCGCCCGCGCCATCGGCCCCGATGACGGGGAAAATGAGGTCAATATAAGGCCCATAGCCTACGTCGGTCGGGGAGGTGTTGTCGAACGTTGCGGTAAAGCTGAAGGTTTCCCCGATGAAGACGGCGCCCGGTACATCGAGCGTCACGGTGGGCACGGCCGCCAGCGGTGCTGCCCATAGCATACGCCACGGCTGGATTCCTCCCATCACACCGAGCAGGATGCTCAGGATAACGACCATGTGGCCCGACCAAACTGCTCGCCGCAAGGCGCCTTGCCGGCGAGAAAGCCTATGAAGCAAGTTCGTTATCATAATGACCGTCCTTCCTTGCAGAAGCCTTCTGGGGCAGTTAGACAGGAGAGCTATTCCATCTCATCAGGATGACGGATTCAGAAGGTCTGGGTTACGCAACGGTCGGCGAGCGCGAAGATGGGTGCATGCGCGATTGGTCAGACGATGGGTCGGTTGGTGGGCGCGCGCCCATGGGCGCGCGCCGTGTGCCTCTACTCAACGGTGTCCGCTTTACCCGTTAGAAAACGGTTTGTTCCACACCAAAAGCGGCGCAAATGGCCAGGATTTCCTCGCGGCTGAGGCCGTCGGCCGGTTCGCCGTTGCGCAGATTGAAGTATTCATAGCGGGCCGCGGTTTCGGCATACTCGATGCGGTCGGCTGCCCGTTTGACGGATTGGTCGGAGCGGGCCATGACGCCATGCTTGGCCCAGATAACGATCCGATGTTGGCGCAGGCTGGCCACCGTAGCCGCCATGAGTTCGGCCGAACCGGGCAGGAGGAACGGCACGACGCCCAGGCCCTCGGGCAGATGGACGATCGTCTCCGGCTGCCAGCGCAGGAGATGATGGTTGAGATAGGTTTCGTCGCGATAGCGCGGGATGTGGCTGAGAAAAGTGAGATAGGGCGGCTGGGCGTGGATGAGGGCATGGAAGTTGGTGCCGGAACGGGTAACCTGATCGTGATGGACGGCCAGGTGGGAGTTGAACTCGGACGTCGGCCGCGTAAACAACCGTCGGGGTGAGGTGAAAAACCGGGCCGTTTCTCCGCCTTCCTCCACGACCACACAACCCAGGTTGGCGGCCGGGTCGTGGACGATCTCGCGCAGGCGTCGCCCCGACCCGCTGACCAGAAAGGTGCGACCGGCCAGTTCGGGTACGGCAATGGGCAGGGAGATGGTTTCGCATAGGGGGAAGATCCGTCGCGGGTCAACAGGCCAGCCCAGATACACGGAAATGTTCCCGGCTGCGCCTTCGGTGGCCTGGATTTCGGACAGCCGCCGACCGGCTTCGCCGATCAGGGTCAGCAACTCGCTCAGTTCAGGATAGGGGGCTTCGACACTCATGGTAGCAGGGGGAAAAGCACGAGATGACACGTTGGGGGCAGTGTAGCACAGGCCCGGCCCTCCTTGGGAAAGGACAGGGCAGATACAGCGAAGCCGGGAGCGAACGCAAACGAAACCGGGCGCCCTCCAAGAGGGCGCCCGGCCGGAGTGCCTTTAGGGTAAAGCAAGGCCGTTACGGTCGCACCATACCCGAGGTATCGATGGTCACCGCCTGTTTCAGATCGAAGATGGTGTCGTACAGGGCCTGCAAGACATACTTGGGATTGTGGGCGAAGTTCCCGGGGTCCTTCTGCCAGTACTGGTAGTTATAGGCCGCCCGCAACAGCCGCGGGGTCCAGGCATTGAAGGCGGTGGTTTCGCCGGCATCCTTCACGCCGTTGCAGTTGGCATCCACGAAGAAGTAGGGATAGGCATGGGCATCGTAGACGATGCAGCGACCGGCAATTTGCTGGGCATAGAGCTTGATGCCGTCGTACAGCTTGGCCGCCATCGTCTCGCCCTCGTAGTAGATGCCCTCCGTCGTGTTGCCGTCGCCATCGTAGTCGGCCACGCTGGTGGGGAAGCGGATATGGCGCAGATCGGCCGGTGTATTGACATTGGGATGGCAGGTCCGGCACTCCTGATACTCTACCTCCAGCCGATGGGTGCTGTGGCATTCGACGCAGGAATCATAGGTCGGGACGTGGGTGTTGCGCCCGCGATAGGTCAACCCTTCATACTGGTAGATGCCCTTCACGTCGTTGCCGAACAGCGTGGCCCCGGCGGCAAAGTAGTGGATGTTCAGGAAGCGCAGGGTTGCACTCACCCCATCCAGCGGCAAACCGGCGATGGCGTTGTTGACCTGCACCGTCGATGAGCGACCCTGATGGCACAGCAGACACAGGTTGTTATCGCGGTCGGCCAGCGAGACCGTGGCACCGCTGGGGAAGGTGACCTGATTGACCGTATAACGGGCCCAGGTCTGCAGGTCGCTGTGGCAGGTCGTGCACATCAACCCGTTCGAAGGCTTGCCGGAGATGTTGACCCCTTCTTTCAGGAAGAAGGGCACCCCTTCGGCCGTATGGCAGCGGCTGCAGGTGCCGGGCACAACCCCGGTGCTATCCCAATAGCGGAAGGCCGTCATCGAGCCGGCGAAATGGCCGGGATCGTCCCGGCGGGCATTGGTCATATCCACCGGCGGTGTGATCCGGGTATTCAGATCGGCGATGGAGTCGTGCAGCAGCTGGATGATGTACTTACCGCCGTGGGCGAAGGTCCCCGGATCCTTCTTCGAGACCTGGTAGTTATAGGCGGCTTTCAACAACCGGGCGGTAAAGGCATTGTAGCGGTTGGCCGCCGTATTCTCGCCTGGATCGACCTGGCCGTTGTTGTTCGTGTCGATGAAGAAATAGGGAAAGGTGTTGGGATCGTACACGATGGGCCGCCCGCTGACCTGCTCGGCGTAGCGACGGATGGCCGTGTAGAGCAGCGACTGCAGACCGGCGATCTCCTCCCCAATACCCTCGGTCGTGTTGCCGTCGCCGTCATAATCGGCCAACGAGCCTGCCATGCGGATGCGGACGACATCGGCGCCACTCGTCACACCGGGATGGCAGGTCGCGCATTGGGCAAAATCGATCTGCAGGCTGTGCATGTTGTGGCAGCTATAGCAGGTGTTATAGCCCTCCACATGAGCATACCGGGCGTCATAGGACTTACCGGGATACTCGTAGCCACCCTTGACCATGGTGCCATATTGCGTGGCGGCCGCCGCATAGTAGTGGATGTTCAGGAACGTGACACCGGGATCAACCCGATCCGGATCGTTCGCCAACCCGCGACCGGCCAGATACGATTCAACCTGCGGCCCCGACTGGCGACCCTGATGGCACTCCATGCAGCGGGACTCATCGCCCAGGTCTTGAATGGTGATACCCGAGGGGAAGGTCACACTGGTCTTGGTCAGGGTGACGTGATTGTGGCAGGCCACGCAGTCCACCGTGGTGCCCAACGGCGAGGGACGGTCGACAACACCCGAGGCGCTGCCGTCGGCGCCCAGGAAGTCCTGATAACCGATGGAGCTATGGCACTTGGCGCAGGCCACCGGAATCGAGCCGGCCGCATCCCAGTAGCGGAAAGCCAGCGACATGACGTTATTGTGGCTTGAAAATGCCCAGGCATCCTGGAATGGGACGACCCGCACCACCGGATTGCCGCAGACCGAAACCTGGCGCGGCATGTAAAGCACATGAGCTTCGAGGGGACCTACGGGTCCCTGGGCTTCACAACGGAGCAGAGGCGGGATCGTAGATGCTACCGCCTGGCCGCCGGTGGCCAGAAGCCCCACGGCAACCATTAAAAGTAAGACGGGTACAAGATAGCGGGTTCTCATCTGCTCGGGTTCCTCCTTCATGCAATGGAAAACGGCGGTACGACGACCCTGGGAGGATGCGGCGATCACCGAGGCGAGGGCGCACTCCATTCCCGCGCCTTCGGCTTTAGCCTGAATTCAGGAAGGTACTCCAGATTATAACAAGATGAGCGCCGCTGCTATATGATCTTCATCACTTAGTCGCAGATTAATTTGACGATGACCCCTCTTCGCAGACCGCAGATGCCAAAGACAACCGGCGCCATCCTCCATCTCAGAACGACCCCAAAACCGTCATGATCAGATCACCAGGGTCTCTCCACCCTCGTGCTCCGGAAAGGCCCGGTCGGGCGCAAAGGGATTGGCAGACAGTGACAAACGGCCGGCCATCAAGTCGGCCAGCAACTGGGCGCCGGCCGGCGCTGCCATGACGCCGTGTCCGCTGTAGCCGCTGTTGATCCACAGACCCTCGATCCCCGGCACCGGCCCGATCAGGGGATTGTGATCGGGTGTCAGCGTGTACTGACCGGCATGGAGGAAGACCTGGCGCCGCGGCAGAGTAGCGGCCACCTCCGCCCAAAAGGGACATAGCCGGCTGACTCCCTCCAACACGCGGAAGGGGAACTGCGGATCGGGGGTGACCTCGAAACTGGGCGGCGAGGGCGGTTCCGGTTCGGCCCAGGCCAGGGCCGCGCCGGGTCCTTCGGGCCGCCAGTGGGCGCCTGTGTCCTGGTCGATGGTCATGGGCGCCCAGGTGGGGATGAGAGGATGCTCGCCGATGACCAGACGGTGCCGGCGCACGGTGGTCAACGGCAGATGCACCCCGGCTCGGGCCGCCAGGACGCCGCTAAAAGGCCCGGCGGCGATGACGACGGCATCGCCGCCGAGGGTTTCATCGCCCAACCTGACCCCCTCAACCCGATCATCCCGGCGGATGAACCCCGTGACCTCGGCCCGCAGGCGGAATTCGGCGCCCCTTCGTCGCGCCGCCTGGCGAAAGCCCAGCAACGCTTCATGCGCCGAGAGCCAGCCATCGCCCTGGCGAAACGTGGCGGCCAATGCCGCCGGGGCCAGATAAGGGAAACGGCGGTGCAGCTCGTCGCCGCTCAGGAACTCGACATCGGTAAGGCCGTGACGGTGCTGAAACGCCACGCGTGCCTGCAGCGCCGGCACGGCCGCCTCATCCGCGGTGACGAAGAGATAGCCCTGTTGGTGAAAACCGATATCATGGCCGGGCAGGTCCAGCCGCCGGGCAAATTCGGCATAGAAGGCCAGGCTGGCCTTCATGAAGGCGATGTTGACGGGGTCATGGAACTGGGCCCGTACCGCCTGCAACGAGGCCGCCGTGGTCAGCCCACCCAGAGTCGTCCCCCGTTCCAGGACCACGACCTCGAAACCGGCCTCGGTGAGAAAGTAGGCACTGGCGACGCCGATGATGCCGCCGCCGATGATGAGCACGCGTGGCATAGGTCAATCCGTCGGGGTTAAGGGATGGCAACAGCCGCTGGCGGCCAGGTAGGCTACGGCCGCTACGATTTCCTCGGGTTCGAAGTACCAGTCGAATTCGCAGACCCGCAGCGCCGTAGCCGGCAGGTGGGCGGCCACCAGGGCAAAATCCACAGCGCCGCCCGGTCGCGGCAGCAAGTGGTCCCGCAAGCCCCGCACATCGTGCAGGTGGGTGGCGACGATGCGGGGTCCCAGGGTTTCCAGCCAGGTGACCGGCGTCGTCAAACCGAGATGGGCCTGCACCTGCACATGGCCGCAATCGTACCACAGGCCGACCACGGCCGGATCCTGTTCGGCCAACAACAGCGCCGCTTCGTCCCGGTTGGGGATCTCATCCACATGGAGGCGGGTCTCGATGCCTAACCGGATACCGGCCGTCTCGGCATAACGGGCCAATTCGGTCAGCGAGCGCCGCGCCGCGGCCAGATAGGGTTCGGCAGCCTGGCGGCGGGCGGCCACCAATCGCTCCAGGGCCTGCTGATAGACCGGCGTATCCCGATAACCGCCGGCATAGCGCTGATAAACCACCCATTCCAGGTGTCGGGGTATGTCTACCCGCCCGAGATGGACACACACCGCCTGCGCGCCCAAGGCGGCAGCCAGATCAACGGTACGCCGGGCCTGTGCCACCGCCCAACGCCGTCGGTCTTCGTCAGGGCTGCTCAGCAGCTCATCAGGGCTACTGCGGGTATCGGGATGGGTGATGGCCGGGACCGGAAAATGAACGCTGCGAATGGGCAGCATGCCCGGCTTCACATCCGCCATCATCGCCGTGGTGAGGATGGAACTCAGCTCGATATGGGCGAAACCCAGCCGTCGCACCGTTTCCCACCAGGCCACAAGGCAGTCGCTGCGATGCTGCATCCACATGGTCGAGAGGGAGGGGCTCAACGGGGAGGCCATGGCCGGTAGGATACCATGAGGGTTGAGAACGTCGAAAGGCCGTCTTCATGCAGTGAACCAGGCTCTAAACCAGGCGCCCGCCGGAGGGACTCCGACGGGCGCCGGGGAGCGAGGCAAGGCACGGCCTACGGTTGGTTGATGTATCGGATCCGACCTTCGCCGCCTTCGGGGTATTGGACCGCCGTGATCTGACCACCCAGACCGATGCGGATGTAGTCGCGCAGGGCCTGCTGATACGTGGCGCCCAGACGGTAGTAGGTAGACGGCCAGAAGATGTACTGGTCGCCTTGTTGGGCAACCAGGAAGTCAATGGTGGCCAGATGGACATTGCGCGCCGTGGGTGCAATCTGACCATCCTCGACGATGACGGTGCCGTCGTTGAGCACCACACGACGGACCCGCTCACCGGGCGTCACCAGGTTGCCCCGGGCATCGATCACCATGCCCTGACGGTTCAGGTCCACCTCGACCCGCATGCCGGCGATATGGGCAAAGCGCCCATCGGCAAAGGCCACGCGGGAATAGCCGTTTTCGAGGGTGTCCTTGAGCTGTTGCGGTGTCATGGACTCGACGATGGTGACGAAGTTGAGAAAGGCGGCGATCTGGAAGGTGTTCAACTCGGTGATCGGTCCGGCCGGAATGAGGCTGTTATTGCGGATACCGCCGCCGTTTTGCAAGGCCACATCCGGCAGGGGGGCACCGAACTGAGCCGCCTGCTGCCGCGCCTGCCAGAGGATGGCATCGGCAAAGAGATTACCCAGGTTCGTCTCCTGATTGCGGATCTGCGGTCGTCGGCCCTCCAACGCCACTTCACTCTGGCCGATGACGGTTTGGGCCAGGTTGGCCACATAGGCCGCCACCGGGTCGGTCACGTTCTGTTGCACAAAGGGGTCGGGTGCCACGGCGTCGGGCTGAGCGCCGCCGGCCACGCGCACCATCTTCGAGGCCGCTTCGTCGATCGTAACCAGGACCCCACGGTCGTCGAAACCGGCTACCAGGCGGCCGACGTACTTATAATCGCCGGCCGTGGTCACCACCGGTACCAGGGCGCCGTTCTTGGCCATGGCATAGAGGGGATAGGGGCCGAAGATGTTATTCTGGTCGCCGGGCACATAGAGGTCGCCGGGATCGCCCAAAACCTCATCGCCGCCGCCGGAGATGACCAGGTCCAGACCGGAAACCTGCCGCACCAGGGCCAGGTCGTTGCGGATGCTTTGCAGCTGGGTGGCGAGGATGATGATCTGCACCCCATCGGCCAGCAGGCGATCCACCTCGGCCTGGACGACGCGCGCCGTGTTTGTATCGGTGATGCGGACATTGCGCGGGGTCGAGATAAAGGGCAACTCGGGCGGCACCACGCCGATGACGCCGATGCGACGGCCGCCCTTTTCCAGAACAACGCTGGCGGCCAGACGACCGCTATCCACCAACGCCTGCAAGCGGGGTTCGCCGCTGAAATCGAGGTTGGCGGCCAGAAAGACCTCAGCGCCGGGCTGGAAGCTCTCGATGAAGTTGGCCGTCACATCGGGGCCGAAATCGAAGTCGTGGTTGCCCAGGCTGATGACATCATAGCCGATGGCATCCTG
>Ga0197142_1004051_pt1 | contig 12007 bp, 10 predicted proteins | sample GBS60_MetaG_FD_148614 | JGI IMG/M metagenome (GOLD analysis project Ga0197142, IMG submission 148614) | Sediment microbial communities from Great Boiling Springs, Gerlach, Nevada, United States - GBS 60_MetaG | ecosystem: Environmental > Aquatic > Thermal springs > Hot (42-90C) > Sediment... | reverse complement strand
CCCGCACGTCGATTGTGGTGACTTCGTGATCGTCGTGAATGCAGAAAAGGTTCGGGTTACCGGCAAGAAATTGGACGAGAAGATATATTACCGCCACAGTGGCTACCCTGGAGGGCTTAAGCAGGTGAGCCTGCGGCGGCAGCTAGCGCTCCACCCGGAGCGTGTGATTGAGGCGGCAGTGCGCGGGATGTTGCCGAAAAATCGACTGGGCCGCAAGCTGTTTAAGAAGCTTAAGGTGTACGCCGGCCCTACCCATCCACATCAAGCTCAGAAGCCTAAGATATTGAATATTGCATAAGGGGGAGATGAGCGTGGCGGAATCGGAGTTCACGTATTATGAAGGCATCGGTCGCAGAAAGGAAGCCACCGCACGAGTGCGCATCTATCCAGGCGGAAACGGCACCATCGTTGTGAACGAGCGGCCGGTGGAACAGTACTTTACGCGTGAGTGGGATATCAAGAACCTCAGTGAACCATTGGTTGTCACAAATAATCTAGGACGTTTTAACGTAACGGTTCACGTGAAGGGGGGCGGCATCACCGGACAAGCGGATGCGATACGCTTGGGACTGGCACGTGCCCTGCTGAAGTTCGATCCTGAGAATCGACCTATTTTGCGCAAGCTGGGAATGTTGACGCGCGACCCACGGGCGAAGGAACGCAAGAAGCCTGGCCTGAAGCGCGCGCGCAAAGCTCCTCAATATACCAAGCGTTAAACCCCCATTCTAAAACTATTGCGGTTGGAGGCGCGAGGGGGCGTGGGGGAATCGGGATGTGCCGGTTATTCTGTTAGCAAATTGCCCTTGGTATAGCCGCAGAGTTGTGCGGAAAACGTGAAGAGCGAGCAGGAATGCTCGTTGTTTTCTGCGCAGCGATGCGGCTTGCCATTAACGTCGGCCAGGTGATTGATCCGTAGATGTCGCCAACGTTGGCGAAGCACTTTGAGGCATGGAGGAACGGTTTTGAAACACATCTGGACGCCTTGGAGAAAGCCTTACGTGGCAGGTCAGGTGCGGCATGAGGGCTGTGTCTTCTGCCGTATGGTAGCCCAAGACGAGCAACATGACCCTGCTAATTATGTGCTGTATCGCGGACAGCGCACCTTTGCCGTGCTTAATTTATATCCCTACAATAATGGCCATCTGATGGTGCTGCCTTATGAGCACATTGCCAACCTGGATGACCTGGCTCCGCAAATCCAGGCGGATCTGATGCATTTAGTGTGCTACTTTGTGAGCATTATTCGACGCGGCATGTCCCCCTCCGGCTTCAACATTGGGGTTAACCTGGGGCGTGCAGCCGGGGCAGGGATTGACGATCACGTCCACGTCCACGTGGTGCCACGCTGGCTAGGTGACACCAATTTTATGCCCGTGATCGCTGAAACCCGGGTTATCCCTGAGCTTCTTGATGAGACTTATCGTAACTTGCGTGCGCTGGTGGAACAGTATCCTCCTCCGTGTTGATCTTAGCCGTTCAACCGTCATACGACTTATAACTTGAGGTATCCACTGTGCTTGAACCGTTCTTCACCCCTCGTGGTATTGCTGTGATCGGAGCGTCACGTGATCCTTACAAGCCCGGTTACGGTGTTGTGCGCAATCTGCGCGATATCGGGTTTCAAGGCGGTATATATCCGGTGAATCCAGCAGCGCACGAAATCTTGGGATATCGCTGCTATCCTTCGGTCTTAGAGGTGCCGGACCCGGTTGATTTGGCAGTGGTTATCGTAGCTGCCGAGCGCGTTATCGAAGTGATCAAGCAGTGTGCCACGCGAGGTATCCGTCACGTTGTCGTCTCGAGCGGGGGTTTCAGCGAGATCGGAGAGGAAGGACGTGCACGTGAGCAGATACTGGTAGAGACTGCCAAACAACTGGGTATGCGCATTATTGGACCTAATTGCATCGGCACGATTGATACGCATCATCCCGTCAATGTCACCTTCACGATTGGTAAGCCTCAACCCGGACCTGTTGGCTTTGTATCCCAATCGGGGGCGTTGTGTGTGGCGCTCTTGATGTGGGCTGAGAATGGAGGGATAGGCTTTTCGCGCATTGCCAGCCTGGGAAACCAGGCGGACGTCAATGAGACGGAAATGCTCGCGGTATTGGGCGATGATCCTCGTACCCAGGTGATTACCGCCTATGTCGAGGGCGTCGCTGACGGTCGAGCTTTTATGGAAGTGGCTGAGCTGATCAGCCGCAAAAAACCTTTGATTGTGTTGAAGGGAGGAAGAGGATCAGGCGGTGCCAAGGCGGTCCGGTCGCATACCGGTGCGTTGGCGGGTAGCCTGGAAGCGTATCAGGCCGCATTCCGTCGTTGTGGCGTCTTGCAGGCGAATACCCTGCTGGATCTGGTCGAGTGGGCCCATACGGCGGCATTGCAACCGCTGCCGCGGGGTGATCGAGTGGCTGTGTTGACGAATGCGGGCGGGGCTGGAGTCCTGGCTGTGGATGCGCTGGAAACATACGGATTGAAACTGGCTGAACTAAGTGAGAGAACCCGCGCCACGCTGCGCACGGTAGCACCTCCACCCTGCACGATCGAGAATCCGGTAGATGTCCTGGCCGGCTCTGGCCCGACCGTATATGGCGTGGCGCTTGAAGCTCTGTTGACCGATGACGGGGTGGATGCAGCGATTGTAATCGTGGGTCCTCAAGATTGGTTTTTGCCGACCAGCTTAGCCGAGGTGATCGGTGAATCGTTCGCACGGCATCGGAAGCCGGTCTTAGCCTCGATGATGGGCTTGGGAGCGGATCATCCTGCCGAAGCATTATTGCGGCGATATCACGTCCCCAATTTCAGCTTCCCGGATCGTGCTGCAAACGCCCTGGCCGCTCTCTTGAAGCGAAGACGTTGGCTGGAGACACCTGTCGGCGCGTCACTTGAACTACCCAATCTAGCAGAGTTGCAACGTGCGACAGCGAAGGCCTTACAGCGCAAAGATTTGAGAGAAGTGTTGACCGCTTGGGGGATTCGCTTTCCTCATGAGGGTGTTGTGCATAGTGCTGATGAGGCGGTGGCGCTTGCCACACGTATTGGCTATCCGGTAGTGCTCAAGGCGGCTTCTGAAAAGATCACCCACAAGACAGAGGCAGGGTGTGTTGCCGTCAATCTCGCTGATGAAGCAGCGGTGCGTGAATCTTTTGCCCGAATCATGGCAGCGGCGTATGCTCGCTCATCCGAAGCAGTGCGCGAGGGCGTATTGGTGCAGCCCATGCTGGATGGCGGTTATGAGGTGATCGTTGGTGTGCGCCGCGACCCCCAATTCGGTCCACTCGTGTTGGTGGGCAGCGGCGGAGTAGATGTAGAGCTCATACGCGACGTAGCCATCGGAGTCGCACCACTGAGCTATGCCCAGGCGGAGGAACTGCTGGATGCGACCACGATGGGAAGACGGTTGCGGGGTTGGCGCGGTGCTCCTCCAGGTGATCGTGCCGCTGTTCTTGAAGCGGTAGTGCGTTTGGGCCAGATTGCGCACCATTTTCCTCAGATCGAGGAGCTCGAGATCAATCCACTCTATGTCTTGCCACAAGGGCAAGGGGCATTAGCGTTGGATGTACGCGGTGTTCTCGGGTGAAAGTTGAGATCACATCATAATCAACATGGTGGCCTATGGGAGAGTGTTTCTTCATCAACGTACGTCTCGATCGGCGACAGCGTGTGTTCATAACAGTGGTGTTATTGGCGGTGAGCTTGTGTTACCTGCCCTTGAATCGCCTGATGACAGGTGGCACCACGGTTGAGATATGGTTGGATCGTTTGGTGCCGTTCTGGCCCATCTGGATTGTGCCTTACTTGTTAGCCATCGTCTGGTGGATCGTGGCCGGCGTATGGGCGTTTTGGTCTATGCGAGATACGCTTTATCTGGCGTTTGCCTCTTCTTGGGTATTGTCGTGCCTGATCGGCTTTTGTATCTTTATCTTTTACCCCACTTATATGATACGGCCGAGTCTCACTGGAGATGGTTGGGCGGAAACCATTGTGCGCTGGGTCTATGAGCACGACCGAACGTATAACGCTTTTCCCAGTATGCACCTCTGGATCACCGTGACAATCACACTTTACTGGAGTTACTGGAAGCCTCGATGGCGCATCTGGATGTGGGGCGCTACAATCATTGTGGCTTTATCAACGGTTCTTTCAGGGCAGCACTGGATCATGGATGTTGTTGGCGGGACATTCCTGGCCATTGTGAGTTATTATCTGGGACCGGCGGTGGTCGCGTGTGTGCTTCCTGGGAGGTTGCGCTCGTCCGTAAGACCTCCATCGGTAGATTTCTGAAATGTGTTGTTTGTGGCAAGGAAGCGAAGTGCGGTGGAATCGTTTATATCGCTCACATGGTCACAAGATGTCGAAGATAGTGAAGCCCGTGTGCTGGTCTATACGGTGACTCATCTGGTAGCCCAGCTGGGAAAACGTCTACCATTCTGGTTCCAGTTTCAATCTTTACCACAGATTCGGCCGTTTGGAGATTGGGTCATCCTCATGATGCCACGCGGGTCTGCCTATTCGAGCATGGACTGGTATATCGAACACAGCGTCACCCCCGATCATGCGGTGTTAAACGGAGAAGCCTACTTGCGATTAGTGGAGATGGAGCCGTGGCAGAGCTCGACTCCACATTTTGACCTTGCACTGGTAGGTAAAGACCTGAGTGACGCTCACGGCCGCTCCGTGCTCAGTGTTGTGCGCGATGGTGTAGCTGCTGTTATGTCGGTCTATCAGCTGCGACGTTCTTTCGAGCAAGAGGAACTTATCGTCAAGCTGAGTCACCTGGTGGCACACAACTTAGGACGCGTGGTGGGCATCCCATTGCACAACCGTAAAACCGGTTTGCTCTATGTGGGGGAGGATGTCTACTGTGCCCATTTATGTGCGATGCGTCCGATGGTGCGCTTAGAAGACCTGGTGGAGTTATCCGAGCAAATTGCTGATGAGTGGGGTTTCTATTGTGAGACTTGCCAGCGGGAAATGGGAGCGGTGTTTGTCAGCAAGTATTACGGCATCAATTGAGCCACTTGCTTCCGTACATCCCGATGACTGAACCGCTTCCAGCCGCCTTTGTGATGCGGATGCGCGCATTGCTTGGCACGGAGGCAGCGGATTTTCTCGAGAGTCTCAACCGGTCTCCCCATTTAGGTCTGCGCGTCAACACGCTCAAAGTCACCCCGGAAAGATTCCGCTCGATCAGCCCTTTTCCGTTGGAAGCTGTACCCTGGTGTCCAGAAGGCTTCCTGGTCACCAGGGTGGATCCGATACGCCCAAGCCAGCACCCTTATTATGCCGCTGGTCTGTATTATTTGCAGGATCCGAGTGCCATGGCGGTGGCCATACTGCTCGATCCGAGACCAGGAGAGCATATCCTGGATCTATGTGCCGCGCCGGGCGGAAAAGCCACCCATCTGTTAACCCGTATGCACAATATGGGCCTCCTGGTGGCAAATGAGGCTGTGCGCAGCCGAGCAAACGTGTTGCTCACCCACCTGGAGCTGTTTGGAGCACAGCCGATCCTGGTGATCAATGAGAATGTCCAGGCGTTGGTGAATCGTTGGAAGGGCGTTTTTGATCGTGTTTTGATCGATGCTCCGTGTTCAGGCGAGGGGCTGTTCCGCAAGAACCCTATTGCCCGGCGTGAGTGGTCGCCGTCTGTCGTGGAGGGATGCGCAGCACGTCAAGATATGCTGTTGATTATGGCGGCAGATTGGGTGCGGGAAGGTGGACGGCTGGTTTACTCGACCTGTACCTTTGCGCCGGAAGAAAATGAAGCAGTCGTGGCACGCTTCCTTCGATCACGGGGAGATTATCATCTTGTTGAGCCACCACGTTTCCCCGGCTTCAGTCCAGGACGGCCGGATTGGATCCCGCCCGATCTGGCACGCGGATTGCCCCTGGAACGCTGTGTGCGTCTTTGGCCGCACCTGACGGTGGGTGAAGGCCATTTTGTTGCGGTGTTCGAGAGGGAAGGCTCTGCGCCACGCCGGCGTCTTGCATCGCATACTGCTGTATTGCCTAACAAGATCGCTCGTCTGGTCGAGACATTCTGGAACGATGTGCTTTTGACGAGCGAGATGCCGGATTCGGGTTGGTATATGGCCGGGCGAGATCTTCTGTGGTCTCCTGTATCTCCTGTGGAATGGAAGGGACTGCGTGTTGTACGAGCCGGTTGGCTTTTGGGCAGTGCTATGCATGGACAATTTGTTCCTTCCCATGCGTTGGCGATGGTGTTGCGCGGCACGAATGTGCGGCGCTCCTTGGATTTGGGCGGTGACATGTCTATGGCACTCTCCTATCTGCAAGGTCAGCCTCTCACAAGCCCTGGTGCTGAGGGCTGGGTGTTGATCACCTATGAGGGATACGCGCTGGGGTGGGGTAAGCGGGTTAAAGCGATCGTCAAAAACCACTATCCGCGCCATATTCGATGGTCATGAGCGCCCTTTTGGAACAAGACCGCTATCGTGGAAAGGTTTTGCCCGGCAATCGTGACCATACTATAATTTTGCGGAGAGCACTTGTGTCGTGAGTGAGGGATGACGTTGAGCGGTTTTTCCGAGGAAAAAGGAAGGGACAATCCATCGTTAAGCTCATATGTGCCCGCGGTGCAAGCGGAAACCAGCGACATGAACCTTGTCCAGGAAGCCCAGCCAGCCAGCACAAAGAATGTACGCAACGTCGTCGGGGAAATCCTGGAAACCATTGTGCTGACGCTGGTCATTTTCTTTGTGATCCAGACGCTGGTACGCAATTTCCGGGTCGTGGGCACCAGTATGGAACCAAACTTGCACAACGGGCAGTATCTCATCATTGACAAAATCAGCTATCGTTTCAGCGACCCCCAGGTGGGCGATGTGGTGGTGTTTGAGCCTCCTAACCGACCCGGTGAGGACTATGTCAAACGCATCATCGGCCTGCCGGGTCAGTTGGTTGAAATTCGCAACGGCCAGGTTTTTATCGACAACAAACCCCTTGAAGAGCCCTATACGGTGCGCCGTGGTTCCTATTCGATGGAGCCACGGCTGGTAGGGCCGGATGAATATTTTGTCCTGGGGGACAATCGGGATAGTTCAAGTGATTCCCATATGTGGGGCATGTTGCCACGGGCTAATATTGTGGGCAGGGCGTGGATCTCTTACTGGCCTCCCAGCTCATGGGGACTGATCACACGCGACGCCCCGACTTCGACCACTACCCTGTTTTACTGGTTGAGAACATTGTTGGGCCTTAACGATCAATCCAGCGAAGAATAGGCAGGTTTATGGAAGCGATATGCCCTGTTTGCCACGTAGGCCAGCTACAACCGCGCAGGATAAGCTATGTTCGGTGGTTGGGTGGCAGCTTGTTAGTAGTTCATCGTGTGCCTGCGGTTGTGTGTGACGTATGTGGTGAGCGCGCTTATGATGATCGCGCTATACAACATCTGCAGCGTTTGCTGATGATGGCCAACGTGGATGTCGCCATAACCTCGCGTCCGTACTATCTGGCCTGATCCCGGGCCGCAACTGAGTTTATCAGGATTGCTCCCTGTCCAATGTACACCGAATGTTCCGAGTGGAACCGCGAATATACCCTGCGCGAAGAAATGGTGCGCATTGGCCGCCTGATGTATGAGCGTGGCTACGTCGTAGCCAATGACGGCAATCTCTCTGCACGGCTGGACGAGAGACACGTCCTGTGTACCCCAAGTGGTCTCTGCAAGGGGATGATGTCCCCGGATCAGATGATCATCGTGGATATGGAGGGACGCAAGGTGGGACAGGCGACGGCGGCCAATCGCAACCTGGTGCCCACCAGCGAGGTGTTTATGCATCTGGAGGCCTATCGCCAACGTCCCGATGTCCAGGCAGTCGTGCATGCACATCCACCCACCACGGTAGCGTTAAGCATCGCTGGCATTTCTCTGGCGAACTGCATGCTCCCAGAAGTGATCGTGAATGTGGGTTTGGTTCCCACCACGCAGTACGCAACGCCGGCCAGCTTGGAAAATGTGTCGGCCATTCGTGAGCTGATCGTCGGCCATGATGGTATCGTTTTGCAACGCCATGGTGTACTCACAGTGGGCCGGTGTCTGCTCGAGGCCTATATGCGTTTAGAGGCCATTGAGCAGATCGCCAAGATCACCGTGATACTCGAACAGCTGGGCCGAGGGGAGCCTTTGCCCCCTGCTCAAGTCGAAAAGCTGCTGGAACAGCGGCGAAAAATGGGGTTAGCGCGTCCGGGTGAGGAAGCGGAATTTTGTCGGATCTGTGGCGTATGTCCGGCTCAGAATTCGTCCACAGAATCGCCCTGGGTGGGAGAGCACTCTGCTCAGAACAATGCGAGTGACCATGCGGAGCTGGTTCGCGTCGTGACCCAGGCGGTGCTGCGCGAGTTGGGCTACTCCGGCTAACTTTCCCCCTATAGCCTATGCCTCATCGGATAGGGCACAGAGCACTCACAAGTCTGATCAGCCGGCGTTGGTGGCCGCTCTGGTTGTGGTGCTGGTCCGCGCTGACTTTGGCCATAAGTGAATCTCCCCTCGAACGCACTTTCGCTGCATTTTTCGTTCTCTGGTTCTTACCTGGCTGGCTCTTTTTGGAGGCTCTGTCAGAGGTCCCTTCCGACGTGATCGCTCGTGTCATCCTGGCATGTGGACTGAGCTTTGCCTTGGTCAGCCTCGGTCTGCTTTATTTGACCTATCTGAATATCCCTCTTATGGGATGGCATCCCATCGCAATCAGTGCAGTGATCATTTTGCCGGCTTGGTTCTTGGCTTATCGGCGTACGAGGTCTCCTCTTTCGTGGCCCTCTGCTCAAACGGCACTTGTGTTGGCTGCGGTGCTTGTGATCGCGGCTATGGTGCGTTTTGTTCAGCTGGGTTATGCGGAGTTCCACGAAGATGAGGTAGAAGTGCTCAGTCTCGCTGTACGGGCCAGCAAGGGTGAGGGATATGCCGTCTTTCTGCACCGCAAAGGACCTCTCCAGATGCTGGTGCCACTGGCATTTTGGTTGTTGACGGGATCGGTCAACGAGGGCCTGGCGCGAATGTCGTTTGCGGTGGCCAATCTGCTGGGAGTGCTGGCGGTGACCTGTTTAGTCTCCAAGGCAGCTGGACGTGGGGCAGGCCTCGTTGCCGGGGTGTTGGTAGCGCTTAATGGATATCTGGTTGCGTTTAGCCGAATGGTACAGTACCAGTCGCTCGTGTTCTTATGGATAAGTTTAAGCATATTCTGCTTGTGGGAAATTGCACGCAGTGGTGCGAGAACCCTGATCTTCCCCGGAATCTTATGTATGGGAATGGGCCTGTTAGCGCACTTCGATGCAGCGGTCTATTTGCCCGTGATCGGTTATCTCCTCTGGCAAATCGGAAGACGTTGGACGACAACGCGCAGTTGGATGCTGATATCCAGTCTGTTGGTGTTGGGGATATGTCTCTCTTTTTATGTGCCCTATGGGCTTGATCCCCAATTTCAGCACACATTCCGTTATCTCTCCGACAATCGGGTAGGCACCGAGTGGCTGTACAATAATCTGCCCCTGTTGTCGTCGCTGGACCGCGTGTACTCGTCCCGGTATTATCTTCCGGCTTTGTTATCTCTGGCGTTCGCTCTGCTGGTTATCTATAGCGTGCATGGCACGCGGACTAAACGGATGGTGGCTCTGCCTTTACTTTCGATAGGTAGTGTGGCCACAGGACTTGCTTCGCAGTGGCCGGAGATCTATCAGTTGGGCAAAGTCAATGTAGCCGTTTTGCCCGGTCTTTTGTTAACCGGAGGTGCGTTCTGGGCCCTGTATGAGATCTCCTCTTCTGGGGAGGATGTCCAGGCTGGATCGAATGCGCACATACCCATAGGCTTAGAGGCATTTGTCCTGTGGGGGGCGGTGCCGGCACTCGCATATATATTTCTGGTGCGTGCCCCTGGCACTCATGTGTACGTGATGTACCCAGGTCTGGCAGCGTTAGCTGGCCTGGGCGCCGTGTCTTTGTGGCGCTGGATGAGCCGACATGTCCGAATATTATCAGCGTTGATCGGTGTCGTGTGTCTGGGGTTGATCCTCGGGTATCAGTCTGTGATGTTCTTGTTAACCGAAACGGCCTGGGCCGACGTGTACCTCAAGTGGAGAAATAGCTGGGCGGGCTGGATTTATGGGGCATTGCCCAAGGCAGGTTCATATTTCGGTTATCCACGACACGTAGGATGGAAGGGTGCCGGCTACCTCATGGCTAAAGGAATGATCCCGGATGATTTTCGCAGCATCGGGGTAGAATTCAGTGTGGCAGTCTGGTATATGTTCGAGACTCCTCGCTCGTGTTATCGCGATCCGATGCTTTATCTGGTGGCGCATCCTGCGGATACGAAGATGATCGCTATTCCGGAAGGGTTACCATCCCGGTCGGATTACGTCCATGTTGCCACGATTTACAGTGAAGGGCGTCCACGTCTGTCTCTATGGCAGAGGAATGCGAAGGATGTGAAAACTCCGGCAACATACACATTAGAAGAACTGTCTCCGCGTTTTGATGCAATGGCAACCCTTGGGCAGTTCAGCGTGCTCGGCAGTGAAGAGACAGTGCAGACGAACTATCGTTTCGGGACGTTGGCCACGTTGATTGGTTACCATATGCAACCACGTTCCACCACAGGGGTGATCAGAGCGTCTCCGGGTAATATGCTGGCGGTGTGGGTATATTGGCGCAGTGTCCAGCCAACTGGAGATTTCTATCGCGCCTTTGTCCACCTGGGCGAAAATCCTGTCTGGGCACAACAGGATGACGATCCAGCGTGTCGTCTTCCGACATCGCTCTGGCGTGCCGGACAAGTGGCGAGAGGACAATTTCGTCTCGTCATCCCCGACGAAATACCTGATGGACGCTATCCGATCACTTTAGGATTGTACGACCCCACCACTATGGAACGCTTACCGGTTGTGGGTGAGGATGGCCAGGAACTTGGAGATGCTGTCCTGCTGGCCACAGTCGAAATACAGCGGATGCCCTGAAGAGGCGTCTGTGGTGTGGCGGTAGCGGTTGAGAATCCGGTCAAGCGCGTCGTTGAAATCACGCGGTTCACACTTCGACCGTTCTGTCTCTGTCTCGCTTTGCTCCCTGGTCGGCTCAATGCTACAATCTCGCTTGGCAGGACCAGGTCTGTGCCTCATGATGTGCCGTAAGGCTGTCGGCGGATAGCCGGTGTCCTCTATGTACTCAAATGTCACACAAGAGTCCCGATTGTCCCGCTTGCAGAAGTGGTTATTGGCACTGATCCTTATCTGTGGGGCAGTGCTGCGCTTCTACGACTTAGCTTGGGATCACGGCACGTTGCCCCATCCGGATGAACGTTCCACGGTGGCTTTTTATGCGCCGTCGCTGCGCTGGCCGGAGGACCTGGAACAAGCGTTAGATCCCCGACGCTCACCGCTCAATCCTTTCTGGGATGTGGAGGCCGGACACCGCCGCAGTTACACCTATGGACACTTCCCTCTATATATGCTCGCGTTGACAGCGGCGACGATCCAAAGCTTGGCACCGACAGCACAAGCGCTTGGTCTGCCCTTTGAAGTGGTTGCCTTTATGGAGACGGCGCGTTCGCCCGTGGGATTTGCCCTTATCGGTCGCTTTCTGATGGCGTTGGCCGATACGGCAAGCATCTACCTGCTCTTTTTACTGGGACGACGTTTATACGGAACATGGGCGGGATTGTTAGCTGCCGCTCTTTCGGCGTTCACCGTGCTACAGATCCAGCTGGCCCACTTCTTTGCGGTAGACCCTATTTCCGCCACGTTTGTCTTCCTTGCCTTATATGCCTCCATCCTTCTAGCGGAGCGGCGCAGCATCGGCGCCGCCTCGTTGACCGGACTGGCTGCTGGCCTGGCAGTCGCCTGTAAATTCAGCGCGTTGCCCATCGTCGCGGCGCCAGCGATCGCCCTGTTGATACACCACCCTGAGACTGAAGCGAAAAAAGACGAGTCTTCCTGTGTGGAGCGACCCAAGTGGGCTTTGCTGATCTTAGTCGCGTGTGTCGCGTTGGTG
>Ga0197142_1004049_pt1 | contig 12009 bp, 6 predicted proteins | sample GBS60_MetaG_FD_148614 | JGI IMG/M metagenome (GOLD analysis project Ga0197142, IMG submission 148614) | Sediment microbial communities from Great Boiling Springs, Gerlach, Nevada, United States - GBS 60_MetaG | ecosystem: Environmental > Aquatic > Thermal springs > Hot (42-90C) > Sediment... | reverse complement strand
CCTCCGAAGCAGGTCCCTCCAAGGGGATTTTCATTCGGCTAAAATGTTACCTTAGTTCTTATTTAGCAAAAAGTGATGAAAAGCGACTTTCGAGACGCATAAAAATCGTAAGTTCTTAAATATCAACAGTTTATAGAAAATGCCTTTGATTGTTTGGGAAAGAGCAGCCCCACATATGGTGATAGCCTAGCCGGGTGGATATAGTCGAAATAGGTATTTTTGGAAAAAATCAGAACTTGTTTTTCTAACTTGCCCATTTTCCATGACGGTCTTTTCTGCTACCCTGTTGATGTTTCTGGTTTTGGACCCGATCGGGAATATTCCTATATTTTTGAGTATCTTGGGTGGGTATCCGCCGGAGCGGGCACGTCGGATTCTACTCCGAGAATTGCTCATCGCTTTGGTGGTGCTGCTGGTGTTTTTAGCGGCAGGCCGATACCTGCTGGAGCTGCTGCATATTTCCGGGCCTGCCCTGAGCATGGCCGGCGGGATCATCCTGTTTTTGATCGCCCTGAAAATGATCTTTGCCGATGTCCAGGAAATCTTCCGCCATAGCACCGACGGCGAACCGTTTGTCGTGCCGTTGGCTGTGCCGTTGATTGCCGGGCCGTCGGCCATGGCCACCGTGCTATTGCTCATGGCCCGGGAACCAGGCCGATGGCTGGAATGGTTGGCTGCGGTGCTGGCCGCCTGGCTCGCCACGGGCCTGATCCTGCTCTTGGCCGACTTTTTTTCCCGCATCCTGGGCCGACGCGGCATCACCGCCCTGGAACGCCTGATGGGCATGCTGCTTACCACCGTGGCCGTCCAAATGTTCCTCCAGGGCATCCAACAATTCTGGCAGCAATTGGCAGGTTGAACCGGAATCGGCTCGCCGTTACTTCCATAAAGTCCCAAAAGTCCCAACAATTCTGGTACCAATTGGCAGGCTGGGATTACGCTGACACCCCTGGGTTGGCAACCCCTTCCTAAAGTCCCACCAATTCTGGGCGCAATTGCTACACGGAGCCGGAGGATGTAAGCATCTTTCTTCAGGAACGCCCTTGTTGGACTGACTTTCGGGTACCAGAGGCCCAGCAGCTTCCCAGTATCCATCCGAATCCCGCCCAACTGGCACCCCAAAAGAAAATCGGAATCCCAGGGTCTAACCGGTAGCCCAGCCACTGCTTCCGCACGATTTTTGTCCCATTTCCCTCCCTTGGGCCAACCGGGTGGGGTATGATGGAATAGAGGCCGGGGGAACAAAATCAGCAAATCTAAAGGCATCATGGGGTTTGGACTCTGGGGAGGCGATGCCCTCCTAGCCCAACCGGATGGTTTTCTTCCCCAAAACGGATGTTTCCCCTCTAGAGGGGGACCAATATGGGAATTGATATGCCTCAGCACCCAGGGAAACAACCGATCGGCTCTGCCCGGCACTCTCCTTTCAACAGGGGGGTGCTTCCGTCCAAGTTTGCTGTGTTCCCCACATCTGGGGGTAATGATTCCGTCAAAACAGAGGAAAAGATGGGCTATATTCCGTTTTTTGGGGATTTCTGGAGGCCGTTGGTGGGGGGCGCCGTGCTTTGTCTAGCTTTTCTATTTTATGTAAATTGCTTATACGATTTATTTTTCCACCCAATACTAGCGGCGGATTCCCCCTATTTCTGGGCAACGGAAGTGGACGGTTCGGCTGAATTCTCCTCCCAGGAACCGTCCCCGGCTCAGGGGGTAGCATCCGGTACCCGCCAACCGGTTATCCCTTCCGAATCCCCTTTTCCCGCAGTTCAAGCAGAAAGTCGGGACGGGGGTAAGAATCTCGTTCCACCTGGAAAACAGACCGGTTCTTCCGAATGGGCTTTCCAGGAGCAAGCCCGGCAATGGATCGGACAGTTGGATGCCGATAGCTATTTCCTCCGGCAGCAGGCCCGGCGGCAGCTAGAAGAATTGTTGGCCCACCCTGCCACTGCTTCCGCAGCGGCAAAAGAAATCCGGCACTCTTTAGCCGACAGGAGCATTTCGCTAGAAGTCCGCCATGTGCTGGAGAGGCTTCGGCGCCGGTTTCCGGAAGCCTTTGGCCAGCCCACCACCGATGTAGAAGCTGTTTCTGGAAGTCAGCCCGGCCCACCGAGCGCCGACATCTGGGCCGAACCTTCCCCGCCAGGCCGTCCCACCCCACAGGAGATCGAAACCCTGGTCCGGCTATTGGAATCGGACTTTTACGCCGAGCGGCGATGGGCCGCCGATCAACTGAAACGCTATCTGGAAAGTAGCCAGTGCCAGGCTGGCCAAGAAAAAGATGGCCAACCTCCGGAGGACCGGCGGCCCCCTAGCCATCCCGAAGGCGGCCACCCTCCTGATGGCCAGCAGCCGGAGGGACAGGCCGAAAGCACTCGGCAGTCCCAGCACCACCAGCCGGAGGCTGGTCGGCCAAACGGTCCGCCCCAAATCGGTGGGCGGTCAGAGGGTCATTCCGAAGGCGGACGACACCCACTGGTCCAACAACCAAACGCTCCGTCCGAAGGTACGCCGAACCCGGCTGGTTGCTGGGCAGGTGGTCCGCCCGAGGCTGGCCGGCCGGAAGGTGGGCCGGGGACCGATGGCCAACTGGCCGGACTGATCCTCAAGGTTCTCCAGGCCCGAATGAGCCGGGGGGAGATTTCTGCGGATTTGGCCCGCTGGCTGGATCCTCTTTGGGAACGGGCCTGGGGCGTCTGGTTGGCCCGTTGTTCCTCTGGCGCCGAGCCGCCGCCTGCCCAACCGGAAGAGATTCACCGATGGTTGGAATGCTTGGCCTTTCCGGCTTCGGCGTGTTTTCCGGAGAGGATGTTTTTAGTTCGGCAAGCGGATCGGCAACTTCGGATTTTCTTGGCCCGGGACGATCAGGTACCAAGGGTGCGGGAAGCCATTGAGCGGCGTTTGGCTTCGGGGGAACTTTCGCCGGAGGCACAGGCCCGGCTGACGGAACTGGCCGACTTGTGCCGACCGGCCATGGTAGCCGAATTCTGGCAGCAGGGCCAGCATCGGAGCATCCAGCACCTGTTGGTGGGGGTGCCCAGCCAGGTGCCGGGCGCCCCTCGGCCCAGCCATTTCGATTATATCGACGATACCAAAGCCCACTGTGTGAGCGGCAGCAACCTGACTCCGGGGGATTATCCGGTGGGGGTGGCCATTCCGCATCCCCATCAGGCGGATGCCTTTTTCCACCTGGTGAATCTTCCCACGCCCCGGCGGCGCATGGCGTATGAGTATTTGGTGCGGCGGGATATGCGGGTTCGGCTGGCCGAGATCACCCGCCGGACCGGACAATACTATCTAGGTCGTGGCCAGCCGCTGTCGGCCCGGGAAATCCTGCTCCTGGACCAATTGGACCAAAAAGAGGTAAGCCGATTTGCTTCCCGGTGGCTACGCACCATGCCGGACGGAGCGATTGAGGAAGCAGAATGGGAATTTGTGGAGGGATGGGTGGCCCGGCAGCAACGAGCTTCGGAGCATCCGGTGGTCTTTCTTCCTTCTAGCCGACATGGGCTTTTGTGTATAATCCTCGCTGACCGGGGTACCCAAGAGGCGTCGCCGGGCCTGCTGGAGGCCTTGGCCAAAGACCATATCTTTCCGCCCAGTGAGCAGGGCCGGTGTGCCTGGGGCTGGCTGGCTGCCTTGGCCATCGCCGCCCGAGATCCATGGCCTGAGGTGGACAGTTGGTTGTCCAGTCTGGTTCCGCGGACCGAGCCCCTGTATATACAAACTTCTTCCTTGCTGGAAAGAGCAGCAGTAGGTTCTTCTGATCCCCCTCAACTCGGGGCCACCGCGGCCGGCCTGCTCCTGCGACGAAATCGAATCCTAACCGAGAGATCAGAAGAGTGGGAGATCGTCCACAAGCTGCTTCGACCAGCCCGGGGATGGATTCCTTCCAAATACAACATCTTGGGTTTTCGGTTTTCCCATCCCACGGCGTCCGAAGAATTTCTCCGATGGTGGAAAACCCGGCAGGTGCTCCGAACCTCTGCGGGATAAAGACGCATTCCGGACAATATCTGCTCTTGTCCCAAATAGATTGTATTTTCCCGAAAAACTTCTAAGTTCTTATTTGGCAAGAATTTATGAAAAGCGACTTTCGAGACCCCTAAAAATCGTCCGTTCTTAAATATCAACAGGTTACAAAAACAGCCGTGCTTTTTGGGAAAGTGCCGAAATAGACATAATTGGCGAGATAATCAGCGCAAAGGTCCATTTTGTGGGTTCGAGGTCCGCTCTGCGGGCAATAGGGAGTCGCTTTCCTGATGAGGAAAGAAGACACGTTTTTATGGAGTGTGGCCGGGCTGGCGTTGGTGGTGCTTTTGGCGGCGCCGTTTGTGGGCATGGAGACCATCTGGCCGGAGAGTCTATGGAGCGAACCGTCCGGACCAGAAGCGGCGATATTTTGGAAGATTCGTGTTCCCCGGGTGTTGGCGGCATTTTTGGCCGGGGCGGTGCTAGCCGTCAGTGGGGCCGCCTTGCAGGCCGTGTTCCGTAATCCCCTGGCCGAACCGTTCACTCTGGGCGTTTCCAGTGGGGCGGCCTTGGGAGCGGCCCTGGCCATGTATCTGGCCCTCCCGCCAGCCCTGCTCTTCGACCTGCTCGGCGTCCGGTGGAATATCCCCACCTTGCCCTGGTGTACGTTGGCCGGAGCATTGGCCGCCATCGGACTGGTCTATGGAATGACCAGGCTTCGGAGCGGTTTTTCGAGCACGGCCCTGCTTCTGGCCGGCGTGGCCGTCAGCTTTTTCTTCTCCAGTATAGTACTTTTTTTACAGTATCTGAGCGACCCCACCCGCACCTTCCACATGATCCGGTGGGTCATGGGCGGCCTGGACCGGATCGTCGGCTACGAGGACCTGCTGGCCATAGCGCCGTTTGCCTTGGCCGGGATGCTGATGATCCTCCTTCGCCGACACGACCTGGACCTTTTGCTTACCGGAGAAGATTTGGCCATGACTCGGGGCCTGGAGGTCGTGCAGGTCAAAAGACTGCTGTTTGTGGCAGCTTCGGTCCTGGTGGCCGGAGTGGTGGCTGTTTGTGGACCGATTGGGTTTGTCGGCCTGATCGCCCCCCATATTTGCCGATTGCTGGTCGGACCCCGGCATGGCCGACTGCTGGCAGCCTCGGTTTGCTTCGGTGGGCTGTTTCTGGTACTGGCCGACACGTTGGCCCGGACCCTCCTTGCGCCCACGGAGCTACCCGTCGGGATACTAACCGCCCTAAGTGGCGGCCCCTTCTTCCTCTGGCTCCTCCTGCAAAGTAAACAACCGTTATAACCCGGCGGCAAATGCTACAAAACCCTTCTGAGAGTGTGAGCGTCAAGTTTGTGGGTAACGGGTTTATTAGGGGGCGGAGCCAGACCGACTCCCAGCAGGTAGCTCCTTTCCACGGGAAAATGGATAAACCTGGGAAATGCAATGGATTGTGCAACATAGTAAGCCGCTTCAAAGGTGTCTTTTTAACTGGAAAATGGATAAACTTTGAAAAATGGGTAAACCTTCTCCTACAAGCCTCTTTGGACCAAAATCATTTTCCCCCACCAACTTGACGCTCACACCTTCTGAGATCGACTTTGCCATTTTGGGCTGCCACCAATCGGAGCAATTAATGACTGTATCTGCCGACCTAATTACTAGGTCCTATCTTGGCTCAAGAGTATGCTTTGTATCAGGGAGCAATTAACTTGACTGTATCCACTGAGACCAATGACCACAATCTGTGGGTTCGATCTGATTTTTCCACCTACAGGTTGTAGGGGCCTGGCCGGGCGGATACAGTCCAATTAATGACTGTATCTACCGGACCTAATTACCACAATCTGTAGTGTTCGGGCCGACTCGTAGCCACTACATCTGGTTGGGGCCGGTTCCAGTCGAAACAGTCAAACTATATTTTCAGGTTTTTTTCAGAGGTTCCCCATCAGAAACCGTTGGGGGCTGGATGCGGTAAAATATGCCCGTGGTAATATTAGGCCGGGCTTCCCAGGGTAAGAATAGGGCTGTCTGATAATTTTAGGAAAAATAGAAAAACCAAGAGTAACTATTTGGCCGAATGTGGTAAATCTGCCATACCCCTTTATCAATAACTTGACTGTAACCACCGTGTCCAATTACCACAATCTGTGGGGTTCGAGCCGATTTTGAACCCCTACAAATGGTAGGGGGCCGGCCGCATGGATACAGTCAAAATAAACAAGTGAGGTTTTTGGCTCTCCTTAGGGTGCCCGCACTGCGAGCAAAAAACCTAACCCATGACTAGTCCATAAGTTATAGCAAAAAAATCCAAGGGGTACTTCATACGGCTCACCAGTTACCAAGAGGAAAAGATTATGGCCCCGTCCGACCATCCCAGAGTTTCCGAGGAGCCCTATTGAAAAACAAGAAAGGCTACGTTTTATTGGAAGAGGGGAGGAATGCCCGTCCCGACCCCACCAAATAGGGGGTTTATGGTAGTTATCCAGGAGCGTATTTTGGGGGAGAGTTTTGCTTATAATTCTGGAAACACTTTAGATTGACTGCATCTACTGAGCCCAATTATCACAATCTCTGTGGTGTTTGAGCCGACGCGTAGCCCCTCCAACTGGTAGAGCCCGGTTCCAGTAGATACAGTCAATTTAGCCGAATGAAGCCACCCGCCTCTCCCCAGGCCGTTAAGAGGCCGGCCTGGCCTCTTGCCAGGGCGGGAGGGGGAGTTCCGCCCCAAAAACTGCTGGATTCCTGCTATCACAGGAATGGCAGATCGCCCCCTTCATTCGGCTAACGTGACTGTATCCCCCGGGAGCAATTACCCCAATTTGTAGTGTTCGAGCCGATGTATAGCCCCTCCAAGTTGTAGGGGCCTGGCCGGGTGGATAGAGTCAAACGAAAGTCTTACCGAATCGTAGTGCCAGCCCAAATCCCTTGTTTTCAGGGAGCTGGAGTGTCCTGTAGTTTGGCGAAGAACAATAGGTGGCTGGTGTTTGGAGGTACTGAGCAACGGCGGACAGGGGCTGCTGAATGGGCCGAGGGCGGACAAAAGGAGGCTGAGGGGAGCCGGAGGGTCTGCGGCATTTTTTGTACCTAGGTTGGACATAAGGAGTGGTACAGGGCGGAATGAGCGAATCGATTATTGCGGTGGCGGATGCCAAATCGTTGGTAGTGTTGTTCGGTACCTATGATCAACATCTCCGAAAGATACGGCGGGCGTTGGGGGTGAGCATATCGGCCCGAGAGGGCCGGATTCATGTGCGGGGCAGTCAGGAGGCGGTCACCTCGGCCACGCTGGTCCTGGAGGAGTTGCAGGCCCAAGTAGAGCGGCGGGGGATGCTTTCGGCCGAAGATGTGGATCGGGTGCTGGATCGGTATCAGCGGAAGGAGCGTTTTTCTGCGCTGAGTGGGCCGGTGGAAGTGTTCGGCGGACGGCTGGTTCGGCCCCGATCTGCCGGACAGTCGCAGTATCTGGAGGCGATTCGGCAGCATGCGATTGTCTTTTGTATTGGGCCGGCCGGTACGGGGAAGACCTATCTAGCGGTGGCGATGGCCGTAGCCGCTCTGAAAGAAGGCCTGGTGCGGAAATTGGTGTTGGTTCGGCCTGCGGTCGAAGCGGGCGAAAGCCTGGGTTATCTGCCGGGCGATCTGGAGGCGAAGATTCATCCTTATCTTCGGCCCCTGTTCGACGCCCTGCGGGAGATGATGGACGTTGATCTGATTCAGCGATATAAGGAACAGGAGCTGATTGAGGTATTGCCTCTGGCCTATATGCGAGGCCGCACGCTCAATCAGGCCTTTATGATTCTGGACGAGGCCCAGAACACCACGGTAGGGCAGATGAAGATGTTTTTAACCCGGATGGGCCAGGGATCGAAGATCGTCATTTGCGGCGATATTACGCAGATTGATTTGCCGCCCCACAGCCGCAGCGGATTGGTGGATGCGATTGTGCGGCTCAAAGAGATCGAAGGGATTGAGGTAGTGCAACTGGGCGGGGAGGATATTGTGCGGCATCCGTTGGTGCAGCAGATTGTGGATGCGTATGCCGAACCGGCCCAAAAGCCGTCGGAGCCTTAGGGGCTTCTGAATCCGGCGGTTTGGAGTGGGGATGTTCGTACGACAACGCTACGTTGCCATTTTGCTACCACCAGTCGTGTGCTTTCGTTGCTATCAACTGAAAGTATTGTGGTTTTCGGGTAACGTAGCGTTGTAGAATGTAGAATTAGGTGGGTGGTTCACCCAGCGCTATATGTCCACAAGTGGATCAAAACGGACACGTTTAGAGCGGGTGGCAGTGTTGGAACTGCCGCCGGCGCATTGGCGGCGGTTGTTGGAGGTGGTGGGCCACCGGCAGATTTGGAGTCGGGTTCTATTGGCCTTTGTGCTGGCGGTGGTTTTCTGTGTGGTCATCCAGGGCTGGGCGCCGCCGTTGGAGTTGCGATTGGACGAGGCGCCCAACCGGACGGTGCTGGCTCGGGTCCGTTTTGAAGACCCTCTGGAGACCCAACGGCGACGGGAATGGGTCCTTCGGCAGGTACCATGGATTTATGTTCATGATCCCTCCGGCCTTGTGAGCATCCGCCGGGACTGGGAGCAGTTGATCGGCACGATCCAGGAAGGCGCCGGCGAAGAGGAAGGACACACGGCCCCCCTTTTTACCTCATCGTGGGATTCCGCCGCCCGGCAGTTGGATTTTGAGGCCTTCCGTCTGGCCGTGCTGGGGACTCCGGGAGCGGAGGAACTGAAAAAAATCTTGGCCGATATTCTGGCCCCTTATGAAGCTGCCGGCTTAACGTTGCATCCGCTTCCCAAAGAGCCGCACGGCCATCCGAACGAAATCGTCATCTATCCTGTGGGAAAGCCGGAAAAGAAGTGGCGGGTGAAAATCACCCAGGTCTGGCTTCCGAGTGCGGAAGTGTTGCATCGCCTGTGGAGTGAACGTTTATATATGACGCCGGAGGCCGCTCGGTGGGCGGTGGAGTGGTTATGGCATCGGCTCCAGCGCCTGGGCAGCACCCTGCAGTGGGATAAGCAGGCCACCGAACAAGCCCAACTGGAAGCCCTTCAGCAAGCCGAACCTCTGGAAGTCTTTTGGCAGGAAGGTCAGGTGCTGGCCAGGGCCGGCCAGCCCATCTCCCCCCAGCAACTCCGCCTGCTCCGTCTGGAACACGAGGCGTTTTTGCGTCAGCGGCGGTGGACCGAGTGGTTGCTGCGGGCGGCCGGAGTGGTGCTGGGGGTATTTATCGTCCTGCTCCTTTTCGGCGTATATTTATTCTATAGGAAAAAAGGTTTACTACAAGACATTCGAGCTTTGGGCACGTTATCGGTTCTGATGGTGGGTACGGTGGTGTTGATGCAGTTGGGATCGGTCGATCCCTGGCGGGCGGAACTGTTGCCGATATTGCTTCTGGCCCAGGTTTCGGCCATCGCCTACGGCCCGGAATTGGCCCTGTGCTTGTGCGGGGTGGTCAGTTTGGCAGCCGGACTCGCAACGGCGCATCCGTTTGCGGGAATGTTAGTCTGGTTGGGTGCCTCAGCGACGGCGGTTGCCCAAACCAAAGAGATCCGAACAAGAAGTAAACCTATTTCTATAGGACTCCAGTCCGGTCTGGTGGCGATGGCGCTGACGATGCTGGTTCATGCCCTGCAAAATCAACCGTTCCACCAGATGCTTTTCTGGAGGACCGCATTGCCGGGCCTGTGGGCGGTGGTGAGCGGTTTTGTGATGAGCGGCCTCCTGCCCTTTGTGGAAAAAGCCTTTGGGGTGTTGACGGATATCAGCCTGTTGGAGCTGACGGACTTACAGCATCCGCTTTTGCAGGAGATGGTGCGCCGGGCGCCGAGCACATATAATCATTCGATCACTGTTGGAGTGCTTGCTGAGGCCGCCGCCAACGCCATCGGCGCCCGTGGTCTGCTGGCCCGTGCGGGGGCATATTTCCACGACATCGGCAAAATGCTCAATCCGGGCTATTTTACCGAAAACCAACCGCCCGACGAGGATCACCACGCCTCCCTGGCCCCCACGGTCAGCAGCCTGGTCATCATCGCCCATGTCAAAGACGGGGCCGACCTGGCCCGCCAACATCATCTGCCCCCGCCGATTATCGACTTCATCTGCCAACATCACGGCACCACCCGGGTCGAATACTTCTACGCCCGAGCCACCGAACAGAGCCAAAACGATTCCAACGGCAAAAACGGCAGTTCGGTCGATGAAAGCGCCTACCGGTATCCCGGCCCGAAGCCGCAGACCAAAGAGGCCTGTGTCCTGATGCTTGCCGACGCCGTCGAAGGCGCCTGCCGAAGCCTGATCGACCCGACGCCCGGTCGGCTCCAAAACGTGGTCCAACAAATTACCCAGCGCCGCCTCGAAGACGGACAGTTCGACGAAAGCGACCTGACGCTCCGAGAACTGCGCATCATCCAGGATAGCCTGATCAAGTCGCTGATTGCCATCTATCATACCCGGATCAAGTATCCAGAACCCAAACCTGTTTGAGTCAAACCGGCAGAGTACCACTTTTACCCAAATGAAGCACCCGCCTCTCCCCGCTGCGGGAAAGGCCGTCTGAGGGGGATTTCGGCGATACACAGAGGCTAAAGAAGTCCACAAAAAACCGGAAGTGGTTGGACTACTGGCACCTCCGAAACCGAAGGTATTTCGCACCCTGGAACACTTTCGTAATTATGTGGACCTATTTAGATTCCTGCTTGCGCGGGAATGACACCTAGCCACTTCATTCGGCTAAAATGTCACCCGGCAGAGAGGATGCGCCATGGGCGGACTGCTCCCGGAACAGGGAAAACCGGATTTTTGGTACCATGTTCGATTGTCGGTATTTACTGAGCTCAATTCCCACAATCTGTGGTGTGCGAGATGATTCCTAGCCCCTACAACTGGTAGGGCCCGGTTCCAGTAGATACAGTCAATTTAGCCGAATGGAGAGCTACCCTTGTTGGTCCCACAAAGTCCCCTTCCGACGGCAGGACTATGTAGGGGGAGGGGGATAATAAACCAAGTGGACAGAGGCCTTCCTTTCTCCCCCTCACCCGGCCTGGCCTTTGGCCAGACCGGCCTCTCCCGCCAGGGGAGAGGCCAGATGCTTCCTTCGGCTAAAATGGTACAAGTCAGGTATTTTCAACCAGGTTCAAGGAGGAAACCGTCCCGGTGATTTCGGTATCGGTGGTGGATGAGCAATCGTATGTTCGGTTGCCTCGGCGGCGGATTGTCCAGGCGGTTCGCACGGCGTTGGAATCGACCGGGTTGCGTCGGGCCCGTATGACGGTGGCCTTGATCGACGACCAGCGCATCGGTCAACTCAACCGCCAATTCCTCCAAGAGGATGAACCGACGGATGTGCTGAGTTTTCCCATGGGCCGAACCGGCCAAGGCGGTCTGGAGGGCGAAATTGTCGTTAGCGCCGAGCGAGCCGCCGCTATGGCCGCTCAGTATGGTTGGAAGCCCGAAGAGGAACTGCTGCTTTATATCATCCATGGGGCATTGCATTTAGCGGGGTTTGACGACACCACGCCGGCCAAACGCCACCGGATGCGTCGGCAGGAGGCGTTGTGTTTGGAGCGGCTGGGCGTGCGGCCACCGGCGCAAGTCGCCCAACCCGGCCGGGCCTCTGGGCCGACAAAGTCGCCCAAGTCAGTAAAGCGGCGAAAACACCGGCTGAACCGACCATCCGGACGGTCTCCGGGCGTCCAGGCCTGAAGCTCGTCGACCTCCGGTGGGGTTGGCCCATGTCCCCGGACGGAAGCCCTCAAGGGAAACGGTGATGTGGTGGGTGGTTGCTGGAGCGTGGATACTGGCGGGTTTTAGTGCGATTGGGGCCCGTTCGCTGGCCCAGTTCTCCCGGAGCCAATTGGATGAACTGTGCCAACGGCGTCGGGATCCCGACCGGTTGGGGCTGATTTTGCGTCGATACGGCCAAGTGCGCCTGGGCATGGAAGCCTGGCAGGTGGTGGGGGAGGTGATCTTTTTGGGCCTGCTGCTATGGGCGGCTATGATCCAGGCCGCCGAGCAGGGGCCGACTGC
>Ga0197142_1004048_pt1 | contig 12011 bp, 8 predicted proteins | sample GBS60_MetaG_FD_148614 | JGI IMG/M metagenome (GOLD analysis project Ga0197142, IMG submission 148614) | Sediment microbial communities from Great Boiling Springs, Gerlach, Nevada, United States - GBS 60_MetaG | ecosystem: Environmental > Aquatic > Thermal springs > Hot (42-90C) > Sediment... | reverse complement strand
CCCCGCCGTCACCGCCCTCCGGGGAGACCCCGGCGGCCCCCATTGACACGCCGGTCCCGCCCACGGCCACTCCGCCTGCCACCCGGCCGCCAGCCACTCCGCCTGCCACCCGGCCGCCAGCCACTCCCACGCCAACTCATACGCCCACACCGACGGCCACAGCAGTGCCGCCGTCCCCGACCGCCACCCCCTCGCCCACAGCGACCCCGACGGCTACAATGGCCCTGCCTGCCCCGGCATCCCCCACTCCGGCGCCGGCCACAGAAACGCCGACCCCCGTGGCCCCGGCGGCGCGGCCATCCGGCTTCCCCCTGCTTCTGGGGGTTGGCCTGGGGCTGATCGGGGCCGGCCTGCTCCTCATCCTGGTCTTCGGGAGGCGTCGTGCGCGGTAACCGCTGGCTTCGCGGGCTGGGGTGGCTGTTGGTGCTGGCCGGGACGGCGCTGGTGTTCGGCGCGCTGTTGCGGCCCTCTCCGCCACTCCCCCCTGTTCCCGCCCCCTCGCCGTCGCCGATAGCCCCGGCGTTCCCCACCCCGGAGCCCCTGGTGCCCACCCGCACGCCCCCCGTCCTGGCGGTGCCCGGTTCCACCCCCACCCCCACAACACCTGCGGTCGTCTCTACCGGGGCAACCGCTACGCCTCACACCGCGCCGACCGTGGCCCCTCTCCCCGCGGCCACTGCCGTCACGGTTCACGCTTCACGTTTCACGTATCAGGACTACTTCCGCTGGGGGGTCGGCGTTGCCATCGGGCCCATTTCGCGGTACAATGTAGACCCGCTCCGACTGGGCTGGTACGTAGACTGGCGGGCGCGCGCCGACCCGCCCCGGCCGGGGGGCCTGGAATACGTCCAGATGGTCCGCCTGAAGGACGGCGTCCTGCGGCCGGACGCGGAGACTCTGGCGGCCATCGCCCGGGCCAACCCCGGCTCCCTCTGGCTCATCGGCAACGAGCCGGACGTGAAGTGGCAGGACAATGTGGAGCCGGCGGCCTACGCCCGGCTGTATCACCAGGCGTACACGGCCATCAAGGGTGCCGACCCCACGGCCCGGGTGGCCATCGGCGGGGTCTCCCAGCCCACGCCGTTGCGGATGCGCTACCTGGAGGCGGTGCTGGCGGCGTACCGGGATCAGTTCGGCGCTGCGATGCCCATAGACGTCTGGAACGTGCACAACTTCATCCTGCGGGAGGAGCGGGGCTCCTGGGGGGTGGACATCCCGCCGGGGCTACCGGACGACCGGGGAATCCTCTACGAGATAGACGATTCCGGCAACCTGGAGGCCTTCCGGCGGCAGATCTGGGACTTTCGGCGCTGGATGGCGGCGCAGGGATACGGTGGCTGGCCCCTGATCGTCTCCGAGTACGGTATCCCGATGCCGGAGGACTACGGTTTCCCGCCAGAGCGGGTGGTGGCCTTCCTGCGGGGCACCTTTGAGTTCTTCCTGACCGCCACGGACCGAGCGCTGGGCGACCCGGCGGATGGCTACCGGCTGGTCCAGCGCTGGTGCTGGTACAGTTTGGACGACACCACCTACCCCACCGGCCGCCTCTTTGACCCCCAGACCGGAGCGATGACGGCGGTGGGGGAGGGGTGGGCCGATATGGTGGCACAATGGAGAGGAGGTGAAAGATGAAGCGCCTGTTACTGTTGTTGGCCTTTGGTATTGCAACGGCTGGCCTGCTGGCTGTGGCAGCCGCTGTTCGGGCGGATGGCCCACCTCTGCTGACCGAGTATCCGGTCCCCGGAAGCCCGTTGTATGTGAGCGTAGAAGCACCGGGGCGAATCTGGTTCACCCTACCCAATCAGAATGCCATCGGCCGACTGATCGTGACCTCAACGACGGACTACAGCGTGGTGACCTACACCGTCCCCACGACCAACAGCCAGCCGTATGACCTGAAGTACGCTGGGGGTGTGGTGTGGTTCACCGAGAGGAACGGGAACAAAATCGGCCGGCTGGACCCAGGCAGTGGGACGATAGTGGAGTTCTCTATCTCCACATCGGGCAGTCAGCCTGCGGGCATTGACGTCCTGGCCGGGAACCCTACTACGGTCTGGTTCACCGAACGGAGCGGGAATAAACTGGGGCGGCTGGTGGTCACCAGCACGACCGACTATTCCTTTAGCGAATATGCTCTTCCCAGCCAATATTCTAATGCTCAGCCGGAAGACATCTACATTGAGAACGCTGACCGCATCTGGTTCACAGCCCCCATTGTTTCCCGCCTGGGCAATTTCAAACCCAGCCTCTGGTCTGGCAGTAATGCTTTTGTTCTGATTCCAACGGGTGGTGGCAGTCAACCTTGGGCGGTCAAGGTGGATTCGGAAGGCTATCCCTGGTTCACGGAACGCGTTGGCAACCGCATCGGCCAGTTCTTCCCTCAGACCATTGCGGACTTCCGCTGGTACACCCTGACCGTCCCATCCAGTGACCCGTATGATCTTGCCATTGGCGCTGGCTATATCTGGTTCACGGAGAATTCGGGGAACCGAATCGGACAGTTGCACCCAACGGCTGGAAGGATTCGGGAGTTTGGCCTGCCCTCGGATAGCGCGCCGAAAGGGCTGGCCGTGGATGCCAGCGGTTGCGTCTGGGTGGCTGAAAGTGGGCGAAACCGAATGGCTCAGTGGTGTCCCCCTTATTTCCGCTACGTCTATCTACCCCTGGTCTTGAGGAATTTCCAATGAACGGTCGGCGTCTTATGCAAAGCCTTACGGGTTTGGCCGGCGGGCTACTCCTGTGCCTGACGGTACTTTTCCTGAGTTTCGGTTCCTCTTCCGATGCTTTAGCAATTGCGCGGGAGATTCCCTTTCCGAAATCCGGGGTATCCACAGAACAGATAACGCGAACCGTCTTTCTCCCCATCGTATTCTCTAATTATGAGTCCCCGGTGCCTACCATCTTCGGAGTGCAGATGTACGGTAGCCTCACGGCCCCTTCCGCGGGGCTCACTCACACCCGGGATGCGCGGGTCTGGTGGGTCCGCTGGCCTATGGCCTGGTCGGCTATAGAACCAACGGATACGATTCCCGAGAATTACAATTTCGCTTATTACGATGCCAACATTCTGGCCGCCCACCAGGCGGGACTGCACCTGATCGTTACCATTCTGAGCAACCCCCGTTGGGCCGCAACCTATGCCAATGGCCCGATTGACAAAGTGGACATCGGGGAGTTTGCGGAGTTTATGGACACAGTTGCGGAGCGATACGACGGTGATGGGTGGGAAGACGCCCCGGGCTCTCCAGTGGTGGATTACTGGGAATTCTACAATGAGCCGGATGCGGGCGACCGACTGCGCGCCGAATACGGGGCCAGTTACTGGGGGCACTTTGGGGCGGAGTATGCCCGGATGCTATGTGCAGTGTATCCGGTGATCAAGGCGGCCAACCCTCGGGCTCAGGTTGCTCTGGGCGGGCTGGCCTATGATGCCTTTGAAGATCAAGGAGGGGGATTTGTTCGGGAGTTTTTGGATGACGTGCTGAAAGCAGGCGGGGGAAACTGCTTTGATCTGATGAACTTCCACTACTATCCGCCCTTTGCACCGAACTGGGCTCCATACGGGCCGGGGCTCAGTGGCAAGGCCAATTACCTGAAAGATAAACTGGCTCAATACGGGTTTGCCAGCAAGCCCATGATCTGCACTGAGGCAGGATGGCATAGCGATGACTATGCCCAATTCCCGAGCACACCAGAAATCCAGTCCCGATATGTTGTGAAATTGTTTGCCCAATCTCTCGCTTCAAGACTGCAATTGACCATTTGGTGGACCTGGATTGATCCCGGTAGTTACTATGGGGCAAACGGCCTTTTGACCCAGAGCCTGGAGCGCAAGCCTGCCTTCTACGCTTATCGGGTGGCAGCCTACTGGCTGGGCCGGTCCTCTTTCCAGCGCGTACTCACCGCTTCCGAATTGGGGAGCAATGCGCTGGAAGGATACCTGCTGACCTGGGCCGACGGAAGGCCTCTGTATGTTCTCTGGTCTAACGATGACCAAACGCGGGCGATCAGGCTGCCAGCAGCGCAGGCGCAAGTCCTCAATATGTACGGGGATACCATTGGATTGGTCAATGATGGGGACGACGGCCAGAGAGATGGGCGCATTCAGGTGAATGTCGGCCCCAATCCGATCTACGTGAGGGTGCTCCAGTGAGAAAGGAGCAGTTTCTCTGGGGACAAATTGGGTGGGCGATTTTCCTGGCGGGTCTGGGGCTTTCCATAATCCTGGGCGTCCAGGGCAGGCCACTCCAGCACACTGTAGTCCTGGCAAATCCAGCAGGTTCTGATGCGGGCATCACCCACACCCTCTACCTTCCTCTGGTAATGAACGGCTACGTACCCCCCTCAGGCCGTCTCTGTCGCTTCGGCGTGGGGGCAGGCCGCGATATTGCTACCTATCCGGTGAATAGCCTGCGCCTGGGGTGGTATATAGATTGGACGGTGACACCCAGTCCGAGCCGACCGGGGGGAATCACTTATATGCCGATGGTTCGTCTCCGACAGACCGGACCCGATTCGTACAGTTATTCGCTGGGGCCGGACGTCCTTTCGGCAACGGTCCGGGCGCTGCCCGGTGCGATCTGGCTCATCGGCAACGAGCCTGACCGGCGGTACTGGCAGGATAGCCTGGAACCTCACGTCTATGCCCAGGCTTACCACGACCTTTATTACCTGATTAAGGGGTGGGATCCCACAGCCCAGATCGCCGCCGGGGGGATCGTGCAGCCCACGCCGCTGCGCCTTCAGTACCTGGATATGGTGCTGGAAAGTTACCAGAAGCGTTACGGGGAACCCATGCCGGTGGACGTGTGGAACATCCACGCCTTCATCCTGCGGGAGCGCAGTTGCGATTGTTATCCTGAAGACTGTTGGGGAGCGGAAATTCCCCCTGGGATTGAAGCATGTGAGGGAATGCTTTACGAGGTTCAAGATAACGACAACCTGGAAATCTTCAAACAGAACATTGAGCGTTTCCGTCAGTGGATGGCTGAAAGGGGATACCAAGACCGTCCACTGATTATCACTGAATTTGGGGTGCAGATGTGGCCGGATTACGGTTTCCCGCCGGAGCGGGTTAATGCCTATATGAATGCCACTTTTGATTACTTGATGACGATGACCAGTACCCTGGGCTATCCAGCCGATGAATACCGACTGGTGCAACGCTGGGCCTGGTACAGCCTGAGCGATGACAATTTTAATGGCTGGCTGTTTGATCCAGACACGAAAGCACGCACAGTGTTTGGTGATAATTTTGCGGCCTACACGGCGCAAGTCAGCCCAACCGTTAACCTGAAACCGGTACGGGTGTGGACAGAGCCCGCGTTGCCGTTCTCAAACGGGGAACCGGTTACAGTAACATTGCTGGCCTATGTGGTCAACAACGGCAACATCGCCGCTTCTGGTCCTATTACCGTTCGTTTCTATGATGGCCATCCCAATTATGGGGGGACTTTGATTAACGAGCAGAGTATACCCCTTTTGGATGGATGCGCCAGCGGGGCGACGGTCTCAGTCACATGGGCAAACGTAGTGCCCGGGGCTCATACGGTTTACCTGGTGGTAGATCCGGCCAACGGCATTCCTGAGAGCGACGAATCGGACAATATCCGAAACACCACAATTGTCATTGCAACCTCGCGTATATGGTTACCCATCGTTCTCCGAGCGACTCCATAGTTCCCCCGATGCGCTCTCGGTGGCAACTGATAACCCTTATCCTTATAGTACTGCTGGGGGGAGTTCTCCGTTTTCGCCACCTGGATTGGGCAAAGGGCTATTATTTCCAGCCAGATGAAAGTGTTCACACCATAGATTACCTCTTGCGGATGCCCGCCTTGAATCCTTATGAGGCGGGCGCATACACTTATGGCGGGTTGCCCCTATACCTCTATCGGTTTAGCGCCCGATTCATGGCTGCCCTGACGGGTGATGCAGCTTGGGAGGAGAAATGGCACATCACCTTGGTTGCGCGCGGCTATGCAGCCACTGCAAGCACACTCATCATCCTTTTACTATACCTTTTGAGCTATAAATTGGGGATGAGACGTACAGCTTGGATTCCCGCCCTGGCTTTTGCCGTCAGTCCTCTTGCCATCCAATATGCACACTATGGAGTCGTAGATACCCTGCTCACCTTCTGGGTAGTTCTTGTCTCGTTACTGAGCCTGTGGGCATGGGAAGAAAAATCGGGTAGACGTTGGACCGTTGTAGGATTTGTTTGGGGATTGGCTATTGCCACAAAGACCAGCGCTCTGATCTGGGGCATTGTGTTGGCATTGGGCTCCTGGCAGCAATGGAGACAAACCCATAGCGTACTCGCCACTGTTTCTCCGTTGGTCTGGGGTGGCTTCGGTGCTGTAATTGGCGTGCTGATCGGGTCGCCATACTATATTCTTGACTGGCAATCGTTCCGCCAAATCATGATGATGCAGGCTGGTAAGACGGTAACAGGGCGAATCCTTTGTACATATCACTGGCAATTCCTGAACGTGAGGCCGTTTCTCTTTGAAATGGAGCAATTGGGCCGCTGGGCCGTTGGCAGCCTGTTGGGAGTGGTAGCCGGCGTTGGGGTTATCGGCCTGTGGAAAGAAATGCTCTGTTCTCCCCATCGGCGACATTGGGCTTTTGTACTACTTCCTGTGACTCTATACTTCGGAACGATCGGGCTGTGGCATTCCAAATTCATCCGCTACTTGCTACCAGTTGTCCCATATGTATGCCTTGGCGCAGCTTGGCCACTGGATGCAGTTATGAGATCGCCTCGCCAGGTGGGAAAGTGGATCACAGGATTGCTGACTACATTGGCCTTGCTTCACTCGGCCATTTTGGGGATAGCAATGTCCAACGTCTTCCGGGGACCAGATCCCCGCATTGCTGCTTCCCAATGGATGCTGGAGCACGTTCCTCCCGGAGCAGCGATTCTGCACGACCCCGAGCCGCTCATTATCCTCCCAATCGGCGTTGCGGAGCACTACCAGATCCAGATCCTTGACCTGTATGGGAATGGGATGCAAAACATCAACAATCCGGAGTTCTATGTGCAAGCGATGGAGGGAAAGCAGTATGTGGTGATCGTAAGCAGACGTAATTATGGAGCGATATACCATTTGAGAGCACTGTTCCCAGTAGCAGCGTGTTACTATCGTTCTTTGTTTGACGGCCGATTGGGATATTCTTTAGTAGCTCGGTTCTCTAACTATCCACATATAGCGAACTGGAGGTGGAACACCGATGAGGCCGAGGAAACTTTTCAGGTGTTTGATCACCCCGTTGTATACATCTTTCAGTGTTCTCAGGTCCAGACGCCCGAGCAGATCAGGAGCACTTTAGAAGCATGCCTCCGTCCGTGAACTGGCCTATCTTTTTGGGAATCATATGGGCTGTAACCCTCCTGGGCCTTTTCTCCGTCGCATTACGTTTGACTCGTTGGTCTGCTCAAATATCCCACTTGCGGGCCCTCCTTATCGTGGCAGGGGTTGCTTTGTGTGTCCGCCTGATCCCCGATCTGTTCCTCCCTATGGGGGCCGGCTACGATATAGAGTCCTATCAGATTGTGGGCAACCTGGTCCTGCACAGAGAAGATGTCTATACCAGTCAGGAGGCTCTGAGGCGTCATCCTTATCTCCCCCTGCAAATGTACTGGATGGCCTTTTCTCTGTGGCTTGCCCAAACCTTTGACATCCCATTTGTAAAAATAGTACGGCTGGCTCCCATCCTTGCTGATGCAGGAATTGCACTCTGGCTAACACTCCGCCTGCATAATCGTTTACCAGTACCGTTGGCCTTTCGGGGCGGACTTCTATATGCTTTGAACCCCATTACTGTTTTTGTCTCCGCATACCATGGACAATTTGACGCCATCCCTGTGCTTTTCACTTTGGTTGCCATAGAGATGATAGAAGTATCGCCATTGAGAAGCGGACTGATGCTGGGTTTAGGTATACTGGACAAAAGCTGGCCAGTTCTGGCATTCCCTTCTCTGCTGGTAGCAGTGCGAAACTGGCGGCAGCGGTTTCTTTTTGCCATGGGGTGTTTCCTGATTCCTGCTTTGGGGACAGCGGCATACGCGCTCTTGTTTAAAGCCGCGCCCTGGGCAATCATCCACCGTGCGATAAGTTATGATTGGGGTGTTGGAGTTTGGGGGTATACCTACTTTTTCCATTTGCTGTCTGTGCTTAACCCTGCCTATAGTGAGCCCTTCGCTTTCTTGGTGCGTTATGGTCGTTATATTACTCTGGCTCTTTTAGGAGGGATATGGTTATGGCGGGCACGCAAGGAGCCAGCAGGGTCGGGGGTTTTGACCATTTTAGTGGCTTTCTTCGCCGCAACTCACGCGTTCTCTATCCAGTACCTGATGTGGCCGATTGCTTTCGCCGTCTTGAACGGGGGTCAAAAAACTGAGCAGTGGCTGTTACGCTATACCCTTGGCGCTTTCGCCTATATGCTTCTGACTTATTCTACTTTAATCTTGACACCGGCTATGACCATATGGATGCCATGGAACCCTGCTAATACTTTCATTATCCGCCCTTCAGCGCTACCTGCATGGCTCGTAATAGTTGCGTGGTTGGTTGATAGACTGATTATGAGCAAGCATGCTTGCGATAGGGTGTGAATGATGAGGATAAATATAAAATCGTTCCTTTTGAGTATGAAGAGTTCTCTTGAGGTCCCGGCCCTTTGGCGCACTGTGGCCTGGATAGGCAACTTGGGTTGGGGGCTCACCGTGTTTACTTGCGCAATTTCTCTTGCAGAGTTTAAGTACCGCTCTTTTAAGGGAATTATTGCCACGCCTGCATTTCTGCTCTACCCGGAGCAAAGGGATTTTTGGGTCTACTTGATGGCCTTAGCTATCATCCCGACAGTTACGGTCGCGGGATATGCGGGGTGGCTTATCTTAGTATCTCTGAATCAGAAAATGCAAGGAAGTTCCCGAGATCCGGATATCTCTCTCACAACAGCCAGTTTCCTTTTGGGATGGGCAGCACCTCTCGGTTACTTTTACACTTCTCAAATAGACCTTCGCCAGCTTGGAGTTTCCGCAATCCTTCTTGTCCTTCTGAACGTTACTGTTTTGATTCATCGTTGGCTTTTGGCTCACCCTTCTCCTTTTCCACCCTGGCCTCTTCACGGAAAGGCTTTGCTAATTGGGCTGGTTTTTGGAGTTGCCCTATTAACAGCTCCTATTACACCCATTCCTATGATAATGCATCCATTATATGGATTGTTAGGCTCGGGCTTAATATTCTGGGTTTGTTGGTTGACAGCTTCGTACTTTTTAAGCAGACTGCTCCATATTCATTGGTCTACCGCAGCAGAGAGAGTCCTGATAGGCGTATTGCCTTTCTCTATTCTTCCATCTCACGCACTCCTCTGGTGGAAGGTCCGGCAAGGTGGGAGGGATGTGGCTGAATATGGATCTTCCACCGTAATTTATCTCTTCTGGTCAGCCATTGCAATAGCCTCATTGATTCTCACTTATAAAAGTTTGCGTTCTTTAACCCGGTCTGGGAGATGGCTGTCGAGTACAGTTTCGCAAAGATGGTTTTTTTATCTGGCTATACCTTTACTGCTTTACGTGCTTGCGTACAACCCAAATATTCATCGTCCGCTGGATCTTTTCCACGAAGGTGAACGGCTATCCCCTGCTTATGCCATTGCTAATGGGAAGGTTCCTTATAAAGACGTAGTATTCATCCACGGCTTCTTGCGCGATCCTGGGATCGCTCTCATTACCTTCCGGCTATTAGGCAGCTCGGTGGCAGCCCTAAGAGTTTCGGAACAATTGCTTTACCCTTTAGTGATTGTCCTGATGTATTACCTGGCTTTTCTTTGTATAGGTGAAAGTGCAATTTTGGTTTCGTTGTTGTCCTTAACAGGATTCTGGCCTTTCTTCTACGATTGGAGAATGATCCCTTGCCTTCTAACTTTAATTATGCTGGTTCTACTGGTACGTAGACGTTCCCCAATATTAGCAGTTATAGCCAGCTTCTTTTCATTTCTTGCTTTAATCACCTCACTGGACGTAGGCATTCTCTGCATAATTACGACTTTAATGCTTGCTCTTGGTCTTGCCGTCGTTGCGAAGCAACGAGCCATCCTTATTGCTAGTTTCTTAACTCTTGCGTTATGCCTGCTCCCTGCTTTCATCTACTTGAGTTCTCATCACGCGCTTTTTCCTGCTTTGCGGTGGACTTGGCACGTTTTGGCAGTTAGCAGGGACTGGAATGGGATGCCATTTCCTTCCTTCGCAAACTTTTCAAGCAATTGGGCTCTGGCGATTAAGGCCTTTCTCTCACCCGTTGCGAGTGTAGTAGCAGGAACATTTGTGCTCTTCGCTTTAGCCCGACGCAACTGGGGAGAGCGCTACTGGCTTGTATTGATGTTGCTGAGTGCGAATGTGCTTTTATATAACCGTGCCTTGGTTGGTGGGCAACTTCATAGTTCGCATTTGCAAGACGGTTCCCATTTTGCCCCTTTACTTTTACTGACCCTTCTCGCCGGAAATCCCAAAGAGCGAAAACAAATTTGGGTCATCGTTCATATCCTCCTTGCTTTGGCCTTGTTGACACCCTCACGCCTTTCCAGCGGCAGAACCCTTTTTGACATTGTTGATCGGCTTCCTTTCAAAAATCGCGTGGAAATCCCATCAGACTGGGTGCTTTCCAAGATGGAACGCGTGGGCTCGCTGTTTTTACCTCCCGAACAAGCCAGCCGACTTTACCAGATAGGGGACTTTTTATCAAAAGTAGATTCCTTTTGGGATTTCACCGATCACGGCGCTCTGTATTTTCTGAGTGAACATTTAAGTCCATCACGTTTCTATGCAACTCACCATGTTATTACGTTGGAAGACCAAAAGGAACTGATCGCCGACTTGGAGATGGTTCGCCCTTCGTATGTTCTCTTTCGGTCAGGTACAGGTTGGGACGCTATCGCGGGTATAGATAGAACAGTGCGCAGTTTTCTGGTTTCCAAATATCTTCTGAGAAATTATCATTACTATGGTCAGATCGGCGGGTTTGTCGTATTGGAACGAGGAGCGCCTACTACTTTCCCCCAACCCCTGTCGTTCCAGGTCAATATGGGGTATGTTCCAACTCTTTTAGAGCCATTTCACTTTGGGTATAACGGTCAAGCAGTAGGGATCCTTAATGGGGATTGGCATATAGGAGGAGATGGAAATTTTGTCGTAAGATCAGCACAAGAATGGCATATACAGACAACAGGTCCTGATGTTTGGGTGCAAAATCTTGCCTTAAATGTGGACCCGCGGTCCGTTTCTTACCTGCGAGTGCGTATGCGTATTAAGAGTACCCTCAATGATCTTAAAGCCCAGGTTTTTTGGTGTTCTTCCGATGAGGGATTTTCCGAAGAGCGAAGCGTGATTTTTAATGTTATTCCGGATAATCAGGAACACGTTTATCTGATACCTTTGGCCTCCTTCCCGAGCTGGACCTGGAGCGGGACGATTACCGGATTGCGATTTGACCCGGTGAACGGACCAGCCGAAGTGAGAGTGACCTCTGTAGAGTTACTTTATTTAGACGGTTAGGGATTCTAATCGCAATGCTATTTCCCCTCTGTATGACCTTTAAGGTGCGATTCAGGAACGAGGGGTGAAATAACCAGTTGGCGCTTTGGCGAATATGTGTTATGATACCCGGCGCGTCAATGGTCTTAGGGGCGTAGGGGAAAGGGCTGAAGCATCCAGTTGGCACGTAAGATAGTGAGCCGGATGGAAACTCCCGTAGATGCCTTGCAGACATACCTGGTATGTGAAGAACAAATCCCCCTCGCCTACCCCTTCGGCTCCCAGGCCGAGGGAACCGCCGGCCCTCAGAGCGACTACGACATCGCCCTGCTGGTCCGCCAGCCCTCGCTGGCCCTGCAGGCCCGCCTGGCCCATGAAATCGGTATCATCCTGGGGACGGACCGGGTGGATGTGGTCCTCCTGAACCGGGCACCGGTGGAACTGGCCTACGCGGTCATCGCTCAAGGGCAGTTGC
>Ga0197142_1004047_pt1 | contig 12012 bp, 6 predicted proteins | sample GBS60_MetaG_FD_148614 | JGI IMG/M metagenome (GOLD analysis project Ga0197142, IMG submission 148614) | Sediment microbial communities from Great Boiling Springs, Gerlach, Nevada, United States - GBS 60_MetaG | ecosystem: Environmental > Aquatic > Thermal springs > Hot (42-90C) > Sediment... | reverse complement strand
CCAGCGCCCTGGATGGCATCTGGGCGGCCGATGTGTTCAACCGCCGTCTGGAGCGCAGCATCAACGGCTATGGCTACCCGCATTACTTCAAGCTGACCTGGATTTACGAGATCCCGGTGGGCAAGGGCCGTCGCTGGGATCTGGGCGCCATCGCCAACCAGATCATCGGCGGCTGGAACCTGACCGCCAACCACCAGATCCGCTCCGGCTCGCCGCTCTCGATTTCCACCGGTGGGTTGGTGTCAAACCCGTTCGGCGACGCCCGGCCTGACCTTGTGCCGGGCGAGAAGATCATCATCAACCCGGATGCGCCGATCAACTTCCGCGGCGTGCCAGGCGGCGTGGCGTACCTGAACCGCAACGCGTTTGCGCTGCCCCCGGTGCATCCGGGCGGGCGCAACATCGTTCAGCGCCTGGGCACTCTGGGACCGGTGCTGCCCAACATTCGCGGGCCGCACTATACGGGTGAGGACATCGGCATCGAGAAGACCTGGAAGATTGACGAGAGCAAGAGCTTCGAGCTGCGCGGCGTCTTCCTGAACCCCTTCAACCGTCACGGGCGCGGCAACCCGGTGACCGATCTTTCGAGCCCCTTCTTCGGGCAGATCACGGGACCGCAGGTCGGCCCGCGCAACATCGAGCTTTCGGCCCGGATCACTTTCTGAAGACAAACTCGTCCGGAACCTTCGCGCCCCGGTCGGTCGGACCGGGGCGCTTTTTGTTTTGGCTTCGGCTCAAGACGGCGCCGCGCCGGGCGATGAGGGATGAGGGGAGGTACCCTGCGTGGCGGGCGCAATCGCAACGCTGCCGGAAAGCAACCGGGAGCAGCGCCTCGCGGCCTGCCTGCGCGAAATCCGCCAGCAACCGGATTTCCCGTCCTTCGCCCACCAGATCTCGGAGGTCATGCAAGCCCTTGAAGACGAGGAAACCTCCCTGCGCCGGCTGACCGGCCTCATCCTGAAAGACTTCAGCCTCACGCTGAAGATCCTGCGCACCGCCAACTCGGCGCACTACAACCGTTCCGGCAAGCCCATCGTCAGCGTCTCGCACGCCGTCGCCCTGCTGGGCGCCGACGCGATCCGGAATCTGGCCGCAAGCCTGCTCCTTTTCGATCACTATCGCAAGCACTCGCCGGGCCTCAAGCAATTGATGCTGCTGGCGTTGCTGACGGCGGCCCAGGCACGCGAAATCGCGGCCCGCGTCGGTTACCCCCGGCGCGAAGAGGCTTACATCTGCGGCATGTTTCACAACCTGGGCGAGGTCCTGACAGCCTGTTACAAACCCCGGGAATACGCCTCCATCCTGGTGTTGATGAAGGAGCGCCGTTGCAGCGAAGCGGAGGCGGCGCTGAGGATTCTTGGGTTCACCTACACCGATCTGGCCCAGGCCGCCTCGCGCGAGTGGAATTTGCCGGACCGGGTTATCCAGACCATGGATCGTGCTGCCTGGCGGACCGCTCAGGGCGCCGCCGGCGTGCTCGCCCGCATCGCCGCTTGCAGTTACGCGATGACCGCAGCGGTCCATCGGAGCGATCCCTCCACAGGGCGGAGCCGCCTGCGCCGGGTGATCGAAGAATTCGGTCCGGCCCTTGGCCTGGACGCGGAAGGTCTTCGCGGCGCCATCGAAGCCGGCATCCAGGACACCCGGGAGACCTTCGCCATCCTTCGGGTGCCGTTGGACGAACTGAGGCTCAAACGGCAGACGGAGGCGGTCCTGGAAGACTGGGGCGATTCGGTTCGAATCGAATCCAGAATCTTTGCGCCGGCTTGCGGGCAGGCTGCCCTGGAAGAGCTCACCCAAGAGGTTGAGTGGGTGCTTTCCGCCCGGCGCGATTGGGAACTCAGCCAGGTCATCCTCATGATTCTGGAGGCCATTTACCGGAGCGAGGTTTTCGATCGCGTTTTGTTCTGCCTGTTGGATCCTGCTACCGAAACCATGCAGGGTCGCGTGGGCCTCGGCGAGGGAGTGGAAGCTCTTCGCGAGAGGTTCCGGCTTGCCGTGGCGCCGGGGGCCGGCTTGCTCAGCCAGGCCCTGCTGAACCGGCGCACACTCGTGCTGTCCGCCGAGAACCCGCTTTCCGAGGAAGAGGCTCGGGGACTGCGCGAGCGGGGCGTGAGTTGCCTGGGGCTACTTCCGATCGTCGTGGACGACGTGGTGGTCGGATGCCTGTACGCCGAGCGCACCGGTTCCGGGCGGGATCCGGAGGCGCGGACCTTTGATTCCCTCAACCGCCTGCGGCACCTGGCGGCCCGCGCCATCGCTTTGAGCCGGCAGGGACGCCGCTCCACGAATGGTTCGGAACCTGCGCCGGACGAGCGCATCTAAGCGATTGGGACTCCGAGGGCAATAACCTGGACTGCGGTACTATCGTCTTTTAATTCTGGGCGAGCAGTCCGGGGTACGGAGTCCTCTTTGTACCCAGCGAGTGGCAGCCATGAAACCCCATGACGCAGATAGCGATTCCAAGGCCTCGCGGAGGGGAAAACGGGTAGCGATCGGGCTCACGGTAGCGGGCCTGCTGGCCGTTCTGGGCGGCGTGTGGGGCTGGCAAGCGTGGAAAACCGCGCGCCAGGCCCGCCCGGCGGCAGCACCCATTCGCACGGCAAAGGTCCACCAGGGCAGGGTGGAACACACGATCCGCCTGACGGGCGTCACAGCCGCGGAGCGTTACGCCGGTCTGGTGGCGCCCCGGTTGCGAGGCAGCCGCGGGGGCGGCGGCTTGAACGTAAGCATCGCCTCGCGAACATCGCGGACGTACTCGATATCGGGCACCTTCGCCAGCGCCACCACGACTTCGTCCACAACCACCACAGCCTCGACGGCCTCTCGCGCCGGCGCCGGCGGAACCAGCATGGCGTCCACCGGCGGCGAGGGCGGCGGTTCCGAGCAAGCGGGCGGTGGAGGCGGTGGCGGCGGCGGGCGTGATTCCGGCTCGCTGGCCCGCTCCGTCGGTCGGATGACGTTCTCCCGCGTCGGGGGCGGGGGCGGCGGGTCGCCAGGCGGCGGCCGCAGCAGCGGTGGCGGTGGCGGAACGGGCGGGGGCGGCGGCTTCAGCCTTGGCCTGACCCGCGGCAGCAGTGATTTCACGCTCACCCTGGAGAAAGTTGTGCCTCCGGGGACCTTCGTGCGCAAGGGCGAGGTGGTGGCTGAGTTCGACCGCCAGTACATGCTGACCCGGCTCGACGATTACCGGGCGACCATGGAGCAGGTCGAGGCCGGGATGCGCATCCTCGAGGCGGATCTGGAAGTGGAGCGCAAGGCCCACCAGCAAACCATCGAGTTGGCCAAGGCCGATCTGGAAAAAGCGCAGATTGATCTGAAGACGGTGCCGGTGCAGTCGGCTATCATGACCGAGCGTCTCAAGTTGCTGGCCGAGCAGGCCGAGGCGCGTTACAAGCAGTTGCTGAAAGAGGTCAGCCTCAAGGAAACCACGTTCGCCGCCGACCGCCGCATCGCCGAGCTGGAACGCTTGCAGGCATTGAATGAACTGCGGCGCGCCGAGGCCAACGCCGACCGCTTGCTGGTGCGCGCGCCGATTGACGGCGTGGTGGTCATGGAAAGCATCTTCCGCAGCGGCGAGATGGCGCGCATCCAGGCCGGCGATCAGTTGCAGCCCGGGATGCTGTTCATGCGAATCGTGGACATGAGTTCGATGCTCGTGCAGGCCCGGGCCAACCAGGTGGATGTGGAGCGGATCCGCATCGGCCAGAGGGCCCGGGTCCGCTTTGACGCGTATCCGGATCTGGAGCTGCCGGCCCACGTTTACGCGATCGCGCCGATGCCGGCATCGGGCGGCTTCCGCGCCGCGTACGTCAAGGAAGTGCCCGTGGTGCTCAAGCTGGACAAGTTGGAGCCGCGTGTCATCCCCGACCTTTCGGTGAGCGCCGATGTGGTGCTGGAGGAGGAGGATTCCGCCGCCGTAGCGCCGCTGGCCGGAATCTTCCGCGATGCTCCCGACGGGGCGCCGTACGTCTACGTGCAAATGCCCGGTGGCTGGCAGCGGCGCCCGGTGCAGTTGGGCGTGACGAATCGTATCTTCGCGGCCGTCCGTTCGGGATTGCGCCCGGGCGATGTGATCGCTCTGGAGCGGCCGCCTGCCGGGAGAAGATGAGCTGTGGCTTCCAAGAACCTGAAATCCAAACCGAGATTGGGTAAGACGGGTCCGTCCCGCCGCACCAGGATCATCGGATGGACGGCCGCGCTGTTGTTGCTGGGTGGCGGCGGCTACGCTGCCTACTATTATGCCGGCGTCACGGAAGTCGAGATTCCCACCGCACGGGCGCGGCGCGGAGACTTCCTGATCAGCGTGCGCACGCGCGGGGAGATCCGCTCGACACGTTCCGTGGTGTTGACCGCGCCTCAGGTGCCTGACCCGCGGATCGTGCGTCTGGCCGAGTCGGGCAAGCCCGTCAAGAAGGGCGATGTGGTCGTCGAGTTCGACACCGCCCAGCAGGAGCAATACTACCTGGAGCGCGCCACCAGCGTGCGCACCGCCGACAGCCAGATCATCCAGACTCAGGCCTCCCATCGCATCATTGACGAGCAGGACGCCATGAGCCTGATGCAGGCCGAATACGATCTGGAGCGGGCCAAGCTGGAGGCGAGCAAGGCCGAGATCCTCTCGGAGATCGAGGGCGCCAAGAACTGGATCAACGTGGGAATCTCCGAGGGAAACCTGACCCAGATCAAGACGGTCATCAAGTCCCATAAGGTGACCCAGCAGGCCGATATCGAGCGCCTCCAGCAGAGCAAGAACAAGGCCGTGCGCGACATGGAACGGGCCAAGGACTACCTGAGCAAGATGGTGATCACGGCCCCCATTGACGGCATCGTGAACATCCTGCCCAACTTCCGCGCGGGCGGATCCTTCGGCTCCATGCCCCCGCCCTTCAAGGAGGGTGACCGGGCCTGGACGGGCGCCGCGATCGCCGAGATCCCTGATCTGTCCAGCATGCGCATCGAGATGAAGCTGGAGGAAGTGGATCGGGGCCGGATCAAGCTGGGCCAGCAGGTTCGCGTCCGGGTGGACGCGGTCGCAGACAAGGAATTCCTGGCCGAGCTGGATTGGATCAGTCCCATCGCCGCAGTCAGTTTCCGCGGCCCATGGATGACAGAGAAGAACTTCCCGGCTTACGCCACACTGAAGAACGTGGATCCGCGGCTGCGACCCGGCATGAGCGCCACGGCCGAGATCGTCATCGAGAGCCATCCGAACGTGCTGCTGATTCCGGCGCGGGCCAGTTTCCTTCACCAGGGCAAGCCTGCGGTGTGGGTGCAGCGCGGTCAGCAGTTCCAGATCCGCACCATCGAGGTTGGCTTGCGCAACGAGAACGATATCGTCGTGCTGGGCGGATTGCGCGAGGGCGAAGTGGTCGCGCTCGAGAACCCCATCGAGGCGGCCAAGCGGGCGCGCAAGAAACTATGAGGGTCTGCGAAGGAGTCTGGCCCGCAGCGGTCGCGCTGAGCGCCAGGAAGATCGTGCCATGAAGAAGCTTCTGTTTCGTTTGATGCTGGTGGGCGTGTTGGCCGGCTCGGGCTACGGCGTGTGGCGGTTGTTCCGGCAGATGCCCGAACGCCAGATCCAGGTTCCGACCGCTTTGGTTCGGCAAGGCGATGTGGTGATCCGCACCTACGCGCGCGGTGAGCTGCGGCCGGTGCGCCAGGCCACTCTGGTCGCCCCCAACCTGTTCGGCACGGTGCAGATCACGCGCCTGGCCCCCCTGGGCGCGTTCGCCAAGGAGAAAGATCTCATCGTCGAGTTCGACGATTCGGAAGTCCGTTCCCGCCTGGAGGAGCGCGAGCTCGAGCTGCAACAGATCGAGGAGCAGATCAAGAAGGCGCAGGCCGATCTGGCCATCCGCAACAACCAGGACCAGGTGGATCTGCTCAAGGCGCGCTACTCGGTCCGGCTGGCGGAGCTGGAGGTGCGCCGCGCCGAGCTGAAATCGGCCATTGACGCCAAGAAGGATCTGCTGACGCTGGAAGAAGCCCGGCGCCGGCTCAAGCAACTGGAAAGCGACATCAAATCCCGTCTGGAGCAGGCTGAGGCCGAAATCGCGGTGTTGCGCGAGCGGCGAAATCGGGCCATGCTCGAAGTCAGGCGCGAGCGCCAGCGGCTGATGCAGGTCAAACTGCTCGCGCCCATGAGCGGCCTGGTGGCCATCCGCCAGAGCCGACCGATGGGCATGTACTTCCCCGGGATGCAGCTTCCGGATTACCGCGAGGGCGATCAGGTTTTCCCGGGCACGCCGGTGGCCGACGTGCTTGACCTGTCCGAGATGGAACTGGTGGCCAAGGTCAACGAACTGGATCGCGCCAACTTGCAGGAAGGTCAGGAGGCGTTGGTCCGCCTGGACGCTATTCCCGACAAGGTCTTCCAGGCCCGCATCAAATCCATGAGCGGCACGGCGAGCGCCAACGTGTGGGCGGGGGATCCGACCAAGCGCTTTGACGTGGTCTTCGCCGTGGACATGAAGGAGTTGCTGAGCGGTCTGGGCGCCAAGCCGGAACAAATCCGGATGATTTTGGAAACCGCGGAGCGCAACCGTTCCAGGCCGGCCACGGCGGCAGGCCCCTCGCCGGCCATGGCGGCCGCAGCGTTTGCTGCCGAAAGGGGCCCGGCGCCGGCGGGCATGCCGGTGATGTTCGGCGGTCCCCCGACTGCGGCGGCGCCGGGGGGCCCGCACGAGGGCGCCGAGGGTCAGCCACGCCGCGGGTTCATGATGGGCGGCATGATGGCTGGCGGGCAGATGTCGCCCCAGGACATGCAGAAGATGCGCGCTTTGCTCGAGAAGGAGCTGGGCGGGCGCTCGATGCGCGATCTCAGCCAGGAAGAGCGGCAGAAAATCTTCGAGAAGATTCGCTCGGCCATGGGTGGCGCCTTGCCCGCTCCGGCGGCCGCGATGTCCCCCGAGGATCAGAAGAAATTCCGCGCTCTGCTCGACAAGGAGCTCGGCGGCAGAAAGATGGAGGAGCTTTCGCCCGAGGAGCGCCGCAAGATCATGGAGAAGGTCCGCCAGGCGATGGGCCAGCCGGCCGGCGCGCGCGCGCCGCGTGAGGGTCGCGAAGGGGCGCAAGGCGAGCGAGGCGCCGGCGGCGGGCTGCCGGGATTCCCCGATCTGCCGGCCGGCTTCGGCTTCGGTTCGTCCCAGCAGTTCAGTGAGAAGGATCTGGAAAACGCGCAACTGCCGCCTCCGCCGGAGGCGAACAGCCAGTTGGAGATATTGCTGCGTCCCGGCTTGCTGGCCGATGTCGAGATCATCGTGGAGAAAATCCCCAACGCCATTTACGTGCCGGTGCAGGCGGTCTTCGAGAAGGACGGCAAGCCGGTCGTGTACGTCAAGCAGGAGAACACCTTCGAGCCGCGCGTGATCAAGCCGCTCAAGCGCAGCGAATCGGTAATGGTGATCGCCGAGGGGCTCAAGGCGGGCGAGATCGTAGCCCTGTCCGATCCCACGGCGCGCGGCACTGACAGGAAGACGGAAGAAAAGAAGGGCGCGAAATCGGGCGCTTTGCCGGTCGGCGGCGGTCCCGGAGGAGGTATGTAAGCGATGTCGGTGCTGGCCGCGTATCTGCCCGATCTCTACATGGGGCTCTCCAGCCTCCTGGTGCACAAACTGCGCACCCTGCTCACCATGCTGGGCATGATCTTCGGCGTGGGAGCGGTAGTGGCCATGCTTTCCATCACCGCCGGGGCGCAGAAGGAGATGATGAGTTACATTGACCTGCTCGGGGTCAACAACATCATCATCGAAGCCAAGGAGGCGGTGGACCGCAACGAACTCCAGGCCCGGCGCGCGATTTCGCCCGGTCTAACGTTCCGTGACTACCGCGCCATCCTGGAGAATGTCCAGGGACTGGAAGCGGCCACGCCGCGCAAGCGCTTCAAGCCCACGCGGGTATTGCCCAAGACCAGCCAGGAGACGCCGTTGCTGATCGGCGTGCTGCCCAATTATGAGCAGATCGGCAGCCTCAAGATCGTCTCGGGGCGGTTTTTCACCGAGGAGGAAAACCTGCACTCGGCGCCGGTGTGCGTGCTGGGCGAATCGGCGAAGGTGAACCTGCTCGGCTATGAGGACGCGGTCGGCAAGTACATCAAGATCAACGACGTGTGGTTGCAAGTCATCGGCGTGCTCTCGCAGCAGGCGGTGGCTGATGCCGATGTCGAGGGCCTGGAAGTGGTCAACCGGAACAACCTGGTGATCGCACCCCTGAACACGGTGATGCGCCGCTTCGAGGACAGCAACAGTTATCTCAAGGACGAGATTGACGGCATTTATATCAAGGTCGCCCCGGGCGTGGACTCCATCGAGACGGCCAACGTGGTGCGCGCCATTCTCACCGCCACCCACAAGGACGCAGGGGACTTCACGGTCGTGGTGCCGGCGCATCTGCTCGAACAGCGCCGCCGCACGCAGTTCATCTTCAACGTGGTCATGATCTGCATCGCGGGGATTTCGCTGCTGGTGGGCGGCATCGGCATCATGAACATCATGCTGGCCACGGTGCTCGAGCGCACGCGTGAAATCGGCATTCGGCGCGCCATCGGCGCCCGGCAGGCCGACATCATTCGCCAGTTCCTGACCGAAGCCGTACTGATTTCGATTGTGGGGGGTCTGATCGGAATCGGCTTTGGGTTCGCCTTGTCGCGAGTGATCGCTGCGGCGGCCGGCTGGTCCACGGTAGTGACTTTCATTTCGATCGCGGTGGCCTTTGGCGTCTCCGTGGCCATCGGGCTGCTCTTCGGCATATACCCCGCGGTGCAAGCCGCCAAGCTGGATCCCATCGAGGCGATCCGTTATGAGTGAGAAACCGGGCCAGGCCCGGTTGCGGAGCAGTTTTATGAGAAGGGAAGCGATTCTGGCAGGATTCCTCTTCGTTTCCATGCTGCCGGCGCAGAACCTGGTGGCGCCGGTGTTTCCCACGCCCTCGTATTTCCGGGGACACTTTTCCCCACCCAAGGCTCGCGTCGAGCTGCAACCCCCGGTCCGATTCGAGGATTTCATCGTCAACGGCGCGCTGGAGCTGTCGCTCAGGAACTACCTGGAGCTGGTGCTGGCCAATAACACGGAAGTCCAGATCCAGCGGCTGACTCTGGAGACCCCGCGCAACGCGATCCTGCGCGCGCTGGGCAGCTTCGATCCCGCGCTCAGCGCCAGCTTTAACAGCACGCGGACCCGGAGTCCGACCACCAGCGTGCTTCAGGGCGCCAACCTGCTCAGCCAGCTCAACCAGGTGGCCGATTTCCGCTACCAGCAGCGGCTGGAGACGGGCACCATCTTCAACGTCGGCTTCAGCGGCAACAAAAGCGCCTCCAACGATCAGTTCTCCACCTTCAACCCGGCCCTGAACGCCTCGCTGACCTTCGGCTTCAGCCAGCCGTTGCTGCGGGATCGCAGCCCGTCGCTGGTCCGCTTGCCGCTCATGGTCGCTCGCAGCCAGTTGCGCCGCAGCGAATACGAATTGCGCGATCAGTTGATGAGGCTCATCGAGCAGGCTGAGCTGGCTTACTGGGCGGTGATCGAATCGCGCGAGCGCCTGCGTGTCCAGGAGGAGTTCCTGAAATTGCGCGAGGCGGCCCTGAAGCGGGCTCAGCGCGAGCTCGAACTGGGCGCCCTGTCGCCGCTGGAAATCTACCGTCCGCAGCAGGAGTACGCCACGGCGGAGATCCAGGTCACGCAGTTCCGCTATCAGTTGGCGCAACGCGAGGACGCCCTGCGGCGCCAGATGGGCGCGGACCTGGATCCGCAGATTCGCAGGCTGCCCATTGTGTTGACCGAGACCGTGTCGCCGCTCATGGACGACCGCCCCCTGGACCGGGAAACATTGGTCGAGCAGGCGCTGACCAGCCGGCCCGATCTGAAAGCGCAATTGCAGAGCCTGGACATTGACGATCTGAACATTCGCTCGGCCTCCAACCGCCTGAAGCCCGACTTGCGACTCACCGGCGAATACAGCGCCCGCGGGCGCGGCGGCTGGTTTTACGAACGGGCCAACGTTTTTGGGCAGTCGCAACTGATCCGCACCGTCCCCGGCGGTTTTGCCGACGCGCTGGACCAGTTGTTCAGCTTCAGCCTGCCCACTTATCGCTTTGGCCTGACCCTCACCCTGCCGCTGCGTGATCGCGCGGCGCAGGCGGATCTGGCCGACGCTCTGGTGCGCAAGAAAGCCGACGCCCTGCGCGCTCGCAGCCTCGAGCAGCAGATCCGGCTGGAGGTGCTGAACGCGATCAATCAGGTCGAGTCCGCCAAGGCCGGGGTGCAGCAGGCGCGGGTCGCGCTGGAATTCGCCCAGAAGGACTTCGAGGCCGAACAGAAACGTTACGATCTGGGCGTCAGCATTCTCTACTTCGTGCTCGAGGCCCAGACACGCTTGACCAACGCCCAGGCCACCCTGGTCACGCAGACCATCGCCTACCGGCGCGCCCTGCTCAACCTGCTGCGCGTCACCGGCCAGTTGCTCGACGAGCGCGGCGTCGTCGTCAACGGTTCCTGATCCAAACCGCGGCGCCGGCGGGAGCGAGCGGCGAAGCATGATCCAATAGAGGGGATGGGCCGCATCCGCATCCTGCCGGACGAGGTCGCCAACAAGATCGCCGCCGGCGAGGTCGTCGAGCGCCCTGCTTCTGTCGTCAAGGAGTTACTCGAAAACTCTCTGGATGCGGGCGCCACCGATGTGCGCGTGGAAGTGGCGGGCGGCGGCCGCCGGCTGATCCGGGTCGCCGACGATGGTTGCGGCATGACGCACGACGATGCGCTGCTGGCCTTCGAACGTCACGCCACGAGCAAGCTTCGCGACGCCCGCGATCTGCTGGCCATCCGCACGCTGGGTTTTCGCGGCGAGGCCTTGCCTTCCATGGCCGCCGTCTCGCGGCTGACGCTGGAAACACGCGCCGCTGAAGAAGCCACCGGAACCCGCATCGAAATCGCCGGGGGCAGGATCCTGAAGGTGGATGAGGTGGCCTTGCCGCCGGGCACCAGTGTCGCGGTGCGCGACCTCTTCTATAACATGCCGGCGCGCCGCAAGTTCCTTCGCTCCGAGCAAACCGAGCTGGCCCACATCGCCTCGCTGGTCATGCATTACAGCCTGGCTTACCCGGAGAAGAGCTTTTCGCTGCGCCACGAAGCGCGCTCGTTGCTCGAAGTAACTCCGGTCGAGAAACTGCGCGACCGCGTCTATCAGGTCTTCGGCAGCGAGCTTCTGGAGGAGCTGGTGGATCTGGGCTTGCGGGAACGGGCGCTGGATACCGGCCGGCCCGTCGCCGAGGGGATCTCGCAACCCGCTGCGCCTGCTGAGGCGTCTCGCGGCGCGCTGTTTCGCCTGCGGGGCTTTGTCTCGCAGCCGCAGTATCAGCGATCGAACCGCAACTCGATTTTCCTGTTCGTGAATCGCCGGCTGATCCGCGACCGGCTCCTGCTGCACGCCCTGCTCTCGGCCTACCGCAACCTGATGCCGCCGGACGCCTTCCCCTTCGCTCTGCTGTTTCTGGAATGTGACTGCGAAGAGGTGGACGTCAATGTGCATCCGGCCAAAACCGAAGTGCGCTTCCGCCACGCCCAGTTCGTTCACGATTTCGTGCGGGACGCCGTGCGCGAAGCGCTGATGGAAGCCCGGCCGGTGTCTTCGATCCCTCTGCCTGCGGCGGCGCAACCGGCCGTGGTTCTGCCGTACTCGGAATTCTCGCAGCGCATTGCGGAACAAGCCTGGCAGCTCGGCGGCAGCTCAGCCCCGCCGGCGCTCGAGGCGCCGCCCGGGCCAGCGCCGCGCCTGGATTTCGGGGGCGGCGACCTTGTCGTCGGCGCCAGTCCGACCGACGCGATCAAGCTCCCGCTGCCGGACACGCACGGCGCTTTCCCCCTGGAAGGGACGGAAGAGGCATCGGTCTCGATGAGCGCCTTGGCCGATCTCCGACCTTTGGGCCAGTTGCATGACAGCTTCATCGTGGCGGCGGGGCGCGATGGCCTCTGGCTTGTGGACCAGCACGTGGCCCACGAGCGCGTATTGTTCGAAAAG
>Ga0197142_1004046_pt1 | contig 12014 bp, 9 predicted proteins | sample GBS60_MetaG_FD_148614 | JGI IMG/M metagenome (GOLD analysis project Ga0197142, IMG submission 148614) | Sediment microbial communities from Great Boiling Springs, Gerlach, Nevada, United States - GBS 60_MetaG | ecosystem: Environmental > Aquatic > Thermal springs > Hot (42-90C) > Sediment... | reverse complement strand
CTCCACAGCTCCTACCAGAGTTAAGAGGTCGCGGGTGTAGTAACCGTTGGCCTTGGTAGGATGGTCTTCCAGGTAGATCTCCCGTTCCTCCCTCATGAGGGCCTCCAAGAGCTCCTTTACCATGGCCTTGATCCGCTCTTCCACTTCCTTTAGGATTTCCTCGCGGGTTTTGTTCCGCATGGTGGCCTTCCGTCCTTTCTTCTCCTGGTGTTTCTAGGAAGGCTACCATGCTGCCCTTCGGACACAATTTCTGAGGCACCACCCCATGCGATTTATGGTCCTAACCACAAACAAAAAAGCAGCATCTAGCACTCCCTCCATTTAGTGGAGTCCTCTCGCACTTCCTCTCGCAGAGTCCAATACACGATCATAATCAACCCCGGACATCTCCATCGCTACACCAAGGAGAAGATCCCAAAGACCATCGCGAACATGAGCAGGTTCTTCAGATCCCCGGAATCCAGCGAGGGGGGCGAAGTTCTCCTTTGGAGACAAGCCGGAACTTGGATCGTACTTGCCTCCTGGAGCTGCTCCTGAGTTCGACCCCTGTTGGGGGGTCCGATAGCATGCGATGGAAGCCTGTTACCAGGAGGAAATTACTTGATTAGCCGAATCCTACCAATCGGTAGGGTGGGGAGGTGGGGATCACGTTTCCGGACGAGAAGCCTTTTGAGCATCGAGGAGCTTCTGACGGAAGGTTCCCGCATCTTAGGATAAAAAACGTGCTAGCTATTCCCTGGCCCCCTATTCCCCGGTGGTCCGGGAGAGGGCAAAGATGAGGAGAATCACCTCCAATCAACCAACTGAATCCCGATAGTCGAGGTTGACCGACCCATGGGGGTTTACCCTTTTTACGAGAACATGGTAATATTGAAGGCGCGGAGTCGCGTTTTAGTGCAGACGGGTCGTCCAACGGCAGGACTTGGGACTTTGGATCCCACTATCCAGGTTCGAATCCTGGCCCGTCTGCCAAGGAAGGTCTTCTCCGGTCTACAAGAGGCGAGAAAACCCTCTTTTCGAGTTTCATGCCCCGAGGGGCTGTTATCTTTTGGTCAAGACGCCAAGGAGCAGAGTGATCTCGCTTCAGTTATCCGAATCTCAGAATTTGGCCAGTTGAAATGCAACCTGTCACCTTGAGTCCCTTCATTTGTTTGCTGGAGAGTCCCGCATCTTGAGGATACTCCTTATAGAGGTAAACCCTTATGTCCCACCTTCCATGCCCATATCCCTTGGATATCTCGCCGCTTCACTGAAGAGGGAGGGACATGAGGTCAGGATCGTGAACATAGGCGAGTCCAAAAGACTCAGCCCCCTCTCCTTCGCCGAAATCCTAAGGGATATGAGGCCCCAGCTTGTGGGATTCGCGGCGTACCAGAGGAACATGCTTGTAGTGAGGGGGCTTTCCAAAGCGGTCAAGGAGAGCTTGCCCGAAGCCAAGATAATTCTAGGGGGGCCTCAGGCAACTTTCATGCCCTCAGAGGCCCTTGGAGTGTTGAAAGAAGTGGACTTCCTCTGCCGGGGTGAAGGGGAGGTCGTGATCCTGGAAGTGGTCCGTGCACTGGAGTCCGGAAGGATAAGGGAACCTGTTCCGGGGACGACCACGAGACTCGAGGGCGACCACTGGGAGGATGGGGAGGAGATTCGAGGGCCGGAGGATTTGGATGCGTATCCCTCACCTTTTCTTGAAGGGGTTTTGGAGCTGAAAGGATTGGAGGAGGCCATAATGCTCACCTCCAGGGGATGCCCATATAGATGCCTTTTCTGTTACACACCGAGAGCCTTTGGCAGGAAGGTGAGGTACCATTCGGTGGACCGGGTCTTGGAGGAGATCTCATGGTTGAGGTCTCGTGGGTTGGAGAGGTTTTGGCTCGCAGATCCCAGCTTCTCCTTTAACAGAGCCCGCACAATAGAGCTCATGCAAAGCATAGCCGCGAGAGGAATCAGGGCAAAGTTCTGGCTCGAGACGAGAGCCGATCTCGTGGACGAGGAGATTCTGGATCTCATGGCCAGGGCTGGTGTGGAAACGGTGGCATATGGCCTGGAATCCGCATCGGACAGAGTGTTGGAAAGGATAGGAAAGGGGATCTCCCCAGGGGAGGTGAAAAGGGCAGTCCTCAAGACGGTTGAGAGGGGAATGGGGGTCGAGCTTTTCAGCCAATACGGGCTTCCGGGGGAGACCCTCAGGGATGCATTGAACACCTTGGAGTTCGTGAGGTCCTTGGTTCCCATAAGGGGCAACACCAATGCCCAACAGATGCGACTCTATTTTGGATGCCCCATCTCCGATGATCCAGAGAGTTTCGGTATAAGACCCTTAGATGAGAAAAGGCCACTGTATATCTCCGTAGGTGCTCGATACGAAACCGAGTGGATGACTGTAGAGGAGATTCACAAGGTTAGGGATGCGTGGAAGGCCGTTTCACTCGATGGGGGAAAGAGGCTTGTGTCATGAAGAGAGAGGGCCAGGTGGTTAGGAGAGCTTACATACTCTTGCCCAAAGATGCCAGGGACTTCCAGGTGGCAAACCACATCCTGCCCGAGGTGTTCCGGAGGATGAACCACTTGGCGGATATATACATCATCACAGAGGATCCAGTCCGTGATTGGGAGACTCTCTCCCAGACCATGGAGATGGTAGCCGAGCATCTCCATTCCTTTGGATTTGTGAGAGTTCAGTTGAGGCCTGTGCACCCAGTGGACCCCTCCACGGCCCCGGGACTCAGAAACGCCTATCTTGCAATGTCAGCAATGGCAAGGCCCTTTTACGAGGAGGCCCTTTCACATCAGGTGGCTTCCAGGTGGACTCTTATGCCTATTCTGAGAGCTGGATCCTCAAGGGATCTGGATGCTGCTACAGACTTGGCCTCCTTCCTCAGGCAAAGGATGATCCTCCCCAGTTATTCCTTGAAAAGGGGTCTGCCCGGGGCAAGTTGGTCGGGAAGAATCGACACGAGCAAGGAGAGAATCATCCTGGAGGAAGATGGGAGGATCTTGGAGAGCCTGTTTCGCAATGACCTTTTGGATGATCTCATCTTGTGGGCTCTCTCCTCAGAAGGCGGATTCTCCCTTGAGCCATGCGCCGGGATTATCCTGGATTTCGAGACAAGAAGATCGAGAAGATGCCCAAAATCCCCTTGGGAGCACATTTGGGAGTGGGAGAGGGTCCTCTCATACCCCCATGATCTGGAGCAATGCTTGGTATGTTGGGATGGAATTCCCGATTCCACGGTGGATGAGATGACATTCAATGGAAGGAAAAGCGAGGCTGGAAGGGTGAGCCTTCAGCTGGGGGTTTTCGCCATGACCAGAGGGGATTTCCAGGTGGCGGAGGCTCACCTCCTAAGGGCTTCGCACCTCCTTCCGGAGGGAGCAGATAAAGGCGAGGATCTTCTCTACTTGGGGATGTTGAGGCTCGCTCGTGGAGAGATCGAGGAAGCTCACCAAATTCTCAGCAAGGCCAGGTGCCTCCTGGGAGACAGTCCTTCGGTTATGTATCATCTGGGCCGTTGCGAGTTCCTCTGGAAGGACTATATAGCGGCCTCTGAGCTCTTTCGGGATGCCTTGGAAAAGGGGCTGCAGAAGGAGGCCAGAGACGATCTCCTTATCCAGCTAGCCATATGCCACCTGAACCTCGAGGAATACGAGGATGCGAGAGAGGTATTGGGGAAAATTGAAGAGGAGACCCCTGTGGTCCTTTTCTACAGGGCCATGGCTCTCCTTGGCCTGGGGCATACCCAAAGGGCGCTGGAGCTCTTTCTCCGGGCGTTGGAGAAAGGGCCGGATAGGGAGGATCTCTCAAGCATACTGTTTTACATAGGCTATTGCCACAAGGAACTAGGCAACTTCGCGCAAGCGTGTGAGTGGCTCGAGAGGGCAACAGATGCGGATCCCCAAAACTATGAGGCGTGGAATCTTTTGGGCTATTGCAGATTTCGCCTCGGCCTTCACCATGAATCCATCGGTGCCTTTCTCAAGGCCCTGGAGATAAAGCCCAGAAGCGCCTTGGATATGGCCAACATAGCGAGCAACCTGCGTGACTTAGGAGACAGGGAAAACTCCATAAAGTGGTACAGGAGGGCCCTGACTCTGGATCCGACCCTGGGATTCGCTCTGGAAAATCTCAAAAAACTGGAAGCCCAGGACGGGGCCACCTAGGCTCAATTGGAAGGGGCTTCTTCTACCAAGTGAGGATCTCTATCTGTCTTGCTCTCTCTATTTTGAGGACCTTCTCTTCGCCTAATTCTCCGGTCATGTCTTCCCCATCGACCTGAAGCGCAGTGGGGACAGAAAGCCCTAGCTCCAAGCTTCTTGCCCTCTTCCTCCACCACCATCTCTGCATCCCCATCCTTGCAAGGGGCCCGATCCTTGTGGCCATAAGCTGGACGTAGGGTCTCATGGTGGAAAATAGGGTCACCTCTAAAATCCCGTCTCCGAGGCAGGCCTCAGGTGCCATCAAGCATCCAGCGGCATAATAAGGGGTATTGGTAATCGCCAACACCCTCGATCCTCCCACCTCCACCTTCTGCCATCCCCCCTCCGGATCCTGCCAAGAAAAACTGGTTCCTTGGGGCACCCTGTGGGACCTTCTCCTGAGCCAGGTCAAGAAGTATAGGGCGAAGTAAAGCTCTTTACTCGCCCTCCAGGGCCTTGCCTCCAAGGATGACCTCAATTTGCAAAATCCTTGTACAACAGATGCATCCATTCCGATGCTCACATAATTGCTGAAAGACCTTCGCCCATCTATAGTCCACAGATCGATCTTTTTCTTGACTGAGGTGGAAAGGTAAGCAAAGAGCTTATCCAGTGTCCACTCTTCTCCATCGTATAGTCCCAGGCTCCTTGCCATGTCGTTACCAGTTCCCATCGGCACTATTCCCACCTCTGGGGAAAGCCCCAGCCTCCATATGGCCTCCAAGGCTTGCCCAACGGTCCCATCTCCTCCCACTACTATGAGCCTCTCGAGCCCATGGCCCTTTTCCTGAAGCTGTTCTCGGAGAGGACCCTTTCTCGTTATCTCGAGGTCTATTTTTGAGTCTTTGTCTCTTCGGAGCCTTCCCTCGAGGGCCGAAAGGAAGATCGCTCCCTTTCTGTTTCCAGCCTGGGGATTCACTAGGATGAGGGTTTTGGACGCATAACTATGCATTGAGCCACCCTATTCCATGGTCGTTCCAGCCCGGGGCAAATCCATTGACGGTTTCTAGTTTCGAGGATCCATGAGGTCCCATACCTTCAAAATCCCCTTCGCCCTTTCCGGCCATGGGTTTATCTACGGATCTGCCCCAGGATGTTACCTTTTCTCTGTCTTGCAACCTCCTGCATGTCCTCTGTCAGATCTGATTCGTCGACTATTTCTTGGCCGAGTATGGTCTCGAAGACATCCTCCAGGGTCACAACCCCCGCAACCCCTCCGTACTCGTCGAGGACGACGAAGAGATGCTCTTTCCTCTCGATGAACTCTTTTAGGAGCACATCCGCTGTGGCCACATCAGGAACCATGTGAACTGGCCTTACAAGGTGAGACAATTGGAGATCCTCTTTGTCTTCGGCCAATGCGGCTAGCACCTCCCTCCTATGGACCACTCCTACGATCTTGTCGATATCCCCCTCATATACCGGGACCCTGCTGTGAGGCCAAGGCCAAGGGGAGGACATCTCGCGTACCTCCCTGAGGGTGAGTGCCTTGGGGAGAGCGAAAACTACGGGCCTGGGAGTCATGATCTCCCTGGCACGCACCTTTCTCAGGTTCAATATATTTCGGATAACGGTCTCCTCCATCCCCCCAAGGGCTCCAGTCTTCCTTCCAAGGCGAGCCATTACCTGGATCTCCTCCGCGTTGGTTGCCTCGGAATGGGCCGAGACGCCTACCCACTTGGTCACCCATCCGCTAATGACCGTTATGGGCCAGAGGACATAGGTGAGGATCTCCATAGGCCATGCAAGCACTCGAGCCAGGTTTTTTCCATACCGCACCCCCAATGTTTTGGGAAGAACCTTGCATATGAGGAGAATCGCAGTTGCATAGGAGATGGAGAACGGAAGGAGTTTGCCCTCTCCCAGTACGGATGCCACTGCTGCGCCCACAAAGGCCGAGCCGATGGTGTCCCCCAACGTATCCAGAGTCAAAATAGCTGATATGGGCTTCGATACATCCTCCCTCATCCTCTTGAGAATCTTTCCCGAGATGCTTCCCCTGAGCTCCAGGACCTCAACATAGGAGTATGGAACCGAGTAAAGAACAGCCTCGAAAAGGGAACAGAGAAAGGAGATCCCCATCACAATGCTAACCGTCATAAGCAGGTATTCCATGGCCCTTGTCCTCTCATGTCCTCGAAGAAAATTCTCCAATCAACCCCGTTGTACAGACTCTCATACCTCTGTCCTACTCCGGTATGCTAAACTCTATTTGGCCATCTACCAGCGAATTTGGCAAGATGGCCCAATCGTTGGATAAGGCCTTTCCTTTGACAGGAGGATGAGGATTTAGCATGGATCCATTGAGCGAGGTGAAAGATGGGACTGAATGCCGATCAATTGCTCGTGCTCATAAGTGAGAGTGGATGGGGGATACCAGTGCGGGATATGGAGAGCCTCATTGAACTGGGAGAGGAGGCCTTGACCAAAGTAATTGAGTTTGTGGAGAGGGGGCTCGAAGAGGCAAAACCCGAGAGGGATCTGCTCTGGCCGATAGTGGTTCTGGGAGAGATGAGAGATCCGAGAGCCATTCCCACACTTACAAGAGCGCTTCAGAGGGGCTGCGGGTACGAGGTCCCTGTTGCGGCCGCTGAGGCCATGGGCAAACTGGGTTATGATGGCTTCAATGCCATCTGCGACCTCCTGGCCAACAATCCAGAGCCGAGGGTGAGGATACTCCTTTATGGGGCATTGGCTGAGACAGGCCTCAAGGAGGCTTGGGATTATCTGGAGGAAGCTCTTGATGTGGACCTCGAACTGGATTTTGTCATTGCCAGGGCACTGGCTCAAAGCAACGACCCCCGTTGCCTGGACGTGATATACAGGGTCTATCTTGAAGCTGAGCCCTGGAAGAGGGCTGCCTTTGAGGAAACATTGGTGGGGATCATTACAGGAAGGCATCCCTGGAGCCTTCCCTATAGGGACTGGAGACTCCGCTACAGACCCCAACCCAGACAGGATCTCAAAGTCCACCGATCTTGGCCCGATGTTCTTCTGATGCTGTGGGATAATCGTCATCTTTTGAGGCCAAGCCCCGAGGCCGAGCCTCTCTCCATGGAGGAGCTCTTTTACAGGGCCACCCTCAGAAGACAGGAGAGAACCTGTCCCGATTGTGGTCAGGTCTTCAGAAGCCCAACGGGGGTTCCCCTGTGCGGCGAGGTGGAGGAAGACCTCATAGAGTACCAGCTCAGACAAGTCAGACAGTGGATATCCCACAGGTGGGATGACATCCACGAGGTCCTCGATGAACTGGACCGTCACGAAATGGAGGCCCTTCAGCTTCCCGAGGGAACTGACGAGGAAAGGCTTTACAAGGCCGAGGCCCTGGACTCAATAGAGGTGATGAAGAATACCCTCTGCTGGATGGTGGAGCAAGGTGCAAAGGGACTGAAAGAAGGCGAAAAGAGGCTTTGGAGGGCCTACCAGAGGGCTAGATCCAGGTCCAGATGACGAGGTCATGAAAAAAGGGCAGTTGCACTCATCGGATACAGGATTATCTTCTCTATGGGTTTCACTCCAAGGCCGAAGATTCAGGCCCAGAAAAATTCCTCGAGCTTGAAAGACCGGTCAAGGAGAGGCCGCAAGGAGGCTGAGCCATGCCCATATACGAGTACGAGTCCATAACTCCCGAGAGGGCGTGCGAGAGGTGCAGGAGGCCTTTCGAGATGATCCAATCCTTGACAGACCCCCCCCTCTCCTCCTGCCCTTCCTGTGGAGGTCCTGTGAGGAGGAAAATATCTCCTTTCAGGGTGTACATACCTGGGATGGCTGCTGGCAAGGATCCAGTAGAAAGAGAGATAGCCGACTACGAGAGAAAGGGCATGTGGAGTCATGCCGCGGAGCTCGCAGATAAGGTGAGCGAAAAACCCGAGCACGCTCACCTCAAAGAACGGGCCATGGAGAATTATAAGAGGGCTGGCTATGATGTCTGAAGGGCAGTCTCCGGCCAGAGGAGATCGCCCCAGGAGGATTCAGTCCTCTCCTCAGAAGCCTCCCGACTCGGCCTCATCCAGGTAGAACTTCCAGCGGCAAAATACATCCGGGGGATGGGGATCTGGGGGGGCGAAGAGGCACTCCACACGAATTCTGGGATCGATTTCCTTGGCGAAATTAGAGAACTCTCCCCGGTGCATCTCCTTGCAATTGTACTCGCCCAAGCCCCTTTTTATCCTCGCTTCCTGGGATGCACAGGATGGGACCTCCAATTCGACTCCTTGGGGGGTCTCCTTTATCTCGTAGCCGATGAGAATGCACCAAGGAAAAAGCCTGAGTGCCCGAACGAAGGCCTTGAGCCCATCATCTCCAAGAGAAAAACGCCTCTTGAGCTCCCTGCCTGCGAGCCCAGCAACCCGAGCCCAGACTTTCTCGTTTATCTCCTCTGCCTCTCTCCTGCCATATTTCTCCTCCATGTAGATGAACCAGAAGGCATCCACCACCTTGTAATGCCAAAGGAGAAACTCTAGATAGGAGATAAGTTCGTTCCGAGACATATCTTGAAAGACATCCAGTTTCATCTTGAGGCACCACCTCTCTACCAGTGACTTTCACCGAACCTGAAGGGAGACGCTCAGAAAACTGACACACCCTCAGGCCTCAAACGAAAATGCTAGAGAAAAACCCCAAAACTATCAAGCCGGGAAAAAACTCGACACTGGTTGGAAGGGAGAGGTGCTTCAAAGGGGTACGAGACAGGCTTAGATCCAGGGGACACCTCTTTTCAAGGAGCGCCTTTTCCTTTTTCTATGAAAAGGCCCTTTCAAGGCGTCAGGTTACGAAGCAGGCGTTGGCCCCAGTCTGATATCCTTTGTTCGCCCAAAGGGTTTCGTGCAAGGTCCCAAAACTGGACGCAATTTTTTCCGATTCGTCCTTTTTCCAGCCTCGGTTTCCATCATCCTCTACACGAGTAAGCGGGGTGGAGAACGGCTCGGAGACCTTTTCCTCTTTCACGAAGATTGTTCCCCAAAATTGGCCGTCTCCTGACAGGGAAGGATTCGGGGGCAATCTGAAGCTGAATATTCGGGATAGGGGACGACGATAAGACCATGAAGTCACCAAGCTCAAAGGGCCATTTGGAGCCCAAAGCTCATTGGCATTTGGCCTCAAATTGGCACAGTGAAGCCAAGGGTCTCAACCAAGGAGCGAGAGTTCGCGGTAAAGTGATCCCCCTCTAGATCCTCAGAGAACAATCCCTATGGTCTTCACTCCTGCTTCTCGTGGGAAAGGGGAAGATGGACCTCCCTCGGGGACATGATGACCAAAGCGATTCAACGAGCCCCGGCCAAGGGAAGGTCAGCCATCCTGGGTCCAATTATTATCTCCACCCTTCTATTTTGGGCCCTTCCTTCCTCAGTCTCATTGGAAGCTATTGGCTCGTAAAAGGCCCTCCCAGCAGCCTTGAGGAAACGTGGATCAACTCCGCACTCCGATTCCAGGAACCTCACGACCGTGGATGCTCGCCCAGTGGAAAGCTCCCAATTGGATGGAAACTTGGAAAGGAATTCCTCTTTTATTGGCCTCGGGTCGGTATGACCCACAACTTGTATCTCTCTACCTGAAATTGAGCTCAAAGCCTTGCAAAGCTTCTTGAGTCTCTCCCTTCCTTGAGGGGTAAGGGTGGATCTTCCAAATGGGAAGAGGATCCTATCCACCAAACTTATGCTCACTTTTTCCTTGAAGATGACGAGGGTGGCCTCCTTCTTTTGGAGTTCCTCCTTCAATTCCTCTTTGAGCTGCTCATAGGCCTTCTTTGCCTCATCCACCATTCTCTCCATCTCGAACCTTTCTCTTTGAAGCCTCGTAAGCTCCTCCTTCCTTTGGGCCTTCTCGGCGTTACAGATTTGGAGCCCCTTCCTCAGCACCTCGGCTTCCTTTTCCGCCTCATGGAGTCTTCGGCTGAGAAGGGAAACCTCTCCTTCCTTAGCCTCCAGACGGCTCCTGAGGTCCGACACTTCCCTGCCCAGGGAGGAGGAAAGCTTCTCGAGATCTGTCTCGTGACTTTTTCTCCATGACTCCAGGATATTGACTCTTTCTTCCAACTCATGGGCCCTCTCTTCACAGCCCCGCCATCTTTCCTCCAACTCCCTCTCGTATTCCCTCCTAATCCCTGGAGCCCATCGCCTCTCAGCCTCATCCCATCTTGCCCCCTCCTCCAAGGCCAAAGAGAGCTCCAAGTTCTTCTGTCTCAGTTGTTCTAACTCTTTCTCTATAGTAGCGACCCGAGCTTCGCATTCCTCCAATTTTTCCTTGCTTCCAATATAGCTTCGGTATAGAAGGGCTCCCAAAATGCAGCCAACCACAAGAAGTATCACCAGGCAGGGAAGCGCAAATCTCTTCACTTCACCCCTCCATGTTGAAGCAGCATGGGCCGCTCAATGAGAGAAAGGGAGAACATGGTCTTTTTAGGAAGAGACCTGGGAACGGAAGTACACACACTCCCTTTCTCCTTTGACCGTGAAGTAGGATCCCATTTCCAGGATTCGAGCCCAAGCTTCCCTTTTCCGTACAGGTCCATTATGAGCCAACGTCCAAAAATGGGTCAATGGCAAGTTTGACCGAATTTTCACCCTATCCCGAGCAATGTATGGTCCCTCGGTGAATCCTTTGGACAAGCCCTCCCATCCCAAGGCAGTTGGATTTTCGGTTTCAGATTCGGATTCTCATTGAGTCACAATGTGCTCAAGCACTTGGTACTTAAATGACTGAGTCCCAGAGGTAACAGGGTTACGGAACAATCTGCAGTTCCCCGCTCCGTTGATTTGGCCAAGATTAGGGACTAGGATTAGCGGTGAGAGGCTTTTTGGAATTCAATCCCGGGGGGAGGTAAGCCATGGATACCTTGAGGAAAGGGACCCTCGTCATGCTTGGTCTTCTCAGCCTCACAAGGGAGAAGGTGAAGGAGTCCATCGACGAGCTTCTGGAGAGGGGGGAGATGGCGAAGGAGGAGAAGTTCAAGTTCCTGGGAAGGCTCATGGAGGAGGCCCAGAGGCAGGAGGAGGAGCTCAACAAGAGGATCCGAGAGACGGTCCACAGAATAGTCTCCCAGATGGGATTTGCCACGAGAGAGGAACTTTTGGAACTCAAAAAGAGGATAGAGGAACTCGAGGCGAGGATCTCTGGGCAATGAGTATCTTGGGGGTCCACAGAAGATACGAGGAGCTCAAACGCTACGGCAAGATAGTGACCGTATTTATCAAATACGGATTCGGCGATCTCCTGGACCGTCTAGGGGTAAGTAGGGTCATCTGGCGCAGGATCTTCGTGCGGGAGGCGCATTCCTCGAGAAGACTTTCAGCGCCAGAAAGGCTCAGGTTGGCCTTCGAGGAACTGGGCCCCACATTCGTAAAACTTGGTCAGCTCATGGCCACAAGGCCAGATATATTTGCACCTGAACTGGTAAAGGAGCTGGAGAAACTTCAAGACAAGGTCCATCCTTTTCCCGCCCAAAAGGCCGTAGCCATAATTCAGAAGGAGCTCAAGAAACCCGTGGGGGAGCTTTTCTCCTACTTCGAAGAAGAGCCACTGGCAGCGGCCTCCCTGGCTCAGGTCCACAGGGCCAAAACCCTGGATGGAAGGGAGGTGGTCGTGAAGGTGCAGAGGCCAGGGGTTGATCACGTGATCCGCACGGACACCAGAATCCTGAGGGAGCTCGCGACCCTCCTCGAAAGGCACATACCGGAAAGCAGAAACTACGAGCCTGTGAGGCTGGTGGAGGAATTTTCCAGGAGTATCCAAAGGGAGCTAGACTTTTTGGTAGAAGCGAGAAATGTGGAGCGATTCAAAAACCACGTTACTGATGATCCAACAGTCTATGTGCCAATGGTCTA
>Ga0197142_1004042_pt1 | contig 12025 bp, 10 predicted proteins | sample GBS60_MetaG_FD_148614 | JGI IMG/M metagenome (GOLD analysis project Ga0197142, IMG submission 148614) | Sediment microbial communities from Great Boiling Springs, Gerlach, Nevada, United States - GBS 60_MetaG | ecosystem: Environmental > Aquatic > Thermal springs > Hot (42-90C) > Sediment... | reverse complement strand
TGGTTAAGCAAATTGTAGAAAAATGATTAGGAAAAATCACAACGTGGTCCCGGAGGGACTCGAACCCCCGACACGCAGTTTAGGAAACTGCTGTTCTATCCTGCTGAACTACGGGACCTTCAAAGGTACTAAATTACGAAATTTCATTTAAATAATTTTTGGATTTTCAAAGGAAGAGTTTAACTTATTCTTGCTTTTGCTTTTCTATCTTAGCAGAAAAGGAATCGTAATTTTATCGAGACAACGACAATTATTGTGGTCACCGAGGTTTTACTTGTTCTAAAGTTCCATAGCAGGTGAGTGAGAGTCGAAGAAAAGTTTAAGTCGAGATAATCAAGCAGGGAGATACCAATTTAGTTGTTAATGAAAATTAATAATCTATTGTTCTTATACAATCATCTCAATTCGCTTTAGAAAGGTTTTGAATTATTAAAAGAACGAAATGTTGAGCCATCCGATTTGATTTAAAATCAAATAAATTCCGCTCAAGAAAACCAGAAAACCTGAGAATCTTTTTATTCCAGATACTATTTTGGTTTTTTGGCTCCAAATCAAGTAGGATTGGACTTTGCCTGTAAGAGTTCCTATAGCAATGATAATCGAACAGTTCCCAATAGCAAACGCAAAAAGCATTGAAATCGAAAAAGGAAGATTGGTCTGGGCAGTTTGAAATACAGCCCCAAGCACTGGTGCCATATATGCGAAAGTACAAGGACCAAGAGCTAATCCAAGCAGTAATCCAAGTAGAAGTGGTGTCCAAAGGGAAATCTTTTTGCTTTGGGAAATTCGGATACCGCTCCAGTCGAATTTGATTATATCCATCAGGTATAAACCAACGATTAAGAAAATTGCAGCAACGAGATAATTGCCAAAAGACCCAATATCGCCCATAAGCCTTCCCAGAAGTGCTGTAACCGTTCCGATAACTGCTATAGTGAGCAAAGTACCAATGGAAAAGATTGTAGATACGATGAAAGTCTTTTTAAGAGAAGATATTTCTTTGGCACTGATGTAACTAACTATCAAGGCAATACTGGACAGGTGACAAGGCGATAACAGAATACTTAGAATTCCCCAAAAAAAGGAAGCTAAAATTGCAATAAGGGATAATTCATTTACAGCGTAATATAACTTTTCGAAAAGGCTATCAACCATTGTTTTTCATTTATTAATCGGTTTTAAGCCTCGTTTTTGAAGTATTTTATCAATTTCCTCTTCAGGGAAAAAGCCTTCGTGGCGGAAAAATTCTTTTTCATCTTTGTCCAAAAAGACTTGGGTAGGAATAACCCTTATATTATATATCTTGGCATATTGTTTATGCTCGGGTTTCCATACATCATAGAAGATAACTTTGATTTGACTTCCATACTTTTTTTCAATTGATTTCATTATCGGTTGCATTTTCTTGCAAGGAATGCAATTAACAGAACCAAGTTCAATAAAAGTAACCAGTGGTTTTGGGTTGTCTTTCTTTGGATTTTTGTCTTGTGCAAATAGTAATAAACTCGGCGAAAAAAGTGAAAAGACAAATATAAAGGATAATAGCAACTTTTTGGATTCAACCAACCTCATTTCGCCTCCTTGTTTTGTTGATATTGATGATGTAATTTGAGATAAGTTCCTATGGGACAGGAATCAATAAAATATTTTAATCCTTTCCTTTGTGCTAAAGCTTTAAGTTCTTCGTTCCAGCATTCCGGAGGAAACCATACATAACAGTCCCAGTCAATATTTAACTGTTCGATTAGTTTAAAACTATTTTCAGGTGATAAAGCAAAAACTAAGTTTTCAGCTTTTAAAGGTAAATCGGAAATGCTTTTGAAACATTGTTTGCCATAGATCGATTGATATTTTGGATTTACGGGGAAAATTTGGTAACCTAAATCACTAAGATTTTTAACAAGTTTGAAGCCATAGGATTTTTCGTTGGCAGATGCTCCGACTATGGCAAAAGTTTTTGTAGTTTTCATTACCTCTATCGGATCGTTTACCATATTATGACCTATTTATTTACAACAGATATAGAATTAATTTCAAATTTTTTCTGTAAAGCCAAAGCGAAATTAACAAGAGAAATTAGAATTGGGACTTCGAGCAAAGGACCGATTACAGTGGCAAAAGCTACTGGTGAATTTATTCCAAACACAGCTATGGATACTGCTATAGCTAGTTCGAAATCATTACTTGCAGAGCTAAAAGAAACAGAAGTTGTCTGTGGATACGAAAATCCCCATCTTTTGAGTATAAAAAAAGTAGAAAAAAACATTATTTTAAAATAAAAAAAGTATGGAATTGCAATCCTTAAAACATCCATCGGAAGGTCAAGAATTTTTTCTCCTTTGAGAGAGAACATCACAAAAATTGTAAACAGTAGTGCAATAGGAGTGAGAATGCTAATTTTAGGTATAAATACTTTGTGGTACCAATTTCTATTTTTAATTTTAATAAGAATGAACCGAGTGGAAATACCCAGGAGAAAAGGTATGCCAAGGTAAACCAAGACACTACTTGCCACTTCTGCAATTGAAATATTAACAAGCTGGGATTTCATTCCGAAAATAGGTGGTAGAATTGTTATGAAAATGTATGCATAGATTGAATAAGTTAAAACTTGGAATAATGCGTTGAAAGCTACAAGACCAGCGGCAAGTTCGGAATCTCCACGAGCTAGATCATTCCAAACTAAAACCATTGCTATGCACCGAGCGAGTCCAACAAGAATAACTCCGTAGGCGAACTCTGGCTTGTCTGGCAGAAATATCACCGCCAAAATAAACATCACTATTGGGCCAACAATCCAATTTTGAATCAAGGAAAAGGTAAGCAATCGAATATTGCTAAAAACAACGGGCAATTCTTCGTATTTAACTTTTGCAAGTGGGGGATACATCATTAAAATTAAGCCAATTGCAATAGGTATGTTGGTTGTTCCTTTGCTAAAAGAGTTCCAAAAATTTGCAATAGATGGGTTCAATGAACCCATTATAACCCCAAGAAACATTGTTAGAAAAATCCATAAAGTTAAATACCGGTCGAAGAAAGAAAGTTTTTTGGATATAGCTTTCATAGAGTTCTTAAAAATTTAAACAATTAACAAAATGACAAAATTAATTAAAAAATATGATTTTAAAAAACTCCGAAATAATATAGTAATTAGGCAAAGGAGATATTAATTGTGGAGATGGCGGGAGTTGAACCCGCGTCCGGAGTGTTTCGACCGTAGTGCCTACATACTTAGTCGTTCTTTGAAATTCGCCTTTACGCGAACCGAACGACAGGTTTCGTAAAGGCTATCGGTTGAAAGTGTCGCAAATGGATCAACCGAAAAATCCATTTGCCAGCCTATCTATTTGCGACACCCATCGGAAAACCGATAGGCAAATTTTCCGACAGATGGGCTGCTTATCTTAATTAGGCAGCCAAAGCGTAATTGCTTTCGGCATTTTTTGTTTGCCGTTTGGATTTACGTGCAACCACGGCAAAGCACGGTATGCCACTACAAGTCTCCTTCACCCCGTCGAAGCCATTTCATCCCCTCAAAGAGCATTCCCTGAAATCGACGAAATTTTGTTTTTTTTATTTCATCAGTTTTTCCTTTCGTATTTTTGTAATCCGGATAATTTATTATGGAAGAAATATATTTTCGAAAAAAGATTTTATTACTGGTAGTTTTAACTATCTGTTTAACTTTCGTTGGTAGGCTTTTTTATCTACAAATATTAAAGGGGAATATCTACAAGTTAAGATCCGAAACACAAGCAATAAAAGCTCAGGTTGTATACCCCTTTAGGGGGTACATTTACGACCGCGATGGAAATTTACTTGTTTACAATGTTCCATCTTTTTCCCTACAAATTTTTCTGGGGACATTCCGCTTAGACCGTGCAGGTTTGCTCGGACACATCCTTGGGATTGATAGTGCCGAGGTTTATAATCTGATTTTACAAAATATTTTGAATTATCGATATGGCGATATAAAATTATTGAGAGATTTAGATTACGAAACAGTTCAAAAGATACAAGAGAATAGCGAACTTTTGCCGGGCGTCGAGATTGTTGTTGAATCCAAAAGGGTCTATAATTTAAAAGCCCGTATGGCACATATAATCGGGTATCTTCAGGAGATTGGTGTTGAAGAACTTAAAGCAGAACCTTTTTATGATATTGGTGATTTCATTGGTAAGACTGGTATTGAAAGAGCTTATGAAATAGAACTTCGTGGTCAAAAAGGAAAACGCTATGTTGGGGTTCTCGGTGGTGGTATAAAAACAACTAAGTTTAACGAGGGGCGAGCAGATCAACCAGTAAAAAATGGCGACGATTTGTTTTTGTCGATAGATCTCAAGTTGCAGTCTAAAGCTGAACAATTGTTGGAGGGACGACGGGGAGCATGCGTTGCCATTGACCCAAACAATGGCGAAATTTTGGCTCTTGTTAGCAAGCCCGATTATGATATATCATTGTTGAGCGGTAAGGATTTCCAAAAAAATTACCAGCAGATAGTATCAAATCCTCAAAACCCTCTGTTAAATAGAGCAATTCAATCACGTTACCCTCCTGGTTCAACAATTAAGCCTTTGATGGCAATCGCAGCTCTCGAGGAAGGTTTGATAAATCAAAATTCCACTTTTTTTTGTTCGGGAAGTTTTCCATTTGGAGATAGAGCATTCGGATGCCATGGAGCTCATGGTTATATAAATATTGTTCGGGCAATTCAAACTTCCTGTAATGTTTTCTTTTACCAAGCTGCTTTGAAATTGCAAATAGAACGAATTGCAAAGTGGGGTACTTTATTTGGTTTTGGACAGCAAACAGGAATTGATCTGCCTTTTGAAAATGCAGGGGTTTTTCCAACCATTGAGTTTTTGAAAAAAAAATATGGGGACTTGAAAAAAGTTCCTTCTGGTGCAGTTGTGAACTTTGGAATAGGGCAAGGAGAAGTTTCGGCGACACCTATCCAAATGGCTTGCTATGTTGCTGCAATTGCAAATGGCGGAACTTACTATCGTCCCCATATTGTTCGAGCAATCAGGAATAGCATTTTGAATCAAATTTCTTTATTGAAAGTTGAAAGTCGGAAATTGAATATAAATTCGCGAACACTTGAAATTGTCAAAAAAGGGATGTACGATGTGGTTAATACACCTGGGGGGACAGCTTTTGGAATTAGTATTCCAGGTTTGGATGTTTGTGGAAAGACAGGAACAGCTCAGGCTGGCAAAGGTAAAGCAGACCATTCTTGGTTCATTTGCTTCGCACCCAAAGATAATCCAAAAATAGCAATAGCAATTATTGTCGAAAATGCAGGTTTTGGAGCCGCTGTTGCTGCTCCAATTGCCCGAGAATTGCTTAAAGAGTTTTTTGGGATAAAAGAACAGATACCTGGTATCGATACAACAAAAATTTCTCCAGATTAATTTTTTTGTAACTTTTTTGCTGTTCTGCTGTTTTTTCTTTTTTAATATGTTTAAATCTCATAAGGTGTTCTATGAAAAAAATTTCCTTTTTTCTCTTTTTGTGTTTGACATTTATTTCCCTCATTTCGTGCAATGAATCTACCAACCAAGCGACAGAAGAAAATATTTTCAGCGGGGTAATTTATGATGAACAAGGTAATTCGGTGCCTAATGCTATAATAAATGTGGTTAAAATTTCCGACGGTAAAACTAATATTCTTGTTTCCGAGCAAGTTGTTCTTACCGATACAACAGATGAAGAAGGTAACTTCGAGTTAAAAAATCTACCTTTGCCTCTTGGCTCGTTGAAACTAAGAATTCTCCATCAAGATTTTAATATTTTCGAAGAGTTTTTGTTGAAAATCCTTGAAAATCAAGACAAAAGAAAATTGCGAGTGCATTTGAAACACGATGACAATTGTTGTGGAAAAATAATAATCCATACATACACATCGGATTCATCAGCATTAGGTAATGTAGAAGTAAGATTAAATCGAGGCAAGGAATTAGTTCGTAAAAACAAAACCAATGACGAAGGACTTCTTGTTTTTGAAAGGGTTTGTTCGGGGAGCTATTGGGTTCGCATTGCCAAAGAGGGCTTTCAAGTTATCGAACAAGAATTCAATCTACGAAATTGCGACACTCTGGAATTTAGTTTTTATTTAAATCGAAAAGAGATAGATACTTGCTGTCGTGGGATAATTGGAGTTGAAGTTAAAAACGGAAGCGGCGAATTTTTGAATGGTGCTATCGTTAAACTTCGAAAGCAGGGAAGCTTATTAACTACTTTAACAGTAAAAGAAAACAAGCCTGTATTTTTCCGTGAACTTTGTCCAGGAGAATATAGCCTTTTGATTTATAAAGAAGGCTATAAACCTCTGGAGAGAAATGTTAAAATCGAATGCAATGATTCAACATTTATTTCAGCAGTTCTCGATATCGATACTTGCTGCAATAGTGTTCTTCGTGTTATTGTCAAGAATAGTGAGGGGAATCCAGTTCCACAAGCAAAAGTTTCAATATGGAAAGGCGGAATTCAACTTGGATATTACCTAACCAACGATGATGGCGTTGTCGTTTTCCATGAACTTTGCAAGGGAAAATATGGATTTTCAATAAGTAAAGATGGATTTAAAGGGATTGAATTTCAAGTCGAGATTGGATGTAATGAAGAAAAATCTGTTACAAAGACTCTCGAAGTAGTTCACAGTGATAGTTGCTGTAAAGGAGCAATTAAAGTTGTAGTAAAGGATTCCGATAATCAGCCTCTAACACAAGCGGTGGTGAGAATTTGGAAGGACGGAAGCAAATTGAATGAATCCAAAACAAATTCTGATGGTTATGTGATCTTTAGTAAGCTATGCCAGGGCAAGTATGGGTTAGAGATTACAAAAGAAGGATTTAAACAGGTTGAATTTACTGTTGAGTTGGGGTGCAACGAAGAAAAGGTAGTGACACAAGTTCTCCAAAGGACTGAAAATGATTCGTGTTGTAATGGAATGCTTATTATACACGTTAAGGATAAACAAACTAATGAAAGTCTTAATGGCGCAAAAGTTAAAATGTGGAAAAATGGGGCTGTTATTCGCTCTGAAGTTGTATCAAATGGTGCTGCAATCTTTAGAAATATATGTCCTGGTGAGTATGGCTTTTCAATAATTAAGGATACATATAAAGCGCTGGAGTTTTCTTTGAAATTCGAGTGCAACGATACAATAGAAATCACTAAATATCTTGAATCCGAGCGGAAGGATACTTGTTGCAACGGGAAAGTAATTTTGTTTGTTAAAGACACATCGAACAATCAAGGAATTGCTGGGGTTGAGGTTAGACTTTGGTATGGCTCACAGAAAATTGCTGTTGGTACAACTGGCGAAAATGGTCGTGTTGTTTTCGAAAAAATGTGCTCGGGTAAATATTCTATTTCGATATCGAAGTCTGGTTATCGCTCTAAAGAAATTGAATTCGAATTAGGTTGCAACGAAACGAAAGAACTTGTGAAATATTTAGCTCCTTCGAGTGATACTTGTTGCACCGCAATTTTGAAATTGAAAATATTAGATGATTCAACGGGCACATCAATTTCTGGTGCTCGGGTAGTAGTTAGCTATGACGGAACAAATATTGCCGACACAGCTTCAAATTCCGAAGGATGGGCGGTGGTTTATAATTTATGTGCTCCAAGAACATATTCACTTCGGGTTTCAGCAGAAGGATATCAGGTTAAGGAATTTACAATTCAATTTAGTGAATGTAAAACAATAGCCGAAACTATTCGATTGCTGTGTCGATGAAAAGTGTTTCTTTAGATAAAACTAAAAAGCAAGGGATTATTCCCTTGCTTTTTTATATTTTTGTTTTTGGTGAAAATGTAGGTTTTAGCGATGTCAGTGCCCAAATTTTTCAAATTATTTTCTCTTTTTATTATGTTCATTATGATATCCTGTGAAATAAATGATGTTGATAAATCGGCAAAACTTTTAACCATTCAGGAATTGTTGAACTACACGATTGGTTACGAGTGGTTCCCTTATGAATTTTCTATGTACAAACCCGATTCTTCGATAACTATGCAAATCGATTCTTTGTGGAAAATAAAAAAATATAGGTTTTTAGTTTTTGTGAATCCGAGCTGTAATTGTACGGAAACCCAAAAGACATTCCCAAGTATTATTAAATCGTTAAAATCCTCCAATATTCCTGACTCGGCAATATTGATTTATTCAATGCTCAACGAAACTTATTCCCATCCATTTATCTATAAATTCAGTGTTAAGAAGCTTCCAGGTTGTTTCACCGAAATTGACTCTATTAATTCTAGGTATTATTCGGTTGTGGATACCTTTGAACTCTATAGGATTCGATATCCTGGAAAGTATCGAATGGAGCATATTATAGCAAAAAGTTTGGAGTTCTAAGTATGTTTTGGTTGTTTAAAACCGACCCAGAGACTTATTCCTGGGAGGACTTGGTAAGGGATGGCAAGACAATTTGGGATGGAGTACGAAATTTTCAAGCTCGGAATTATTTGGAGAATGTATCTCCGGGCGACCTGATACTTATTTACCATAGTCAAAGCGACAAAGCCATTGTTGGAATTGCCAAGGCATTAGGTTTTCCTTTTCCCGATCCGACCGACGAAAGTTCTACCTGGGTTGCAGTCGAAGTTGCTCCATTAGTCGCTTTTCCACAAAAAGTAACATTGCATTCGATTAAGTCTGAACCTGATTTTTCTAATCTCCCTCTTATTCGTCAATCAAGGCTATCTGTGATGCCTATTGATGAACAAGATTTTTACAAAATTTGTGAGATGGGAGGTGTAGATTTGAATTCCTTACGCAGAAAGTAGCTCTTTTGACGCTTCAAGGACTTTTTCCTCACTTATCAATCTCATACAATTGTGGTGTTTGAGCGGGCAGCGATTGTAACCATGAATTGAACAAGGTTTGCAGTTTAGGTTGTCGACTTGTATAATTCTGCTTTTTTTTGAACGGGGGTAAAAACCGAATTCAGGAATGGTTGGTCCATAAATTGTAATACACGGACAATCGACGAGCGAGGCGAGGTGTGTGGGGCTGCTGTCGTTTGTTATCAGAAGGCTTGAATGTTTGATTAAGTAAAGACTTTCAACCAAATTTGTTTTTCCTGCTAAGTTCAAAGCTCCAGAAGCTTTGGCAATTTCCTCACAAAGGAATCGGTCGAAGTCGCTCCCAATGAGAACAACTTTATATCCATTGTTTTGTAGATCTTTGGCGAGGGACTGAAATCTTTCGGGAAGCCATCGTTTCGTTTTCCAAACCGAACCTGGGGCTATTATAATTATTTTCTTTTTTTCAAAAAACTCTCCAACAAAGGGGGCAATCTTTTTGTGTAAATTGTTGGGGAACACAAATTCGACCTTTGGTAAATCGAGTGGTAAGGGAACATCCTCGAAAGGTTTCAAGAGCTCAAAATTTCGCTCTATTTCGTGATATCGGTAGTGGTATTTGACAACTCTTTTATAAAAAAATTTTAGAGAAGAGGTATCGTATGAAACTGATAAAACTGGTTTAGCAAGAAGTGAAATCAAGCTTGTTCGAGCGGAACGGTGTGGGGCTAGAATTAATTCAATTTTTTCTTGTCGTATCTTTTGTATTATTGATATGAATCCTTTAAATCCTTTATCTTTGTCGTGTTTGTCGTAAACAATTATTCTATCGATTGCCTGAACGCAGCTTAAAAGTTCAGCAAGTTTGGAGGAGATAACGAAATAGATGTTCGAGTTGGGATGGATGTTTTTAATTATTTGGGCTAAAAAAATGGAAAGCAATACGTCGCCAATGAATGCAGTATTTATGATTGCTATTTTCTGGTAATTTGTAATTTTGTTTTTTTCAAACATCGAGTTAAATTGAACAATTTAAAAGATATTAAATTAATCATTTATGGGTAAACAAAATCCTAAACGAGCCAAGCTTTTAATTACAGAGAAAATTGAAACAAAAAAATTACTTTTCGAAACTAAATTGAAAACCAAACTCCTAATCGTTTTAATTACGATTGGGGTTTCGACCTTCTTTCATATTTTTCGCTTTAGCAACCGTGAGGATATTTCTTCGTATGCAGTTCAGTTGGGTAGTATATGGCCACATAAAACCCTTGTAGCGGAGTATTCATTCCCTATTTATAAAAATTGGACAACATACCAAAAAGAAATTGAAAAAGCAAAAGAAAAGGTCTTACCAGTTTTTATTTCAATCGAAAATTCCAATGAAGCTTTCCTACGCCGTTTTGATTCATTATATCAAAAGTTTTTGAATACCAACTTTTCTGAATCCACATTCGATGAAGTTGCTCCTAATTTCCCTTTTCGAAGTTTTTTTACACTTCAATCCCCTGAGAAATTTAACGAGATTCAACGAGCAAAAGCTTTAACACTTAAATTCGCAACCAATGTTCTTTCGAAAGGATTGATTGATGTTGGGTTAAAAAACGTCAGATCTACGGAAATTTCTGTTGTTTCTAAATCTTCAAATACTGAACGAATTGTTCCTAAAAGATATCTTTACGATAAGGAACGATTTGTAGATGATTTAAGGAACAATTTATTTCAGGGTTTCAAAACCGAAGTAGTTGAGTTTTTTGTGGAATTATCAACTCGGGCTATGGTTTATTCGTTGGTCTTTTCCAATGATTTGACTCAGCGTAGAATTCAACTGGCTGAATTGTCTGTGCCCAAAACGATTGGATATGTAAAAGCTGGGGAGGTGATAGTAGAAAAAGGGAAAATTCTGACCGAGGATATTTTGTTGAAACTTCAATCCTATGAACGTGTCCGTTTGCTTGGTAAGGGAGAAAGAAGCAATTGGTTAATGGTTCTTGGCTCTTTCTTTACTACATTAGCGATTTATTTAATAATCTTTATTTATATAATTATACTTCGTAAAAGAATTTTTGCCGATGATTTCCAATTTGGTCTTATAAATGCTTGTTTTCTATTGATTGGTTTTTTAAGTTGGCTTAGCGTTGTTGTTACGACCGAGATTCCTCTAAGATTTCTTATTTTTCTTCCCTCTATTTCGATCTTGATTGCAATAGTTTTCGATTCACGTACAGCATTTTATTCAACGGTTACTTTTGCAATGCTTGTAGCATCGATTCGTGGAAATGATTTCGAAACTGCGGTAGCGTTAATGCTCGCGGGTGTTATCGGTGCCTATTCCGTTCGTGATATTCAAAGCCGCACACAAATGTTCAGGTCTATGGTTTTCGTTGAGATCGGCATAATTATACCTCTAATTGCATTTCACCTTCAAAAAGCAACTTCATTTGCCTCTTTGATTGAATCCGTGGGCCTTGCTTCTTTAAATTCTATTCTATCTCCAATTGTAAGTTATGGTTTGTTATTTATTATAGAAAAAATTTCAAACATTACAACGGATCTTAAATTGAAGGAATTTGATGATGTTAATCATCCACTTTTAAAAAAACTTAGCCAAAATGCCCCTGGTACTTACCAACACACCCTTGCAATGGCTTTATTGGCTGAGTCCTGTGCGGAAGCAATTGGTGCAAATCGTCTTCTAACCCGTGTTGGAGCTTACTTCCACGACATTGGGAAACTTTATAAACCTGAATATTTTGTTGAAAATCAAATTGATTTTGAAAACAAACATGAGTTTATCTCTGCTAAGCGTAGCGCTGAGCTAATTCGAGAGCATGTTACCAAAGGGATTGAGCTTGCAAAAGAATATAATTTGCCTTCGCGTATCATCGATTTTATTCCAATGCATCACGGAACTTCTTTGATCAAGCATTTCTATGCCAAAGCATTGGAAGATTCGCAAGGGGAGTTAATTGACGAAACTGAATTTAGATATCCCGGACCCAAACCAAACAGCAAAGAAACCACTATAGTAATGATATGTGATTCTGCCGAAGCGATGTCGAGGCTTCATTTCAAAAGCAAAGAAGAATTATCTGCTTCCATCGAAAAAATGATAATGGACAAATTGGTCGATGGGCAATTTGATGAGTCCGATATCTCGGTGAAAGATTTGAAAACAATTCAAGAGGTTTGTGTAAGGCTT
>Ga0197142_1004041_pt1 | contig 12029 bp, 11 predicted proteins | sample GBS60_MetaG_FD_148614 | JGI IMG/M metagenome (GOLD analysis project Ga0197142, IMG submission 148614) | Sediment microbial communities from Great Boiling Springs, Gerlach, Nevada, United States - GBS 60_MetaG | ecosystem: Environmental > Aquatic > Thermal springs > Hot (42-90C) > Sediment... | reverse complement strand
TGTCGCGCCCTGACCCGCTGCTTAGGAAAGCCCGCAAGGCATCGTCGTTGGCAGGGCGCAGCAGAACCAGCGCCGTAGGGCCAGCAGATGGCGGTGCAATCGGCAGGTTGCTTACATCAAGCGTGCCGTCCGGCCCGATCATGCCTCCTGCCACCAGCACCCTGTCAAGCAGAGCGAGGGCTTCGCCCGTTGTTTGTCCCTCTTCCAGAGTGCTGATGATTTGGGGAAGCCCAGCCTCAGGCCGCAGCAAGGCAACCAGTCCCTGCGACGCTGCGATAACGATCTGCCCCCCATCGCGCTCGAAGGGGATGAACTGCCAGACGTGGCGTGTAGCATCCCACCGATACGGCTCGGCATCCTCAACCGAGGGGGCGAACACCAGCCGGGCACTTCCCCTGCCGCGCACATCAACGGCGTAGAGAGGGCTGATCAGGGTGAAGCCTACGGGCAGCGCCTCCCGCGCCGCAGCCCATGCACGCCCGCGCAGTTCTTCTTCAGGAGAGATAACCTCCACATGTACCCGCAGGGGGCGTTGGTCAGCGAGAGACACGCTAAGGGTAGAGTCAACGCTTAACAAGGGGCTTCTCGGCGTTAAGCGGGTGAAACGGCCAGCCTGTGCGATGAGCATCCCCAGCAGGGCGCCCAGTGCAACAAAGCCCAACAGCGCAAGCAGGGCGTGATGGATACTCAAGCGGGTACGGCCTAACGCCGCAAGGCGCATCCGCCAACCAGTCGGAACTCCATTCATCAAAGGCCTGCGCATAGCCTCTACTGCATCTCGTTGGGGCATCACCTGACCACTTCAACAGCGATCTCGCCCAGCGTGATCTCCCACCCCCCGCCGCGCAAAAGCGCTCCGATGGTATAACGGCCCGCCTGATGGGGAACTTGCCACAGATATTGCTTCAGCGAAAGGTCGCCTGCTTCTTCGGCCAGCAGCACGCCCGATTCGTCCCGTGCTTGCCAAACGATCTGGAGCGGGGGTGGGGGGCCAAGCGGCTGCTCGCCGAGGAAGGCACTCAGCCCATCAGTGAGATAGGCAGGGCTATCGGCCTTTGCCAAGCCTTCAACGCCCACCGCTCCCAATGCATAGCGACGCGCCCACTCCAGCTTGCGCCTGACGGCTTGCGCAGTGGCAAGATAAACGTGGTGTTGCGTCCCGCCCTCATCGCGGTAGATCAGGTAGTACATCCCCAGCGCATCGTCATAGCCCAATGCCTCGACCGATCCGCTCAAAGCAAGAGGGAGGCTACTGCCTGCTGCGACTCGTGGTTGGTCAGGGTCGAGATAGCCCACCACAGCCTCAACATGGCCAAAGTGGGCGGTAGCTTCAGCGAGGGAGGTAGTGAAGGCAAGCCCTCCAATAGCATCCACATCGTAGGCGTTCACCAGCAGCCCGATCTGAGTGCGAGAAACCTGACGCGTAAGGCTGTCCAGCGCACGCTCAACCGCGCCGCCCGGTAGGTAATCCGCCGGATGGTTGCCCGGAGCCAACCACAGACGATCGGCGGCCAGCGCCAATGCTGCCGGATCGGCTCCCGCCAGCGCCGTGCTGCGTAGGATGAGATCCAAACGTTTGCCGTGCTCGTGGAGACGTTCGGCCAACGCTGCCACGAAGCTCGCGTAGCCAGTGCCCGGTGTAAAGTCGAGGGCAAGCCCATCATAAGAGGAAGCCAACGCCACGAGCCGTTGGATCAGCACACTGCTGGCACTGGCGTCTTGATAGGCCGTGAACCCTTCTGAGGGGTTGACGACCAGCGGCAATACGGTGGAGGCCTGCGATGCTGCGGGCTTTCCGTTCAGGTTACCGGCTGCATCCACCGCTACCCCCGCAAGGAGCGCCAGTCCGTAGGATGCCCCCACATCGTCTGTATCGGCGCTCACCACTGCACCTGCCACAAACGTTGTGGGTCTCACTTGCACGGCCATCACGTTGATCGGCGTCCTCTGCGGACGGAAAGCAAGCGCCTGATGGCCTGCATTCAGCACAGCAGGGACAAACACCCACGCACCAGTGCGCTCGTCCCAGGCGTAGAGATCGACCTGCGCCAGGGTCTCCGCACTGGCAGCGATGCTCACCTCCGCAACGATCCGCCCCTCTCCTTGCACCTCAATGACGTAGAGTGGACTAAGAGGGACAAGATGATCGGCTAGCGCAGCGTGGGCAACCTGCCACTTTCGCCCTGCCCGATCGGCAATGAACGTCTCGCGCGGGATGTCTCTCACACGTACCCGTGCTGCTTCGCTGCCTTCAGCAAGGCTGATCAGCAATCCGTCGGGGTAGTAATAGGAGGGCTGGTTGCGGTCGAGCACTCCATAGGAGCCACCCAGCACGCGCTGGATCGGCGCAGACGGCAGGATTACCAACAGCGCAGTCAACAGGGCCATGATCGCAAACATGCTCGCCGCGACAGCCCATACCCACCGGGGAATCCTCCCGAGGCTCATCTGTTCCTGACCGCCCACTGTCCCTTATGCCCGACCTTGTTCCGCCTCTGACAGCAAAAAGCGGCCGAACGCTCCGCCGCCTGCTGCACATATGGATACCATGATGACCATGCCATCGGCTGCGCATTCTACCCCGCCGGCCATGAATTCGCAACACGGTTAAGCCGTAGCGCGGCTCTCATGCAACGCACCTGTTTCAGGGACATCTAATCAAGTAAAGGAGCAAAATGAGAGCGGAGGAGCGCTTGGGATGAACTTGGACGCCGATATCGACGTTGAGACGCTGGTTGAACAATACCCTCAGGCTGTAGGGTTTCTCGCCGAGCGTGGGATTGTGTGCATCCGTTGCGGCGAGCCGTACTGGGGCACGTTGCGCGAGTTGGCCCAAATCAAGGGCTTGGGCGACCAGATAGAGGAGATCGTGCATGAGTTGAGTGCTTTTCTCGCCGCTCATGAGGAGGCGTAAGGGGGGCATATTGAGGGCCCCAGGAGGTGGCACAATGCGGGCCTTTGTCCTGCTCAAGGTCAGTCCCCAAGAGACCGCACGACTGATGCAAGCTCTAAAGGAGGAGGGGCGGATACAGGAAGCCAACCTCATTCACGGGCCGTATGATTGCGTGCTGGAGGTGGACGGTAAGGACTTGGAGGCCATCAACGAGGCGGTGATGCGCATCCGCTCCATGCAGGGCGTCAACGACACACTCACGTGCTTGGTGATCCAATCGTGGCAACGCCCGCTCAAATAATCCCGGGCAAACGGTGGTTAGCGGGCGCCAAGCGATGGGTCGTAAAGCGCCTTGGCGATGAGGATGGCCCCTAGTTCAGTAGCGGTAATGACCAGCCACAGCGCAGGGGGGAGCTTCACCACTTCGCCCAGCAACGAGTTGACGATGCCCGCCAGCCCGATCCCCACCGCGAAGATCGCCAGCAGGTAGGTAGGCCATCCTGCATGCCAGTCAGGCTGTAAGTCCTGAAAAATGGCTGAGCCGAGCAGGATCAAGCCGGGGATAAAGAGCATCAGTGAGGGGAGCGTGGTGCGGAAGAGGACGTACATGACGGCGGCAGCGACAAGGGTCATCCCCCAGGTCAACAATTCAAAGCGCACCTCTTCCTCAGGCTTGCGGCCGTATAACATGGGTGTGTCTCCTCAACATGGTGCGGACATGAGAATGCGCTGATAAGTATAATCGGCGCACTCGGACAGTCAAAAAGGGCTGTGGCCGTTTGCTATTCAACTGTCTCTCTGCCACTCTTCTGCATCATAGGCAGGCAACTCGCAACGGAGAGGCCGGTCTTTACGGAAACCCAACGCATAGTCAGCCTGCATCAGCTGATGGATTTCGCTCGTTCCCTCGTAGATCACCGCGCCTTTGCTGTTACGCAGATAGCGCTCTACGTTGTACTCATCCGAATAGCCATACGCCCCGTGAAGCTGAACGGCCTCCAATGCCGCCTTAACGCTATGCTCTGTGGCATACCACTTGGCCTGACTGGTCTCGCGGGTGTTGCGCAGACCCCGGTTCTTCATCCAGCCTGCACGTAGGTAGAGCAGACGGGCCGTATCATACCAGAGCGCCATGTAGGCTAACTTCTGCTTAATGAGTTGATGCTCGGCAAGGGGCCTGCCAAAGGTACGGCGTTCTTGGGCATACGCTAACGATTCCTCAAGGCAAGCGCGGATGAGGCCCGTAGCACCCGCTGCTACCGTATAGCGCCCGTTATCAAGGGCGCTCATGGCGATCTTGAAGCCTTCTCCCTCTTCCCCGATGCGATTTTCCAGTGGCACCGCCACATCCTGCAGCGCGATCCATCCAGTAGAACCGGCACGCACACCTAGTTTGCCCTGAATGTCGCCAGTGGTCACCCCTTTCATGTCGCGTGTGATCAGGAAGGCGCTGATCCCATCGGCAGCTTTGGCAGCGTCGGGATCGGTACGGGCAAAGAGCAAGAAGTGATCGGCCTTGCTAGCGAGGCTGATCCACATTTTTTCGCCGTTCAGGATATAGACATTCCCTTGACGGCGGGCGCTTGTCTCCAAGTGAGCCGCATCTGAACCATGCCCCGGCTCGGTGAGAGCATAACCGGCAACCTTTTCGCCGCGTGCCTGTGGGACGAGAAAGCGCTGCTTCTGCTCTTCAGTACCCCACTGTAAGAGGGCCAAGCTGCACAGCCCCACATGCACGGACATCACCACACGCAGGGAAGTGTCTACGCGCTCCAGCTCCTCGCACACCAACCCCAGCGTGATGTAATCAAAACCCTGACCACCATAGCGTACCGGAATACAGATGCCCAGCAAGCCCAACTCAGCCATGCGCGGCAAGAGGGCGGGGTTCATTTCCTGACGCCGATCCCACTCCTTGATCGTGGGAGCAATCTCCGTCTGGGCGAAGCGCCGGGCTACTTCAGCCGCCCGACGGTGCATATCACTGAGCGCAAAGTCCATCTACGCACGCCTCCTTACACTATACCTATCTACGGCCTAATAGCTTCTCCAGGGGGCCTCTTCTCATCCTTTGTCCTTTAAAGGGCGAGCGGTATACTGGCCGTGTAGTGCGGTACATTTTGCACCGTCAAGGAGATGGCATGGCCCGTATCGGCATCGATGCCCGCCTGACCTACTACACTCAGGGGGGCATTGCTCAGTATACCCAGCATCTCATCCGCGCACTGGCAGCGCTTGAGCCAGCGCACGAGTTTCTCATTCTGCACAGTCGCAAAGACACGCGCAACCTTGCCATCACCCCCGACCAGCGCCGCATTCGCTGCTGGACGCCTGCACACCATCGTTTTGAGCGGTTGGCGCTGGCGGTAGAGATCGCACCCCTGCGCCTTCACCTGTTGCACAGCCCTGACTTCATCCCCCCACTGGACGGACGCTACCGCTCGGTGATCACGGTGCACGATCTCGCTTTCCTGCGCTACCCGCAGTTCCTTACCGCCGCAAGCCGCCGCTACTACAACAACCAGATCGCCGCCGCCGTCGCCCGCGCCGATGCCATCATCGCCGTCTCAGAGGCCACACGCGCCGATCTGCTTGACCTGCTCAATGTGCCACCGCAGAAGATCACCGTCATAGCGGAGGCGGCAGGCGAACAATTCCACCCGATCCCACCGGAAGAGGTGAAACGGCTACGGGCAAAACGCAGCTTGCCGACAGGCTACATCTTGTTTGTGGGTACTATTGAGCCGCGCAAGAACATCAATGGCCTGCTGCACGCCTACGCCCACTTACGCACCATCCTCCCCGATGCTCCACCGCTCGTTGTCGTCGGTAAGCGCGGTTGGCTGGACGAAGAGGTCTTTACCCTGTGCAAGGACCTCGCCCTGGAACAGTGGGTGATCTGGTATGGGTCGGCCGATCCCGCCGACCTGCCTGCACTGTACAGCGGAGCAGCGGTCTTCTGCCTGCCCTCGTTTTATGAGGGATTTGGCCTGCCGTCGCTGGAAGCAATGGCCTGTGGGACACCAGTGATAGTTTCCAACTGCTCATCGTTGCCGGAGGTGGTGGGCGAAGCTGGCCTGCTGGTCAATCCCCACGATGCAAGCGAGATCGCCGAGGCGCTGCGTCGCGTGTTGACCGATAGCGACCTTGCTGCCGAGATGCGCCAACGCGGTTTGCAACGCGCAGCCATGTTCAGCTGGGCTGAGACTGCCCGCCAAACGCTTGCCCTCTACGAGCGCACGCTGGAGGGATGATGAACGAGCGCCTCTTATTCCTCACTCCGCAATTGCCTTACCCGCCCCATCAAGGAGGAGCGCTGCGCAACTTTGGCCTTATCAAAGGGCTAGCGCAACGAGGGTACGCCATCACCTTGCTGTCTTTTGTCGAAGAGGGACAGCCGCCCTACGTTGAGACCCCCCTCGCCGATCTGTGTACATCCGTCACCACCGTGCCTGCCCCGCTACGCACCTTACGCCAGCGCCTGCTCGATCTGCTTGTCGGGCACGCTGACATGGCCCGCCGTCTGTGGTCGCCGTCACTCCTAGACGCCTTGCATGGCCTTCTAAACCGTGAGCATTTCCGGGCGATCCACTTCGGGGGCCTTGAGATGGCCACCTATCTCCGACCGGCGCGCTCCGTCCTCGGAGATGGGACATCCGACACCTTGCTGATCTACGATGCCACGAATGCCGAATACGCTCTTCAAGCGCGCATCGCGCGGCAGGATGTGCGCCTTGTGCGTCGCTGGCATCAGGCGCTTTACTCCATTGTACAGGCGCAGCGCTTGAAGCGCTTTGAGGCCGCCGTCTGCCGCGCCGCCGATTACATTTTCGCCTGCTCACAGACCGACGCTCAGTTACTGGGTAAGCTAAGCCCCTCTACGCCGGTAGCCATCATCCCTAACGCCATCGATGTAGCGGCTTACGATGCGACCAAGTGGCCTCCGGCAGACATCCCACACCCTGCTCTGGTTTTCACGGGCAAGATGGACTTCCGCCCCAATGTGGATGCCGTGCTGTGGTTTGCAGAGAGCATCTTGCCGCGCATCCGACGGAGCGTTCCCGATGCGCACTTTGTCATTGTCGGGCAAAAGCCGCACCTTCGTCTGGATGCGCTGCGCGGCAGACCAGGCATTCTCCTCACAGGCGCCGTGCCCCACATCCAACCCTATCTTGCCGCCGCCGATGTATACGTTGCGCCGCTGCGCATGGGAAGCGGCACACGTCTGAAACTGCTAGAAGCCATGGCGATGGGCCGCGCGGTCGTCAGCACGCGGCTGGGTGCGGAGGGGATTGACGTGCGTGAGGGCGAACATCTGCTGTTGGCCGACTCGCCTGCTGCGTTTGCCCAGGCCGTGCTTGCTCTGCTATACGACGAGGACCGCCGCAAAGATATGGGGACGAACGCGGCGCGGCTGGTGCGCCAGTGTTACGACTGGTCTGCTATCATCCCCCATGTAGAGGCAGCCTACGCAGCGCAAGGGGGGTAGGGATACCCATGCCATACTTTCCCTACCGGCGGGGCGTTACAGAGAGCGTGCGCTCCTTGCGGTAGGTCACCATGCCGGGCTTGCCACCCTTGACGGGACGCACATAACGCCGCTCGGTGACGATGACCTCCACCGAAGCGCTTTCGCGCCTGGCGGAGTAGTAGGCAGCCAGCTCTGCAGCCCGCCGTACCACCTCATCGGGAATAGGGCGTCCATCGTTCTTGACGATCACATGTCCGCCCGGTAAGTCGCGGGCATGCAGCCACAGATCACCCGCTGCCGAACATTCAGTGATGAGGGCGTGATTCTGGGCTGCATTACGCCCGATCAGGATCACGAATCCGTCATCAGTGACGATGCGCCGGATGCCCGGCTTCCCCCCGCGCGGCCCCCGCATGGGCGCCCCGCGCCAGTGGCCACTTTCCTGCAACGATTCGCGGACGGCGTCAATCTCAGGCCAACTCTCGGCTAGCTGCAGGTCGGTTGCCAGTTGCTCTAGGTACGCCGCTTCCTGCTGCGTTTTGGCAAGCAAGGCAGGCACATCAGCACCGGCACGCTTGGCCTTCTCATAGCGCTCAAAATAGCGCCGTGCATTCTCAACTGCCGTAAGAGTGGGGTCTATCTCGATCTCCATCAGCGGCCCATCGGGGTCATACTGGGCACGCAGAACCCGCTGGCCGCGTTTGAGTGCTGGCCCATAAGCCAGCAGCAGTTCACCCTTTTTGCGCAACGTCTCGATCTCCTCTGCGCTGGCCAGCTCACGCTCCAACGCTTCAACTTTGCGCCGCACCCGCGCCAGCGCCTCGTCTATCTGCATTTGCACCTGCCGTTTGGCCGGAGCGTAGGCGTCCTCGCCCACCAGCGCACCAAAGTAGGCTGCCATTGCCGCGCTGATGCTCTCTACCGGCTGCCAGCCTTCCAGATGCGTGAGGCGGTAGGCAGCGAAAGCCCTATATCCTGTTCCTTCTACCAATGGCACTACACAGGGCGACCATTCCCTGCGTTGAACCTCGGCGAGGCGTTGGGCAAACGCCGCATGGACCATGCCGGCTTCCACGTCAAAAGCAAGAGCTTCCGGATCGCCGGAAGCAAAGTACACGGCCTCGCGGGCAAAGAGCGGACTGATGCCGGCGACGTGGTCTACTAATACGCGCCAAGCAGGCGCATCCGGGCTTTGTCCAAGAAAGTTGCTGAGCATGGATGGCGTAACCTCTTCCGGACGCACTTTGCCCTGCGGCGGCGGGGGCACATAGGGTTTGCCGGGCAGGATGACACGGTAGCGGTTCTGCTCCGGCTTCACACGCTTGATGCTGTCCAGTATCTCATCCTCAACAGTGAGGATGATGTTGCTGCGGTTGCCCATCATCTCCACGATGAGGCGCGTCTCGCCGTTCTCGCCGGAGAAATCCAGATGTAGGATACGTTCCCAGGGCGGTTGCCGCACAGCCACCAGCTGTGCCCCTTCAACATACTTTCTGAGCAACAACCCCAGAGGGGAGGAATGCTCAACACCTCGCCGCAGTCTGCCGGAGACAAGGTGACAGCGTGCCGTCTCCGCATCAGCAGAAGCCAGCAGGTAATGGCGCCTTCCATGTGCGTAAATCTCGAAGCCAACGGTCTGCCCGTCTACCTCCACCGCATCCTGCACACGGCCGCCGACCACTTTTTGACCCAGTTCATCGGCCACCGCTGTCACCGTGATGGCATCGACGTACATACATCCTCCATCCCAACCCTATAACCTGAGCACAACGTTTGTACCACACGTAGCGATGGGCTACAATCCCGACGCGCACAGAGAGTGCCGGAGCCGATCCATGAGCGAACCTTCACCTGCTGTCGTTTTGGATGCAGAGCGCCAGAAGAAGGCCAAAGAATATGCCCGCATCAGCCGCCGCCTGCTGCTGCTCGACCTCTTGCTGGGCGGGGCATACCTCGTGGTGTGGGTCGCCACAGGTTGGAACGTCGCACTGCGCGGATGGGTAGACAGTATCACATCCAGCCCGTTTCTCGCCGTGCCGATCTACGCCTTCGCTTTCGGCGCTCCCTATCTGCTGATCGACCTGCCGCTTGCATACTACAGCGGTTTTGTGCTGCCCCACCGCTACGGCCAGAGTACCCAGACGTTCCCCCACTGGATCAGTGATCAGATCAAGGGGCTGGCGATCTCCGCCGTGCTAGGCGTGCTACTGCTGGAAACCGTCTACTGGCTGCTGCGCACCGCGCCCGATCTGTGGTGGCTGTACGCAGCGGTGGTGATGCTCTTCTTCACCGTTGTGCTTTCCATCCTTGCCCCTATCCTGATCGCCCCCTTGTTCTATAAGTTCACGCCACTGGAGGATGAAGACCTCTCGCAGCGGCTGTTGGCCCTCGCCAAGCGAGCCGGAACAAGGGTGAGGGGAGTCTATCGCTTTGACATGAGCACACGCACGAGAAGCGCCAACGCCGCGGTGATGGGCCTCGGCGCCACACGCCGCATTGTGTTGGGCGACACGCTGCTAGATGAGTTCACCCCTGACGAGATCGAAACCGTGCTGGCTCACGAGCTGGCGCACCTTGTCCATCGCGATATGGTATGGCTGATCGCCGTCAACTCACTGCTGACATTGGTAAGCTTCTGGGTAGCACACCTCATCCTGCGTTGGAGTGTGGGTATTTTCGGCTTGCGTGAGATCGCTGATGTGGCAGGGCTGCCGATTTTGGGACTGACGCTGGGCGCCATTGGGTTGATCGCCATGCCGTTGGGCAACGCCTTCTCACGTTGGCGTGAGCGCCTGGCCGACCGCTACGCGCTGGAGGCGACCCGCAAGCCTGCTGCCTTCACAGATGCTATGACGCGCCTTGCCAACCAGAACCTCGGCGAGGCCGACCCAGAGCGCTGGGTGGTGATCCTATTCTACAGCCACCCGCCCATCGCCGAGCGTATTGCCATGGCGCAGACCTTCGCAGCGAGCCAGAGCCAGATGTAAGCACCTCGTTGTATAAGGAGGCCCATGCCCCGCGTCCTGTTGGTGTTTGGGACCCGCCCAGAGGCCATCAAAATGGCTCCACTGGTGCGTGTGCTCGGCGAGCGCACTGAGTTTGAGGTGGTGACCTGTGTCACAGCCCAGCACCGCGAGATGCTGGATCAGGTGCTGAACTGGTTCAGCATCAGGCCGGATTACGATCTGGACCTCATGCAGCCCAATCAGACGCTAGCCGCCCTCACCGCCCGCGCCTTGGAGGGCATCACAGAGGTCATCGCGCAAGTTACGCCGGATGTAGTGCTCACGCAGGGCGATACCACTACCGCTATGGCAACGGCAATGGCCGCCTTCTACCTGCGCACACCGGTAGGACATGTGGAGGCCGGCTTACGCACCCGCAACCTTTACAACCCCTTCCCCGAAGAGGTCAACCGCCACCTCATCAGCGTCATGGCAACCTATAACTTTGCGCCTACGGAGAGGGCGCGGCAGGCACTGCTGGAGGAAGGCGTTAACCCCGCCTCGATCTATGTGACGGGCAATACGGTGATCGACGCCCTGCAATGGACAGTCGCCCAGCCCCACGAGCTGCGCCTGAATGTGCCGCTGGATCGTCCGGATGAGCGCCTAATCCTGATCACGGCACATCGCCGCGAAAGCTTCGGCCCCGACTTTGAAGCCATCTGCCATGCTTTGCACCAAATCGCCCAACGCAACCCGGATGTGCGCTTGATCTATCCGGTGCACCTCAATCCCAACGTGCAAGAGCCGGTTTACCGCATCCTGAGCGGCGTGGAGCGTGTGCACCTGATCGACCCCTTGCCTTATCCGGATTTTGCCCACCTGATGAGCCGCTCTACGCTGATCCTCACCGATTCGGGCGGCATCCAGGAGGAGGCACCGGCGTTGGGCAAGCCTGTGCTCGTGATGCGCACCACTACCGAGCGTCCGGAGGCCATTGAGGCGGGCACAGCGCGGCTGGTAGGGACGGATACGGCCACTATTGTTGCCGCAACGGAGGAATTGCTGCGCAATCCGGCCGCCTATGCTGCGATGGCCAACGCTGTCTCACCTTTCGGCGATGGTCATGCCGCAGAACGCATTGCAGACATTCTGGCGCAGCAGATGGGGTGAGGAGTGAAGTCCCTCTCAACGGCTATTCGCTCAAGGCGCGGAGAAGGACCTCCCCCCGCGCCCCCCGCGCCGTGAGGCGGAACTCGCGATCGTCCCCTCCTAGGTCGCGGATCTCAATCCAGAGGCAGTCTTGCGGCAACGCCAGCGCGATGCGCTCCGGCCACTCGATCACCAGCACGCCCGGCGCATCAAGGATGTCATCCAGCGCGGTGGTCTGGGCCTCCACCGCACCAGAGAGACGATAGCAGTCCATGTGATAGAAGCGCTGCTCATCGCGGGTGCGCCGGTACTCATTGACCAGCGTGAAGGTGGGGCTGGTCGCCAGCTGGGACGCCCCCCATCCACGCGCCAGGCCACGCACGAGGCAGGTTTTGCCCGTGCCAAGATTGCCGGAGAGACACAGCACATCGCCGGGCAGCAATAAGCGGCCTAAGCGCTCCCCCAAATGCTCGGTCTCGCGGGGATCGTGCGTGTAGAGCGTCAGCTGCGCAGTTCCCTCGCCAACCCTCATCGTGCCCTGCATTCTAACATTCGTTCATCTAGGTGC
>Ga0197142_1004040_pt1 | contig 12029 bp, 9 predicted proteins | sample GBS60_MetaG_FD_148614 | JGI IMG/M metagenome (GOLD analysis project Ga0197142, IMG submission 148614) | Sediment microbial communities from Great Boiling Springs, Gerlach, Nevada, United States - GBS 60_MetaG | ecosystem: Environmental > Aquatic > Thermal springs > Hot (42-90C) > Sediment... | reverse complement strand
GCCTGATCCAGGCGCCGCGCCGCTTCCGCCATTGCAAGCGCGGCGCGATTGGCGTCTTCGGCGCGGAAACTGCTGTAGAACGCCAGCATATGGTCGAGCGCCGTCACTTCGAGTTCCAGCCCTTGCAGGTAGAGCGCGTGCGCTTCGGCGAGCGCATCCGGCGGTTGCACCGCCGCAATCACGGCGTATGCCTGCTCGATCTCATCCCGCAGACGCTGCGCCGAGGTCGCATGGATGATCGACGAGCCGCCGGGTCGACTCGTGGCGTTGCGGTACGACTCGATTGCGCCACGCAGACGGGCGCGCGGCTCCTCCAGACGACTCAGGTATGCCAGCGTCGCGGCATTGCGCTCCTCCGCCAGTGTGGTTTCGAGCAGCGCCGGAACAGCAACGACCGGTTCCTCCGGCGTCGGTGCTGCCTCTTCCCCGGCAGCGATCGCGCGCTGCGTCAGTTCCGCCTGAACGAGCGCCTGGTTCCGCTCCACTGCGGTGCGAAGCGCATAATTGAGTGCGAGTGTGAGCGCCAGCAGCAAAATCGGCATACTCCAGAGCAACACGCGCGCCCGACTCATCTCCTGGCGTGAGAGACGCCATCCGACCCACCAGGAATCAGTGTGATCCCGCGACGGTTCACGCGTCGGAAATAGAAAACTGATCAACCGCGTGCGCCACATCGATGGCGAAGGTGCAGCGACCGCGCCATCGCGGCTATTCGAGGCGGACGCTTCCACCCCGTTGGGCGCTGCACGCGCAAACGGCGTCGTGATGTCGGCATCGCCATCGCGCAGCAACTGGCGACTCTCCAGCCACGCCAGTCCGCGCCGGGCGCGCTCATTCTGCGGGTTGATCGCCAGCACCGAACGCAGACAGAACGCAATCTCCTTCGGGTCGTCGAGAACGCCGGAGAGCCACAGCCATCCCATCTCGTGCTGCGGATCGAGTTGCACGACACGCGCCAGCAACACCGCCGCCAGACGACGCTGCCCGCCGCGCGCCGCCGCCACGCCACGCACGAAGAGTTGCGCCGCCTCGCGCTGATTTGCCTTGATCTCCGTCCTGACCATCAGTGCTCCGGCAATAACCGACTCAACACGCGCTGCGATTCATACGGGTCCTGCAGCAGGCGACTGCGAATAACCTCCCAGTTGCGCGGGTCTTCGCCACCGAGCCGCCAGATCGCAATACCCGCCAGGTCGAGTTCCTGCACCAGACGCAGTTTCGCGTCCAACCCGCTGCTGGTGGCGAACCAGACCTCGCGTCGCCCTTCTTCGCGCGAACTGTAGGTGATCCAGTTTTCCTGCACCAACCCGTTCTGGTTGCTCTCCATTAGATTGACTGACAGGCGGTATGTCTGAATGATATCGTTAATCATCGCCCACGTTTGCCCGCGCGCATTGCCGCCGCCGTCACGAGGCCAGTTGTAGCCGTAGAACGGCACGCCGATGATGACCTTTGCCGGATCAACGACCGTCACCGCATAGCGGGCGACACGTTCCACCCAGTAGACCGGCGCTACCGGACCGGGACCGCCGCCGCGCCAGTGGTAGTCATACGTCATGATCCGCAACCGGTCAACAACCTGACCGATGACCGCCCAATCCTGAAATCCTCCCAACCCGCAGTAATCGCAATCCTTGGCATGCACGGCGACGGTCAACAGTTTGCCGTGAGCGTGGAGCGCATCGGCGAGTTCGATAATAAACGCACTGTATTCATCACGCAGACTGCTGCTGATAAACTCATAATCGATATCAATCCCATCATAGTCATAGGTGAGCACTTCATCGACAATCTGCTGCACGTGGTACGAGCGCAGGCGCGGGTTGCGCAGAATGCCCGGCGCCGGGTCATCGCCGGTAACGACATTGTGCACCGTTGGAATGACGAGCACATTCTTGCTGCGCGCCAGTTCGATCAGCGTGCGGTCGCGCGCCTCGCGCCCGAAGCGGAGCGTACCGGCTGGCGACGGCGAGTACCAGAACGGGCTGATCTCGTCGAGAATATCGGCGTTCGCCTCGAACGACTCGCGATTTTCGGAGCCGAACGAGTTGGGGAGCCAGGCGGCGATATACCGCCCCGTCTTCGGATGGAACCACGCGCCTTCTTCGGGAAGCGCGGACACAGGCGAAACCGTTCTCTCCGCCTGAACCGACGGGATGATCGCCAGCGCAGGCGTCGGCGTGTCTGCAACCGGCGTGACCGGCGGTAGCGTTGGCGTTGGAAACACCGGCGGTTCTGTCGCGCGCACGGCGAGACCAACGGTATCAGCAACCAGCAATGCCCAGACGATCAACGACACAGCGTAGATCGACACAAACAGCGGTGATGAGAAAACGTGTCGCATGACCGAACAATGGTGAATGGCGCTCGCTCAGCGAGCGTCCACGTCCTCAGTAGGCGTCCAATTCGTGCAACCGCTCATCGCTGATGCCGAAAAAGTGGGCGATTTCGTGCAGCACCGTGCGCCGCACCTCTTCGCGCAGCGCATCGCGCGAGGGAAAATCACGCACCAGCGGCGCCTGAAAGATCGTAATGACATCCGGGATCAGCGGATCGCCGTCAGTGCGCTCCGTCAGCGGCACCCCTTCATACAGCCCATAGATCGTTTGCCAGGGACGCAAACCCAGTGCGCGGCGCTGCTCGCGGCTGGGGCGCGCTTCGATCCGCACTTCGACATTCGTAAGATAGCGGGCAAATTCAGGCGGCAGCGAGTCCAGCGCCTCGATAACGATCGATTCGAATGTTTTGCGATCCATACCGCTTCCATCGCCAGAAGAAACCCTCCAGGGCATTATACGCGGGCGATAGAAGGTGCGTCAAGCAGGATGCTGCATAAAAGCGGTATGCGGCGAACGCGCAAACGCCGGAGATGAGAGAACCGGGGATTGGAACGCACCTATGAGGCAACGATCGGTTGATGCGCCGGATGGTCGGCAAGCGCCTCAGCAAGGCGCGCCAGCCCGCGGTGCTGGAGCGCTTTCACCGAACCAACCGTGCGCCCAAGCGACTCGGCAATCTCGGCGAGCGAGCGATCCTCATCGAACCGCAGGCGCAACACAAGACGCTGATCACGGGTCAGGATGCGCATCACGCTCTGGAGTTCATGGTATGCGATCCGCGAGATAACCGCTTCATCCGGGGGTTCGAGCGCTTGAGGCGCACTTTCATCAAGTGGAACGGAAGGGCGCCGGCGCGCCTGACGGAGCATGTCCATGGTGCGCGCGTAGGCGATGCGGTAGAGCCATGCAGAAAAGGGCCAGCCGCGATCTTCATAGCGATCCAGCCCTTCCAGCATCTTGACGAACACATCGCTGCATACATCCTCAGCGAGCACGGGATCGCCCAGTCGGGAAGCGATGTAACGATGCACCTGCGGAGCATACCGTTCGTACAACTGCCCGATCGCGTCGGCGTCGCCAGCCTTTGCGCGCGCGATGATGTGCGCTTCGCTCTCATAATGGTTGTCGGCAGGTGTGGATTTGACTGCCATCGTCCGCCTCTCAACAATGCAGAACCGATCGACCGCCTGATGAATGATGTGTGCGATACGTTCTGGAAACACTGTCAGTGTACGCCGCAAAGATGAATGAGTTGTGTCATCGGTCTGCGACCCTTGCGCTGCGAGAGCGGACAGGACGATGACCGGCGCCAGCGTTTGTTGTGTGTATATGCGCATCGATATGCTCATCAGAATGCCATGGTTCCCGACGGGAGATCCGCCGATTTCTGACCGTCGCAGCGATCAGCGCGCTCGACACGCCTGCAATGATGATTCATAGATAACGCTACGACGCGCGGTCATAATGAATGTTCATTCACAGCGCCGTCCATCGCTGGCTTCACCACCACAGGATATTACCGCTTCTTAACACATTTTTAGCATAATCGGTGTACAATATCCGCTACCATACGTGGCACTGAAAGGATTGATCAGCGACGTTCAACATCCAGACGATGTTGACTCTGTCCGGCGACCACGCCTGCCGGTTCCAAAAGATCACCGCGCGGCGCCCGCAGTGATAGCCCGCACCTGCCGTCACTGCGAGCCTGCGGAGCGTTGCAATCTCCCTGCACAGCAGAATGCCACATCGTGCTCGCAGTGACACACATAAGAGAATTGGCGCGTGACGGAGCGCGCGAAAGTGAGAACAGCATGCGGGATCATTACATCAAGCAACTGCAATCGGTGCACGACGATCTCCTTCGCATGGGGAGTCGCGTCGAACATCAACTTGCCGACGCTATCAAGGCGCTGGATCGGCTCGACATCGAACTGGCGCGCGAAATTGTTGCGCGTGATCGTGAGATTGACGCTGCACGCAACGCTATCGACGAGCATGTGTTCCAGTTGATCGCCACCCAACAACCGGTCGCCACCGATCTGCGCAGTCTGCTGGCAGCAATCGCAATTGCCGGTGAACTCGAACGTGCCGCCGACTATGCCAAGGGCATCGCCAAAAAAGTCGAGCGCAGCCTGCAAACGCCATCGATCATTGAAGCTCCGATGGAACTCCACCGCCTGGGGACGCTGGTTCAGACCATGTTGCACACCTGCCTGGATGCCTTTGTGCAACTTGATGTGACGCTGGCGCGCTCGCTCGGCGAAAAAGATCAGGAAATCGATGCCCTGGAAGACCGTGTGATCGAAACGTTGAAGAATGCAGCGCGCCAGGATCCGCGCAAACTCGACTGTGCGCTGCTCCTGATCGATACCGCGCATGTACTCGAACGTCTCGCCGATCGCACCACCAACATAGCGGAACGGGTCATTTTCATCGCTACCGCACAGGCGGAGGAAATTAACCCATGATGGACATGGCTCGCGCACACGTCTTCATTTCAGGTCGCGTTCAGGGAGTGAATTTTCGTGCCAGCGCACGTAATTACGCTCGTGAAGTCGGTGTCTCCGGGTGGGTGCGCAACCTGGAGGACGGGCGCGTCGAGGCGGTCTTTGAAGGTGAACGTTCGGCAGTGCAGAAGATGGTCAGCTGGTGCTACAGCGGTCCGTCGCATGCGCGTGTTGAAGCAGTGGACGTGCGCTGGGAGAAGCCAACCGGCGAAGAACGCGGTTTTTCGATTATCTGGTGAGTCGACATCCTGCGCCGATCTGTGGTTTATTCCTGAATAGAACACGGATGAGCACGGATGTGACGGATCGGCACGGAAGGAATAGACCACAGATGAGCACGGATTATAAATGAAACATCCGTGCCCATCCGCTCAATCCGCGGCAATCCGTGGTTTTTATGAATAGAACACGGATGAGCACAGATTTGAACAATAAAACATCCGTGCCCATCCGTTCAATCCGTATGCATCCGTAGTTTCTTTTCGACTTATCCCACCTTTCACGGCGCCACCACCAGCGGCAGGTAGCTCCGTGGCTCCCGCGACGGCGGGGTGGGCATGCGCGGCGGCGGGGTAGGCGTGGGCGCATCGACGCTCGTCCACTCCAGCGCGAGCGTTGCTGGACCCTCCTGGTTCCGGTGCTCGATCTGCAGCCGATGGTAGCCCGCTGACAACTCAATGACGACCTCGCGGGTGATGGGCTGCGTCTCCCAGGAATCGAGCGCCAGCCGGTCATCCACCCGGAAGCGAATGCCATTGTCGGTGCGGATAGTAAAGCGGTAGCGTCCGGCAGTCGGGAAGTTCACATAGCGCAGCCAGCGACTGGAGAAGTGATCGGCGGGCACATTCGGCGCCGGTCGGTCGGGCCACGACAGGTCCAGAAACTGATCTGCGACATTCTGCACGTGTAGCGCCGGTTCGGCGAGCCAGTCGTTGCCAAAGAATTCGCCGCGCCAGGCGGGATACTGCGCGCCAAATGCCTGAATGCGGCGATTGCCCCAATCCGCCACATAGACCGTGCCGTCGGGCGCCACCGACACGCTGCGAGGATTCCAGAACTGCCCATCGCCGCGACCCCGCGACCCCCACGCGCCGAGGAAGGCGCCGTTCGCGCTAAAGTGCTGGATGCGATGGTTGTCCCAATCTGTCACGTAGACCGTACCGTCGGGCGCCACCGCCACGCCGGAAGGTCTGTTGAACTGCCCGTCGCCGCTGCCCAGCGTCCCCCACTTGCCGAGAAAGTTTCCGTCGGCGCTGAAGCGCTGGATGCGGTGGTTGTCGCTATCCGCCACGTAGACCGTGCCGTCGGGCGCGACGGCTACGCCGGAAGGACTGTCGAACTGCCCGTCGCTGCGACCCCGCGACCCCCACGCGCCGAGGAAGGTTCCGTCGGCGCTGAAGCGCTGGATGCGGTGGTTGTCCCGATCCGCCACGTAGACCGTGCCGTCGGGCGCCGTCGCCACGCCAGCAGGATGAGAAAAATACCCGTTGCCGCTGCAACATGCTCCCCACCTGCCGAGGAAGGTTCCATCTGCGCGAAAGCGCTGGATGCGGTTGTTGTTCCAATCCGCCACGTAGACGGTGCCGTCGGGCGCGACGGTCACGCTGCCGGGATGTTGGAACTGCCCGTCGCCGATGCCATACGACCCCCACGCGCCGAGGAAGGCGCCGTTCGCGCGAAAGCGCTGGATACGATGGTTGTCCCAATCCGTCACGTAGACCGTACCATCGGGCGCTACCGCTACGCCGGGATAGTTGACCTGCCCGTTGCCGCTGCCCTGCGCCCTCCACGTACCGAGAAAGGTTCCGTCAGCGCGGAAGCGCTGGATGCGGCTGTTGTTCCAATCCGCCACGTAGACCGTACCGTCGGGCGCCACGGCCAGGTCGGAAGGACCTTCGAACTCCCCGTCATTACTGCCGCGTGACCCCCACCTGCCGAGGAAGGTTCCGTCAGCGCGGAAGCGCTGGATGCGGTTGTTGCCGCTATCCGCCACGTAGACCGTGCCGTCGGGCGCGACGGCTACGCCGGAAGGACTGTTGAACTGCCCGTCGCCGATGCCCCGCGTCCCCCACTTGCCGAGGAAGGTTCCGTCGGCGCGGAAGCGCTGGATGCGGTGGTTCCAGGTATCCGCCACGTAGACCGTACCGTCAGGTGCTGCCGCCACGTCTTCAAGCGACCAGAACTCCCCGTCGCCGCTGCCCCACCTCCCCCACCTGCCGAGGAAGGTTCCGTCGGCGCGGAAGCGCTGGATGCGGTTGTTGCCGCTATCCGCCACGTAGACCGTGCCGTCGGGCGCCACCGCCACGCCGGAAGGTCTGTTGAACTGCCCGTCGCCGCTGCCCCACCTCCCCCACGTGCTGAGGAAGGTTCCGTCGGCGCGGAAGCGCTGGATGCGGTGGTTGTTCGTATCCGCCACGTAGACCGTGCCGTCGGGCGCCACCGCCACGCCGGAAGGTCTGTCGAACTGCCCGTCGCCGCTGCCCCGCGTCCCCCACACGCCGAGGAACGCGCCGGTGGCGCTGAAGCGCTGGATGCGGTTGTTGCCGCTATCCGCCACGTAGACCGTGCCGTCGGGCGCCACGGCCACGCCGGAAGGTCTGTTGAATTGCCCGTCGCTACGAACCTGCGATCCCCACGCGCCAAGGAAGGTTCCGGTGGCGCTGAAGCGCTGGATGCGGTTGTTCAGAGTATCCGCCACATAGACCGTGCCGTCGGGCGCTGCCGCTACGCCGGAAAGAGACCGGAACCGTCCGTCACTGCTGCCATACGTCCCCCACTTGCCGAGAAAGGTTCCGGTGGCGTTGAAGCGCTGGATGCGGTAGTTCCAGGCATCCGCCACGTAGACGGCGCCGTCGGGCGCCACGGCCACGCCGGAAGGTCTGTTGAACTGCCCGTCGCTGCGGCCCTCCGATCCCCACTTGCCCAGGAACGCGCCGGTCGCACTAAAGCGCTGGATGCGGTGGTTGCCGCCATCCGCTACATAGACCGTGCCGTCGGGCGCCACCGCCACGCCGGAAGGTCTGTTGAACTGCCCGTTGTTGCTGCCATACGCCCCCCACGTGCTGAGGAAGGTTCCATCGGCGCTGAAGCGCTGGATGCGGTGGTTGCCTTCATTCCATCCGCCGCCGCCATCCACCACGTAGACTGTGCCGTCAGGCGCTGCCGCCACGTCTTCAAGTGACCAGAACTGCCCATTGCCGCTGCCCTGCGACCCCCACGCGCCGAGGAAGGTTCCATCGGCGCGGAAGCGCTGGATGCGGCGATTGCCGCTATCCGCCACGTAGACCGTGCCGTCGGGCGCCACCGCCACGCTGCGAGGAGAGCGGAACTGCCCGTCGCCGCTGCCCAGCGACCCCCACGCGCCGAGAAAGGTTCCGTCGGCGCGGAAGCGCTGGATGCGGTGGTTGTTCGTATCTGCCACGTAGACCGTACCGTCGGGCGCCACCGCCACGTCGGAAGGTACGTTGATCTGCCCCGCTGGCGCCTGGGGGTCAAGAGCGAACTGGAAGACGCGATAGGGGAGTGTCTGCTGCGCCGGGGCCGCCTCACCGGCGCTACTGGCGAAGGGCATGATGGCGAATGCGGTCATTGCCAGGAAGAGTGCGCAAAGAGCAGAGATCGGCGTTTTTGCGTACATGTGACCTCCTGTCAATTCTGCAACCTGCGCCTGATGCGTCGTGCCACAGAGACAGCGCGGCGAGGCGTGTCAGGCAACGTTTACAATTAGGTATAGCATAGCAGCACAGCGAAGTATACGCCCCGCCTGCGGTTTTTTGAGTTAGTGTATCATAACGAGATAGCGAAGAATGTCAACGAGGCGGCACCGGGCGGCGCTTGTGGTGAAGTAGAATACGGATCAGTACGGGTTTTTCTACCCATATTCGTGGTCATTCGTGGTTGCTTGATGAAATAGAACAGGGATTGGCACGGATGCGACAGATCGGCACGGATTAAGAAAGAAAAACATCCGTAGCAATCCGCTTAATCCGTAGCAATCCGTGATTTTTATGAATAGACCACGGATGGGCACGGATGTGACGGATCAGCACGGATTAAGAAAGAAAAACATCCGTAGCAATCCGCTTAATCCGTATATACCCGTGGTTTATTCCTAAACAGCACATGGATGAGCACGGATGCGACAGATCGGCACGGATTAAGAAAGAAAAACATCCGTGCCCATCCGCTCAATCCGTGGCAATCCGTGGTTTATTCCCAAAGAGACCACGGATTGGCCTGGTGCAGGAAACGCCGAACGTGCCCAGGCAAAAACCGGTCGGCAATACCATCAGGTCTCGATCACAGAATCGTAAGCGCTGCTCCCTGTCTATCCTACCATACGATCACCATTCAGGCGCGCCAGAAAAGGACTTTCGGGCGCTTTTTTTATTATGCGACAGTTGCTATGCTATGCCTGTCATTCGGCTATATTCGACCCGACAGGGAGCCTGCAATGAGCGAAGCGACTTCTCAACCCAACACCTACCACGCTACAGCCGTCGGCATTCTCGACGTTCCATCCGCGAGTCGCCAGAACCTGCACCGCCGCCCGCACCTGCGCATGACGGGTCCGCTCGGCGGCGACTTTCGTCTGCCGATCCGGGTCATGCGTGAAATTCCCGGCAGCGAACTTCTTGATCACGCGCACCACGGCGCGCGCCTGCTGATCGAAGGGCGTCTGGAGTGGAACAAGTCGTCTGACGCCGCTGGGCTGCTGCCGACGCTCATCGCCGATGCAGTGCGTCCCGTGACCCCTGACGACGAAGAGGGGTGCGATGTCCGCCTGTGCGGGGAAGTCACCGCCCCGGCGCGCATCCGGCGCCATCCGTTGCGCCCCGGCATCGCCATGGCGCATGTGACCCTTCGCGTCCAGATACCACGCACGCGCGCAGCAAGTCGCGCAGTGATCACCGAAACGGTAGGAATTCCGGTCGTTATCCCGCTCAACCATCCCGACGCGCCGGCGCTCCTGCGCCCCGGCAACCGCGTCCTTGTCGAAGGGTTGCTGGAACAGGCGCCGTTGCCCCGCAACGGACCAGAGGTCGATCAGACGCTGGCAGACCTTGATGAAACGGCGAAGCAGCGCGTAACCTGGGCGATGACGCCGGAAGAAACGCGCGCAGCCGAGCGCGACTACACCCGGCGCCGCTGGGAGGCGACCCACACGGTCATCTATCGGGTCGTTGCAGGATATGTCGAGTTATTGAACGGTGCGCCCGCCACCATCCGCGAGGCGCGTGAACTGCGCCGCGCCGAACTTCAGCGTCGCGCGCAACGGCAGCAGTCGTCGTCATAAATCGTTGGTGACCGGCGGTCGGTTGTCCGGGCCGCCGAGACCAGGCCCGCCCGCCAACTCCCCTCCCTTACTGGCGAGACGGTCGGCTGGCTTCGTATCACCGGCCCGGTTGGGGCCGGCAGCGAGTTCCTCGCTGCATTGCACCCTGACAACCCCATACCATATCTGGCTTTCTGATGCGCGTTAACGCGCGACTGACGCATACGCCTTCAGAAAGAACATCAATGGCGCGCCATGCGCCGATTTCCTTCTTGTTCCTCTGTCGGTCACCGGTCGGTTCAGCCACGACGCCTCGCGCGTCACTCGTATCCGCTGCGCCGCCCGGCGGCGCACCAGTCTCAGGAGGAAATCGCCCCCATACGCTTACCGTGTGGTGCGGCGCCACGACCATCACGCGGCAGCATGACGCTGCACTTATTGTCCATTTGCCCCCGCGCGGGACACACCAGCTTTCTGGAGTGTCCCGCACGGGACATACGGAACGTCGGTGTGCTCTGCGCTCCTGAATTCAAAAGGAGACAGCAATGATCATCCACGGCGTTCCGGTGTTCCCCACTGCTTTTCCGAATCGTGTCGTTCTGGGTTACGCGGATGGCACCATCCGCATGGCAATGAATGTGCCAACGGACAGAGTGTTCTTTGAAGTGCTCTGCCACGGTTCACGACCTGATAAGAACGGCAAAACGTATGCTGTTCCGTTTGTGACTGTACCCCTCCGGGGCGAACCGATCGATGCTCAGAAGTTGTTCGATATCACCGTCGCCTGCCGTGAGTATCGCCTGGGACAACCCGTGCGACTGCTTATGTGCTGGGTGGGATACGGTCCGGACTCGCTGGCACAGCAACTCGCAGACCTGCTGGGAACCGTTGTGCTGGCGGCAAATGAGCGCATTTCAGCGGCAACGTTTGAGCCAGTCAACGGCGGCGTCTGGCTCACGTTCACCCCACGCTGCTGGAAGTAATCTCGAATCTCGAACGAACTGGTACGGAGACGTTACAGGAGGGGCGGGTTGCTGACCGCCCCTCCTCCTTACTTATATCAGCAACGGTGAATTCAGGGTGCGATCACGACAATCGGTTCAGGGGAAGATAACTGGAGCAGACATAGCAATCAATACCGGAGGAATATCCATGTACTTCGCCGATCTCCAACCTTATACGTGGTTTACCAGCAAGCGATCGGGATACACCGCCCTGGCGGTCGGCTGGCTCGACTCGCTGTTTCCTTACACGATTGGTCCAACACCGCCAGCATTTCAGGAGCGTCTGCGCGAGCATTGTGCGTGCGGCGTCCACGCTCCGATGCTTGGCTTCCACGAATGCGATTTTTGCGGGAAGTCTCATATCTTTCTGGAATATGGGAGTAAGAAGGTGATGACCAACAACGGTGAAATCTGGATTCTCGACGGAAACATTGTCTATGCCGCGCCGGTCATGATCCATCACTACGTTACAGATCATAACTATCGACCGCCGCAGGTGTTTATTGATGCGGTTATGCGCTGCCCTCTGCCTTACGAAGCGGCATACCAGGAGATCATGCAATCGTGGGGAGAGACGACGTTCGATTATAGCCGTGATTACCCGTTTATATGTTCGATACGTACCCCATAACCAGCGTTGACATCCTCTGGTAAGCGCGGGAACACTTGTATCGGCACGCTGCCCGACCGTTTCAGGTTGGCGCTTCTGCCTGCGGATGGCGCGGGACCTGTAAGACCCTGCGTCTTGGGAGTAACTGCACTGCCGGAGGCGCCTCTGTTACTGCGCACGTTGCCGCCTGCGCGGAGGAGTGTTACGAAACGGTGAACGCAGCGCTGCGCCGATCCGCCCGACGAGCAGTGCGACCAGTTCACGCCGCAATGCCTGCCAGTCTTCTTTCGG
>Ga0197142_1004039_pt1 | contig 12030 bp, 9 predicted proteins | sample GBS60_MetaG_FD_148614 | JGI IMG/M metagenome (GOLD analysis project Ga0197142, IMG submission 148614) | Sediment microbial communities from Great Boiling Springs, Gerlach, Nevada, United States - GBS 60_MetaG | ecosystem: Environmental > Aquatic > Thermal springs > Hot (42-90C) > Sediment... | reverse complement strand
CGCTTCGCCGGAGCAGATGGAGCGAGAACTGGCGGCTTTGCGCGAGCAGATCCGCGAGCGCGAGGCGTCGCTTGAACGCCTGAAAACGATCGTCGATAAGGTCGAGAAGGCGCGCAAACAGGGCGACGACTTCATCGATCGATACTTCATCCCGCGGCGCACCGCCTCCTCGATCATCATCGCGGAGCTCCGCGAGGCCGCCGGCCGCGCCGGCGTCAAGCAGGCCGAGCATACCTTCGCATTCGAACCGATCGAAGGCGCCGAGGAGCTGGAGATGATGACCATCTCCGGAAACTATGAGGGGTCCTATCAGAACCTGGTGCAGTTCGTGAACCTGCTGGACCGCTCGCCGCGCCTCGTGATCGTCGATACGCTGACGGCGGCGCCGCAGCGCACCGCAGGTATGCTGAACGTTAATCTGAAGATGAACGCCTTCATCCTCAACCGGGGCGAGCAGGTCGAGGCCGAGCGGGCCAAGCCGGGGACGGAGAGTTCATGAAGGTCGGGGCCGAACCGAAGAAGGTGGCGGTGCTTATGGGCTTGCTGGCCGTCGCGGGGTATTTGTATTTTTCGGGCGCCGCCTCCGAGGAGCCGGCGCAAACATCACGCCCGACGGCGCCCGCGGCCGCCCCGCCGGAGATCGCCCGTCCCAAGCCCGCTCCGCGTCTTGAGGCCCGGGGATCCCTCGGGCGCGAGTTCCGGCCGTCGCTCAGACGCGCGCGTCCGGAGGAGCGGCCCGATCCGATGACGGTGGATCCGACGCTGAGACTCGAGCTGCTGGCTCGCCTCCAGAAGGTCGAGGCCGAACGCCCGCGGCGCAGCCTGTTCGACTTCTCTGCCCCGCCGCCACCGCCGCTCAAGACGCCGGAGCCCAAAGTCGTCCCCCGGCCCGCCGAGGAGGTCGACAACTCGGAGAGCGAATCCAAGCCCGCGGAAATCGAAGCCAGGCCGGTCAAGCCCCCTCCGCCCCCCATCCCGCTCAAGTTCTACGGCTTCATCAGCCCAGCCGAGAGGGCGGAGAGGCGGGCCTTTTTCCTCGACGGAGACGACATCTTCGTGGCGGGCGAAGGCGAGCTGATCCGGAAGCGCTACAAAGTGGTCCGCATCGGGCTGAACTCGGCCGTGGTGGAAGACACCGAGCACAACCACCAACAGACGCTGCCGCTCATCGAGCAGAAGGGGCAAGGATGAGGAAGCGAGGCGAGGAAGGCTTCGCGATGCTGTTGGTGTTCGCCATGGCGGCGGCCGTGGCGATCATGCTGTATCGCGAACTGCCGCGCCTGGTTTTCGAGGCGCAGCGCATCAAGGAACAGGATCTGATCAGCCGTGGCATGGAGTACCGGCGCGCCATCCAGCTCTATGTGCGCAAGAACAAGCGCTATCCGCAATCGCTCGACGACCTTGAGCGCGGCACCGGGATCCGCTATCTCCGGCGGCGCTACAAGGACCCGATGACCGGCAAGAGCGAGTGGCGGCTGATCCACATCGACAACGCCGGCGTCTTCACCGACTCTCTGGTTCACAAGCCCAAGGAAGAGGAAAAGAAGAAGTCGGAGAACACCTTCATTACCGAAGGGGCTGCCTTTGGCTCGACGGCTCCGATGCCGGGGACCGATGAGACTCAGAAGGCCGGCGCGGGCGTCCGCGGAGCGAGCGACCGGCCGCTGGTGACGGCCGAAGCGTTTCACGGCCAGCCGCAGGCCGGCGAGCTGATCGCTCCGGAGGCCTTTCCTCCTGGGCCAAGTGATCCGCAGGGACTTGCCCCGCCGTACAACCCGCAGTCGCCCGGCACGCTCCCGTACCCGCCGGGATACCCGCCGCCTTCACAGCCGGGCCAAGTTTATCCCGTCCCCATTCAACCGCAGCCCTACCCTGCTCCGGCGCCGGTCGGCCAGGCGCCGCCCGCGCCCAATCCGCAGGTGCAGATCGGCGTGGCGCCTTACGTCGTTCCTGCCCAGCCGGCTCAAGTGTTCATCGGCGTGCCCGGACAAGCTCCGGCGCAGATTCCTGTGAACGTGCCGGGCGCGCCGCCGACGCCCGTTCCCGGCTTGCCGCCGGGAGCCTACCCTTACCCGCCCCAGGCGGCGCCCGGACAGCCGAATCCGGCGATGGCGGTGGGTGTTGCGCCTTACGTTGTCCCCGGCCAGCCGCCCCAGCCGTATTATCCGCAACAGGGTCAGCCGGCGCCCGTGCGTGGCCCGCAGCCGTTTCCCCCGGGCGCGCCTCCCTATCCTTCGCAGGGCATTCCCGGCCTACCCGGACCTTTCGGCCCCGGCATGCGCCGGGGCGCGTCCGGCATCGGCGCGCCTGCGCCTACCGGAGCTCAGACCGCCTCGCCTCAGGGCAATCCCGCGCTCCAGCTCATCCAGCAGATCCTGACCACGCCGCGTCCGGCAGGCCTACAGGGCGCCGCCGCGGCGCCGGTCGGCGCCATGATTCCGGGCGGCATCGCCGGCGTGGCCACCACCTATGAGGCGGAGGGCATCATGGTGTTCAACGAGCGCAGCAAATACAACGAGTGGGAATTCATTTACGACTACCGGCAGGAGCAGTCGGCGGCCGCCGCTTCGGCGGCGCTCGGCGCGGGCGCCGGAAGCCAGGCGAATCCGCTGGGCGCGCCGCAGCCGGAAGGCGCCCGGCCCTCGCTGTTCAGTCCTCCGGCGCAAATGCAGCCCCCTTCGCGCTTCGGCGCGACGCGATAGCGAACGGTCGTCGTCGCAGGCGCCCCCTGCGCAACCCCTCCACGACAGAATCTCTTACACTGGTGATGTTCCCCACGTCTCCGCCCGAGTGCGCGCGGGACGGGGGAGTCTGCCGCCTCCGCTCGAGCCGTGGGTTGGTGAAGATGCAGAGCACGCCGAATGCTAACGATTCCCACGATGCGATCCAGCTGTTGCGCCAGGTCCAGACAGGCGACCGCCAGGCCCGCGACCGACTGTTCCGGCTGATCTACGCCGAACTGCGGCGCATCGCGCACCGCGAGCTGCGCGACCGGTGGGATCGCCAGACGCTCGACACGACGGCGCTGGTCGAAGAGGTTTACCTCAAGCTGGCGGAAGATCAGGAGGTCGACGCGCGCAGCCGCACCCACTTGCTGGCTTTCGCGGCTCTGGCCCTGCGGCGGGTGTTGACCGACTACGCCCAGAAGCGACTGGCCGAAAAACAAGGCGCCTCGCTGGCGCTGACGACGGTCACCGGAGGGAACGTCAGCTTTAGCGTCGAGCTGGCGGAGATGCCGGCGCTCGACAAGGCGTTGCAGGAGCTCGAGCGGGTCGATCCGCGGCTGCGCAAGATCGTGGAGTATCGGTTCTTCGGCGGCCTGACGCCGGCGGAGATCGGCCGGATGCTCGGCATGACGGAGCGGGCGGTGGAGCGGGATTGGGTGAAGGCGCGGGCGTGGCTTTACAAAGAGCTTTATCCTGAAGAGCCGCGCTAGCCCTGCCCGCCGCCCGCGGAAAAGCCGCGCGGCAACCTCGAGGCGGCGCCCACCGGTTCGATCTGCCTAAGTCGCTTCCCCTCCAGACGCCGGTAGCAGTCCGGCAGGTCGAAATGCGCGAGCACGTTCGGGATGAGCGCGGCCAGCGGCCAGTCGTAGTCTTCGGCCTCGGCTACCTCGGCAAAGCTGGTCAGCGGATGCTTGAGCGTCACCTCGGCCACGTGCGGAGCCAGCAGCGCGGCGAAGGTCGCCGGCAGGGCGCCCCAGCCGAGCGCCGCCAGGTGGATCTCGGCGTGACCGCAGGCGGCCAGCCAGTCGAGCACCCGGAGCAGATCGAAGGTCCTCTGCCCGGCATACGGCCGGTCGAGCATGAGGCCGTGTATGGCGTAGAAATAATCGCTGCCGTAGGGCTCGGAAAAGCTGTTCGGGTTGCAGGTGTCCGGCCGCGAGTCGCCGATGCCGCGCACGTCGCAGGTGAAAAACGCGGCGTCGGGCTCGGCGCCGAGTAGCTCACCGACGAGCGGCTCCCGGCGGAGCTCCTCATCGCTTGAAAGGTGCGAGACGTAGAGAACCGCGCGCCGCCCCTCGCGCGGCGGCCTCGAATAGAGCGGCTCCCTCGAGAGACGGTAGACGACGGCCTGGATGCCGGGCTCCGTCTCGATGAGATAGGTGATCGCGTGCGGCAGCGGGTAGCCTCGGTCCCGGCGCGGCCGCAGGATGCGGTATTCGGGGATTCCGGTGCGGGGCGGGATGCGCAACAGCTCCGCCACAGCCGCCTCGAGCGCCCCGCCGTCCAAGCCGAGCCTGCGGCGGGCCAGCAGTTTCGATTTCTCCGCGGTGAAGGCGTAGATGGGCCGGCTGCCGAGCGCGGCCACCTGCCCGTGCGGTGCGCAGGCCAGCGTCTCGTCCCTTTCGATGGTGAGCGCCGGCTCGGATCCCCCGCCGGCGACCCCGGTGAAACGGTTGAACCAGCGGTACATGGCTTCGCGATTCTCTTTCGTGTAGCCGTGATAGCCGGGACCGACATACAACGCAATGCGGTCCTCGGCGCCCAACAGCGCCCAGAGCCGCCGCAGGCGCCGCCAGGCCTCCTCGGTGCCCCGGACGTCGAAATAGTCGCGTTCCTTGGCCAGGATCAGCACCGGCTTGGGGGCCAGGGCAGCGAGGAAGTCTTCGTGCTCCAAGCCGAGCGCCAGAGCCCCGGGCGGACACTGTTCGGTGTCGGCAGGCAGCTCGTTTTCCAGGTTCCGGAGAAACGTGGTGACGAAGCAGCCGGGCGCGGCCATCGTCCAGCGATCATCCAGGCCGCACAGCCACGTGGTCATCGTGCCGCCGCCCGAGTTGCCCGTGATGCCCACATGCCGCGGATCGACCTCCGGGCGGCTGAGCAGGTAATCGAGCGCACGGATGCCGTCCCAAGCGCGCCAGGCGCCGAAAAACTCTCCGACGAGGAACTGCTGGTTGCCCGCATAGAGGTGTTCGCTGGTGCCCCGACCGCGGCGCGGCTGGTAACGCTCGTCGACATATTGCATGCGCTCGCCCTGGCCGATTGGATCGAAGATGAGCACCACATAGCCCAGGCGCGCCAGTCCCTGGCTGAAGGACTGATAGGCCTCGGCCGCCTTGCCGTTGTGGGAGTGGCCGCAACTGCCGACGACGCCGGGCGCCGGCAGCCGGCGCCCTTTAGGGACGTACAAGTTGGCCGTCACCAGAAACCCCGGGCGGCTTTCGAAGATGACCTTTTCGATCTTGTAGGCATCCCGCTCGACGAGGCCGGTCGTGCGGGCGTTAAGCGGAGTGCGTTCGGGAAAAGGTCCAAAGGCGGTGCGGATCTTCCGCCGCACCTCGCTGACATAGGCCTCGGCGTCGGCGCGGGTTTCAAGCGACGCCAGTCGCTCCAGGCGGCGGCGTTCCAGGCGTCGCACCGTCTCCACATAGAATTCCTGCACCATTCGCGGAAATCGATTGAGCGGAACGGCGGAGGCGACGGTGGAGGCCGGGGCCGGCTGGAAGCCGACTGCCGTCCGGCGCGCCGCCAGCCCCGTGGCGGCCGGCAGCGCCAGCATCCGGCGGCGGGTCCACAACGGCGGATCAGAACGGGGCGGCATCACGGCGCCAGTGTACACAAAACGAGACCGGTCCGGGCCGGGCCGCCTCAGGTGTGCAAGACGATTTCGCGCCGACAGGCTCGCACATCGAGCTCGAACTCGATCGTGATGATGGGCGGCCGGGCGTAATGCCAGGTGAAACCGTGCGGGGCCCCGGCCGTGCCCTCGAGCAGGAACCTGCCGAGAAGCGGGTGGATGTCATGGACGGTGTAAACGTTGATTGCCGTGGCGTCCCTCCAGGCGGCGCCCAGCTCGCGCAGGCGCTCGTTGAAGATGCCCAGGACGAAGCGGGCCTTCTCCTCGATGGCCTCCGGTGAGGTTTCCCCGCGCCGAACGACCCTCTCCGGCTCGAGCGAGCCTTCGGGCAGTTCGCCGGCGCCGGCGAGAACGAACGTCGCCGGCCAGCGCTTGGCTGCGGCGGCGCGCGGGACGGTATAGGAGAAGCCGTAGAGAGCCGGTTCGGCCGGAGCCCCGATCTGGGGCGCCACGTTGGTGCGAGCCACCGGGTTCATTCCGTCCTGAAAGATGTCCCAGCTTCGAAGCACTTCGATGTAGCCGGCGTTGAAGCGGGCGAAGCCTTCAAAGGTGAAAGGCTTCGGCGAACGCAACTCGATGCCGCATAGCGCCTGCACCGGGCGGCCTAGCTCGGCCAGATGGCCCCGGATCCGATCGAAGCCGGCCTTGAGCGCGAGCGGCGGATGGAGGCGCGCATGCTCGATCTCAAAACCGGCAGCGGCAATCGCGCCGCCGGAATACGGGGCGATTCCACGCAGGAACCGAAAGCCGCCACGGGGGTTTTCGATCAGCACCCGGCCATCATAGCAGGGGTTACAGCTTTTCGGAACGGAGTCGCCGGACGGTCATAGTAGACTGGTACTTGTGCGCTTTGCCCCGAGCGGGGGCTCGGCTAAACTTTGTCGTGGAGGTCCATCCGATGGCTGCTACCGCCGGCAGGCCGCTACCCACCGAGCTGGTTCACATCGGCGTCGAACGCGAAGATCTGATCCGGGCCTTCCGCATCATCCAGATGTCGCGGCGGCTGGACGATCGCGAGATCCTGCTGAAGCGCCAGCAGCGCATCTATTTCCAGATCAGCGCCGCCGGACACGAGGCGGTGCAGGCGGCGGCCGCCATGGTGATTCGCCCCGGCTACGACTGGGTCTTCCCCTATTACCGGGACCGGGCGCTGTGTCTGGGGCTCGGCATCACGCCCGAGATGATGTTGCTCCAGGCGGTCGGCTCGGCCGAAGACACGCAGTCCGGCGGACGCCAGATGCCCTCGCACTGGAGCTCGCCGGAGCTGCACATCTTCACGGTCTCCTCCTGCACCGGCACGCAGTTCGTTCAGGCCGTCGGCTGCGCGCACGCCAGCCGTCTTCTGCGCCCCGACAGCGACGAGGTGACACTGGTTTGCGGCGGCGACGGACACACCAGCGAGGGTGAGTTCTGGGAAGCGCTCAACGCAAGCTGCCTGGACCGGCTCCCGGTGATCTTTCTGATCGAGGACAACGGCTATGCCATCTCCGTGCCGGTGGCCCGCCAGACCGCCGGGGGAAGCATCTCGCGGCTGGTGCGGAACTTTCCCGGACTGCTCGTGCTGGAAATCGACGGCTGCGACTTTTTGGCTTCACTCGAGGCGATGAAGGCGGCAGCCGAGCATGCGCGCAGCGGGCGCGGCCCGGCGCTGGTGCATGCGCACGTCATCCGGCCCTACTCGCATTCGCTTTCCGACGATGAGAGCCTGTACCGGACCGAAGAAGAGCGGGCGGAGGATCGGCGGCGCGATCCCTTCGAGCGGTTCCCCCAGTGGCTGCTGTCGGAAGGCATCCTGGATCGCGACACCTACGAGCAGATGGTCCGCGAGATCGACCTGGAGATCCAGCAAGCCGCCGAGCGGGCGCTGAAAGCCCGGATGCCGGACGCAAGCCCGGCCGCGATTCTTCGCTACGTCTACTCCGACAAGATCGACCCCACCTCGAGCGAGTTCGAGACGGAGCCGGTCTTCGACAGCGAGTCGCGCACCATGGTGGACACCATCAACCGCACCTTGCGCGACGAAATGCGACGCAACCCCTACGTGGTGGTGTTCGGCGAAGACGTGGCCGACTGCTGCTTTGAAGACAAGCTGCCCCTGGTGAAAGGCAAAGGCGGCGTCTTTAAAGCCACGATCGGTCTTCAGCGCGAGTTTGGCAGCCAGCGCTGCTTCAGTTCGCCGCTGGCGGAGGCTTCGATTGTCGGCCGCGCCATCGGCATGGCCGTTCGGGGGCTAAAGCCCGTGGTCGAGATCCAGTTCTTCGACTACATCTGGCCGGCCATGATGCAGATTCGCGACGAGCTGGCGAACATCCGCTGGCGGTCCTACAACGGCTTCTCCTGCCCGGTGGTGATCCGGGTCCCCATCGGAGGCTATCTGGCCGGCGGCTCGATCTACCACAGCCAGTCGGGCGAGTCGATCTTCACCCACATCCCGGGGATCCGCGTGGTGATGCCGTCGAACGCCCTCGATGCTTGCGGCCTGCTGCGCACGGCGATCCGCTGCGACGACCCGGTGCTGTTTCTCGAGCACAAGAAACTCTACCGGGAGACCTACAACCGTTCGCCGTATCCGGGGCCGGAATTCATGATCCCGTTCGGCAAGGCGCGGCTGGTCAAGCCCGGCCGGAATCTCTCCATCATCACCTATGGCGCCCTGGTGCAGAAGTCGCTCCAAGCAGCCTCGAATCTTGAGGAGCGCTTTCCGGACTGGACCATCGAGGTGATCGACCTTCGCAGTCTGTCTCCCTACGACTGGGAGGCGATCCGCGCCTCCGTGCTGAAGACGGCGCGCGTGCTGGTGGTGCACGAGGACAATCGAAGCTGGGGCTTCGGCGCCGAGATCGCCGCCCGAATCGCCGACGAGCTGTTTGCCGGCCTGGATGCCCCGGTCGGCCGGATCGGCTCGCTCGACACCTACGTGGCCTACAACCCGATTCTCGAAGACGCGATCCTGCCTCAGACCGCCGACATCGAGCGGGAGGCTGAGCGGTTGCTCACCTACTGAGTCGCGACCCTCACCAGTCCACCTTAAACGTGGTGATCACCTGGTCGCGGACCTGAACGGTATCCTCCAGGGGAGGGCGGCCGTCGAGCTGGACAGTGATCTTGTAGGTGCCCGCAGGCAGGTTGATCTTGGCGGGGGTCTTCTCCGGTCGCAGGCGTCCGTTGATGAGGATGGAAGCGCCCGGGGGATTCGAGACGACGGTGAGCGTACCGGCCAGGGGCTCGAGCTCGAAGTTCACCTCCAGTTCATCGGGCACCTGAACGGAGCGCGAGGCGACGCGGTGGGCGGGTGCGCTGGCCGTCAACGTTCGCCGTCCTTCGCGCAGCAGCAGACTGCACGGAGTCCGGCAGGAAGAGCCCAAATCGCTCACCACGGTGGCGCCCGACGGCTTGGAGCGCAAGGCGACGCTGTACTCGGCGGGAGAGACGACCGCAGGCGAAGGCTCTCGAGGAGCCGCCGTACGCGGCGCACGAGGCTTGGCAGCCGGCTCCCTCCGGGGCGTTTCCCGCTCGGGAGGCGCGGCTTCAGCCGATTGCGGAGGCGCCGGCCCTCGCTCCGCCGTGGCCGGCGCCTCGCTTGGGGTCTGCGGTGGCTGGTCTTTTGGCGCCGAGGGCTCCACTGCGACAGGCGGCGTCGCCGAAGGGGCTTGCGGCGGCGCCACGTCGGCTTGGGTGAGGAGCGGCTCGGAGACGCCATATTCCCGCCAGACGAGCACACCCAGGCCGGCGGCGACCAAAATCAGCACGACGACGAGCGCGGCCCGCAGTGGAGAAGGCTCCTCCTCTTCCAAAGGCCGGCGTCGCGCGCGCGGCGGCAGCGGGGTCGCGGCGGGGCGTCCCGGCTGGACAGGCGGCTCGACGAGCGTCGGCGCAGGCGTCTCCGGACCGGTGGCCACGGTCTCAAGCGACGAGGCGCTGCCGCGACACATCGGCTGCCAGTCGGGTCCCGCGGCGAGCGCCGCCGTCAAAGCGTCCACAAACTCGGTGCAGTTGGCGAAACGGCGCGCAGGATCCTTGGCGAGCGCCCGCTCGAAGACGGTGTCCGCCTCCGACGGCAGAGTCGGGTTCAGCCGCCGCGGAGGCGCCGGCTCCTCTTTGGCGATTTTGTAAAGCAGCGCCGGCAGCGAGTCGGCCGCGTGCGGCTTTTCGCCGGTGAGCATCTCGTAGGCAACCACCGCCAGCGAATACTGGTCCGAGCGGCCGTCCACGGGAATGCCCTGGATCTGCTCCGGCGACATGTAGTTCGGCGTTCCAAGGATCGTGCCGGCCTGGGTCATCTGCTGGGAGACGATTCTGGCGACGCCGAAATCGGTGATCTTTACCTCGCCGTCCACGCTGACCATGATGTTGGCCGGCTTGATGTCGCGATGAACGACGCCCTTCTGGTGGGCGTAGTCCAGAGCGGCCGCCGTTTGCCGGAGCACGTTGAGGATCACGCGTTTCTGGAGCGGCGTTCCGGAGGCGAGCATCTGCTCGAGCGCCTGACCGTCGACGAACTCCATGAAAACGAAGGCCGTATCGTTCTCCTCGGCGATGTCGTAAATGGTGACGATGTTCGGATGCGAGAGCACGCCCGCCGAGCGAGCCTCGCGAAAGAGGCGCTCGCGCAGCCGTTCGCGTTCCGCCGGATCGCTGAAGTCGCCGAGCCGGATGGTTTTCACGGCGACGGTGCGGCCGATCGCCGGGTCCTCGGCGCGGTAGACAATCCCCATCGCTCCGCGACCGAGCTCGCCCAGGATGCGATAGCGTCCGACTCGTTCCACCGCTAGCGCCATTGTAGCGTACGGGTGTCGGCCGAGCCTCCGCGTACGCCAGACGCGGCTTGCAGAGCTTAGGGCAATCTTGAGTAGAATTGTGATGATTCCGATGGCGGGACCGCTAAACATTTCGGTGAAAGGGGAATACGCGCTGCAAGCCCTCTTCGACCTCGCCCTGCAGGGTTCCGCCCAGCCGGTGAAGATTGCGGCGATTGCTCGCCGTCAACAGATCCCGCAGAAATTCCTGGAGTTGATTCTCGCCACCCTGAAAAAAGGGGGATTCGTGGAGAGCCGGCGGGGCGTCGACGGGGGCTATCTGCTGGCTCGGCCCGCGGATCGGATCTCCGTGGGCGAGGTGCTCCGCTTCATGGAAGGCGCCAAGACCGGCCGGACATCCAGGAAGGACTCGGAGACTCCTTTCGACGAGATGTGGCGGGGCGTGGAGCGCTGCATCGCGGAAGTGCTGGACCGGACGACCTTTGCCGATCTGGCGGCCCGCTGGAAGGAGAAGCAGAGCGCCTGGGTGCCCAATTGGGAGATCTGACGGCGTCTTCCGATCGCGAAAACACAGGGGAGAGAAGCGTTTGGTTTTCGAAGACAATTCTCTGAGCATCGGGCGTACCCCGCTGGTGCGTCTGAACCGGATCACGGGGGGCGCGCCGGTGACGATTCTGGCCAAAATCGAGGGGCGGAATCCGGCCTACTCGGTGAAGTGCCGCATTGGCGCGGCCATGGTTTGGGACGCGGAAAAGCGCGGTCTGCTGGGCCCGGGCAAGGAGATCATCGAGCCCACCAGCGGCAACACGGGCATCGCGCTGGCGTTCGTGGCCGCCGCCAGGGGGTATCCGATCACGCTGACGATGCCGGAGACGATGTCGATCGAGCGACGGAAGGTGCTGGCCGCCTTCGGCGCCAGGCTGGTGCTGACCGACGGCGCCAAGGGCATGCACGGCGCGGTGGCGGAGGCCGAGCGCATCGTCGCCTCCGATCCCGACCGCTACGTGCTGCTCCAACAGTTTAACAACCCGGCCAATCCGGACATTCATTTCCGGACCACGGGGCCCGAAATCTGGGAGGACACCGAAGGGAAGATCGACGTGCTCGTGGCCGGCATCGGCACCGGGGGAACGATTACGGGCGTGTCTCGTTACATCAAGCAGGTCAAGGGGAAAAAGATCCTGTCGGTGGGCGTCGAGCCCGCCTCAAGCCCGGTGATCACGCAGACGCTCCGCGGCGAACCGGTTCGGCCGGCGCCGCACAAGATTCAGGGCATCGGAGCCGGTTTCATTCCGCAAATCCTCGATTTGAGCCTGGTCGACCGTATCGAGACCGTCACCAACGAGGAGGCGATCGAAACCGCCCGGCGGCTGGCGCGCGAGGAGGGGATCCTTTCCGGCATCTCCTGCGGTGCGGCCACCGCCGTGGCGCTGCGGCTGGCGCGCGAGCCGGAGATGAAGGGCAAGATCTTCGTGGTGATCCTTCCCGATTCCGGTGAGCGATACCTCAGCACGGCGCTCTTTGAGGGGATCGGAAACAGTTGACAGGCGCCCTTGGGGGAAGCGATAAAAAAAGACGGGCGCGTGTTGGGTGGATGGGTGGGTGCGCCCGTCTTATCGTAACGGGGATCTACCAGGTAAAACGACGCCCCGGCGGCAAAGGTTACAGGTCGGCAAGAAAATTTTTTTTCAGG
>Ga0197142_1004038_pt1 | contig 12031 bp, 4 predicted proteins | sample GBS60_MetaG_FD_148614 | JGI IMG/M metagenome (GOLD analysis project Ga0197142, IMG submission 148614) | Sediment microbial communities from Great Boiling Springs, Gerlach, Nevada, United States - GBS 60_MetaG | ecosystem: Environmental > Aquatic > Thermal springs > Hot (42-90C) > Sediment... | reverse complement strand
ATTAGACAAGGTGAAAACATCGGATTTATTGTTAGCATCGTTTTTACCACCATTCTTTTTTATTTCATTGATAGTTGATAAAAATTTAAAGTTTGTTGGTTTAGATAAATATACACCAGAACCATCCAAGTTTATTCGTGAATGGGCAGATCCTATTGTGTTTGCTACTATTGCGGCGTCTATTATTCGTACTTTTTTCATTGAGGCATTTACCATTCCTACATCTTCATTAGAAAAGACATTGATGGTAGGCGATTTCTTATTTGTTAATAAATTGGCGTATGGTCCTAGAATTCCACAGACGGTGATAGCATTTCCTTTTTCGCATCATACGCTTATTGGGACTAATTCTATACCTGCGTATGTTGATTGGGTAAAGTTGCCTTATATGCGTATTCCTATTGGAGGAAAGGTAGAACGTAACGAAATAGTGGTGTTTAATTATCCGGATGGGGATACAGTTATTCAAAACATGCAAGATATTAGTTATTACCAAGCAGTTCGGTTAATAGCAACGTTAATGAAAAATGAAGATATTCAAACAGGAAAGCCGACTTTGGAAGATGCTTCTTATCAAAAGATGGCTTGGGAGTATGTTCATCAGCCAAATAATATCAATCCATTAAATAGTCGTCCTTTTGGGAAAATTGTGGCAAGACCAGTGGACAAGCGAGAGCATTATGTAAAAAGATGTGTGGCTATTGCTGGTGATACTTTAGAAATTAGAGATGGGATTTTATTTATAAATGGTAAAGAACAACCAACACCTGAACATGCACAATTTAGATATTATGTAACAACAAAAGGACCATTATTTGGAGAACGAATGGAAGTAAGCGGAAGAATAGTATTAAGTAATTTTAAGTTATTGGATGAATTGGATATTTATATTGGAGAAGGAGATTTGGTGCAAACAAGAAAGGACACTTGTATTTATTTACTAACTATGCCTAAAAGTACAGTGGAAAAAGTAAAACAATTGGATGGTGTAATATCTGTAAAAAGAAAAATTGATCCAAAAGGACAAAGAGATATTACTATATTCCCACATCATGAAAAGTTTCCTTGGAACAATGATAATTTTGGACCATTAGTAATTCCATATAAAGGAATGACCATTAAAATGGACAGCAATAACTTTATATTGTATAGAAAAATAATGGATACTTATGATGATTTTGGTAAGATTCATCAAGTAGAGATGAAAAATGGTAAGGTGTATTATGACGGAAGTCCAATAGATACTTATACATTCAAACAAGATTATTATTGGATGATGGGAGATAATAGGCATAATAGTGCGGACTCGCGTAGTTGGGGCTTTGTGCCATTTGATCATATTGTTGGAGAACCATTTTTTATATGGATGAGTGTGAAGTATAATGATAACAATCCGATAAGTGGTAAGTGGTCCTTATCTACTATTTTTTCTAAAAATGGAAAATTGAGATGGGAGAGATTTTTATGTTATGTTGGGCATAATGGTTTAGTATCTTTGAAAATTCCTATTTTGTCTATTATATTTGGTATATGGGGGTATAATAAATGGAAGAAAAGAAAACAGGTTAAGAAAAAATAATGTTTTTTGATGGTTATTTAAAGTAAAGAACTATCAAGCGGAGTATTTAAGAAGGTTAAATTTTGCAATTAGGTTTTTTCTGTGTATAAATGAAGTAGTTGTGATGATATTATTTATTAGTATCTTTGCAATAATGAAAAAGCAGGTAATCAATATATTAGTTGGTGTTGTTTTGTTTCTTTTAGTATATTGGGATTTAGGAATTATTAAGATGCCCGAAAAAGACATGAGACAAAGTATTCAAAAAGGTACTGTTTTGTTGTATCGTAAATTTTTATTATTCCCGAATCATCATGATATTGTGGTTTATAAAAGCAATTATTTTCAAGATAGTGATTCTTCGGCTGATAAAAGATATTTGTTTGTTCAAAGAGTTATAGCATTACCAGGAGATACTATTAAAATTGATAGTGGTAATGTTATGGTCAATTCATTGTTTGAAAAAATAAATGCTTTTTATCAAAGAAATTATATTGTTCAATTAAAGGATTCTGTTGAAAAGTTTAGTTACTTAGATGAAAACATATCTGAAAAAGTCATTATTTCAAAGAAGTATGAATACGCTATGAGTTTGTCATATCAACAGTATCAAGAGTTATTAGGTGATACGAATGTTTTAAGTATTGAATTACAACTTGATCATCCTTCTATTTTTGAGGAAAGTGTATATCCCTATTTAGAAGATATTCATTGGAATAAGCACTTTTGGGGACCATTTTATTTGCCAAAGAAAAACGATAAAATAACATTAACAAAAAAAAATCTTTATATTTATTTTCCACTTATTCGAGGAGAAGAAAAATTTGCAGAAATAATAAATGATAGTTTGTTTATCAATAAAAAATATGTCAATGAATATGAATTTAAAAATGATTATTATTTTGCTTTAGGTGATAATCGGGATAATGCTATTGATAGTCGTTTTTTAGGACCAATAAAAAGAAAAGATATTGTGGGTATTGTATTTTATCAATTTTACAAAAAATAATTATGTCAGTACTTCCTGTATTTTCTACACAATATTTTGGATGCATTTATTTTTATCATTGTATTATACAACACACTGATATTTTGTTTGAAACACAAGAGTATTATATTAAGCAAACACTCCGCAATAGACAATACATTTTGTCGGCTAATGGGGTACTGCCTTTGATAATTCCTGTCGTTCATCATTCTCATCAAGAAAGAATTATTAATAAAGAAATTTGTTTCAAAGAAAAGTGGTATAAAAAACACTATACAGCCATTGTTTCTGCATACAAAAATGCACCTTATTTTGAATATTATGCAGATGAATTGTTATTACCACTTACTCATCCACCTACTAATAAATTATTTGAATTTAATTTATTGATTATTCAGAAAATATTATCTTTATTTAGTTTTAATATTCAATTTCATTTTACAGAGGAATATGTTCCTAATTATGAAAAAGATTATAGAAATATTTTTCAAAAAAAAGAAGATTTACCAGATTCTTTGAAAAGGCCTTATTTACAAGTATTTTCCGACAGATTTGAATTTCAAAAAAATTTGAGTATTTTAGATGCAATTTTTAATTTAGGTCCAGAAGTCAAAACTTATCTTTCTTAGAGTGATGTTACAAAATAAATAATTTTTCATTAAGTTTCTGCAAAAAAATAGATATGCAAAAGGTAACGGATATTTTGTTTTTGGAGGAAGTTAAAAATAAGTCGAATTTATTTAACCAAAAAGAAAATAAAGAATGGAAATCCTTGTCTGGAAATGAATTTTATACAAAAGTATTTCAGTTAGCAGCGTATTTGAATTCGCAAGATATTAATAAAGGCGATAGAGTGTTATTGATGTCAGAAAATCGCTTTGAATGGAATATTGTTGATTTTGCTTGTCAATTGGTGGGTGCTGTTACTGTACCTGTGTTTCCTAATATATCTGAACACGATATGTCATTTATATTAGATGAATCACAACCAAGATTCGCATTTATATCTACTTCGTACTTATTGAAAAAATACTATTCTTTATTGAAATCATTTTTTGATAACAACATAATATTGTTTAATAAAAGTGAGGATACATTATTCATTGAAGATATTTTAAAGACATTTAATTTGTCAGAAATAGAAAATAAAATTATTTCAATTTACGAAACAATTCAACCGAGTGACTTACTAACTTTGCTTTATACATCAGGGACATCAGGGCAGCCAAAAGGAGTAATGTTATCACATCAAAATTTATTATCGAATATACTAAATTGTCAGCACATTGCACCATTTCAAAAACATTGGAAAGCGTTGAGTTTTTTGCCACTTAATCATGTGTATGAACGGATGGTAAACACGTTATTAATTTACAAAGCAGTATCTATTTATTATGCAGAAGGAGTTGAAAAAGTAGTAGATAATATCAAAGAAGTAAAGCCCCATTTGTTTGTATCTGTTCCACGATTGATTGAAAGGGTATATCAGAAAATTATAAGCACAAGAGATGATTTGAAGGGATTAAAAAAACATATTTTAGGGTGGGCTATTGCATTAGCAGAAAACTACGAATTACACGGGAAAAATGGATGGTGGTATGAGTTTCAAAGAAGTATTGCAGATAAATTGGTGTATAAAAAATGGCGAGAAGCATTAGGAGGCAATTTAGAATGTATGATATCTGGAGGAGCAGCGTTAAATTCTAAAATGGAACGAATGTTTTTATGTGCTCGTATCAATTGTATGCAGGGATATGGATTAACAGAGACATCGCCGGTTGTTGCGGTAAATACTTTTGACGATAGTGGCAAATGCATTGGTACAGTGGGACCAATCATTCCAAATACACAAGTAAAAATTGCAGAAGATGGGGAAATATTAGTAAAAGGTCCTGGTGTAATGATGGGTTACTATAAAAATCCCATTGCTACTTCTGAAGTTATTGATAAAGATGGATGGTTTCATACTGGAGACATTGGAGAATTTGTAGATAATCGTTTTCTGAAGATTACGGATAGAAAAAAAGAGATATTTAAAACCACTGCAGGAAAGTATATTTCACCTGCATACATTGAAAACAAATTAAAAGAACATCCTTTTATTGAACATTGTATGGTGATTGGTGCAAATCAAAAATTTCCAAGTGCATTGATTACTTTAAATATTAAAAATATCCAAGAAAAATTTTCTTATTTAAAGAATGCATCGCTTGAAGAATTGGCCAATAATGATGAGATTAAAAAAAATATAAATGATTTTATTCAAAAGGTTAATAAAGAATTAGCCCCTTATGAACAAATAAGAAAACCTTATATTCTAAATACGCAATGGGGTGTAGAGAGTGGAGAGTTAACACCAAAGATGAGTTTGAAAAGAAAGTTTATATTAGAAAAATATCAAAACATTATAAATAGTATTTATCGTTCTGCTGAGATTCAGGTAGGATAATTTTAGAAAACTTTTTTAGTATTTTGAATGGTCAAGCAGATTTGATGGCTATATCGTGATAGGGCTTACAATGAAGACCTAAAAACAACCTTGCATTCATCTTAATGCCTGTAATTCCGGTTAAAATAAAATGGATAGCAAAATTGAATGCTAATAAAACTTGATGTGTGTGAATGTGTTCAATAATAATATCTTCGACTAAAAATTTAGCCGTGATAGGAAAACCAATAATGCTTAATTTAGATAACAAAAAAAATCACTATTGTTCCAAAAAAATTTAAAAATTTATTATATTTATTTAACTTGATTGGTGAAAATGTCTTGATTATAGATAAAGATAGAGATTGTATTTTTATAAGTAAATTATTCAAGAGAGGAATATCTATTAAACGTAAAGTAATGTGTTTTTAGTAAAATCAAATGTGTTGGACAATAATAATTTTGTTTATCTAATAATTTTGTATATTTGTCTAAAAATATTCTTAAATAAAACAAAAACTTAAAAAAGATACGAATAAAATTCTTTATATTTATTGTCCAAAATTAAAAATTGAATAAAATGAGTAGTACAGTTGAATTGCCTAAAGCAAAGAAAACGACAAAATCAAAAAATGAAACGGCAACAATAGAAAAGAAAACGAATGAAAACGGCAGCACAAAATTAAATACTACCAAGAGTGTTTCTAATAGTAGGATTTATTCGGATGAAGAAATTTATGGTACATTAAAAAGTTTCTTTGGATTTAATGCTTTTAAAGGCAATCAAGAAGCCATTATTAAAAGTGTTTTGAATGGCGAAAATGTTTTTGTAATTATGCCTACAGGTGGCGGAAAATCTTTGTGTTATCAGTTACCGGCGATATTGATGGAAGGTACGGCTATTATAGTATCACCTCTTATTGCTTTAATGAAAAACCAAGTAGACCTTGTTCGTGGATTTAGTACCAATACTGATATTGCACACTTTTTAAATTCAACATTAAATAAGACCGAAACTAAAAAGGTAAAACAAGATGTTTTAAGTGGCAAATGTAAAATGCTTTATGTCGCACCAGAAACTTTAAATAAAGAAGATAACATTACCTTCTTCAAAGAATTTAAAGTTTCTTTTTTTGCTATTGATGAAGCACATTGTATTTCTGAATGGGGACACGATTTTAGACCTGAATATAGAAAAATTCGACCTATCGTAGATAAGTTAGGCAGTCCCCCAATTATAGCCCTTACTGCTACTGCTACACCCAAAGTACAACAAGATATCCAAAAGAACTTAGGAATGATGGATGCTACTGTTTACAAATCCTCTTTCAATAGACCTAATTTGTACTACGAAATAAGACCTAAAATTGGTGCTACCAAACAAATTATTTCCTTTATAAAAAAGAATTCAGGAAAATCAGGTATTATCTATTGTTTAAGCCGTAAGAAAACAGAAGAATTGGCCGAACATCTTCAAATAAACGGTATTCGTGCTGCCGCATATCACGCAGGAATGGAAGCCAAAGACAGAAGTAAAGTCCAAGATAAATTCTTGAACGAAGAAATAGATGTAATTGTAGCAACAATTGCCTTTGGTATGGGAATTGATAAACCCGATATTCGCTTTGTTATTCACTACGATATTCCAAAGTCCTTAGAAGGATACTATCAAGAAACAGGTCGTGCTGGTCGTGATGGGGGAGAAGGTCATTGTTTAGCATTCTATAGTTATTACGACATCCAAAAGTTAGAAAAATTCATGCGGGACAAACCAATTAGTGAACAAGAAATTGCAAAACAAATGTTGCAAGAAACTGCTGCTTTTGCCGAAACTTCTTCTTGTCGTAGAAGATATCTTTTACATTATTTTGGCGAAGAATTTGACGAAGAGAACTGTAATAAAATGTGTGACAATTGCCGCCATCCAAAAGAAAAATTCAATGCTCAAGATGATCTTGAACTAGTACTTGAAACCATCGTTGAAACCAAAGAAAAACATAAAGCAAAAGACATTGTTAATATCTTGATTGGGAATATGACTACTACTGCAAGGTCTTACAAACACAACCAACTTGAAATGTGGGGCAAAGGATTAGAAGATGATAAAGATGAAAAACATTGGAATGCTATTATTCGTCAAGCTATCGTCAATGGCTTTATTCAAAAAGAAATAGAAACTTATGGCGTATTAAAATTAAGTGAACAAGGTAAAAAATTCTTAGAAGAACCATATCCAGTAATGTTTACAAAAGATCAGGATTTCAGCGATGCTGAAAAAGACGATGACGATTTAATTATGACTCCAAAATCTGGAAGCACAGCATTAGATGAGACCTTGTTCCAATTATTAAAAGATGAAGTAAGAAAAATTGCAAAGCAAAATAATTTGCCACCTTACGTTGTTTTTCAAGAAAATTCAATTTCAGAAATGGCAACTCAATATCCTATTACAATTGAAGAATTATCCAGAATTACTGGTGTAGGTCAAGGAAAGGCAATGAAATTTGGCAAACCCATTATTGCATTGATTAAAAAATATGTTGAAGAAAATGAAATAGAAAGGCCAACAGACATTGTTATTAAAACATCTGCCAATAAATCTCAATTGAAAGTTTCTATTATACAGAGTATTGATAGGAAAATTGATTTAGAAGAAATTTGCAAATTAAAAAAGATTGATTTTAATGAATTACTTGATGAATTAGAATCTATCGTTTATTCTGGTACTAAAATCAATATAGATTATTACATTAATAATGTTATGGATGAAGATAAATTAGAAGAACTTTTGTTGTACTTTAAAGAAAGTGAAACAGATAATTTAGAAGAAGCTATTAAAGAATTTGGTAAAGATGCTACAGAAGAAGAAATTCGTTTAGCCCGTATTAAATTTATATCTGATTTTGGTAATTAGTATTATTAAATAGTTTTATTCTTTGAAATAGCCCTGCTTAAAAAGTGGGGCTTTTTTATTTGAAATATGTTGAGAAAAATTAAAAATTTAGACGAATAGGTAAAATGAGTTCGTGAATAGTCATTTTTATTGAGTGAAAAATTTGGATGATTATATCAATTCTATTTATATTTGTATCAAAGAATTTTATTTGAACAACAATTAAAATAGTGTATAACTTTTATTTAATTGTTTATAAATATCTAAAAACTTAATAACAAAAAAATTAAACTAGAACATCAAAATTTCGTATAAATATAAAAAATAGATAAGGATGAAAAAAAATTTATTAATTTTGCTTTTGTTAAGCGCTCTGGTATTAAAATCTCAAAAGGATTTTATTCAGAGAATAGCTAATTACAAATTCTCTCAAGATTCTTTATTAGGATTTGATGAACAGGCAGCAAGCCAAGAAGCATTAAAAACCAATTGTTTTGGAGATGAGTACAAAGTTTTTATGTATTATGCCAAAAGAGAATTTATTAAGCAAAAATACAATTTGCATAACGAAGAAAATAGTGACGTATATGAAATTTCTATGACTTGGAAAGGGTACGGAAATAGTGAAAATCCTGTTCCAACTGGAACACCTTGTGTAAATGAAGATTTTGAGACAGGTACATTAACAGGTTGGACAAATACTACCGGTAACAATAGTAATTCTTGTACAATGGCAGGCTGCTGTGGAGGAGGGGCTGGTTTAGTATGGATAATGACAACGCCATTTACAGATCCTATTGTAGGAACAATTCCTACCTCTCCTTTTGGGGGAACAAAAGTGGCTAAAATCAACGATAATGCAACAGGAGCAAGAGTTGCACGGCTTACACAAATAATACCTGTAACTCCCTCAAATGCTCTATTTCAATTTGCTTACATTGCTGTACTTCAAAATCCTGGACATAGTTGTTGTAATCAACCCTATATCAAAATAAATATTTCAACATGTAGTTCTTGTAATGCTTCTAATTGTAGTAATACCCCTCTAAGTTGTCCAAAAGTAGATATCTCACCTCCTAGTTCTGGTTGTCCCGCTTTACCTGGTGGATGGACACAATCAGGTGGCGTAGCGTATACTCCAAGTTGGCAAATAGGTTCAGTTGATTTAACACAGTATATAGGTCAATGTGTTATGATTAGAATTACTGTGGGAGATTGTTCTTTGGGGGGTCATTATGGATATTGTTATTTTGATGCTCGATGTATGCCTGTTACATTAAATGTAAATGGTATTGATTTTCCTGCTGGTACTTCAAATGTTTATGTAAGTTCTTGTGGTATTTCTACTGCTACTTTAACAGCTCCTTCTGGATTAGCTCCTTATACTTGGAATGGTCCTCCTGGTAGTGGCATTGTTAATAATAACAATCAAACGATTACTACTTCTGTGAGTGGTAATTATACATTAGTAATGAATCCACCAGGATTATGTACGCCTATTACTAAAACAGTTCAAGTAAATATCTCACCGAATCCTACTGCAGGATTTACTTTTACAAATAATTGTAATACATTTACTCTAACAAATACAGGTACAGGATCACCAGCAGTTCAAACGTATTCATTTATTGGTTCATCTTCTCCATCCAGCTTTACTACATCATCTAATACTTCTACAGTAATTTTCCCAAATGCAGGAACATATACTATTATGCAAACAGTAACTAATTCTGCTTCTTGTACGGCAACATATTCTACTATAGTAAATGTGCCCAATCCCCCTAATCCTGCATTTACCATTAATAATCCGATTCAATGTTTAAGCAATAATGCCTTTGTTTTTACGGCAGTATATACGAATGGTAGTCATCAATACTCTTTTTCTCCAACTAATGGTGCTCCTCCCTCTTCTAATGTTCAAAATTATGGCCCTGTTTCATTTTTATCACCTGGTACATATACAGTTACACACACAGTTACAGATTTTGGTTGCGTAATGGGTACTCAAAGTGTTGTGACAATAAATCCTATGCCTGTCGTTTCAGCATCTTATACTAATGCAACATGTGGTAATAATAATGGTATAATTACTATTAATAATTTATCTCCTCCTGGCCAATTTGTATCATCTTATCAATATGATGGGAATAATTATCCTACATCTACAATAAATAATGTTCCTTCAGGTACCCATACGGTGGGTATTACAAACAATTTTGGATGTAGTACTCAAACTGTTATTAATATCACAAATACACCTCCTATTACAAATGTTAATTACACTATATATCCAGCAACGTGTGGAAATAATAATGGTGTTATCAATATTATTAATGTTACAGGTGGAACTCCTGGTTATCAATATTCTTTAGATGGTGTTACATATACTATTTCTCCTTCATTTAATAATTTAGCACCGGGAAATTATACGCTTTTTATACAAGATATAATAGGTTGTACTTATTCAACAAATGTTTCGGTTCCTGCAGCACCTGGACCATCTGGAATTAATTTTCAAACAGCACCAAGTGCGTGTGTAGGAAGTACTGGTTCTTTTACCATTAATACGGTTATTGGAGGAACACCTCCATATTCTTATGTAGTAGATGGAATAGGGACTAATACTGTTACTTCTTCATTAGCAGCAGGTATTCATACAGCTTCTGTGATAGATGCTAATAATTGCGTTTATACGACAACTTTTGCTATAAATACTATTCCTGGGCCATCAACAGCCACTATAAATGTAATAGATGCTTCCTGTGGAAATAATAATGGGGGTGCTACTGTTGTGAATGTAATAGGCGGTGCAAGTCCTTATCAATATTCTTTTAATGGGAGTCCATTTAGTACAAATAATTCTGTTTCTGGTTTGAGTGCGGGACTGCACAATGTGATAATTAAGGATATTAATTCCTGTACATTATCACTGGTTTTCAATGTTTCTAACATTGGGGGGCCTACTGCATTAAATTTTACAGTTAATAATGTTTCTTGTAATGGAGGCAATAATGGTGTTATAAATGTTAGCACAACAGGAGGTACCACACCTTATAGTTACACTCTTTTTCCTAATAATGTTACTAATGGTTTGGGGATATTCAATAATTTATCTGCTGGCGTTTATACTATATCTGTTAAGGATGCTAATAATTGTGCATACACATCAACTGTAAGTATTTCTCAACCAGCGCCACTTTCACTTTCTTTTAATGTTACAAATGTTTCTTGCTATTCTGGTAATAATGGAGTGATTAATTGTATTGGTAGTGGGGGAACTTCACCTTATCAATTTTCTTTGAATGGTGGGACTTTTCAATCTTCTTCTGCTTTTTCTAATTTATTTGCCGGATATTATAATGTTACTATAAAAGATAACAACAATTGTTCGCTTACAAACACTGTACAAATCACTCAACCATCAGATATTCAACTTTCTGTAACTACTAAAGATGCCAATTGTACTGCTGCAAATGGGGCAGCTACTGTAAATGTAATAGGCGGAACACCTCCTTACGCTTATACATGGAGTAGTATAGGAGGAAATGCTCCTATTTCTAATAGTTTAACGGCAGGTAATTATACAGTTCATGTTGTGGATATTAATGGTTGTACAAAAAGCATAACACTAACTATAAATTCTATACCCGGAGGAACAGCTATAATAACGGCAGCATCAAATGTAACTTGTAAAGGATATAATAACGGATGGGCAACAGTGAGTTATGTTGGGAATATGACTCCTCCCATTTCTTATTCTTGGTCAAATGGGCAAAATACTCAAACAGCAAACAATTTAGCACCGGGAAATTATAATTGTACAATACAAGATGTGTATGGTTGTATATCTTCAATTGGAATTGGAATTTCTGAGCCAGATTCTTTACATTTTTCAATATCTTCCAATCCTGCATTATGTTTTAATCAAAATTCTGGTTCTGCTTCTGTAAATTATATAAGTGGAGGAACGCCTCCTTTTACTTATTTATGGACACCTGGTGGACAAACATCTTCTACTGCTAACAGTTTAATTGCAGGTACATATTCTTGTTTAATTACAGATGCAAAGGGTTGTACAAAAACTTATAGTGTCAATGTTACTCAGCCCTCTTCTGTAACGATAACATCAACTATAAATACAGCTTATTGTATGCAAACAAATGG
>Ga0197142_1004037_pt1 | contig 12031 bp, 2 predicted proteins | sample GBS60_MetaG_FD_148614 | JGI IMG/M metagenome (GOLD analysis project Ga0197142, IMG submission 148614) | Sediment microbial communities from Great Boiling Springs, Gerlach, Nevada, United States - GBS 60_MetaG | ecosystem: Environmental > Aquatic > Thermal springs > Hot (42-90C) > Sediment... | reverse complement strand
CCTGAAGGTCCCGTCACCGATACGGTGGAACAAATTGTCGGCCGCCTAGGAATGCCAGAGCTGGGCGGCAGTTACTTTACCTTCTCCAACGAAAACAACTACATGATCTGGTATTTCTTGAAGAAATGCTGGGAGAAGGGTTGGCTCTATCGCGGCGCAGATGTGATGCCATGGTGCCCGCGCTGCGCCACCGGCATCAGTCAACACGAAATCGTTACTGATGGCTATGCGGAGCTAACCCACCGCTCGGTTACCTTACGCTTTCCGTTGCGCGAGGGCCCAGCCCTGGATAGCCCGCTGCGCCGCGATTCCCAAACCGGCTTGCCCGAAGCTTTGTTGGTCTGGACGACGACTCCCTGGACCTTGACCAGCAACGTCGCCGCAGCCGTTGGGCCTGAGCTGACGTATGCCAAAGTTCGCCAAGGAGAGCAAATCCTTTATCTCTCCAAAGGCACCCTGGATATGCTGCGGGGAGACTATGAGGTGGTGGGCGAATTACCCGGCGCAGCAATGGAGGGCTGGTACTACTTTGGGCCCTTTGATGACCTGCCGGCAGCTCAAAGCCGCGGCGGCTTTACCCACATGCAAGAACTGATCCAGGACATTCCTCTCACGGCTGCTGAAGCCCACCGCGTGGTCCTTTGGGATCAAGTTGGCGAGACGGAGGGTACCGGCATCGTTCATATTGCGCCTGGCTGTGGTGCGGAGGACTTTCAATTGGGCAAGCAGTACGGTTTACCTATTGTTGCCCCACTGGACGATGAAGGCTACTTTGTGGAGGGTTTTGCCTGGTTGAGCGGGATGCACGTCTCAAAGGTCGCCACGCCGATCTTTGAGGATTTAGAGCGCAAAGGCTTGCTCTACCGTGTTGAACCTTACACGCACCGCTATCCGACTTGCTGGCGCTGCAAGGAGGAGCTCATCTTCCGCCTGGTGGACGAGTGGTTCATTAGCATGGGCGAGGTCTATGATAAACCCCGCGAGCAACTGACTCCCGAAGAGAAAGCGCGCAGCTTGCGCTACCAGATCATGGATATTGTCGATCAAATTCGCTGGATTCCGGAGTTCGGTTACGCCCGTGAGATGGACTGGTTGCGCAACATGCGCGATTGGATGATCAGTAAAAAGCGTTATTGGGGATTGGCGTTGCCGATTTGGGTTTGCGAGCAGTGCGGCAAATACGAGGTCATTGGCAGCGAGGTGGAGTTACAGGAACGGGCAGTTGCCGGTCTGGATGTATTCGACAACCACACGCCCCATCGGCCCTTCATTGACGCAGTCAAGTTGCGTTGTCCAGACTGTGGCGGCCTGATGAGCCGCATCCCGGATGTGGGCAACCCCTGGCTGGATGCCGGGATTGTTTCCTTCAGCACCTTGCGCTATCGTTCGGACCCGGCTTACTGGCGCAAGTGGTATCCGGCGCATTGGATTAGCGAGTCGTTTCCCGGTCAGTTCCGCAACTGGTTTTACAGCCTGCTGGCGATGGCCACTGTTATTGCCGGTGAGCCACCCTTCTTGGAGAATTTTGGCTATGGCACCCTGCTCGCCGAAGATGGTCGCCCAATGCATAAGAGTTGGGGTAATGCCATCGAATTCAACGAGGCGGCCGACAAAATGGGTGTGGATGTGATGCGCTGGTTGTATTGCAACCATAAGCCCGAAAACGACTTGCTGTTCGGCTATCATCGTGGCGATGAAGCCCGCCGCCGCTTCCTCATTCCGCTTTGGAATGTCTATACCTTCCTGGCAACCTATGCCCGCCTGGATGGCTGGGAGCCGACCTTTGCGTTTGACCGGGCTTACCCCGAAGGAGATACGCCCCAAAGTGACAACCTGCTCGATCGCTGGATCCTCAGCCGTTTGAACCAGGTCGTTCCAGTGGTGACGCGGGCTTTGGAGAACTCGGATAGTTTGACAGCCACCCTGGCGCTCGAAGCTTTGCTGGATGACTTGACCAACTGGTATGTGCGTCGTTCACGGCGCCGCTTCTGGAAATCGGAACAAGATCAGGATAAGCAGGTTGCGTATGCCACGCTGTACCATGTGGTGGTTAAGTTGATCCGCCTGCTGGCGCCGATTATCCCCTTTGTCACCGAAGCCATTTACCAGAATCTGGTGCGCAGTGTGCGTCCCACAGCCTATGAGAGTGTGCACCACACCTCCTGGCCGCTGACGGATGAGGCGGCCGTGGATGTGGCTTTGGAGGAACAAATGGAGTTAGCCCGCCAGATCGCCAGTCTGGGTTTGAGCGCCCGCAATTCGGCCGGCTTGAAAGTGCGCCAGCCGCTGAGCAAAGTGCTGGTCTATGCCGCCAAAACCAAGACCCTGCTGCCCGAGTTGGTGGAAATTATTCAGGACGAATTGAACGTCAAAGAATTTGAGTTTGTGGAGAAAGCCGAGCAATTGGTGACCTATCATATCCTGCCGGATAACAAGTTGCTCGGACCGAAGTTCGGGGCGCAATTCCCCAAAGTGCGGGCTGCCTTAGCCGAAATGGAAGCCGCAAAAGTCGCCGCCCTGGTGCAGGCTGGTTTGCGCGTTCCGGTACAGGTTGATGGGCAAACGATCGAATTAGAACCGCAGGAAATCCTTGTCCAGACCAAACCGGCTGAAGGCCTGGCGGTTGCCTTTGATAAGCTGGCTACCGTTGCCATTGACACGAACGTAACGCCGGAATTGCGCGCCGAGGGTCTGGCGCGGGAATTGGTGCGGCGTATCCAGGCAATGCGCAAAGAAGCTGGTTTTAACATCGAAGATCGAATCACGACCTATTATCAAGCGGATGAAACCCTGGTAGAGATCTTCCGTACTTGGGGCGACTACATCAAAGCCGAGACGCTGACGGTCAACCTGCTTGCCGAAACCCCGCCAGCGGAAAGCTATCAGAAGAGCCACCAAATCGATGGGAATCAGGTGCTAATCGGCGTCAAGCGCTAAGGCGATTGCGGTTGGTAGGCTGGGGGAAACAAAGGATTCGTCCGATAGGAGTTATCCTGTGTATTCAGCACACAGGATAACTCCTATAAATGTGTCTTTGAACTTCAAGCAAGGCTCCTACAGATCGACATTTTGCTGAACAAACCTCTGATTTGACAATTTTGATGGAGGGTGCGAACAATAAAAGATATTGCTTATGGTTCAGAAAGGCGGAAATAGAGTGTAGAGTCAGCTTTTCAGAGCTAACATAAATGTATAGCAATATTGTGCTTGCATAGTATATAATTTGTATGCATATGTTTTTCTAAATTGGGTTGGTCTAATTCCTAGTTGGAATAGGAACATATCCTTTGTGAGTGATTTAGGATACAGGGGATGAGACTGGAAGAGTGGGAGAAATATCTGAGTGAATTTATAGAGCAAGTAACACTCTTAGGAGAGATTCCAATCTCTCAAGAACAACATGCCGAGTTGGAAGAAGCAATTTCAGAATTAGTTAAGGATAGAGGTTTAGATCAAGCTACCACTCTGCTAAGGTATTCCTATCCCACCTGCTTCGTTACCTATCTGGCGTTTAAGGCAGCGTTTAATGATGATCGTGGTTTTTGGGGGAAAGTCGCCCAAGTTATGGGGGTAAAAACCAGCAATTTTTTTAACGTTGCTCATCATTGGGGTAAGATTTTTCAACAAATTATCGAACAATACCCAAACCTTCGCCGCTTCCAAAATGTTGGGGGTTTGGAGTATGTCACTCCTATTCGCCTGCATGGTGGTATTCCTGCATTTTCATTGCCCGATTATTTCCGTTATATCCTGCTGCCTTCTGTAAACAAGGAGACTTACAAAGAACTGCCTGACGAAGAAGCCCTAGAAAAGTTGTTGAAACACTATTCGATAGAACTTTTTGTAGATGACGTAGTGCGATATTTCTTTGAGAATGGTGATAAAGCCGCTAAGCGATTCTTCAGTAAATGTCGTGAGATGGCGCGTAAAGCTGTGGCAGGGTTACCCATCCCTGCTGCAGAAAGATTAGGACTACGCCCTTATGTTGTCCAGGCTTTTGAGTCCTTCCTTCAAAACCCACCTGAACCATCTCACCGGCGATTTTTGCCGCGCTTATATTTCGCTCCCGAACATCAGGCTTTTCGTTTGTTACTCCCTATGCAAGTGTTAACAGCAGAACAATCCGTAATGAAAATTCTCTGGCGGATTCGCTTATGGCATGATGAGCAAACAGTTGAACAAGAATTGAGCATACCGGTTAGATTGCGCTATATTGACAAAATATGGAAATCTGAAGAAAAAGAGTATTTCATCGAAGTGCCAACCAGCCATGTTGAAATCAGTTTGATAGGTTTACAAGATGACAAAAATGAAGAAACAGTGTTTTTGCATCGTACCTTGCGTATCTTACCACCTAGAGAGTCGCCTTTATTAGCCTTTCGGTATGAGGACGACTTGTCTTGTCCAACTGTGCCAACACTTCCTGCCAGAACTTTATGGCTTTTTTACCCTAGTGGAGTAAACATTGATTTTGAAGGAGAAGCACGGTTAGTTCAGGATTTACCTCCCTTCTCGCCGCCAATGAGTCAATGGCAAGCAAAAGCATGGGATCTTCAGAACGTTTCAGTCGTGCGTCTTATTCGAGAAGAAAGCAGTTTGTGTCTCTCCTTTGCCGTCAGTCATGATTTAGAGCCTAAACTAAGAGGACACACTTTGCCCCAATGCCCGCCATATGAAGACAAGCCCCTTTTTATAGGCTCTCCTTTTTTAGAGATTCCTATTCACAATCGCTTTCGTTGGCACGATGAGTTAAGCCAATGGAAAATCGTCCTCCAACCATTATCAGTTTCTGGTGTATCAGACCAACCGAAAATGACTGTAGGATTCTGTCAGGCTACATTTGACGAGAATTTAGGTAACGTATGTCTCTCTTTAGCTCCCTATTTGGGGGAAGCGCCTTTTGGCGAATTTCAAGTTTTACTGAGTCGAGTGAAAAAGACTTATCCACATCTTGAATTTCGAGTTTTGCCGGCTCTTCATATAGATGAGCTTGAGCCTTATTACCTTCCGCAAGAGAATGGTGCATCCTCAGTCAGCTTTTTTGTTAGCATCGGGGATGATTTTGATCTATTGCCAATGGATGAACACCAAACCAAAGTCAAAAAGTGCGGTGATAGGTGGCAGGTGATAGTTCCCCCAACCGAAGAAAAAGCCCTTTTACTGGTGAAAAACTCGTTCATGAAAGATAGTATAAGTGTGCCGCTGTTTATAGAAATTTGCCGTTTGAAATGGGCTCTGCAGTTGAACGATCAAGCTATTCAATGGAAAGATCAATTAATTTCTGTATCACTAGCGCAATTACTTCAGTATGACAGGACTCGCTTGTATCTAAAAATTCCACCGCTTCATTGCAACAGATGTGCTTTGAAACTTGAGCTTGTGGCACACGGAGTTTCTCAATCTCTTCACTCATATCCTATTGCTATTTATGATCATGGAAGCGAAGTTCAGATCAGCCTCAAAACATTCTTTGATACCCTTCGCTATTACAGCGATATCTCTCTTTTTGATTTTATTTTGGAACTTAAACAAGATAATAATCAAACGCCCGTCCGATTACCAGTCTTACGCGTGCAACGCAATTTAAATATCCCCATCTGTACTAGCGAATTACTTGAAGATGGACGGTGGCGTTTACACTGGTATGAAGAACATCCTCTCCGTTGCCGGCGTGTGCGTGTCTGGAGTGTATGGCAACCTTGGGCTGATCCGGTAGAAATACGGTTGCCTGATAATGCGCCACCTAGTACCCATATCCCCGCTGGTGGTTGGTGGGAAGCAGACATACCACCGGATGTTAGCTTACCTCCTTCCAGTTACCGTGTTCAGTTTATTGCCTTGGCTGAAGATGATCAAGAGCCTTTCCCTCCGTTTCCGCCTGAAGATGCACTAACATTGGAAATGATGTCTGCCGAGCAGCGACTAAAGCAAATCCAAGCGCAATTAAAGTCACAGCCATCTCGGGAATATTTCCTGCACTTCGAGAAGGCATGCATCTATCATACCATGAAAAATTATTCAGCCAGAGATTCTGAAATCCAATGGCTGTGCGGTAATTGGAGAAGGGCTTCTCCGCAGCTCTTATATGCTTTACAGAGCTGGCTGAAGGGAAAGGATGAGGCATCTCGGAAAGCAGTCTTGTTGAATATGTTTCGAGCTGAAACATTGAGTAAAGTCTTGAGTATTCGAGATGAAATATTCATTCAAAAGTATCTTGATTTATCTGCAGAAATCAAAATACTTGAGCCTGAGAACGCTTTGATGGTCTTAAGTAGGTCAGAACAACCAAAAGCGCTCTGTAATGCCTTGGCGACCTTGATTAAAGCAAACGATTACAGAGGATGGGAAAGTATGATAAAGCTGCTTGATAAAGGGCAAATCTGCGAACAAGAAGCTGCCGAGGTTTTACTGGAAAATCCTCAGTTTTCTCTGTCATACTTAAAGCAAATGGAAACCTCTCCAAAACGCAATCGTATATTGGGCTTATTCTCCGAAAAATACCCTTGTGAACATCTGGTCGTCCGGCGAGGATATTGGGTACTAAGCGATGCAGGCTGGGGACAGATCAAAGCTATTGAAGGTTCAACACACCAGGATTACTATATCGTCGGAAGTGAAAAGCCAAATCTACATGTGGTTTTACGAGCAGGGTACTTGGCGGAAGAAGCCTTGATAAACTTATCCGAGAACACGATTTTGATGAAAGAAAAAAACAATTCGCAGATATGTGAAGAATGTCGACGCTTCATGTCCAACTTAGGTAGACAGGCATGGGAAAAACACACCCAATCTACCCAGCATAGAAGGACTTATCCTATTAAGTTACCTCATGTGCTAGAGCATCCAATTATCTTTCGCGCCCAGAAACCCACTGATCCGTTTGCTGCCGAATAAGGAGAAACTGATGAGTCAAACCTTGCATCCGATTCAAACCACCGAACAGTTGCGTCAGGCTTATATTTCATATCTAAAGACAATCAAGCCGTTTCAAGATGTCCGGCTAGGTCAGGAATTTGCGCGTGCGCTGGAGGAGTCTGACTTGCTAATTAAGGGCCCCTATCTGGAGATTACTCCCCCTTTTGAACTTGGTCGGAGTATTCGTGAATTGGTTCGAGAGGGAATTCTTTCGTCAAAATTCGAGCGATTGTGCCATCCTAATGGGCTGGACTTTGATCGCCTCTTGTACCGTCATCAGGAAGAAGCAGTGCGCAAGGTAGTGCGGGGACGCAACATTGTAGTCACCACAGGAACAGGAAGTGGCAAAACCGAAACCTTTCTTATTCCGATTTTGAATTTCCTCTTAGTTGAAGAAGAAAATGGAACCCTTTCAAAACCAGGCGTGAGAGCATTGTTGTTATACCCTATGAATGCGTTAGCAAACGATCAGATGGAGCGTTTACGTAGCGTATTGCAAGATTATCCCACCATTACTTTTGGACGGTATATTGGTGATACAGAGCACTCCGAACAAAGAGCTAAGGATCAGTATCATCAAGTAAATCGAGCAACTCGTTTTCCTGAACCATTGCCAAATGAATTGCTCAGTCGGGAACGCATGCAAGAAAAACCTCCGCATATCCTTCTTACTAACTATGCCATGTTGGAGTATTTACTGTTACGTCCTGCAGACTCTCCTCTTTTTGATGGTGAGACAGGTAAACATTGGCGTTTCATTGTTTTAGATGAAGCCCATGTTTACGACGGTGCACAGGGAACTGAGATTGCGATGTTATTGCGTCGCTTGCAAGAGCGCGTTTCCCATAAAAGCTACAAGCCGTTGCAAGCTATTTCAACAAGTGCCACGCTAGGCGATGAGAGTCCAGAGAGTTTGGAGCGAATCACGCAATTTGCCACTCAGATGTTCAATCTCCGCTTTGAGTGGCAGGCCGATGATCCTGACCGTCAGGATGTCATTTTGGGAAAGCGTATGCCAGAAAGTCAATTGGGGGAAATTTGGGGTCAAGGGTCTCCAACCTTATATAATCAATTAGCTCGGCTTGCTGACGCTTGGCGTGAGGGTCAAATTGATATTCCGTTACCGAATTCGCTACCAGATGTTCCACAATTCATAATGGAATCGGCTCACAGAGCAGTTTTATCTGAACGAGAGTTCGCTATTCCAGTTTTCCTCAATTGTATCTTGCGCGGAGATCGCAACCTACATCTACTAAGGGCAGAATTGCGTCAAGCTCCATGCCGCTTTGATAAAATTGCACATATTATTTTCACTGACGAAAGTGATACAAAAGCTCAATCGAGTCTTGCCAACTTGGTCTCGGCAGCCATCTTAGCGCGAGAGAAACCTAATACCGCCCCTCTTCTACCTGCTCGCTATCACGTCTTTGCACGCGCTTTAGAAGGGGCATTTGTTTGTTTGAACACCTCTTCACCTGAACATCAAGGTGCTGGTTCCAAGCCTTCACTTTTCTTGCGACGACAAAAATTCTGTCCACATTGCGGTAGTCGTGTTTTTGAATTGGCGAATTGCACTCGCTGCGGCGCAGTGTATTTAATCGGTGATATAACACTTGGAGAAGTTCTAAAAGGGGAGGCCTTTGTCCAGCCGCACCTCGAATACCTGACTCAGAATAGTGTCTTATATGCCAATGACTTGGAAGCTAAACAGGTGAGTTATTTTTCCATAGAAGATTCTTTAGCCGAATTAGATGAAGATGCATTGATTGAAGAGAGAGCTGAGTCAGAGGGGATAGAACATAGCGAGCACCTAGCTTTTCTTAAGTTGTGTGTACAATGTGGCGCTTTGTTTGATAGCCACAGCTCAAGACGCTGTAATTGTCAAGCGCCAACTCTTCAGCTTGCCCAAATCGAAACGGGCAAAGGGCGTACGCTCAGACGCTGTACATCCTGTTCGACATATAGTAAGAGCGGCGTAATTTATCGCTTTCTTACCGGTCAGGATGCCCCCGTAAGTATATTAGCCGGCACGTTGTATGAACATGTTCCGGTTGCACGCCAAGAGGAAGACCGTCAACATCCGGGTGAAGGACGGAAGATGTTGATTTTTAGTGATAATCGTCAACAAGCAGCATTTTTTGCAGCTTTTTTTGAGCGTGTTCATGAGCGTATCCTTCATCGTCGTCTTATTGTCGAAATGCTTCGACAACAATCTTGTGCTGGAAACTTTCTACGCTTTTCAGACTGTCTTCCCCCGCTGTTGACTCTTGCTGAGCAATATCAGATCTTTGGAGAGCGCGAAAGTCCTAAAAATAAGCGCATTGAGATAGCTACTTGGCTTATGCAAGAGTTTAGTGGCGTTGATAGACAGATTAGTTTGGAAGGCGTCGGATTGATTTATTTTCGTCCTGTTTTAAGAGAAAACTGGAAACCACCGCAAATACTCTTACAAGAACCATGGTCACTGTCAGAAAGCGAAGCTTATACTCTAATAACCTTATTACTAAATACATTACGGCGCCAAGGAGCAGTCTCATATTTATTGAATAATGAAAAAATTGATCTGTTGACCGAGAGGCGCGATGCATTTCTTCCACGTGCTCGTCCCTTTTACGTTCGAGAACACGATGCTAAGAGTCGGTATAAATATGGCATTTACAGCTGGATGCCTGCTGAAGGAAAGAATAATTCGCGTTTGGATTACCTCAGTCGTCTACTGAAAAAGCTTTGTCCACAAATGTTGGCGGAACAGATTCGTCATAGTTCTGAACAACTATTACACGAAATCTGGGTGCACTTAACTGGGACTTCTAGCGTTGTCAATGAGTGGTGGTTATGTCATCACAAAGATAACGAGGAAGGAATACTGTATTACTTGGCACACGATCTTTGGGAAGTTATTCCGACCCTCGACATGAGCGAAGTCAGTCACTGGTTCATTTGTAACCGCTGTCAAAACTTAACTCCATATAACCTGGCAAATGTTTGCCCGACTTTTGGATGCAGCGGTAGGTTGGAGCTCCTTTCCAATTATAGCGATCGAGTTGAAACTAATCTCTATCGCCATCAGTACTTGAAAAATGTCATTGTTCCTATGAGGGCTGAGGAGCACACAGCGCAATGGAAGCCTCAAAAGGCGGCTGAAGTACAAAAGGATTTTATTAGTGGAAGGACAAATGTCTTGAGCTCTTCGACCACATTTGAATTAGGTGTCGATGTCGGCGATCTGAATGCAGTGGTACTACGTAATATGCCTCCCTCCAGCGCCAATTATATCCAACGAGCAGGGCGGGCAGGACGACGTACCGATAGTGTTGCCTTAGTGGTGACTTTTGCTCAACGTCGTCCTCATGATTTAACCTTCTATGAGCATCCAGAGAGAATGATTGCGGGGAAAATCCGTCCACCGGTTATTGCATTGAAAAATGACAAAATCATTCGGCGGCACATGCACTCTGTTGCTTTTTCAGCTTTTTTCCGTTATGCAAAGGATGCTTTGCAACAAACCTACCATACTACTGGAGATTTTTTTGAGCAAAGTGATGACTTGTATGGACCGCAGTTGTTACAAAATTACCTCGCCCAGCAGCCTAAGGAGGTAGAAGATGCTTTAGAGTACATCATCCCTAAGGACATGGAATTGCGTCAGGCACTAAAGTTAGCAAATTGGGAATGGGTTTCGCTATTGGTTGGTGAAGAGGATGCGCTTTTAGATAAAGCTGCCCAAATTGTACAGTCCGAACTCAATGAGTTTAGACGTTTGGAAATGGAAGCTTCTCTGAAGCGTGACTATGATCAGGCACAACGATATAAGGAAATTCAGGAACAAATCTCCAGCCGAGATTTGCTTGGATATTTAGGATCAAATAACATCTTACCAAAATATGGCTTCCCAACCGATGTTGTCAAACTTCAGACAGATCATCTGAGAATTCAAGGTGCAGCCGATCTCGAGTTAGAGCGTGATCTTCAAATTGCGATTTCAGAGTTTGCTCCTGGTGGAAATGTTATGGCAGCAAAACGTATCTGGTATAGCACAGGGGTCATTAAGCGTCCAAACAAGCTTTGGCCTCCATATAGATACGCAATTTGCCCTTCGTGTCAGCGGATGAATATTGCATTGACGGAGCAGTCCATTGACCGTTGTATATGTGGACAATTGTTACAAGGAAAGCAGCCAATATTTATCATACCAGAGCATGGTTTTCTTGCTTCACCTCACACCGACCCTGCTGGTGAGAAGCCGATTGAACGTATTTATGCAAGTCGAGTGTTTTTCTCTCATTACACAATTCAACCCAATTCTGTGGCTAAAGAGAATAATGAAGAAGATACCATTGAGCTTACTCCTGATACTGATTTTAATTCGAGTGTCGTGGTTTCTAAGCGGTATTCACGTTATGGGTGGTTGGCGCGTGTCAACAATGGTTATGGAAGTGGATTTCAAATTTGCACCAAATGTGGCTATGCTAATGTAATTCCTCCTACTAAAACAAGGCGATCGACAGAACTTCATAAAAATCCGATAACTCAAGAGAAATGTTCAGGCACGCTGATGGTTTATCACTTGGGTTATCGTTTTATGACCGATGTATTGGAGATTCGCTTAAGCTTATCATTCCAGGAAGAAAAAAGGGTTCTTTCCTTTCTTTATGCTTTGCTTCTTGGAGCGGTCGATGCGTTAGATATTCCCTTGAATGATGTTGGGGGAGTTGTCTATTATCAGGACGAGATTCCTTGTTTTATTCTATATGACAATACCCCTGGCGGAGCAGGTTATGTTCATATGATTCATAACCGTCTAAGAGATGTCTTTGAAGCGGCTTATCAGCGGGTATCAAATTGCAATGGCTGTGCTATCGATACCAGTTGTTATGCCTGTTTACGAAATTATCAAAACCAATATATTCACGATAAACTTGAGCGTCGTCTTGCTTGGGAAGTTTTGGGAAAAGTATTGGACAAAGCAATCCCCCTGACATAAGTGGAAGAGCTTCATTGAGGATTGCGCAGTTGTTTGGTTTTGTTGATACGATTGTATCCAAAAATGCTGATATAATCTCCTTTGCAGAGGAAATGGTACCATAAACGACAAAGCTAATCCGAGGTTGTATCT
>Ga0197142_1004036_pt1 | contig 12033 bp, 14 predicted proteins | sample GBS60_MetaG_FD_148614 | JGI IMG/M metagenome (GOLD analysis project Ga0197142, IMG submission 148614) | Sediment microbial communities from Great Boiling Springs, Gerlach, Nevada, United States - GBS 60_MetaG | ecosystem: Environmental > Aquatic > Thermal springs > Hot (42-90C) > Sediment... | reverse complement strand
AGGTACGATGCGTTTGGAATATCGTTCCCTGGACGGTTTGCAACAGCAGACGCCGATCATCGCTGCCCGCGCCATTGAGGTGGAGGAAGGCCCGATGTTGCTGCTCTGGTTACGCATTCCGGCTCAGGATGCCGAACTGGAGATCGGCTTCGACGACGATAGCGAAGAGACCTGACCCGTTTTTTCATGTCCTTTTGGACGCCCATCCGAGATTTTTTTCTAAACCTGCGCAACGGTGCTGATTACCCGTTGCGCCAGTTTTTTCGCTGGCGGACAGGGGCTGTCCATTGGAAGAACGAGCCCAAAGACAACCTTTTCGCCGATTTGCCTGCGGCTGAACATCAGCTCGCCGAACAGATGGCGTTCCACCTTCGCCAAACCTATCATCTTGATTCATTCTATCATCACAGCCGGGCACGCATTTACCGGGAGAATTTATATTACCTTGCCTTGCTGGAGGAAGCCTTGCGGAAGGCCGAAGTGCGTTTAGGCGATGTCATCACCTGCGCAGATGTAGGCCCTTCGGACTGGTTCTACGTGCAGGCTTTATCTGCCCTCTTGCGCTGGTACGATTCACCGCAGGGCAGAAAAGTCACCCTGCTTGGCTTTGAGCGGGATGCCTTTCGGGTTTATGCCGACTTTCATTCGCGCTACGACCATGCCCTCACCTATCTCCAGGGGTTGGAAGGGGTGACTTACATTCCAAAAGCCTTCGAAGCGCAACCACACCGCTACGACCTGATCTTTATGCTCTTTCCCTTCGTTTTTCTGGCAGATCATCTGCGTTGGGGATTGCCCAAACGCCTCTTTCAGCCTCAGGCCTTGCTTGCGGCGGTTTGGGAAAGTTTGAAAAGCGGCGGAGGATTGATCATTGCCAATCAAGGGCTCGCCGAACACCAGGAGCAACAACGCCTGCTCAACGAAGCCGTCATCCCCATTCGGGCGGCATTTCGCTTCGATTCGCCCCTCTATCACTATGCGATGGATCGCTATGTCCTGGTTGCCATCCACCCCTGAACAGCTTGAGCTGTGCGCCAGGCGAGCTTTGACCCATATTGAGGTCCTGGCAAGCAACATCGGCGCTCGGCCAAGCGGTAGTTCCGCCGAACGGCAAGCCCTGGATTATGTGAGTGGTCTGTTAACCGGCTGGGGGTATGAAGTGCAGCGAGAAGCGGTAGCCTTTGCGCCCACCCCGCCTCTCAATTTGCCTTATTTGCTGGGGGCAATTGCGCTGGGGGTAGCCGGTTGGGTTAGCGGCGAGTTTCCCTGGTTAGCGCTGGCTTTGCCTTTTTTCTTTATGATCTTGCCCCAGTGGTCACGTTGGTGGGTGCAAAATCGCAAACCCACCCACTCCAGCGAAAATTTGCTGGCGAAGCTTGACGGGAAAAGATCAGAGCCGCCGGTTTTGTTATTCTGTGCCCACATCGATACGGCGCGAGCTGTACCGTTGCATCACCCCTGGCTGTTGCATCTGTATTGTCGCACCCTCGATATCCTGCAACGCTTTGCCTGGATGATCTTTGCCCTGGCGCTTTTGAAAGCGTGGGGATGGCCGGTGGCACCAGGTTTCCTGTACAGCGTTGCTGCCTTGGGCAGCCTGGGAGGTTTGTGGCTGGCCGGTTTACAACTGATTCCGTCACCGGCTGAAGAGCTTGCCCATTCACCCGGCGCCAATGATAATGCCTCTGGCGTGGGTGTTTTGTTAGCCGTTGCTGAAGAGCTGGCAACACAAACACCCTTACCGCTACCCATCGCCTTTCTTTTTACCACCGCCGAAGAGAGTGGCCTCTACGGTGGACGGGATTTCGTCCAGGCTCACCCCGAATGGGCAAAGACAACCAGGGTGGTTTGCGTGGATATGGTCGGAAAAGGCGAGGTCTTATACTATGTTGCCAAAGAGGGCCTCTTCAATCCTCTTTACACAGACCGCGAATTGCAACAGGCTTTTCTCGTGGCTAATCCCTCCTTACAGCCGCTGTGGCACACCCTGCGCAGCGGCGATTATGCCCCCTTTTGTCAAGCCGGTTTTCGAGCGATCAGTTTAGAAAGTGGAGGAAAATCCTTATCCGACTGGAGCTATCATACTGTCTTTGACACGGTGGAGCAGATCAATCCAGAAATGCTTAAGAAGGTTATCAAAACCTTGAGCGCCTTTCTCGAGCAGTCCAGGGCTGGATAAGTCCCCTGGGGGATCAATGCTCAATTCAAGAACGGCAACACGACCCGTTGAGTAACCAGCAGGAAAAAACTGCCGATCATACAGGTAATCATAAACAGCAAAAGAGAGATGATGAACCGTTGAAAGGCGGTCAAACCCAGAAAGCGCCGTTCGCGGTATGGCGCAGCCGCTTCGGGTTCTGGTGCTTTTTCAAAGAACGCCTCTGAGCTGGCTTGCTCTCTTAACTTATCGATCGACATCTCACAACCCTCCATTCGATGAAAGTGGGCGTAAACGAATTTCGCCAAAGTTGATGGTTTGGATTTCTCCGTTTGCCTGGCGTAAGATCAGGTTGCCATCAGCATTCAAACCTTCCAACCTGCCCTCGGTGAGCAAACTCTCTTCCTTGTCTAGAGCCTGGAAGATTTGGACAGTTTTGTGGCGATATGCCAGCCGCGCCTCCCAGCTTTGGATGAAGCTTTTGGCTTGCAGGCGCGAGCGCCAGACAAGCAACCGTTCCAAAATCGCAGCCAGCAATTGAAAACGATCGACTTGCGGCGACGCTCCCGATTGGACACGGAGATGATCCTGCACACAGGTAGCCGGGAAGAGCGCGGCGTTCACAGGAGGTACCGAGGAGGGTGCAAGGTTGATGCCAATGCCTATCACCACGCCGCTGAGTTGTTCCCCTTGCCAGTGAGATTCGGTCAGGATGCCACAGACCTTCTGCTGGTTTAAAAGAACATCATTAGGCCACTTGATTTGCGGTTTTAGGCGGTAAAGGTTCTCCAGGGCTTCACAGACTGCCAGAGCGCCTAATCCCGTCAAGAGCGCTGCCCGCCGCGGATCAACCTGGCGCAAAATGAGGCTAAAGGCGAGCGAGGCTTTGGGTGCGGTAAACCAGCGCCGCCCTAACCGCCCCCGTCCGGCAGTTTGTTCATCGGCAACCACCAGGGCGAGGTCTGGCGCGCCGCCTTCTAACCAGATGGCGGCTTCATCCATGGTGGAGCTTGTGCGCTCGAAATAGCGCACCCCACCGAGTGGTAAGCCGGCCAGGGCTTGCTGGAGTTCTTCCTGATCGGGATTTTGAATCATGCCCTGTCACCTGTTTTACTGACGAAGTATAAAACGACAGAATCAACAGCTCTGCCTTTGCTCGAATCATAGCATAAAAAGACGGTATAATCTTTGCAGGGTTTTATCCGCCGCCAGGAGCCTTTTATGAACTCATCTTCAGAAGATCATTGGATACAGGAACCTTCGCAAACTGCGAATTCTCCCCGCATTGGGCAATTGCCCCTCTTAGCGTGGTATCGTCCGACCGCCCCGCAGACGAAAATCCAACCCTTGCCGTCAAACGGCAAAGAGGTAGAAATTGCCTTTCGGGAGCTTGTCCCCTACATTCCATCAACGACCTACGGAACTTTCGGCTTATATCGTTACCCGGCAAAGTTCATTCCTCAAGTCGTAGCTTATGTAATCGAACACTATGGGGCGCCTGGTCAAACCGTGTTAGACCCCTTTGCCGGTTGCGGAACGAGCGGTTTAACAGCCCGTTTGTTCGGTCTAAACTACGAGTTGTGGGATTTAAATCCCCTTTTGGAAATTTTACACGACATTGCCGTCACGAAACCTACCCGTGTGGAAATTGCCGAGCTGACTCAGGCAATGCTCAATGCCTCCACGGAATGGTTGCCGGATTGGAAGAATCTCGCCTATTGGTTTCCCCAAGAAGTGATTCCTTTTCTCAGCCGCCTGTGGGGGTATTATCATACCTGCTCAGATCCGTCGATCAGGAAGCTGATTACGGTGCCACTGCTCAAATTGACCAGAACTTTTTCATACAATGATGCCCAACGCCAAAAACTATCCCGTTCCCCAAAAGCTATAGCAAGAGTAACCAGCATCCTGAGCGGTGATTGGAAAAGTCAGGCAAGCACAATGTTACAATCCGAGATCAAATCCGTCATTACCAAACAGCTTGAATATCAAAACCTGATGCTCGATCAAGGCAACCTGACTGCTACAATCCGAGCTGGAATTGACACGATTCAAAGGGCAAATGAGCTGAAAGACAACCGTGGGGTCACCTGGCATCTCCTGATCACCTCTCCACCCTATCTTCAAGCTCAAGAGTATCTTCGCGCCTCCAAAATCGACTTATTCTGGATGGGATATAGCGAGGAACAGATTCGCGCCTTGAGCAAAAAAGAATTGCCCTATCATGAAGTTGAGCAAGTGCCAATATATTCCCCAACCTTTGAGCGGATTCGTTGCTCCCTCAATGAACCTCAAATTCTACAGGTTTATGAGCGCTATTTTTATGGTGTACTGGGCGCTTTAACGGCCCTCTCTGAGCATGTTCAAGATTACCTGTTTTTATTTGTAGGACCGGCCAGTCTGCGAGCGCAAGCGATTCCCATTGACCGAATCTTTGTCGAGCATTTTGTATCGCTAGGCTGGATGCATGAAGTTACCTTGATTGACAAAATCGTTGCCCGAGTGCTGTTCCGCTCTGAGAAAAATCCGGCAACAGGTTTAGAAGATCAGCGTATGAAAACGGAACATCTGGTTATCCTCAAACGAGATAGTATTTCACTGGCAAAAATCGAAGCTCTCAAAGACAATTTTCAAATGCTTGAGCTTTGTAAAGAACGCGAGTGGGTGCTGGCGGAAGCAAGAAAAGCCGGCATTCTCAAGCAGGCTTCTTGAAATTGAGCGGTGAAAACCATTTTGGCACTGTGGAAAAAGACTGTCATCCAGAAATCATCCTGTATGATGCGGTTGAGGCAAAATGGTTGCGTTTTTGCCAGCCGCAGATAATTTTCCAAACCGATCAGGTCGATCAGATTCCTTCGCTATTGCAAACGATCGAACAGAAAGTCTCTACCGAGAAACTTTTTGCGGTTGGTTTCCTGAGCTACGAAGCAGCTCCGGCTTTCGATCCGGCTTTTTGCGTCAGGGAGGAGCCTGGCAAATTTCCGCTTCTCTGGTTTGGTTTGTTTCCTTCCTGTGAAGTCATCAATTTAGCTACCACCCAAAATCACTCTTTTCGAATCAGCAACTGGTCTCCAACGATTTCGCGTCAAGAGTACGAAAATGCCATCCGAAGCATAAAAAGCCACATCGCCCAAGGGCTCACCTATCAAGTCAACTACACCATTCGACTACGCACAGAATTTGAAGGAGACCCGAAGGGACTTTTCCGCCAGATTGTGTCTGCGCAAAAAGCCAACTATCCCGCCTTTCTGGATTTAGGAGAGTTTGTCATTTGCTCTGCCTCTCCTGAACTTTTCTTCCATTACCAGGCTGGTCACGTTGTGTGCCGTCCGATGAAAGGCACTACCAGGCGCGGTTTATTTTCCCAGGATGACCAGTCTCAAGCAACGGCGCTCTTCCATTCCGAGAAAAACCGCGCTGAGAACGTGATGATCGTGGATATGATCCGCAATGACCTAGGGAAAATCGCACACATTGGCAGTGTGAAAACCTCCCATTTGTTTGAAGTTGAACGCTATCCCACCGTTTGGCAAATGACTTCAACGGTTGAAGCCGATACCAATGCCGGTCTCACCGAAATCTTTACGGCTCTCTTTCCGTGTGCCTCGATTACAGGCGCGCCAAAAATCAGCACGATGAAGATTATCGCCCAACTGGAAACCGAACCGCGGCGCATTTACACCGGCTGTATTGGCTTCATAACTCCACAAAAACGGGCGCAATTTAATGTTGCCATCCGCACAATCCTGATCCATCGCCAAACGGGAATGGCCGAGTATGGTGTTGGCAGCGGTATCGTTTGGGACTCAACCAGCGAGGGCGAGTATGAGGAATGTCAAATTAAAGCTCGCCTGCTGACCCATGTTGAGCCGGCGTTTGACCTTTTGGAAACGATGCTATGGACGCCGCAAGAAGGCTATGTATTTTTGTCCGAACATTTAAGTCGTCTGGAGGCTTCTGCGGCTTACTTCAAATACCCCTTTCCGCGAAGCTCGATCGAAAAAGCTCTGTTTGAAGCGGCAAATTCTTTTTCCTTATCCCCCCAGCGGGTGCGCTTGCTTCTCAATGCGGAAGGAAAAGTTCGCCTTGAATCGCAACCCTTCTCACCCTCCATCGAACCCCAGCCGTTAGTGTTAGCCACCCGTCCGATCGACTCCAACAACGTCTTTCTGTATCACAAGACAACCTTTCGAGAAGCCTACGAAAAAGAGCGGGTAGACAACCCCAAATCTAAAGCGGGTTGCGAAATCCTGTTTTGGAACGAGCGCGGTGAGGTCACCGAAAGCGAAATCTCAAACCTAGTGGTGCGGCTAAATGGGCGCCTGCTCACCCCGCCGCTAACCAGCGGACTGCTACCCGGTGTGTTCCGCCAGTGGTTGTTAGATCGCGGAGAGATTGAAGAGCAAATTATCCGCCTTTCCGATTTAGCCCACTGCGAAGAACTGTTTTTAATCAATTCGGTCCGGAAGTGGCGCCGGGCAGTGTTGCTTTCAAAATAAGGTGAAAAAATCAACGGTACCTTCAAAAAGCCCCGCAAAAAAACCAAAATCCCTACCTTTTTTTGCCGCCTTGTGTTATACTACCGCTCGCTCCGTTAGCTGGAGCCGAGATCACTCACGCTTTCTGACCTGCTCGTGCGTGCCGCTGTGGGGAAAACGCCTTGGAGCAAGCGGTTGCGAGCGGGGATGAAGAAGGCGGAGGAATAACGCAAAAAAGGAGTTGTTTTATGTCGGTTGTTTCCATGAAAGCGCTCTTGGAAAGCGGTGTCCATTTCGGTCATCGCACGCAAAAATGGCACCCAGCCATGAAGCCGTACATTTTTACCGAGCGGAATGGCATTCATATCATTGATTTACAGAAGACTTCCAAAGCGATCCAGCAAGCCTACAATCTGGTGCGCGAGAAGGTGGCTGAGGGAGGCACAGTGCTGTTCATCGGCACCAAGCGCCAAGCCCAGGAGACTGTGCAAGCCGAAGCCATCCGCTGCGGCATGCCCTACGTGACCGTGCGCTGGCTGGGCGGCATGCTCACCAACTGGCGAACGATCCGCCAACGCATCAATGAGCTGGAAAAATTGGAGCGCATGCGCGATAAAGGGGAATTTGGGCGCCTGACCAAAAAAGAAGCTCTGGTTCTGCACCGCAAGATTGAAAAATTAGAGATCTTGCTGGGAGGTGTACGCCAGATGGTGCGTCTGCCGGAACTGGTCTTCGTGGTAGATGTCCATCGCGAAGCCACGGCCATTCATGAAGCCAACTTGCTCAACATTCCGGTCATCGCCATGGTGGATACCAACTGCGATCCGAGGCATGTGGATTACGTTATCCCCTCCAACGATGATGCCATCCGCGCCATCAAGCTGGTTGTTTCCAAAATCGCCGATGCGGTGATCGAAGGAAAAGCGCTGCGCAAGGAGTTGCCCGAGGAAGTGCCGGTCGGGGTGTCAATGGCAGAAGAAGAGGAGCTTTCGGATGAGGAATTGCTGGGCGAGGCAACCCTGGCGAAGATCAGTGGGCGCATCAAAGCTCCTCTGGATGAAGATGTGTTTGGTGAGCCTGATGAAGACGTCTATGACATCGATTGGGGCACCGAGGATGAAGACGAAGAAGAAAAATTGCGGGCGAGAGCCAGCCGTGAAGATAAAGATTTTGAAGACACAGAAGAGGACGAGAAATAGACATGGCTATCACAACAGAACAAATCAAAGAGTTACGCGAAGCCACCGGAGTGGGCATTCTGGAGTGTCGCAAAGCCCTGGAGCAGGCTGGCGGCGACTTCAAGAAAGCGGTTGATCTGCTGCGGGAAAAAGGTTTAGCCACGGCAGCCAAACGCGCCGACCGCCGGGCTTCTGAAGGCATCCTGGAACTCTATTCGCATGGCGGCGGGCGTGTGGGGGTGATGGTGGAAGTCAATTGCGAGACGGATTTTGTCGCTCGTTCAGAACCTTTCCGTAATTTTGCTCACGAAATAGCTCTTCAGATTGCTGCCGCCGCGCCGCGCTATATTCGCGAGAGCGACATCCCTGAAGAAGAACTTGAGCACGAGCGTCAGATTGCCCGTGCCCGCGCCCTCGAAGAAGGCAAACCCGAAGCAGTAGTAGATAAAATCGTCGCCGGTCGGCTTGAGAAATTCAAAGACGAAGTTTGCCTCTTGCGCCAACCCTACATCCGCGACGAAAATCTCACCATCGAACAATTGCTTTTACAAAATATCGCTTCGATGGGTGAAAATATTGTCATCCGCCGTTTCGTTCGCTGGGAACTGGGAGAAAGTACAGAAGATTAGGTCAGCAGAGCCAACCAACGGGTTGGCTCTTTTTTTGATCAGGAGAGACTATGTCAAAAGAGATCCTTTATCATCGCATCTTGTTAAAGCTAAGCGGTGAAGCCCTTGCGGGACCGAATGGTTTTGGGATTGATCCCTACCAGGCCGAAGCAATTGCTGAACGGGTGAAAGAAGTGTGTGATGAAGGGGTTACGGTGGCGATTGTGATCGGGGCCGGCAATTTGTGGCGTGGCCGCATCGGCTTGGACCGCGGCATGGACCGCGCCACCGCCGATTATATGGGCATGTTGGCAACGGTAATGAACGCTCTGGCTCTGATGGATGCCATGGAACGGCGCGGCATGATCACCCGCGTCCAATCGGCCATTGAAATGCGCGCCGTGGCAGAACCCTACATCCGCCGCCGGGCGATTCGCCACCTCGAAAAGGGGCGCGTGGTCATCTTTGGCGGCGGCACCGGCAACCCCTATTTCTCTACCGACACTGCCGCTGCCCTGCGGGCAATGGAAATCGGCGCCGATGTGCTGATCAAAGCCACCAAAGTGGATGGCGTGTACGACTCGGATCCGGTCAAGAATCCCAAGGCCATGCGCTTTGAGCGTCTTAGCTACATGGAAACCATTAACCGCCGTCTGGAAGTGATGGATAGCACGGCGATTTCCTTATGCATGGACAACCATCTGCCGATTCTGGTGCTGAACCTGTGGCAAGAGGATGTGCTGCGCAAAGCCATTTACGGCGAGCCGGTTGGCACGCTGGTGAGCGATTAGAGTTTAACCGGCGAGTGGCTTTCGGGCGTAAAGAGGATTGCTCCGCCCAAGCCGAGCACAAATACAAGGAGTATCGAAGCCGGGATGAAAAGTCTTTTCTGCGCCATGGCAGCTTATCAGGATGCTAAGTGCTAAACCCTTATTATACCTGAAAGGAGCGGGGGCATTCCGGGAAGTCTAAACAGCGCAGAATATTTACATTCCGACTATTGACATATAATCTATAGTATGCTAAACTATAGGCATAGGAGAACGATTATACGTTCTGGACGAGGATTTGCAAACGGTAGAGGAGGTGGCCGTCGCAAGCTGTTTTTCCTTGAGTCGTGCCTGCTGGTGCTGCTGCATAACCAAGCGGGTTACGGCTACAGCCTGATGGATGGCCTGCAAGAGTTTGGTTTCAACACCGAGACGATGAATATCAGCATCCTCTACCGCGCCCTGCGCAATCTGGAAGAAACGGGGCTGGCGGTCAGTTCCTGGAGCGAGGAGAGCCTCAGTACGCAACGGCGCATCTACACCATCACCCCGCAGGGGGAAGCGGGTCTCTCTGAGTGGATGGAGACTCTGCGCCAACAGCGCCGGGAAATCGAGGTATTGGAAGCGGCATATGACGCCATAAAAAGGCATTAGAACAGTCAGGAAGGTGAGCGATGATCCTGCAAGTGAATCACGAACTCTGCAATGGCTGTGGTGACTGCGTTTCCGTCTGCCCTTCCAACGCAATTCGTCTGGAAGGCGGGCGAGCAATCATTGACGAAGCGCTGTGCGTCGGCTGTCAGGTCTGCATGGGCGCTTGTACCCAGGATGCTATCACGCCCGTCGAGGCGCACTCGCCGGTCGTTCAACGGACGGCTCTCGCAACCCGGCAGGTGGAAGTCTTGCCGGCGCGGCCGAAACCCACTCGTGAGAAGTCGACCGCTCTGAGCGCCTTGGTTCTAGCCGCCGGCGAGATTTTGCCCCGCCTGGCTGAGACGCTGCTGAATGCCTGGGACGGGAAACTGGTGCAGTCGCGCCTGACGAATGGGCAGTCTTCTGCTCGTCCCGTGTTTGTTGCGGCTCCCCGGCGGTCATCAGCCGGCGGACGCGCCTATCGTCGCCGCGCCCGCTATGGCCGTCAGGAGATGGAACGAAACCAGGGCAGGCGGTAATGAATTCTTCTGGAAAGGAGGTGAATGCGATGCCATGCGGTGATGGAACTGGACCGATGGGTATGGGGCCTCGCAGCGGACGCGGCGCAGGCTATTGCGCCGGTTACAATATGCCCGGCTTTGCCAACCCAGGCTTTGGCTTGGGAATGGCCTGGCGGCGCGGCTGGGGCGGCGGTTTCGGCTGGCGGAAATCCCAGGCCTGGACTCCGCCAACAAAGGAAGAGATGCTGCAGGCCCTCAAAAATCAGTCGGAATGGCTGAAAGGCCAGCTCGACGCTATTAACAAACGCATCGAAGAACTCGAAAAGTAGTTCCGATGCATTCATTTTATAGGAGGCCGCTTCTGTTGGAGCGGCCTCCAGAAAGGATGTGTTTGATGAAAAACCAATTATTTCGAGGTCGTGGTCAAGGCGGGGGACGCGGCGGTGGCGCCGGTCAGGGATTGGGACGCAGTAGTGGGCAAGGGATGGGCAGGGGCGGCGGCAATCGCCCGGGTTCCGGCCCTGGAGGCAATTGCGTCTGCCCGAATTGCGGATATAAGCAGCCGCACACCGTCGCTCAGCGCTGCCTGGACATTTCCTGTCCCAAGTGCGGGACGCGCATGGTGCGCGAGTGAGGTCGGATGAAAATCGTTATCACGATTTCTGGACAGACCCTGGATTCTCCCTTTGACCCGCGCTTTGGGCGCGCGGCGGCCTTTTGCCTGGTGGACAGCGAAACGGGCGAATGGAATGCCCACGCTAATCCAGCCCTTTCAGCTTCGGGCGGGGCCGGCGTGCAGGCGGCGCAGTTCATTGCCAGACTGGGCGCCCAGGCGGTTATCAGCGGAGCGTACGGGCCGAACGCCGCCGATACGCTCTCTTCGGCAGGCATTGAAATGTACTTCGCTCCAGCAGATGAGACCCTCACCGCTGCTCAGGTGCTGGCGTTGTTCAAGGCCGGCAAACTGAGCAAAGCTGAGACAGCCACCCACGCCGGTCATCGCGGAGGCGCTCGCTGATGCGGATTGTGATTGCCAGCGGAAAGGGCGGGACGGGCAAGACCACCATCGCGACCAGTCTTGCCCTTGTCGCTGCGACCTTCGAGTCTGTGCGCGTCCTGGATTGCGACGTGGAAGCGCCCAATGCCGGCCTCTTCCTGCGGCCTGCCCTGAATCGGCGCAAAGAGGTTGGCATTCTGCTGCCGGTTGTGGACGAGGCGCTTTGCACCCATTGCGGGCGCTGCGCCGAAATTTGCGAGTATCACGCCATCGCCGTCATCGGCAATAAGACGCTCGTCTTCCCTGAACTGTGTCACGGCTGCGGTAGTTGCACGCTAAACTGCCCCGAAAAGGCCATCCACGAGCGGCTGGATGTGATGGGTGTGCTTGAAGGTGGCCCAACCCCAGCCGGGATTGACTTTGCCCAAGGCGTGATGAACGTCGGTGAGCCAATGGCAGTTCCCATCATCCGCGAGTTGAAGAAGTGGCCGCCCGCCCGTCCATTTGATCTCGAAATCCGAGATGCCCCGCCCGGCGCGTCCTGCCCCGTAGTCGAATCTATGCGCGGCGCGGACTTTGCCCTGCTCGTCACCGAGCCGACGCCCTTTGGCCTGCACGACCTGAAACAGGTGGCTGAAATCACCCGCGAATTGGGCATCCCGGCCGGGGTAGTGATCAACCGCGACGGCA